>Ga0335081_10019824_pt1 | contig 10875 bp, 8 predicted proteins | sample Lox_Sample_35_FD_206713 | JGI IMG/M metagenome (GOLD analysis project Ga0335081, IMG submission 206713) | Soil microbial communities from Loxahatchee National Wildlife Refuge, Florida, United States - Lox_Sample_3.5 | ecosystem: Environmental > Terrestrial > Soil > Wetlands | place: USA: Florida...
CTCCAACTACGACGTCAACGGAGGCGTCGGCGGCGGCACGGTCGGTTACAACTGGCAGACCGGACCTTGGGTCTTGGGCCTTGAGGGCGATATCGACTGGAGCGACCTGCACGGCGGAGTGACGATCCCCGTCGATTGTCCGGCGCCGTTTGCGTGCACGACCAACAATGACTGGCTTGGCACGGCGCGCGGCCGCGTCGGCTACGCCTGGGATCGTCTGCTTCTCTACGCAACGGGCGGCGCCGCGTTCGGCAATATAAAAGCTAACTATGCGACCAATTCCGGCGTCAACGAGACAAAGATTGGCTGGACAATCGGCGGCGGCGCCGAGTTCGCAGTCAGCGGCCCGCTCACCGCGAAGATCGAATATCTTTATACTGATCTTGGCTCAGTAGATTGCGGCACGAACTGCGGCGCTCCCGCGCCCGATGTCGTCCATCTCAACAATATCAATCTCGTGCGCGTAGGCCTGAACTATCGCTTCTGGACTATGCCGTGATTTGACCGATCTGGCGGAAAAAGCCCCGGGCATGACCCAGGGCTTTTTATTTTTGCTGGCAGGCTGCCGCCGCGATCCCATCGAGTTCCTCGGGATCGGTCGGAAAGCCTGCCGCAATCCAAGAGCTTTCGGCCGCAGCAAGAGCGGCTCCGAGTGTCGGTCCCTTTTCCACCCCGCGTGCGATGAAATCCGCCGCCTTCAACGGAAAGGTCGGCGTGTTCCAGTGCTCCGGCAAATTTGCCAGGGCATGCCAAGCTTGATCATGCGCGGTTGCGTCGGAGCGCGCCCAGGCCAGCAGCACGCGGTCGGTGTAATGTTGCGCACGCAGCCGATAAAGCAACGCGCGCGCCGCCTGCCCGCCGGCCACCGGCGAAATGGCGCGCCAATGCTCGGCCATCGAGGCGAGCCGCTCGTGCTCGGCATTGGCAAGCCGCAGCTTGTGCCACAGCCGCTCGGCATCTTCCGCGACCGCGACCGCAAGCGCGCCGAGCCGGCGCACCGCATTGGGCGCTAAGCCCGCCGCCGCCTCCACCTTAGCCATATTCTCGAACGAGCCGAGATAGCTCACGCCGCCGAGCACCCGCAGCAGCAGGCCGGAGTCCGCCATGGCGATGAGCGTCGGTACCGCGTGCGGCGCCACCACGAGCTTCATCAATTCCATACGCACGCGCTCGCGCGATAATTGCTCGAGTCCCTCTCGCCCGGCGATGCAGGCGGCAAGGCCTTCGGCATCGGGGTGGCCGCCGTCGCTATAAGCGGCATGGAAGCGGAAGAAACGCAGGATGCGCAGATAGTCTTCCTCGATCCGCTTGTGCGGATCGCCGATGAAGCGCACGCGGCGGCGGTCGAGATCGGCGAGGCCGCCGACATAGTCGTAGATCGTGCCGTCGCGCGAGACCGACAGCGCGTTGATGGTGAAATCGCGCCGCTCGGCATCCTCCAGCCAGTCGCGGCCGAAGGCGACCTTGGCATGGCGGCCATAAGTCTCGATGTCCCGGCGCAGCGTCGTGACTTCGTAAGGTTGCCCGTCGATGACGACGGTGACGGTGCCGTGCTCGATTCCGGTCGGCACTGGCTTGAAGCCCGCGGCGGTGACGCGCTTGACGACATCCTCGGGCACGGCCGTGGTGGCGATGTCGATTTCCTCGACCGGCAGTCCGATCAGCGCGTTGCGCACCGCGCCGCCGACGATGCGCGCCTCTTCACCGTCGCGATCAAGTACTTCGAGCAGGCGTGGCAACGCGCCGGCGCAAAGCCATTCGGCGCTCGCGAGGCTGCGCGCGGGCTTGGCGTTTGTCACTTGGTTTGCCCCGGAACGAATTTGCCGTTCTCCATATGCGCCGGCACGTAGGTCGAGCCGGGCGGCGCGCCGGTGAAATGCGCAAAAAAGACGAAGCTGCCGATCACCAGCGCCAGCGCCGCAATGGCCAGCCAGACGATGCGCGAGAGCGGCCAGGATTCGGTATCCATCACGCCGGAGCGCGTCGCCCACAAGAAAACGGCGTAAAGCACGAAGGGGGCCACGAACAGGACGATTTCTGTGGCGGCCGGGCGGATCATCGATAAGTCCAGGAAGTGTCTCAGTTTACGGCCCTGGCGAGGGCGAAAAACGCCGCCGCAAAGAATATACCCTCTAATGCGTCAACAACTAGCCAACTCGCAGCCCGGATGAAGCGCAGCAAAAAGTCGTTCCGCAAGCGCAAGACCATTTGTATGCGTTTCCATTGCTTTTGAGTACTCGCCGCGCGTCGTCCATCATCAGACGGGGCAACGATCAATTATTCCCTTCGACTACGCGATCACGGCCGCGACCGGTGAGCCGGCTTTACGGGGAGCGGCGAGCACGCCCGCATTGATCTGATTGATCTTGTGCTCGATCTCTTGGATGACGAAGCGGGAAAACGGCCCGAGGTGCAGATAAAACGCCATCTGCCCGATAATCCAGCGCGCGGAGCGGGGGTTTGTTTTCAGGCAATGGGAAAACGTCTCCCAAAACAGATCGCGGGGTTCCGGGACGGCGGCCATCAGCCGGTGCAACATACCGGCACTGTTGAATTTGCGCCTGGCGTCGGTGGTGCGCATTTGCCCCTTGCGGCCGGAATTGTCGAGCATGTCCGACAGCCGCCGCAGGCGCCCGGCAAATGCCACTGGATCATAAATTTTGTCCAAAACTTGTTTGTAGTCCTCAAGAATTTCGTGCCGCGGCCGCAGGGTGTCGAAGTTCAGTCCATTCGTGCATTGGTCGCCATGGCCGGCCGGTACCAGTTCGGGCAGGGCGTGCAGACGGCCCTCGCGCGCGAGTCGGCGCGTCAACTGCGTGTTAGGCAAGGCGTAGAGCAGCCCCACCATGGCGACCGGAATCGCCGCTTCCTCGATGAGATCGATCATCGGCTCGGCCATCGTGGCCTTTTCGCTGTCGAAGCCGACGATGAAACCGGCCGTCACGAAAAGGCCGGCCGCATAGATGCGGTGGACGCTCTCCGCGATGTTGCGGCGCGTATTCTGCTTCTTGCGCATCCTGACCAGCGTTTCGGCATCCGGGCTCTCGATGCCGACGAATACACCGAAGAAATTGGCAGCGTTCATAAGCTGCAGAAGCTCGGCATCGTCGGCTAGATTGAGAGAGGCTTCGGTTGTGAACTCGAACGGATAGTCGTGCTCCTCCAGCCACCGTGTAAGGTGCGGAAGGAATGCCTTCACGGCCTTCTTGTTGCCGATAAGATTGTCGTCCACGAAGTCGACATGGCCGCGGTAGCCAAGACGGTATAGCTCGTCAAGCTCCGCTAGCATTTGCGGGGTCGTCTTGGTGCGGGGCACGCGGCCATAGAGCTCGATGATGTCGCAGAACTCGCAGGTAAACGGACATCCGCGCGAGAACTGCACACCGACGTGGAGGTAGTTATCGAAATTCAACAAATCGAAGCGCGGAATCGGGCTCTTGGTAACATCGGCCGCGAACTTCTCTGCCTCGAACACGCCCCTGCGGTCTCCCTTGGTCCAGGCTTGGACAAACTTGTCGAGGATGCCTTCCGCCTCGCCGAGAATCTGGAAGTCGGCGTCACGATAGCCTTCCGGAATCGATGTGACCGCCGGCCCGCCGACAACGACGGGTTTGTCATGAGCGTGGGCAATCCCGATGACTTCCATGATATCATTGTGTTGCGCCAGCATGCCGCCCGTCATCACGACATCGGCCCATGCGAGGTCGGCGTCGCTCAGGTTCTCGGCGTTGCGGTCGATAAGCCGAACGGTCCATGACGGTGGAAATAATGCGGCAGCGGTAATCAGACCGAGCGGCGCTGCCGGATATTTGACGCCGAGCAATTCGCAGGTGGCGGCGAAATTCCAAAAAGTCGCCGCAGCGAATTGCGGATAGACCAAAAGCACGTTTGGCGCGCGCGGCTCCGGCAATTTCACGATATCAATCTCCCTAGCGCGCCTGAGGCGTTCACCACCGCGAGCTCGCGGCAGTGACCGCCCCGCATTGAGTGGTCTGGGCGCAATGTTAGTTGAGAGCGGGCGGCAACGCACCCCCCTTCCAGGGAGGGGTTAAAATCGCTCATCGAAAAATCCGCTCGTGCAGATTGCGCAGGATACCAGCGGTCACGCCCCAAATGTAGCGCTTTTCGAACGTGATGGCGTAGTAGTGTCGTGTCATGCCTTGCCAATCGCGCGCATGGCGCTGCACGTTGGCCTGATCCATGACGAAGGCCAGCGGCACTTCGAACGCCGCATCCACTTCGCTGATATTGAGCGTGAGCGCAAAGCCTGGCTTCACCCGCGCGAGCACCGGCACGATGCGGTAGCCGAGCGTGGTCATGTAGAGATCGAGATAGCCGATCGGCTCGATGAATTCGCGCGGCAAGCCGATCTCCTCATCGGTCTCCCGCAAAGCCGAGGCGAGCGGGCTCTTGTCATCCGCGTCGATCTTGCCGCCGGGAAACGACACCTGCCCGGCATGATCGGGCAAATGCTGTGCGCGCTGCGTTAACAGCACGGTCGGTTCCGGATGGTCGACGATCGGCACCAGCACGGCCGCTGGGCGGATCGGCCGCACCGCGGCGATCTTGGCCATCACCGGATCGACGTCGTGATCGCCGCGCGCGGGCGTGATCCTTGGGTCGGCGAGACCCGCGGGCACATCGAGCGTGAGGCGCGCCCGCGCGCGCGCAAAGAACTCGTCGGCGGTCATCGGCTGCGCCGCTCCCGTGCCGTGCATCAGGCGAACTCCCGCACTGCGCTTGCCTCCGCCATAGCGAAGAACTCCCCGGCGGAGACGACGCCGAACATCGCCTTGCCGCCGACGTCACGCTCCTCGCCGAGATCGACCAGGTCGTAGAATAAAGCGCGCGTAACTTTCGCCCACAGGTCGCGGCGGACGTGAAGATAGGGCTTCAAGCCGCCGGTCGCCTCTTCCGGCTCGAAGCGAAGAGGATGCTCCGGACCGGCTTCGATCCAATCGTCAACATTGGTGCGAAATCGGAGAACATGTCCGTCAAGAAGATGCCGAGGAATATGATCTTCGCCCGCATTTACCTGCATCTCGACGGCGAGAAAGGGGGCGTCGTCGACGACAATGCCGACCTTCTCCACAGGCGTGACCAGGAAGTACTTGTCGCCTTCGCGCTTGAGAACCGAGGCGAAAAGCTTGACCAGAGCCGGCCGTCCGATCGGGGTCTTCTGATAGAACCAGGTACCATCGGCGGCGATGCGCATGTCGATATCGCCGCAAAACGGCGGATTCCAGCGGTCAACCGGCGGCAATCCCCGGTTTTCGCGGGGCAGCGATGTCACAATTGCGTCCAGCCCGCCTTGCCCTGTCTTCGCCATTGTTTGCCTACGTTATCAGTCCAGCCTCTGGCCTGTTCGCAACTTCGTGACTCAACGTTCAGGCGGCGAAAGATAGCGTAAGCTTGCCCGTCGATTGAGGCAGATTCGGCCCGATTGGCCTGGCCAATATCCGCTCTGGTGCGTTTGTTGCATAGAGCCAGGCTGGCCCCAAGTCCGACCCTGACGTCGGCGATGAAAGGAATTGAGAAAATGGCCTCAGCAAGCGGCGAAAATCTGGAAAAACTTGAAGATATGATCGTGCGCGCGGCGGAATCGACGGCCGCCTCGGTGCGCGCCGCCAAGGCCGCCATCGGTTCCGTGATTTTCGGCCAGGACATCGTCGTCGAACGCGCCTTGGTGACCGTACTGTCAGGAGGCCACGCGCTTTTGGTCGGCGTGCCCGGCCTCGCCAAGACCAAACTCGTCGATACCATGGGCATCGTGCTCGGGCTCGATGCTCGCCGCGTTCAATTCACGCCCGACCTGATGCCGTCCGATATCCTCGGCTCCGAAGTGTTGGAGGAAAGCCCGGGCGGCAAACGCAGCTTCCGCTTCATCGCCGGCCCCGTCTTCACGCAATTGCTGATGGCCGACGAGATCAACCGCGCTTCGCCGCGCACGCAGTCGGCGCTGTTGCAGGCGATGCAGGAACAGCACGTGACGGTTGCCGGCGCGCGGCACGATCTGCCCAAGCCGTTCCATGTGTTGGCGACACAAAACCCGCTCGAACAAGAAGGAACGTATCCCCTCCCCGAAGCCCAACTCGACCGCTTTTTGATGGAGGTCGACGTCGATTATCCGGATCAGGAAGCCGAGCGTAAAATCCTATTCGACACCACCGGCGCCGAAGAAACGCGCGCCAAGGCGGCAATGACGGCGGACGATCTGATCGCCGCGCAACGCTTGGTGCGCCGGCTGCCAGTCGGCGAGTCGGTTGTGGAGGCGATCCTCAAGCTGGTGCGTTCGGCGCGTCCCGGAGCCGAAGCCGGCGATCTCGGCAAGTTGATCTCCTGGGGCCCCGGACCGCGCGCGAGCCAAGCCTTGATGCTGGCGGTGCGCGCCCGCGCGCTACTTGACGGCCGCTTCGCGCCCTCGATCGACGACGTCGTCGAGCTTGCCGAGCCGGTGCTCAAGCATCGCATGGCGCTGACCTTCGCAGCCCGCGCCGAAGGCGAAACCATCTCCAACGTCATCGGGCGACTGAAAGCGCGTATCGGATAAGCGCAGATGGCCGAGCTTCGCAGCGACAGCGAAAACGAAGCGGTCAAAGCAGCTGCCGGCAAAAGCCGGAAGCTTGCCGCGCGCGTCCCGCGGCTCATTCTCGAGGCGCGCCGCGTCGCCTCGACCCTGATCCACGGATTGCACGGACGCCGCCGAGCCGGACCGGGCGAGAACTTCTGGCAGTACCGCCGCTTCGTAAGCGGCGAATCTTCGAATGCCGTCGATTGGCGACGCTCCGCTCGCGACGATCATCTCTATGTGCGCGAACGCGAATGGGAGGCATCGCACACGATCTGGCTTTGGGCCGACCGCTCGCCGTCGATGGATTTCAATTCACACCTTACCGAGTGGAGCAAACTCGATCGCGCGCTGGTCGTGTCGTTCGCGCTTGCCGAGGTGCTGGTGCAAGGTGGCGAGCGCGTCGGCATTCCGGACATCTTACGCCCGACCGCCAACCGCAATATCATCGAGAAGATGGCGCAGGCGATCGTGCATGACGCCGGCGACCGCCCGAGTCTGCCGCCTAATTTCTCGCCGGCGCCATTCTCCGAAGTTCTCCTGCTGTCCGACTTCTGGTCGCCGATCGCCGATTTCCGCCGCATCCTCGGCCAATTGGCCGCGACCGGCGCGCGCGGCCATGTGGTGCAGGTGGTCGATCCGGCCGAGGAAATATTCCCCTTTGTCGGCCGCATCGAATTCATCGAGTCCGAGGGCCTCGGCAGCGTCACCGCCGGCCGCGCTGAAACTTGGCGCAATGATTATCAACGGCTGGTCGCCAACCACCGCGCCGCTTTGCGCGCCGAGTGCGAACAATTCGGCTGGAGCTTCATCGTCCACCGCACCGATCGCGGCCCGACCGAACTCCTGTTTGCGATCCACGCGCGCATGGGCGCGAGCGCCCACTCGCCGATCCTCACCGCTCGGCAGACGTCGTCGAAACGCGAGAACGCCGCATGATCGGCTCTCTGCCGCTCGGTTTTGCTCAGCCCCTGGTGTTGCTCGGCCTGCTCGGCCTGCCGATCCTGTGGTGGCTGCTCCGCTTGGTGCCGCCGCGTCCGCGCCGGATCGACTTTCCGCCCACTCGGCTCCTGTTTGAGATCGCGCCCAAGGAGGAAACACCCTCGCGCACGCCGTGGTGGCTGATCCTGCTGCGGCTGACGCTTGCCGCACTCATCATCGTTGCGGCGGCCGGCCCGTTATGGAATCCGCCGCTCGCCCGATCAGATCGCGGCGCGCCGCTGCTCGTCATGCTCGATGACGGCTGGAGCGCCGCGGCGTCTTGGGACACTCGACTGCGCACCGCCGACGAGATCATCGCGCGCGCCGATGCCGACGATCGCGGCGTTGCCTTGCTGCCGCTGTCGGACACCACGCGAGATCTGTCCCTGCAGACCGCGGGCGCCGCGCGCGTGCAGCTCAAGCAACTCAAGCCAAAGCCCTATACGGTCGACCGCACCGAGGCACTGCCCATGCTCGAGCGCTTCCTCAAGAGCGCTCCGAGCGTCGAAGTTGTCTGGCTTTCCGACGGCGTCGACATGGGCAAAGGCGGCGAATTCATCGCTGGTTTGAAGCGCATCATTGGCGGCCACCCGCTCACCGTGGTCGCCGGCGGCCTGCCCCCCGCGCATGCGCTCGCCGCTGCCGACAATGCGGCCGGCGCCCTGGCGGTCAAAGTCCTGCGCGCCCAAACGGGCGGCGCAGAAAGCGGCCTCGTCAACGCCATCGATCTCAAGGGCCTCACCCTCGGCGAAGCGCCCTTCAGCTTCCGCGCCGACGCATCGGAAGCCGATGCCGTTCTCAACCTGCCGGTCGAGATTCGTAACGACGTGGCGCGGCTGGACATCGCCGGCGAACGCTCGGCGGGCAGCGTACAACTGCTCGACAAGCGATGGCGGCGACGCACAATCGGCATCGTATCGGGCTCAGCCGCCGATCGTTCGCAACCGCTCATTGGCGCCAACTATTATTTGCAGCGCGCGCTCAGCCCCTATGCTGATATCCGGGTTGCCGAAGGCATCGCGCCGGCGGAAGCGGTGAAAAGGTTTCTCGACCAGCATCTGCCGATGCTGATCCTCGCCGATGTCGGCAACGTCGCCGAGGCGCGCGACCGGCTCGCCAAATGGATCGACAATGGCGGCGTGCTCGTGCGCTTCGCCGGCCCGCACCTTGCCGGCGCCGAGGACGACAATCTTGTCCCTGTGAAACTGAGACGCGGTGGACGCATCCTCGGCGGCAGCCTGAGCTGGGAAAAGCCGCAACCGCTCGCGGCCTTCAATCGCGACGGCCCCTTCGCCGGCATGACCGTCCCCAACGATGTCACCGTCAGCCGCCAGGTTCTGGCGGAGCCAGACGCGCAACTCTCCGACCGCACCTGGGCGACGCTCGCTGATGGCACGCCGTTGGTTACCGCCCAGCGCTATGGCAAGGGTTTGCTGGTGCTGTTCCATGTGACCGCCGACACGCGCTGGTCCGACCTGCCCCTGTCGGGCACCTTTGTCGATATGCTTCGGCGCATCGTCGCGCTCGCCAACGCAACCGCCGCGGCGGAAAGTGACGGAGGCAGCGAAGTCGGCACTGCTGCAAGCCATACAAACCAAGCCGTGCCGGCAAGCCGTGTGCTCGATGGCTTCGGCGCCTTCACGACCCCGCCGGCAACTGCGCGGCCGGTTCCGGCCAATTACGCCGCGCGGGCGACTGCCGACCATCCGCCGGGCTTTTATGGGCCGCCAGAGGGCTTACTCGCTGTCAACACGTTGGCGCCGGTCGATCGGCCGGTGCCGCTCGATTACGCGCCACTCAATGTGCGTGTCGACATCTACCGGCACGGCGAACCGCTCGATCTGCGCGGGCCGGTATTTCTCGCGGCGCTCGGACTGTTGATGCTCGATGCGCTGGTGGTGATCGCCCTTTCCGGCGGCTTTGCAAGCATGCTGATCCGCCGCCGAGTAACCACGGCCTTATTAGCGACGGGTCTATTGGCAGCATTGGCGTTGCCGCAGGCGACGCAGGCGCAAACGACCCAACAACCGCAGGCACAGGCGGCACCGCGCGAACTTACTCCCGAACAACGCGACTTCGCCATGAAGGCGACGATGCAAACGCATCTCGCCTATATCATTACCGGCGACGCCGATGTTGACGCCGTGAGCAAAGCGGGCCTGCAGGGGCTGACGTTATTTCTGGCGCAACGTACGGCACTAGAAGCCGGCGAGCCGATCGGGCTTGATCCCGCGCGTGATGAGCTTGCGTTTTTCCCGCTGATCTATTGGCCGATCTCCACCACCGCGCCGCGGCCGTCGCAAACCGCGCTCGACCGCATCGACACCTATATGAAGCGCGGCGGCACGGTCCTATTCGATACCCGTGACGCGATCGACGCACCGCCCGAACCCGGCGGCGAGATGCAGGGACCGGGCATGGTAACGTTACGCTCGATTCTGTCCTCGCTCGATATTCCCGAGCTCGAGCCGGTGCCGCGCGATCACGTCCTGACGAAAACCTTTTTCCTCTTGCGCGACTTCCCCGGCCGCTTCACCACTGGCCAGCTCTGGGTCGAAGCGTTGCCGCCAGACGAGCAGGAGGAGGACGTCAGCCGGCCGGCGCGTGCCGGCGATGGCGTCTCGTCGATCCTGATCACGTCCAACGACCTCGCCGGCGCCTGGGCCATGCGGCCCGACGGACAGCCGGTGCTGCCACTGGTGCCGGGTGAGCCGCGCCAGCGCGAATTCGCGTTCCGCGCCGGCGTCAACATCGTGATGTACGCGCTCACCGGCAACTACAAAGCCGACCAGGTGCACATTCCAGCGCTCCTCGAGCGGCTGGGACAGTAGGAGTTCGCTTTGAATCTCGGCGTCTCATTCGCACCGCTGCTGCCGGCCTACGTGGTATGGACGGCGTTTGGAATGGCATTGCTGATTTCGGTGTTGCTGCTGCTGGCGCGCAGCCGCGGCGCCACTTTGCGCGCGATCGCATTGGCCCTGCTGGTGCTGGCGCTCGCCAACCCATCGCTCACGCGCGAAGATCGCGACCCGATACCCTCGGTCGCCGCCGTCATCGTCGACAAGAGCCCGAGCCAGGATTTCGGCGACCGCAACGCGCAGACGGAAAGCGCGCGCGCGACGCTGGTCGAGCGGCTCAAGCGCATTCCGGGCCTCGAAGTGCGCGTCGCTGAAGCCGGTGCAGCCGACGGCGAGACCGACGGAACGCGGCTGTTTTCGGCGCTTTCGGCCACGCTTGCCGATGTGCCGCCCGATCGCGTCGCCGGCGCGATCCTGATCACCGACGGTCGCGTGCATGACGTGCCCGCCGACGTCGCGGCGCTCGGC
>Ga0335081_10019825_pt1 | contig 10875 bp, 10 predicted proteins | sample Lox_Sample_35_FD_206713 | JGI IMG/M metagenome (GOLD analysis project Ga0335081, IMG submission 206713) | Soil microbial communities from Loxahatchee National Wildlife Refuge, Florida, United States - Lox_Sample_3.5 | ecosystem: Environmental > Terrestrial > Soil > Wetlands | place: USA...
AGCTGAGCTACGGGCGCTTAAGGGGCCGCTGCCGGCCAAAGGCCCGCGGAACCAGGGCACTAGCTATCGTCTCGGCCCCCCATTGGCAAGTCGCTGGCCTGCTTTTCCGGCCAGCAAAGCTTGGTTAAAGCCGCTGTTCCGTGAGCGCCAGCCGCGTGCCGCGAACGATCGCGCCGACGAGACCGGGCACATGAGCGCTGGTGCCGAGCAAGAGCGTGCGCCCGGGGCGGCTCTTGGCGAGCCCTGACACCAGGGCGGCGAGCCGAACCGGCCGCCCGGCGAGGCGGCGAGCCGCGGCTTGGTAGGCGGCGGGCGGTTGGCCGCGCCGGATGTGCTCCGCCGCCAAGGCGCCCGACGCGAGCGCGATGGCAAGGCCGTCGCCGGTAAAGGGCGGAATGTGCGCCAGCCGGTCGCCGACACGATACGTCCTCGGCTCACTCTCGCGCCACAAATGGCCGCCACCCGGGCAGACGACGGCGAGCGGTTTGGCCCAGAGCGGTTCGGCGCCGGCCAGCCGCTCGGCCAAGTGCGGCGCCGCTGCGACAAGGTGATCGCGCAGCGCGGCCCAGCCGCGCGGTAGGCGGCCGACGACTTCGCGCGGCAGGAGGAGGCACAGATTGGCGATACCGCCTTCGATCGGTTCCAGCCCGGCATAGTAGCCCCCGAGCAGCGTAAGCTCGACCGCACCGTCGAGCCCCCGTTGCGCATTGGGCGCGAGCCGCAGATGCATCTTGAGGCCGACCAGCGAGGCATCGCGCGCGTCGTCAACGCCACGCAAAGTCCATTTACCGGTGGCAATAACGAGGTGCTGACATTGAATGGCTTCACCGCCGTCACAATGAACGATCCAGTGATCTCCGTCGCGGACAGCCTGTCGCGCGGAAACAGCCCGCTTCAATTCGGCGCCTTGATCGGCGGCGCGCTGCAGCAGCCCAGCATCGAGCCGGTAACGCGACAGCGACAGCGCGCGAAACGGCAAGGCGGCGCCGATGCTGCGGCTCCCCGCGTAGACCGCGACGCGCTCGATCGCCACGGCGCCCAACGCGGTTGGGTCCACGCCGAGCCGATGCAGTTGCGCCTGCGTGTCGATGCTGAGGAATTCGCCGCACACTTTGTGGTGCGGGGCCGCGGAGCGTTCTATCAGCAACACGTCGCGCCGCGCTGAGGCGAGGCCGCATGCGGCCGCGACGCCCGCCGGCCCGCCGCCGATCACGATGGTCTCGAGGCGCCTCATTTGAGCCTCCCGATCGCAAAGCGGAACAGGAACCAGCGCAGGTCGACGGCACCGCGCAGGATGCCGGCGGCGGCAATACACATCTCCCATTCACGGCAGGTGAGCGAGCGGGCGACCGAGATGCGCCCGTCATGGATGACCATCTTGTGCAGCCGCGTCAGCCGGCCCATCAGCCCGATGAAATAGTAGGGCACCGGGTGACGCTGCAGGTCGCAGATGAACCAACCGCGCCGCGCCGTTGCCTCCATCCAGCGGAGGAACTTGACGATCGCCTCGTCCGACAGGTGGTGCGCCAACAGGCTGCTAACAATGATATCGGTCGGCACGGATGGCCGGTAATCGAACATATCGGCGGGCTGATAATCGATGTCGTCGCCTGCCCCGGTGGCGTCCCGCGCGATACGGATCGTCTCGCGGCTGAGGTCAATGCCGATCAAGCGCAGCGCGACGCCGCGCCGTTCTGCCCAGCGCCGAATGGCGCGCAAAAGATCGCCATAGCCGCAACCGACGTCGAGCAGTGTCAGCGGCTCTGTCGATGGCGCATCTTTGACCGCGCGGTTGAGCCAAGTCAGCACGGGCCGATGGCCCAACATGGCGCCGTTGAAGCGGGCAAGATCACACAGCACCAACTTCAGCTCCGCCGGATGCAGATCGGCACCGTCCAGCCACTCGGCCTCGCCGCTGCGGCGGGACAGATCGAGCGGCATAATTCAGGCCGCCGTGCGGAAGAGCATGGTCTCGGCGATCAGCCCCGGTCCGAACGACATGGCGCAGCCTTTCTGCCCGCGGCTGCCGGAACGCAGCAGCCGGTCGAGCACGAACATGACGGTCGCCGAGGACATGTTGCCGTAGCGCCGCAGGGTGTCGCGCGACGCCGCCAGCATCGATGGCGCCAGCGCGAAAGCGCGCTCGACCGCGTCGAGCACCGTGCGGCCACCCGGATGCACGGCCCAGAGATCGATCGCTTCGATCGGCGCGCCGTCGAGAATGTCGCGGGCGTTGGCGCGCAGCGCGTCGTGAATCGTAGCCGGCACCTGACCGGACAACACCATGTCGAAGCCGAAACCGCGAATGTTCCAGGTGATCAACTCGCGCGTGTCCGGCACCAGCAAAGCGCGGAAGCTGTCGAGCGCGGTGCCCACCGGCTCGGCGCTGACCAGGCAAGCGGCGCACCCGTCGCCGAACAGAAGGAACGAGAGCACCTGCTCGAGGTCGGTGGTCTCGCGTAGATGCAAAGTGCAGAGCTCGAGATTGATGATGACCACCCGCGCGGCCGGCTCCGAGCGCACGATGTGGCGGGCGAGCTTGAGCGCGTTGATCGCCGCGTAGCAGCCCATGAAGCCGATCATGGTGCGCTCGACCGAGGTCGGCAGATTGCAGCGCTCGACCACTTCGAGGTCGAGACCGGGCGCGGAGAAGCCTGTGCAGCACGTGATCAGCAGATGGGTGATGCGGGCGCGTTCATTGCCCAGCTGCAGCCGTTCCACCGCCGTGGCGGCGAGCGCCGGCGCCTGTCGCTCGAAAAAGCGCATGCGCGTCGCGGTATCGGGAAAGTCGCCCGAAACATAAAAAGGGTCGCCGCCCTCCGGCATTTGGTCGGGACCGAGACACGAATAGCGGTGCTCGATGCCCGCCCGCTCGGCCATGCGATCGAATAGCCAAGCCTTGCGTCGATTATCCTGGAATAGCGACTGTGCGAAGCGGCGGAAGATGTCGTGGACGTCGTGCGGCGGAACGGCGGTGGCGACGCGGTTGACGTAGGCGGTGGTCACGCGCAGCCTCCGACCGGGCTCGCGACCGCGCGAAGTCGCGCCGAGGCAACAGCCCGTGAGACTGGAACCCCGCGCGCGCGGCAATCGTCCCGGCGGAACTTCACATGGGCGTGAAAGGCCGCCATAGCCTATTGTGACAACGAGCCTTCAGGCCCGCGCGCGCTCGCCGCGGCGCGAGTTGAGGTCGATGGCGCCGTCCGGAATGGTGATACGGAACGTCGCGCCGATGGTGCCGGGCACCAGGTGGATTTCGCCGCCATGCGCGCGCACCAATTCGGCGGCGATGGCAAGGCCGAGCCCCGAGCCGCCGGTCCGCGTTGATCCTTGAAACGCCTTGAACAGATTGGCGCGCGCCTTTTCGGGCACGCCGGGGCCGGTATCCGAAATTTCCAACACCACCACGCTGCCTTCCCGACGCCCGGTGATGCGGATCTGATCGCGCGCCGGATCGTGCGCGCCACCAGCCTCCAGCGCCTGTACCGCGTTGCGCGCCACGTTGAGCAAGGCGCGGAAGAGCTGGTCGTGGTCGGCATCGACCGTGAGCCCGCGCTCGACCGAGACGATCCAGCGGATGGGGATGTCGATGGTCAGGCCGAGCGACTCGTGTACTTCTTCCATCAACGGCTCGACCGGGACCGGCCGGCGCTCGGGCGGCGGCTCCTGTGCGGCGCCGTAGGAGAGCGTCGACTGGGCAAAGGCGACCGCGCGTTCCAAAGTGCGCATCAATTTCGGCGCAAAACGCTGAACTTTGGGGTCCGGCAGATTGGACAATTGATCCGAGAACAGCTGCGCCGAGGCGAGAAGATTGCGCAGATCGTGGTTGATCTTGGACACCGCCAGGCCGAGGGCGGCGAGCCGGCTCTTCTGGTGCAGCATCGAGGCGAGCTCGCGCTGCATGGCGGCAAGCTCGCCTTCCGCCATGCCGATCTCGTCGCGGCGGCCTGACTCCTTGATAATGCGCGCCGGATTCTCCGGATCGGCGCGGAACGCGATCATGTTGCCGGTGAGCCGGCCCATCGGCCGCACCAGCAGATAATGCAGGGCGAAGAACACCAGCATCGCCGTGATGCCGGAGAGCAGCAACGAAACCAGCAGGATGGTGACCGAGAAGCTCCACATCGCCTGACAGAGAGGCGCCTCATCGAGCACGATCTCGAGGAAGTCGCCTTCGGTCATCGGCGCCGGCCCGACCAGCCGCACCACATCTTCGGGCTTGCAGAACAGCAGCGTGTCGAAGGCATCCTTGACCGACTGCCACCAGGTGATCGTGCGTATGTCGATCTCCTGGGCGATGGTCGACGGCACATCGGCGGCGGCGAGCATGCGCCGCTGATTGCCCATCTTCATCGCCACCGCGCGCGCGCCGATGCTGGCGAGAATCTTCTTGGCCAGCGCTTCCGGCACCATGCCGCTCGGCGCGGCGTCGAGCACCAGCGCGGCGGTATGGGCGGCGGCCAGCCGGTCGTTGAGCCAGTTGAGCCGGTAGTTCGCGATCCACGGCACGTAGATCAGAATTTCCGCCAGCATCACGAAGAGGACGGTGAGGACCAAGAGCTTGCCGGAAAGCCCAAGGCGCAGCCTGCCGTGCCGCGGCATCGGCGGCGCGTCGGGCGGGAGCATCAGGTCGGTGCTCGGTTCCAAAAGGGCCTCAACCGAAGAGTCGCAATCGATTAAGGATGCGCCGCAGCAATGGACGCGTCAAACTTGGCATAAAGAAGTCGATTGCCGCACTTTTGCCGATCTCCGACAGCGTCGGATACGGCAACACAGACTCGGCGAAAGCGCGGATGTTGAGCCCCTGCCCGATCGCCAGCGCCCAGGCTGCGATCAACTCGCCGGCGTTGACGCCGACAATGGTCGCGCCGAGGATGCTGCCTTTCCTGTCGGTGATTACCTTGATGTGACCGCGCGTCTCGCGCTCGGCGCGGGCGCGATCGTTGTCGTGATAGGGCCAGCGCGCGATGCGAAGCTTGATGCCGTGCTCGCGTGCCTGCGCTTCGGTGAGCCCGGCCTGTGCCAGCTCCGGCTCGGTGAAGGTGACCCGCGGCACCAAGTCGTTGTTGACGCGGATGCGCTGGCGACCAAGCGCATGCCGGATCACCAGGCCGGCGTGATAAGTCGCGGCCTGCGTCATTGGCGGCGCGCCGGTGACGACGTCGCCGATGGCATAGATGCGGCCGTTCGATGTTTTGAGCTTCTTGTCGGTGATGATGCAGCTCGCGTCGTAGCGCACGCCGGCCGCCTCGAGATCGAGCCCGTCGGTGGTCGGCTTGCGGCCGGTGGCGACGAGAAGATGCGAGCCTTCGATGGCCGCGTCCTCGCCGGCGATCACCATGCTGACGCGGCCGCTGCCATGGGCGACGCGCGCGATGGAGACGCCGGTGCGCAGCACGATGCCTTCGCGTTCGAGGCGGTCGAGCACGGTCGCCGCACATTCCGCATCCTCGCCAACGAGCGGCTCGGCCTCGTCCAGCACGGTCACCGCGCTGCCCAGCCGGCGGAACGCCTGCGCCAGTTCGAGGCCGACACGTCCGGCGCCGAGCACGATCAGATGGCGCGGCAGCTCGCCGAGATTGAAGACGTTCTCGTTGGTCAGGTAGGGCCCGGTGTCGATGCCCGGGATGTCCGGCAGCGCCGGCGCCGAGCCGGTGGCGATGACGAAGCGGCGAGCGCAGACCTCGTATTGGTCGCCGACCGTGACGGTGCGGCGGTCCTTGAACTTGGCGTAGCCTTTGATCACCTGCACGCCGAGGCCGGCATAGCGTTCGGCCGAATCCATCCGCGCCAGAGAGGCGATCGTGGCTTGTACATGCTCGCGGACGCGAGCGAAATCGACGGTGGGGCTGGCGGCGATACCAAAGGTGCCAGCTCTGCCGGCTGCAGCGGCGCGCTTGGCCGCCGCCAGCAGGGCCTGCGACGGCACATCGCCGGTGTGGAGGCGGTTGCCGCCGAGCCGGTGGCGCTCGATCAGCACCGTGGGGGCGCCGAAGGCGACCGCGGCGGCGGCAACGGCGAGGCCGCCTGCCCCGCCGCCGATGATGCAGATGTCAGGCTTGAGTACGTCCGCCATCCCCGAACCTTCGCCGCAACCATAGACCAAAACCATATGGGGGCGGGCTTGGCAAAAGGCTCAAAGATCATCCCGCGTGACGCGTGCGGGCCGCGATTTTGGCCGATTGGCAAAGCGTTTACGGCACCCGGCGATGGGCGGCGCCGGCCCGCCCTTTGCATTGACGGGCCAAAGCCCCTCCCTTATAAGCCGCGCAAATTCCCGTGCCGATCCGACCGAACCCGGTCCAGGGCCGTTTTGGAGGCGATTTTCGCCCTCCTTGAACGCCACGGCGCGACCAGCGGAGAACTTGATCGTGAAGCGGACCTATCAACCGAGCAAGCTTGTACGCAAGCGCCGTCACGGTTTCCGCACGCGCATGGCCACCAAGGGCGGACGCAAGGTCCTGTCGGCGCGGCGCAAACGCGGACGCAATCGGCTTTCCGCCTGAGCGGCGGATTTGAAAGCCCGCGCGCATCGCTTCCATGGAACGATTGAGGCAACGGGCGGACTTTCTGGCCGCGGCCAAAGGGACCAAGGTTCCGGCCGCGGCTTTCGTGCTACAGGCCCTCAAACGGGCCGACGAGGGCCCGGCCCGGGTCGGCTTCACCGTGTCCAAGAAGGTCGGCAATGCGGTGGAGCGCAACCGCGTCCGCCGGCGGCTGCGCGAGGTCGTCCGCTTGTCGCGGCCCACTCGCATACGGGCCGGTCATGATTATGTGCTAGTCGGCCGGCGCGCGGCGCTCAACCTGCCGTTTGCGCGGATTACTGAGGATTTCGAGGGGGCGTTGCGGCGCGTACACGAGGGGCGCAACGGCAAAACGGTAAACGGATGACCGACAACAAGAATACGCTTATCGCCATCGCGCTGTCGGCGCTGGTGTTGATTGCATGGCAATTTTTCTTTGCCGGGCCGCAGCAGAAGGCGCGGCAGGAACAGCAGCAGCAACAGCAGGTGCAGCAGCAGGCGGCCCCGACGCAACCCGCCGCGCCCGGCCAGGCCGCCCCGGCGGTGCCCGGCCAGGCGGCGGCGCCCGCACAGGCCGCCGCGATGACGCGCGACGAGGCGCTCAAAGCCGCCGGCGAGCGCATTCCGATCCGGACCGACAGCGTCGCCGGCACCATCGCGCTCAAAGGCGGGCGCATCGACGACCTCTCGCTGGTGAAATTCCACGAGACCACCGACCCGAAATCGCCGCCGATCGTGCTCTTGTCGCCCTCGGGCAGCCCGGAGCCGTTCTACGCCGAGTTCGGCTGGGCCGGCGCCGCCGGCGCCAACGTGAAGCTGCCGGATGCCACGACCGTGTGGAAGCAGGAAGGCGGAGGCAGCCTCGGCGTCGACCACCCGGTCACGCTCACCTATGACAACGGCGAGGGCCTGCAGTTCCGCCGCACCATCAAGGTGGACGACAAGTATCTCTTCACCGTTACCGACGAGGTCGTCAACAAGAGCGACAAGCCGGTCACTTTGTTTCCGTACGGGCTGATCTCGCGCCACGGCACGCCGCCGACCGCGGGCTACTACATCCTGCATGAGGGCATGATCGGCGTGCTCGGCGACGACGGCATGCAGGAATACACCTACAAGAAGATCCAGGAAAAGAAGACGGTCAACTTCGACATCACCAATGCCTGGTTCGGCATCACCGACAAATACTGGGCGGCGACACTGCTGCCCGATCCGAAGGCGCACCTGAAGGCGAGCTTCTCGACCGGCACGCTCGGCGGCAAGGAGACCTACCAGACCGACTACCTGCTGGACGCGCGCAATATCGCGCCGGGCGCGACCGCCTCGGCGACCACGAACTTGTTCGCCGGCGCCAAGGAAGTGCGGCAGATCAACGCCTACGAGAAAGAGCTCAACCTCAACCGCTTCGACCTGTTGATCGACTGGGGCTGGTTCTACTTTATCACCAAGCCGATGTTCCTCGCCATCGACTGGCTCTACCACCTGGTCGGCAATTTCGGCATCGCCATCCTCTTGGTCACGCTGCTGATCAAGGCGGCCTTCTTCCCGCTGGCCAACAAGTCCTACGCCTCAATGGCCAAGATGAAGGCGGTGCAGCCGCAGATGACCGCGCTGCGCGAGCGCTATCCCGACGACAAGGCCAAGCAGCAGCAGGAGCTGATGGCGCTCTACAAGCGCGAGAAGATCAACCCGCTGGCCGGCTGCCTGCCGATCGCGGTGCAGATCCCGGTGTTCTTCTCGCTCTACAAGGTGCTGTTCGTCACCATCGAGATGCGGCACGCGCCGTTCTACGGCTGGATCCACGACCTCTCGGCGCCCGATCCGACCAACGTGTTCACCTTGTTCGGGCTGATCGCCTGGGACCCGACGGTGATCCCGCTCATCGGCCACTATTTGCATCTCGGCCTGTGGCCGCTGATCATGGGCGTGACCATGTGGGCGCAGATGAAGCTCAACCCGGCGCCGCCCGATCCGGCGCAGGCGATGATCTTCAACTGGATGCCGATCATCTTCACCTTCATGCTGGCCGGCTTCCCGGCGGGGCTGGTGATCTACTGGGCGTGGAACAACTCGCTCTCGGTGGCGCAGCAGTCGATCATCATGCGCAAGCACGGCGCCAAGATCGAGCTGTTCGATAACGTGAAGAAGTTGTTCGGCGGCGGGAAGAAGGCGGCGGCGAAGGCGAAGTAAGATTCAGCGCGGAGTTTGCGTGCGATGGCCGGGCGGGAGCCCGGCCATTTTGCGGTTTGGGGACGGGCGCGTATCCCGCCCGCGCCGTCATGCTAGGCTGGCCCGACCACGATCGAGGCGGGCACATCGGCATGGGCAAGGAGCGACTGGCGGCGTTCAGCGACGGCGTCATCGCCATCGTCATCACCATCATGGTGTTGGAGCTCAAGGTGCCGCACGGCGCCGGCTGGGCCGCGCTGGCGACGGTGGCGCCGCATTTCGCCGGCTACGTGCTGAGCTTCATCTATCTCGCCATCTACTGGAACAACCACCATCACCTCCTGCACACGGTCACCCGCGTCGACGGGCTGATCCTGTGGGCCAATGCCAACCTGCTGTTCTGGCTGTCGCTGGTGCCGGCGACCACCGGCTGGCTGGGCGAGAATTTCCTGCAGCCGCTGCCGACCGCCGTCTACGGCGTGAGCCTGCTGATGCCGGCGTTCGCCTACCTGCTGCTGCAGCTGGCGATCATCCACCGGCAGGGCCGCCAGTCGCTGCTGGCGCACGCGCTCGGCCGCGATCTCAAGGGCAAGTTGTCGCCGCTCGCCTATATCTCGGGGATCGTGCTGGCGTTTTCCGTGCCGTGGGTCTCGATCGCGCTCTACGCGCTGGTCGCCGTCATCTGGCTGGTGCCCGACCGCCGCATCGAGAAGGCGCTGCCGGAGGCTTGAGCGGCGTCACACCCCGCGCTCCTTCATGAGCCGCGCGATCGCCGCGCGCAGCTCGGGGATGCCGCCGCCGTGCTCCGACGAGGTGGCCAGCACGTTGGGATAGGCGGCCGCGCGCTTGGCCAGCGCCGCCTCCACTTCGGCGATGCGCGCGGGCAACTCGCTCGCCTTCACCGCGTCCGCCTTGGTCAGCACGACCTGATGGCTGACCGCCGCCTGGCTCAGCGCATCGAGCATCGGCGCGTCTGTCTCTTTCAGCCCATGCCGCGCGTCGATCAGCACGTAGACGCGGATCAAATTGGCGCGGCCGCGCAGATAAGCATGGATCAGCCCCGTCCACGCCGCGATCTTCGTTTTGGCGGCGGCGGCGTAGCCGTAGCCCGGCATGTCGACGATGCGCAAAGGTCCGCCGGCGGTAAAGAAGATCAGCTCCTGCGTGCGCCCGGGCGTGCGCGAGGTGCGCGCCAGGCTCTTACGGCCGGTGAGCGCGTTGATCAGGCTCGACTTGCCGACATTGGAGCGGCCGGCGAAGGCGATCTCGACGCCGCGCATCGGCGGCAGCGAGGCCTCGGTTCCCGCCGCGGCGGCAAATTGCCAATCGCCGGCGAACAGCTGCCGGCCGGCCTCGATCTCCGCGCGGGTGAAGGTGTCCTTCGTCATGGCGACTCACTATAGTCGAAATGGCCGGAGGCGCGCTGCGCGCCCGCCTGCCCGCGGCAAGAACGTGCTATAGCTTTGGCCATGATCCAGCTTTTGCTCGCCCTCGCCGGGCTGATGGGCGCCGCCGGCGTGGTGCTGACCGCGGCGGGCGCGCACGGCAAACCCGGCGCCGGGCTCGATGCCGCCGGCTATCTCTTGCTGATCCATGCCGTGGCGGTCCTCGCCGGCGCCGCTGCCCTCCGGCAGGGGCTGCTGCTGCGGCCGCTCGGCCTCGCCGTACTGTTCGGCTATAGTGTCGGCGCCGCCCTGTTCGCCGCCGACGTTGCCGCCCGCGCCTATCTCGGCGGCCGCCTTTTTCCCTTCGCCGCGCCCGCCGGCGGCATCATCCTGATCCTCTCCTGGCTCGCACTGATCGCGGCGGCCTTGGCCGCCCTGCGCGCCGGCTGAAGCCCTCTTTCGCCTGTCATTAAGCGCCGCTAAAAGGGCGCGATCCGCGCGTACCCCCGAGAAGACCCAAGAGCGCTCAATGAGCATCTCCGCCCAGGACCAGGCCCGCATCCTCGTCGAAGCGCTGCCGCATATGCAGCAATACGACGAGGAGACCGTGGTGGTGAAATACGGCGGCCACGCCATGGGCGAGGAGCAGGCGGCGCGCGATTTCGCCCGCGACGTCGTGCTGCTCGAGCAGACTGCGATCAATCCGGTGGTCGTGCACGGCGGCGGGCCGCAGATCCAGGCCATGCTGGAGAAGCTCGGCATCAAGTCGGAATTCGCCGCCGGCCTGCGCATCACCG
>Ga0335081_10019826_pt1 | contig 10874 bp, 10 predicted proteins | sample Lox_Sample_35_FD_206713 | JGI IMG/M metagenome (GOLD analysis project Ga0335081, IMG submission 206713) | Soil microbial communities from Loxahatchee National Wildlife Refuge, Florida, United States - Lox_Sample_3.5 | ecosystem: Environmental > Terrestrial > Soil > Wetlands | place: USA...
GCGCCGGCTTGCCTTCCCATTCCGAAGAACAGTGGCCTGTTGCGCCGGCCGCTCGCTGCTTACAGTGGCTGGACCGTGGGGTTTCTCACCCGCTTCCCTCTTCACCCGCCTTCATCGGAAGGCGAGCACCTCAGGCGAGTCTCAACATTATCACAGGAATTTCGCCTTTTCAATCCCGTCGGGAAAACCCCTGGTTTTCTTCTTAAATGAGGAGTCTCTGCAATTGTCCTGTAATATTCGTCCGTCAGGCTGTTGGTTCGCTTTTGACGGAAGGCGGGGAAAATGAACCTGTTCGGAGAAACGATCACGATTGGAAGCGGGATTTTTCTGCTGCTCGCGCTCGGCCTGGCGCTCAGCTTCGAATTTGTCAACGGATTCCACGACACCGCCAACGCGGTGGCGACGGTCATCTACACCCACTCGCTGCGTCCCACGGTTGCCGTGATCTGGTCGGGGATGTGGAACCTGCTGCTTCGCTTGGGACTCAAGTAAGCCGCGAAACCTGCTAATAATCGTTACAGGTGAACCCCGGCGAGCCGGATCAGGAGCGTTCCGAGTACGAGCGCTTCGCGATCCCCTATTCCTTTAAGCCCCGCATGAGCGTCGGCCAGGCGGCCGAAGCCACTTTGATCGCATTTCTGAGAATTCTTCTCGGGTCGCTCCTGTTTGCGTTTTGGGGATCTCCCACGCTCGCCCTCCTGAGCAGAATCCCAAACTGGCCGCTGCGGATCGTGATCTTTACTCCGCTCCTGGTCCTGTTCGCGATTTGTTTCGCGCTATTGATGCGCATCATTTCGAGAATTGCTTCCGCGGTAAGAACTTCGCGGTCCCCGAACGGTACGGCAGCGCGCTAGGTCGTTTGCGCGCCGGCTTCTGCTAAACTGAAAGTTCCTCTCCTATGATTCCAGCAACACAACTGCGCCCGGGAATGGTGATCAAGTTCAACAACGAGCTTTATTCCGTTTTCAAAATGGAGCATCGCACGCCCGGCAACCTGCGCGGGTTCGTGCAGGCGAAGATGCGCAACTTCAAAACCGGCACCATGATCGAGCACCGGTTCAGCTCCGAAGACCGTGTCGAGCGTGCTTCGCTCGATGAGCATGAGATGGAGTATCTCTACGACGACGGCGAGTACTTTTACTTCATGAACACCGAGACGTTCGAGCAGATGCACCTCATGAAGGATCTGCTCGGCGATGCGGTCAATTACCTGATTCCGCAGTTGAAGGTGAGCGTCGAATTTTACGAGGGCCAGCCGATCAGCGTGGAACTGCCGCCCTCGGTCGACATGACCGTCGTTGAAACCGAGCCGGGACTCAAGGGCGCGACCGTTTCGAACGTCACCAAGCCGGCCAAGCTGGAGACCGGCCTGGTGGTTCAGGTCCCCCCGTTCATTAACGAAGGCGAAAAGATCCGCGTCTCGACATCCGAAGCGACGTACCTTGAGCGCGCTTAAGCGCCCTCTTAATGCAGCGCGTGGATGTTGACCTGGCTCTCCGCGATCTGCGTCAGCTTCTGGTCGGCTTCATTTTCTTCATCAAGGGTCGTCTGCAACAGGCGGACAGCTTCGGCGTAGCCCAGATGCTGCGCGAGCGAACGGGCGGTGCCGTAGCCGGCCATTTCATAATGCTCCACGCGCTGGGCGGCGGCGATGATGGCTGCGTCGCGGACGTCGGGATTTCCCTTGGCGTCCACCATCTCCTCGCCTTCACGTAACAATCCCTTCATCGCCTCGCAGGTTTCCCGTTCAGGCGACTTGTTGAGCTGGCGGAAAATCGTATCCAGCCGGTCGACCTGCTGGCGCGTCTGCGCCAGGTGATGATCGATCGCCCGTTTCAAATCCGGGCTGTGCGCCGCTTCGCTCATCTTGGGCAGCGCACGAATGATGCGATGTTCCGCATCATAAAGATCCTCAAGCTGGTTCAGCAGGAGATCCTCTAAAGAATTGAATTCCTGGGTAGAAAAAAGTGCCATAACTGCTCCCAGGAGTGTGACGCCCGCTTGAGCTTCGCGTTTCTTACACCGCCGCGACGCCGTGGCTGTGGGCCGCCTCGATCTCCGTCAGCAGAATGCGGCGCGCCATGCCGGTGAACTTCGGCATGGTCCGCAGCGAGCTCAGACGGGGATCGATGGTCAGGAACGCCATCCAGGGCTCGCGTTCACGCAACGCTTCTTGAAGCAGCGCCAGCGCCTCGTTACGGTTGCCCAAGCCGGCCTGCACCACGGCCAGATCGTAATTCGCGATCCACAAGCCTCGATCGCGACGTTCCCTCAGCCGGGCGAGAGCTTCATGCGCCTTATCGTGCTCACCGGAGGCGCCGCAGATGTGGCCCAGCGTCGCGATCATGTGCGCGTCTCCATTATGCGCGGAAAGCAGCTCTACCGCCTGCGCGGTACGTCCAGTAGCCGCCAGCGCACAACCGCGCAGCCATTGGCGCCACGCCGGCATGCTCGCCGAATCCGAGGATCCCTCCGTCAGCCGCAGCACGCTGTCGTGCTGCCCGGACAGATACAGCGCCAACAGGTGAGCTTCGTCCAGGAATGCGGCGGGCGCGAGCTCGCGCGCCTTCACCAGTTCCTCCTCGGCTCCGCTCAACTTTCCGGTCGGCATCAATCCCGCAAAGGCGCGCCACAGGCGGCCCGAACCGGAATAGTTGTCCCGCTCGATGCCCTTGTTGAAGTGCGATTCGGCATCGCGCCAGCGCCATTCAAACAACGCGCAGACCAGTCCCAGCAGGGTATGCGCATCGGCCGACATCTCGTCGAGCTGCAACGCCGCGTCGGCCTGCGCGCGAACCAACGGCCAAGTCTCGCGAGGCCGGCGATAATTCAAAAGCGCCTGAAACGCGTAGACATAGGCCAAGCCGATGTGCGCCTGCGGCCACTCCGGGTCGGCGTCGATGGCTTCCTCAAAATGCGCCGCGGCTTCGGCAAGCGACGGTTCGCTCAACTTGGTTGCGGCGAAGCGTCCTTGCGAATAGGCATTGCGGGCGCGCAGCTTCTTTTCGACTTCGGTCTGAAGCTGCTCGCGGCGCTGGAAGCGGGGAACGTACTTCCCTTTCGGGAATTCGATCACCAGCGGATCTTCGCTGCCGCCATCGCTATAGTATTCCTTGAGCTTCACGCGCAGACGGCTGGCGAGTACGCGGACCAGGGAATCGCTGCGGGGATCGTATGAATCCGGTTTTTTCAACACTTCCGTCCCGATAACGTACTCTTTCAACATGTCTGCATTGCCTTGAAGCGTTTGGGCTACCGTGAAGCGGAGCAGGCTGCGGAGGCGCTTGGACCGGGCGAATTTCTCACTCGCCAGAATCCGTTCCACCTCAGTCTGAATCGCATCCGGGGTGAGCTCCTCAGGTATAACGGCCTTCTCGTAACGCGACATCTCATCTCTCCTTGTCAGTTAGATTCTTACCTTGGTATCGCGTAACATTTTTTCTTAGAACTCTTAGGCGGCGAAGAAAAGGAGTAAAACGTTGAGAATGCACGACGGATACGATTTGTCCGCCTCCGGGTCTTACTTCCGAAAGGAAGAATTTCAGTGGCTCAAACGGCGTCGGATGTCTTGATGGACACGCTTCACGACTGTGGCGTGGATGTGATCTTTGGGCTGCCCGGAGACGGGATCAACGGAATGATGGAAGCGCTGCGCCAGCGCCAGGATAAGATTCGATTTATCCATGTGCGCCATGAGGAAGCGGCCGCGTTCATGGCCTGCGCCTATGCGAAACACACCGGTAAACTCGGCTGTTGCATCGCGACTTCGGGACCCGGAGCGCTACACCTGATGAATGGGTTGTACGACGCCAAGCTCGACGCGCAGCCGGTGATCGCCCTAACGGGCATGCAGTTTCACGATCTGACCAACACGCACCAGCAGCAGGACCTGGAAATCGACCGCGTGATGATGGACTTATCCGTGTACAACGTGCGCATCATGGGCGCGGCGCACGTCGAGCCGGCGACCGAACTGGCCTGCCGCAAGGCGATGTCGCTGCGCGGTGTGTCGCACATCACTATTCCGGTGGATTTTCAGGAAATGCCGGTCAACAAGGATAAGCGCAGCGGGCGCAATGTTCCGCATCATGCGGCTACCGAAACGCTTGGTATGAGCGCGCAGGTTCCCCCGCGCGCCGCGCTCGCCAAAGCCGCGGAGGTGCTGAGCTCGGGAAAACGCGTCGCGATTCTGGCGGGCCGCGGTGCGATAGACGCAACCGATGAGCTGGAATTTATCGCCGAAAAGCTCGCGGCACCGATCGTGAAGGCCCTGCTGGGCAAGGCTGCCGTTCCCGACGACAGCCCGTTCACCACCGGCAGTATCGGATTGCTGGGAACCAAGCCATCAGACGAAGTGATGGAGAATTGCGACGCGCTGCTGATCGTGGGCAGCTCGTTTCCCTACATCGATTTTCTTCCCAAGCCCGGCCAGGCGCGCGCGGTGCAGATCGATATCGCGCCGGACCGGATCGGCCTGCGTTATCCGGTCGAGATCGGGCTGGTTGGCGACAGTAAACAGACACTTGCCGCGCTGCTTCCGCTGCTCACGCGCAATTCCGACCGCCATTTCCTCGAAGAAACGCAGGCCGGGATGCGCGACTGGTGGAGTCGTATGGATAAGTACGCGGCGCGCGAGGACAAACCGTTGAAGCCGCAGGTGGTGGCGCGCGCCATCGGCGACCGGCTGTCCGACACCGCGATCGTGAATTGCGATTCGGGAACCATCGCGACGTGGTGGGCGCGCCAGATCAAAGTCAAGCGCGGGCAGAAGCACACGATTTCGGGAAATCTCGCGACCATGGCGTGCGGCCTGCCCTATACCATCGCCTCGCAGGTGGCGTTTCCGGACCGGCAATGCGTCGGATTCGTCGGCGACGGCGGATTCACCATGCTGATGGGCGAAATCGCGACCGCGGTGAAATACCAACTGCCGATCAAGATTTTCGTGATCAAGAACGACACGCTGGGACAGATCAAGTGGGAGCAGATGGTGATGCTCGGCAATCCGGAATTCGGATGCGACCTGAATCCCAATATCGATTTCGTCAAATTCGCCGAAGCCTGTGGCGCGCGCGGGTTCCGCATCGAGGACCCGCGCGAGTGCGGGAATCTGGTAGACGAGGCGCTGGCGCATCCCGGCCCGGTGGTGGTGGAATGCATCGTCGATCCGAACGAGCCGCCTATGCCGGGCAAGGTGAGCGCGGATCAGGCGCTCAAATTCGCCGAGGCGATGGCGCGGGGCACCAAGGATCGCGGAAAGATTCTGGCGACGATCATGGGCGACAAGGCTCGCGAGCTGGTGTAGAGCCGCAAAACCAAACAGAGGGCGGACGCGCAGGCGTATAATAGACCCTCGTTCAAGGAGGATCCAGGTATGCCTCGCGTGGTCCGCTGCGCCCTGATTCAAGCGGCCAATGTCGCGCCGGCCGAATCCCCGCTCGACCGGGTGAAGCGAGCCATGCTTGAAAAACACGAGCACTACCTCGCCGACGCGGCCTCGCGCGGCGCGCAGATCGCCTGTCTTCAGGAAATTTTCTACGGTCCCTATTTCTGCGCCGAACAGCAGACCCGCTGGTACGAATTCACCGAGCCCATCCCCGACGGCCCCACCATAAAGCACATGCAGGAGCTCGCGCGCCAGCATCGCATGGCGCTCATCGTTCCGATTTACGAGGTCGAGCAGGAGGGCATTTTCTACAACACCGCCGCGGTGCTCGACGCGCAGGGAAATTATCTCGGCAAATATCGCAAGACGCACATTCCGCATGTGGCGCCGGGATTCTGGGAAAAGTTTTATTTTCGCCCCGGCAATCTCGGCTACCCGACCTTCGATATGGGCTTCGCGCGCATCGGAGTATACATCTGCTATGACCGGCACTTTCCCGAAGGCGCTCGCGCGCTGGGGCTGAACGGCGCCGAGATCGTGTTCAATCCGTCGGCGACCGTCGCCGGGCTAAGCGAGCATCTGTGGAAGATCGAGCAGCCGGCGCACGCCGTCGCCAACGGATACTTCATCGGCGCGATCAATCGTGTGGGCGTGGAAGCGCCGTGGAACATCGGCGAGTTTTACGGCTCCAGCTATTTCTGCAATCCGCGCGGCCAGATCATCGCGCAGGCGTCGCGCGATAAAGATGAAGTGCTGCTGGCCGATCTGGACCTGGACGAGATCCGGCAGGTGCGGCAGACCTGGCAGTTTTTCCGTGACCGCCGGCCGGAAGCCTACGGCGACCTGGTGAAGGCGTGATGGCGTCGTTCACGCGCGAACAGCTCGCTGAGCGTTTCGCGGACCTGCATCCTTCCTTTACTCCGCAGGCCGCCGCGATCGAGGCGCAGCGCTGTCTCAACTGTTTCGACGCGCCCTGCACCGCGGCGTGCCCCACGCACATCGATGTTCCGGGGTTCATCAAGAAAATCGCGACGGGCAACCTGCGCGGATCGGCGCTTACGATTCTCGACGCCAACATTCTCGGCCTGAGCTGTTCCCGAGTGTGCCCGGTGGATGTTTTATGTGAAGGCGCGTGCGTTATGAATCACGATCATCGCCAGCCCATCGAGATCGCGCGCCTTCAGCGCCACGCGATGGAGTATTTTTACGGCCATTCGCCATCCATCGCAGTCGCGGAACAAGGACCGAAGCGCGTTGCCTGCATCGGCGCGGGGCCGGCTTCGCTCGCCTGCGCAGCGGAGTTGCGTAGGCGCGGATTGGCGGTCACCGTTTTCGAAAAAAATGAACTGCCTGGCGGGCTCAATACTTACGGCATCGCCGAATACAAGCTTCGCCCGGCCGACAGCTTGAAAGAAACCGAGCTGATCCGTTCCATGGGCGTCGAATTCCAGCTCGGCGCCGAGGCCGATCTTGAAAAAATCGAGAGCGGATTCGACGCGATTTTCATCGGCGTGGGTCTCGGGCCCGCGCACCGGCTGGGGATTCCTGGAGAAAATCTCGCGGGAGTCATCGACGCGCTGCGCTTTATCGCGGATTACAAAGCAGGCTCAGTGGAGATGGGCCGGCGCGTGACGGTGATCGGCGCGGGAAACACGGCAATCGATGCGGCGACGGCGGCTCGGCGCTTGGGTGCGGAAGAAATTCATATTCTGTACCGCCGCGGCGAAGAGGACATGCCGGCGTTTGAATATGAATATGAAATCGCCCGGCTCGACGGCGTCCGTTTTCACTGGAACATGCGGCCTCTGCGGATTCAAGGCTCCCAGAGCGTGGAAGGGATCGAATGCCTGGACCGCGACGGGCGATATTTTCAACTCGCCTGCGACACCGTGATCCCGGCGATCGGACAGTCGCGGCTGCTGGATTTTCTTACTTGCTGCCGCGGCGTGGAGATTTCCCAGGGCCGCGTCGTGGTGAATCGCGAAACCGGGCAAACGGGCAATCCGAAATTCTTCGCTGGAGGCGATTGCGTGAACGGAGGCCGTGAAGTGGTGGACGCGGTCGCCGACGGAAAACGGGCGGCGAGGGGGATCGCAGCATGGCTGACCTGACCACCAATTTCGCCGGCCGCATTCGATGCCCCAATCCGTTCTGGCTGGCGTCGGGACCTCCAGCCAACTGCGGCGACCAGGTGATGCGCGCTTTCGATGCGGGCTGGGGCGGCGCGGTGTGGAAAACGCTGGGCGAGCCGATCGTCAACACCTCCTCGCGCTACAGTTCCATCGACTGGAACGGCCAGCGCATGATGGGGCTGAACAATATCGAGCTGATCACGGACCGGCCGCTCGAGACCAATTTCAGAGAGATCGCGGAGGTGAAGAAGCGCTATCCGCACCACGCCGTGATCGCGTCGCTGATGGTCGAATCCAAACGCGAGACGTGGCATGAGATTGTCCGGCGCACGGAAGACGCAGGCGCGGACGGCCTGGAGCTCAATTTCGGATGCCCGCATGGGATGAGCGAGCGCGGCATGGGCAGCGCGGTCGGGCAGGTGCCGGAATATTGCTCGATGATCACCGAATGGGTGAAGGAAGTGGCGCGCACTCCGGTGCTGGTGAAGCTGACGCCGAACATCACCGACATTCGCCCCGTGGCGCGCGCGGCGCGAAAGGGCGGCGCGGACGGGCTGTCGGCGATCAACACGATCAACTCGATCACGGGAATCGATCTCGACACTTTGATTCCACGGCCGAACGTGGATGGCGCTTCGGCGCACGGCGGATATTGCGGACCGGCAGTGAAACCGATCGCGCTGCACATGGTGCAGCAGATCGCGTCGGATCCCGAAGCGCAGTTACCGGTTTCCGGGATCGGTGGAATTGCGACGTGGCGCGACGCGGCGGAATTTATCCTGCTCGGAGCGCAAAGCGTTCAGGCGTGCACCGCGCCGATGCACTGGGGATTCCGCATCGTCGAAGACATGATCGATGGTTTGAAAAACTGGATGGATGAAAAAGGTTTTTCATGTATCGAAGACTTTCGCGGAAAAAGCCTTCCGCGAGTCCAGGATTGGAAACACCTCAATCTCAATTACAAGATCGTCGCGCGCATCGATCAGGAAAAATGTATCGGCTGCGATCTGTGCTACATCGCCTGCTGGGACGGCGCGCACCAGTGCATCCACGTCGATCCCGAGCCGCGGCCGGCGATCACCGTGACCCCGATTCCGAAATTGGACGGACCCTCGAACGGCTCACGCAAGCGTATTCCGCGCGTGGATGAATCGGAATGCGTGGGCTGCAATCTGTGCTGGCTGGTATGTCCGGTGGAAGGCTGCATCACGATGGAGCGCGTAGACACGGGTCTGGCGCCGGAATCCTGGGACGAGAGATGCCAAAAACAGTGATCAAGAACGGAACCGTCGTCACCGCAAAGGAGACGCGCAGAGCCGACGTGCTGATCAACGGCGAACGGATCGAGAACGTCGCGCCTTCGATCGCGGTCGACGCCGAAACCATCGACGCGAGCGGCATGTTGGTGATGCCCGGCGGGATCGACGTGCACACGCATCTCGACATGCCCTTCGGCGGCACCACGTCGAGCGATGATTTCGAAACCGGCACCAAAGCCGCTGCGTTCGGCGGCACCACCACGCTGATCGATTTCGCCATCCAGCCCAAAGGTACGCGCATGCGCGATGCTCTCGACACGTGGTGGAAAAAAGCCGAGGGCCGCGCATCGATCGATTACGGCTTGCACATGATCGTCACCGATCTGGGCGAAGCCGGCCTGGAAGACATGGACGAGATGGTGCGCGAGGGCGTGGCCAGCTTCAAGTTGTTCATGGCGTACCCCGGCGTGCTGATGGTGGACGACTCGACCATTTTTCAGGCGCTCAGCCGGACGGCGAAAAATGGCGCGCTGATCTGCCTGCACGCGGAAAATGGCGGAATCATCGACGTGATCGTGAAGCGGGCGGTCGCCGAAGGAAAAACGGCGCCGATTTATCACGCCTTGACGCGTCCTGCCACTGCGGAGGCGGAAGCGGTGCATCGCGCGATTGCGATGTCGGAAATTTCGGGAGCGCCCGTGTACATCGTGCACCTATCGTCAGAGGACGCGCTGAATGAAGTGCGCGCGGCGCGCGATCGCGGCGTGCCGATTTTCGCCGAAACCTGCCCGCAGTATCTGCTGCTTTCGATCGACGATCTGGCGCGGCCGGGGTTTGAAGGCGCCAAGTACGTGTTTACGCCTCCGCTGCGCGAAAAACATCATCCGCCGAAATTGTGGGACGGATTGAAAGACGATCATCTCCAGGTGGTTTCCACGGACCACTGCCCGTTCTGCTTCGAGGATCAAAAAATCCTTGGGAAAGATGATTTTACGAAGATCCCCAACGGCGGACCGGGCGTGGAGAACCGGCTGCAATTGCTGCATCATTTCGGCGTAAATCAGGGGAAATTGAGCCTGAATCGTTTTGTCGAGCTGGTTTCGACCACTCCCGCGCGGCTGTTCGGATTGTATCCGCGCAAAGGCGAGCTCGCCCCGGGATCGGACGCCGACATCGTGATCTGGGACCCGGCGGTCGAGCACGAAATCAGCGCAAGGACGCATCATATGCGCGTCGATTATTCGATGTTTGAAGGATTTCGCGTCAAGGGCAACGCGCGCACGGTTTTTTCGCGTGGTGAGAAAATCGTGGACCACGGCGTTTTTCTGGGCCGCACCGGACGCGGCGCGTTTTTGAAGCGCGAAGCTCGCGGAGGCGCGTGGAAGTAGGATAAGTACGATGCTCACCAAATACATCCAGGCGGCGATGCGGCGGGCCAAATATGAAATCCTGGATGATGGCTCGTTCTATGCCCACATCCCTGAACTTCAAGGAGTCTGGGCGGACGCGGATACGCTGGAGGCATGCCGTGAGGAACTTGAAGAAGTCCTGGAGGAATGGATCACGTCCGGCATCGCCTGGCATGATCCCTTCCCGGTGGTCGATGGAATCGAGCTGAATGTGCCGGTCGAAGCAGCCTGATGCCGCCATTCGGGCCGATCAGCCGTACCGACTTGATTTCAGCGTTTCGCCGAGCCGGATTTTCGGGGCCCTTCCCAGGGAAGAAACACCAGGTGATGCGGAGGGCGCGATTAAGGTGCGTGTGCCGAATCCTCACCGCGGCGACATCAGCACGGCGCTGCTCAGCCAACTTCTTCGCGAGGCATCGATAACACGGGCGGAATGGGAAAAGCTCTGACCCACGATTCGACGCTTTACAACGAAGACCTCGCGCCAATTCCACTCGACCGCCGCACCTGGACGCTGTACAATTACGCGTCGCTGTGGGTCGCCATGAGCGTGTGCATTCCGACGTACATGCTCGCCTCGGGTTTGATCGCCGGAGGAATGAGCTGGTGGCAGGCGATCGCGACCATTTTGCTGGGCAACCTGATCGTGCTGGTTCCGATGCTGCTAAACGCGCACGCCGGGACCAAG
>Ga0335081_10019827_pt1 | contig 10874 bp, 10 predicted proteins | sample Lox_Sample_35_FD_206713 | JGI IMG/M metagenome (GOLD analysis project Ga0335081, IMG submission 206713) | Soil microbial communities from Loxahatchee National Wildlife Refuge, Florida, United States - Lox_Sample_3.5 | ecosystem: Environmental > Terrestrial > Soil > Wetlands | place: USA...
CGATGATCTGATTCACGCGGCCGGCGTCGCACGCGCGCGCCGCCTCGCTCGCCGCGACGAGGTCGTTGGTGACACCGGCGAGCGCCGACACGACGACGATCGGCGTCTGTGCGCGCCGCTCGGCGACGATGTCGATCGCGTTCGCGACGCGCTGAGCGTCGCCGACCGAAGTGCCGCCGAACTTAATGACGATCACTCGAGCGCGGCCCCCGGCCGCGCGTTGTCTGTGATCGGTTGTCTGTTCTCGACAATCACGAGGACAACAGACAACAGAGAACAGACGACTCTCTTCACAGCAGTCCCCTGGCTTCGAGCAGTTCTGCGTTGAGGATGGCCGCGCCGGCCGCGCCGCGAATCGTGTTGTGCACCAGCGCAACCATGCGGATGTCGAGCAGCGGACACGGGCGCAGCCGCCCGATCGAAACGCTCATGCCGTGCTCGCGGTCGCGATCGAGCCGCGGCTGCGGACGATCGCTGCCGGCGACGTAGTGCAGCGGCTTGTCAGGCGCCGAAGGCAGCCGCAGATGCTGCGGCTCGCCGCGGAAGTTGTCGATCGCCTCCCGCAGCAGATCGAGATTCGCGAAATTGCGATTGCGCAGCGCGAGCGAGATCGCCATCAGATGACCGTCGATCGTCGGCACGCGGTTGACCTGCGCGGAGATGCGGAACGGCGCGTCGACGAACGTGCCGTCTTCGAGGCGCCCGAGGATCTTGCGAGGCTCCGTTTCGATTTTGTCTTCCTCGCCGGAGATGTTCGGGATCACGTTGTCGAGGATGGCGTAGGACGCGACGCCGGCGTAGCCCGCGCCGGAGATCGCCTGCATCGTCGTGACGTGAATCGTGTCGATGCCGTACAGCCGCTCGATGGGAGCGATCGCCATCGCCAGGCCCACGGTCGAGCAGTTCGGATTCGTGACGATGTAGCCGCGGCCGCCGCGCCGCTTCTGCTGCCGCTCGATCACGCCGATGTGATCGGCATTCAGCTCCGGAATCAGCAGCGGGACGTCGGGGTCCATCCGATGGTTTTTCGAATTCGAAACGACGACGCAGCCGCGGTTCGCGTAGTCCTCTTCCGCTTCGCCGGCGACGGAAGAATCGAGGCCGGAGAAGACGAGCCGCGATTGCAGCTCGGCGCCGAGAGGTTTGACCGCGAGCGAGGCGGCGTCGGCGGGCAGCAGCGTGTCGAGCCGCCACTCGGCCGCTTCGGCGTACGGCCTGCCGGCGCTTCGCTCGGACGCCACGACCTCGTGCAGCTTGAACCACGGGTGATGCTCGAGCAGCTGCACGAAGCGCTGACCGACAGAGCCGGTTGCGCCCAACACCGCCACCGGAATGCGCTTCACCGGCGCTTTCGCTTCGCCCGCGGCGTAGGGAGCGGTGAGCGTGTCGGTCATGGATGAGTTCTCTTGCAAAATTGATTCTACGGCCTCGTGGCGGCAAGGAATCGCTGGTGACACGCTTCACCCGCTTTTTGAACCTCTTGAAACTGAGGCAGCTTGCGCGCATCGGCGAATGAGGGGTCGGTGTCCATCGCGGGGACGGCACAGTAACCGCGGTCCACGGCGAGCTTGATCACGCGAAGCGCCCGCTCCGGCTCGCCGGCAGCTCCGAGCCACACTGCTTCGAGGTAGACGGATTCGGAATCGCGAATGCGCCCGGCCTCCGCTTCCACAGCGGCCGCCGCTTCGTTTCGCGGCTCATGCTGGATGAAGGCGCGCATGAGGGACGGCCAGCTGCCCATCGCGAAGCCGGCTTGCCCCGCTTTCTCAATGTTGTGCAGGGCCCGTTCGCGATCGCCCGTGCGCAGATCAACGTTCGCGCTGACCGCATCCGCCCACGCGGTCCCGGGTGCGAGAGCGATGAACTCGCGTGCGCGATTCAGGTCACCGAGGTTCAGGAACGTGAACCCGCAGGAACGCCAAATCGCGTTGTGCGGATCGATCGAACGCGCGTTCTCGCATTCGCGCGCTGCATCCTGCAGCAGGCCGGCGTAGCGCAGCACATAGCTCATCGCGAAATGAGATTCGCCGCTCTCGGGACGCTGCTCCAGCAGCTGCTTCGCTTCGCGATAGGCGCCGGGCAGGTCGTTGGCTTCGGTGTGCATCACGATCAGCATCTTCGCCGCGTCAATGAGATCGGGATCGAGCTCGAGCGCGCGATGTGCGGCCGCATCGGCGTCATGCACATCGGTGACGCCGCCGTTGGAGTATTCCGAATCGTCGTATTCGCGGCGCGCGAGCGCGTTCCAGGCCGGCGCATAGGTCGGATCGAGGGCGACAGAGCGCTTCAGGATCGCGATCGCCTGTTTGTTCGGGTCGGGGTCCGGCGACATCGCCGATGCGTGCAGAAAGAGCGCGTACGCCTCGTCGTTGCGCGGCCGTCCCGTTTCGGGTTCCGCCGCGACATGCAGCGAGGGCAGAAGGCCGGACCGAAGCCGCTCCGAGAGCGCGTTGCGCATGACGATCAGGCCGCCGCCCGGAACGTCGAGCGAGTCCCGCCAGCGAACATCATTTTTCTCGACGTCGATCGATTCGACGGAGATGGCGATGCTGCCCCCGTTGTCGCGGAAGTCGCCGGTGATCACGTCATCGACTTTCAGATCGCGCCCGACCTGCTGCGGATCGATGTCGCCGGTGTACCGCTTCGTCATCGCGAACGGCCGGACGGCCAGCGAGCGGCTGTGACTGAGGATCGTGATCAGCTCGTCGGGCAGCGCCAACTGCAGGTAGTCGCGGTCGTGAGTGCCGCCGAGGTTCGAGAACGGCAACACGGCGACGGTGGTCTGCCGCGAGGAATCGTGCGGCTGCGGCCGGAGGCGCCAGACCGCCACTATACCAACAATTACTATAGCTGCGGCAACCGCGATCCAGAGCGGCGCCGGCTTTCGCGCCGCGACCGTTCCCGAGTCGTGCTTCAGCCGTTTCAGATCGGCGCGGATCTCGGCCGCCGACTGGTAACGCATCTCCCGGTTCTTCTGCAGCGCTTTGGAGATGACCGGCGCGAGCGGCCCGTCGACCGGCGGCGGATCGTGATGCAGGATCGCGTCGAAGATCGTAGTGCTGTTCACGCCGGAAAACGCGCGCTTGCCGGTGACGAGCTCGTACATCACCGCGCCGAACGAGAAGAGGTCCGTCCGCGCGTCGACCGCCTCGCCGCGCGCCTGCTCGGGCGACATGTACGCGACCGTCCCGACCGTCGTGCCGGCTTCGGTCAGGCCGCGCACCGCGGTCTTCGAATCCTCGCTCGCAGCAACCGTCGCCAGGCCGAAGTCGAGGATCTTCAGATGTCCGAGCTTCGTCAGGAAAAGATTCGCCGGCTTGAGATCGCGATGGACGACCTTCGCGTCGTGCGCCGTTGCCAGCGCGTCGGCGAATTCGATCGCCAGATCGAGCAATGACTCGCTGTCGATCCGGCCGCACTCGCGAAGCGTCTGCCCTTCGAGCAGCTCCATCACGAGGAACGGCTTGCCCTCGGCCTCGTCGACCTCGTAGATCGTGCAGATGTTCGGATGATTCAGCGCCGAGGCCGTCCGCGCCTCGCGGGCGAAGCGCTCGAGCGCCGTGTGGTCGCGCGCGAGCTCGTCCGGCAGCATCTTGATCGCCACCTTCCGCCCGAGCCGCACATCCTCGGCCTTGTACACGACGCCCATGCCGCCGGATCCGAGGGGTTCGAGAATTCGATAATGCGAGAGGGTGCGGCCGATCATGGACGTGTGGAATCGATTCTAACTTTAGAATCGTGGGCGTGGCCGCATCGGTCGACTTCCGCAGTGTATCGGTCGAGCCAATTCTGCACGACATCGATCTCCACATCGGCGCGGGCGAAGCGGTGGCGTTCATCGGCCGCAGCGGCGCGGGAAAAACGACGACGCTGCGACTCGTCAACGGTCTGGTGAAACCGACGAGCGGCGAGGTGTTCGTCGACGGCGCGCCGCTTTCGTCGGCGGACCTCATCGCGCTGCGGCGCCGCACCGGATACATCATTCAGGGCTCCGGCCTGTTTCCGCACCGCACCGTCTACCGCAACATCGCGACGGTCCCTCGACTCCTCGGCTGGCCCGATTCGCAGATTCGCGCCGCGGCCGAGGAGATCCTGGCGAAGCTCGATCTGCCGCTCGGCAAATTCGGCGATCGCTATCCGCGCTCGCTCTCGGGCGGCGAGCAGCAGCGCGTCGGCATCGCCCGCGCAATGATCGCCAATCCGTCGATCCTTCTCTGCGACGAGCCGTTCGGCGCGCTCGACCCGATCGTGCGCCGCGACCTGCAGGATGCCTTCGTCGCGCTGCGCAGCGGAGTGACGATCATCTTCGTCACGCACGACGTCGCGGAGGCGCTGCACGTGACGCAGCGGATCGTGCTCTTCGACGGCGGCCGGGTCGTGGTCGATTGCCCCGCCGCACAATTTCCCGCGCAGCGGCTTCCGCTGGTGCAGCACTTCGTTGAGGCCGCGCGCATATGACCGCCGACATCCTTCGCGCCACCGGCCAGCACATCGTAATCGTCGCCGTGTCGGTCGGGATCGCCATCCTCATCGGCGTGCCGCTCGGGATCTGGTGTGCGCGCCGCGCGCGCGCCGGCCGCGTGATGCTGCGCCTCGTCGACGCGATTCAGACAATCCCGTCGCTCGCCCTCTTCGGCCTGCTGATTCCGGTGCCGTTCATCGGCGGGATCGGGATGCGGACCGCGATCGTCGCGCTCATCCTCTATTCATTGCTGCCGATCGTGCGCAACACGCTGACCGGCATCCGCGGCGTCGATCCGGTGGTGCTCGATGCCGGCGTGGCCATGGGACTTACCGATCAGCAGCTGCTGCGCGAAGTCGAGCTGCCGCTGGCGATGCCGGTGATCGTCGCAGGCATCCGCATCGCGACGGTCGTTGGCATCGGCGTCGCGACGATCGCCGCTGCGATCGGCGGCGGCGGACTCGGCGTGTTCATCTTCCGTGGCGTGGCGATGGTCGACACGCGTCTCATGCTCGCCGGCGCGATTCCGGCGGCGATGCTGGCGCTGGGCGCGGACGTGGTATTGACGCTCCTGGAGCGCCACCTGATCAAAGGATGAAGGCTGAAGGATGAATACATTCCGATCGCGATTCTGCAGATTCATCCTTCATCCTTCTGCCTTCATCCTTCTGCTCCTCGTACCGCACTGCGGCCGTGAGAAATCCCTCGTCGTCGGCTCCAAAAACTTTACGGAGTCGGTGATCCTCGGCGAGCTCGAGGCGCAGAAGCTCGAGACGGCCGGATGCCGCGTCGACCGCCGTCTGAACCTCGGCGGAACGCTCGTCTGCGATTCGGCGATCCGCTCGGGATCGCTCGATACGTACGTCGAATACTCCGGCACCGCGCTGATGGCGAGCCGCGCGCATCGCTCGTCGACGCCTATGCAAAGCGCGGATTGCACTGGGGCCCGGAGCTCGGCTTCAACGACACGTTCGCGATGATCGTGCGCCGCGACAGCGGGCTGCGAACGATTTCCGATCTGAAAAACGTCGAATCGAAATTTCAGCCCGGCTTCGGATACGAATTCTCCGAACGGCCCGACGGCTGGAAAGGGCTGCTGCAACATTACGGACTCCAATTCGCGAAGCCGCCGAAGACGATGGAGCTCGGCCTGACGTACAAAGCGCTCGCGGCGGGCCAGGTCGATCTGATCGCCGGCAACTCGACCGACGGACTCATCGAGTCGCTCGGCCTGCGAGTCCTCGACGATGACCGGCACTACTTTCCCGACTACGATGCCGCCGTCGTTTACCGAAACGATCTCGACCCGAAGTGCCGCGCCGCGCTCGATTCGCTCGCGGGCATTCTCGACGACGCGACGATGCGCCGGCTCAACTACGAGGTCGACGGGCGGAAGCGGCGGGTGGAGGACGTCGTCCGGGAGTTTCTCAGTGCCGCACCGCACGCGAACGCCGGCGCGCGTTGAGGTCGACGAGATCGGCGGCGGTCGAATTGGTCGTCTCCCGCGTCGCGCCGCCCGCGACGAGAATCGTTCCATCCGAAAGCACCGTCGCCGTCGCGTCCCACCGCCCGAGCGACAGCGAACCGACGTTCGTCAGAGTGTCTGAGTCGGGCGAGTAGACGAGGACATCGGTCGATCCCTCGAAGGTCTGCGAATCGACGCCGCCCGCAATCAACACGTTTCCGTTCGGCAGAAGCACGACGGCTTCGTCGGTATACGTTTCGAGGTGCTGCGTCGATTGCGTTGTCGTTCGCGTCGACGGATCGTAGAGGATGAGATTTCCGAGGTACAGCAGAAGCACTTTCCCGTTCGGGAGCAAAACGGCCGCGGTGGCGCTCATCTGAAGCGATGCGATCGAGCTCCAAACACCGGTGCCGGCATTGAAAATCTCCGGCGTCGATAGGCCCGATTCGCCACCCGCAATGAGAACCGTGCCGTCGGGCAGGCGCACGCCGGCGAACTGGTATCGCGGTTTCGCCATCGAGCCCGTCGTCGCCCACGATCCGGTCGACGGAATCCAAATCTCGGCTGTCGCGATTCGGCTCGCGTTGCGCTCGCCGCCCGCGACGAGGACACGGCCGTCCGCGAGCATCACGCCGACGGGACGGTATCGTTCGCCCGACATCGACACGAGGCTGCCGAACTGGCCGGTCGTCGGATCGTAGATTTCCGAGGTGCCGGCAGGCGTTCTCAATCCGCCTGCGATCAGCACGCGGCCGTCCGGGAGCGTCACCGCAGCGGAGCCGAGTCGGGGAGACTGGGTTGACGCGATGCGGTGGAACGCGCGCGTTTGCGGATCGTAGATCTCGGCGGGATAGGTAGCGTCGGGCGGTCCCTGATCCACGCCTCCGGCAATCAATACCGTCCCGTCCGGCAGCAGCGCGGATACGGCCTCGGCGCGCGAGACGTTCATCGGGCCAACCGTCGTGACGGTCGCCGCGAACGCGGTGCCCGTGAACGCGAGAGCGAGAGCGATGCTTCGAACCGGAAGAGTTCTTCGCACGAGGAATGTTGTATAGATGTTAGTCGATGCCGATCCGCGAACGCATCCGTGCGCTGTTGCCCCGCCTCGCCGCGGATCGCCAGTTCCCGACGCAGGGCGAGACGATCTTCGTCGATCTCGAGAGCCGGGACGTTCGCCGCGCCTTCGTCCCGCGCCGCGTCGTCGAAACATTTCTCGGTGGCCGCGGCGTCAACATGTACCTGCTGCACAACCTGCTCGACGCGTCGCTCGATCCGCTGCATCCGGACGTGCCGCTGATTTTCGGGACCGGCACTCTGACCGCGCTCGTTCCCTCGGCCGCGCGTGGCAACGCCACATCGTGGTCGCCGGAAACGAAAGTGATCATGGACTCGAACGCCGGCGACTACTTCCCGTCGTTCATGAAGCTCAACGGCATCGATCACCTCGTGCTCTACGGCAAAGCGCCGAAGTGGACGCTGCTGCATTTCGATGGCAGCGAGCCGCGATTCGTCGACGCCAAACCGTGGGTCGGAATGGACAACATCGATCTGCGCGCCGCGATCGAGCGCGATTTCCACGGCGAGGAGGGACGCGACTTCGGTCTCGCGGCGATCACCACCGCCGGCGAGAAGCTCGTGCTCTGCTCCGGCATCATGGCCGGACCGAAAGCAATCTACGCGCGCGGAGGTCCGGGCGCGAAGATGGGATCGCTCCACCTCAAAGCGATTCTGATTCAGGGCCGCACCGCCGACCTCACGCCCGCCCACCCGCACAAACAGCGCAATCGCGAAGTCGCCGAAAAACTCTTGAGCACCTCGGTCGTGAAGAATGCGCTGAAAAAGCGCGGCACGCCGTTCCTCTACAAACCGTCGCGGATGTTAGGCGCGATGGGAACGAAGAACAATCAGGAAACGACGTGGACCGACAAGCTCGACGCCGAGAACATCGATCCGTTCCGCCCCGGGATGGAAGGCTGCTTCGTCTGTCCGGTGAATTGCCGGCCGACGAACGACATGAGCGCGAGCGAGCACACACCGCACGACAAGTACGTCAAAGGCGACGGCCCCGAATACGTGACCCTCGGCAAATTCGGACCGAACATCGGCATCGCCGAGGTCGAGCAGGTGCTCCGGCTGAACAACATCTGCAACGACCTCGGCCTCGACACGGCGTCGACCGGCAGCGCGATCGCCTGGGCGATGGAGCTCTACCAGCGCGGCATCATCAAACCCGAGCTCGACCTGACGTGGGGCAACTACGACGTCATCGAGAAGCTGCTGTTCATGACCGCGCGTCGCGAGGGATTCGGCAACGTGATCGCCGACTCCTCGCGCGCCGTCGAGAACGGGCACTATCCCGCCGAGGCACTCGACTACCTGATGGCGGTCAAGGGCCTCACGCAGAGCGATCCGCACGACGCGCGCATCCTCAAGGCGTTCGCGTTAGGCCTGGCGGTGGCGACGCGCGGCATGGATCACCTGCGCAATCGCGTGACGCTGGAGATCAACGCGAAGATCAACGACGATCCCGATTTCAAGCGCGAGCTGTACGGCGGCGATGTCTCCGCGCAGCCGACGAGCTACGAAGGAAAGGAAATCGCCGTGCGCCGCTGCGAGAACATCTTCGCGGTGGGCGACGCAGTCGGCATGTGCCGCTTCACGACGAAGCTTTTCAACTCGCCTTCGCTGCCCGGGTACGAGGAATTCGCCGATCAGATCGCGAACGTCACCGGAATCGAGATGTCGCGCGAGGAGCTCGATCGCATCGGGCTGAACATCATGGGCGTCGAGCGCATGATCAACGCGACCCTCGGCGTCACGCGCAAGGACGACACGCTGCCGAAGCGCTGGTTCGAAGAGGCGATCGGCGTCGGCCCGTTCAAAGGCGAGAAGATCGATCGCGGTCAGTTCGATGCGCTGCTCTCGCGCTTCTACGCGATCTCGAATCTGACCGAGGAGGGCGTGCCGCGGCCGGAGTTCCGGCGCGAGCTCGACACGGTGCTCGCGTCATGATCACCGTCCGGCTTCCCGAGCCGCTCCGCGACGGACGCGGCGAAATCGTGACCATGGACGCCGTCTCGCTCGACGACATCATCGCGAAGCTCGGCATCGCAGAGGAACGCGATGAGCTCTTCAACTTCGCGGTGAACGGCGAGCTGATTCTGCACGGCGAGAAAAAAGTGAAGCTCGACGACGGAGACGAGGTCGAGATCGTCGTCGCGTTTTCAGGCGGATAAACATGGCGACGGTGCAGGTTCGATACATCGTGAACGACGTCGACGCGGCGATCGACTTCTACACGAAACGACTCGGCTTCAAACTGGAGATGCATCCTGCACCGCCGTTCGCGATGCTCTCCCGCGGCGACCTGCGGCTGGTGCTCAGCGCGCCGAATCCGTCGGCGGGCGGAGGTCAGGCGATGCCCGACGGCAGGGTGCAGACGCCGGGAGGCTGGAACCGGTTTGCGATCGAAGTCAAAGAACTCGCGTCGATGGTCGCCGAGCTGCGCAGGAACGGCGCGCGCTTTCGCAACGACATCGTGACCGGCGTCGGCGGCAGACAGATCATCGTCGAAGATCCGTCGGGAAATCCGATCGAGCTCTTCGAGCCGATCCTGCAAGAGGCTCGGCTCGGAACATGACGACGTTTCAAACACCGCGCGCCGGCGAGCGGATGATCAGCGTCGAGGAAGCGCAGGAGCGCGTTCTCGCCGAAATCAGGCTCGTTGGAACGGAGAACGTCGCGTTCACCGATGCGTTCGGCCGCGTGCTCCGCGAGGACATCGTCGCGCCCGCCGACGTGCCGCAGGCCGACAACACGGCGATGGACGGATACGCGGTCCGCGCGGACGACATCGCGACTCCGCCGGTGCGATTGAAAGTGATCGAGGACCTGCCCGCGGGCACCGTCGCAGCGAAACGCGTCGAGCCGGGCACGGCAATCCGCATCATGACCGGCGCGCTGATGCCGGACGGCTCCGACACGGTGGCGCACGTCGAGATCACCGACGCCGGCTCCGATTACGTCACGGTCAGGCAGTCGCTCAAGCGCGGCACGAACACGCGCAAGCGCGGCGAGGACATGCGCGCCGGAGACATCGTGCTGCACGGCGGAACGCCGCTCGGCGCGGCGGAAGTCGGCGTGCTCGCGAGCGCGCAACGCTCGGTCGTCCGCGTTTCGCGAAAACCGCGGGTCGCGATCATCTCGACCGGCGACGAGATCGTCGAGGTCGATCAGCCGCGCGCCGCCGGCAAAGTCATCAACTCGAATTCGTACTCGCTCGCCGCGCTCGCGCGCGAGGCGGGCGCGGAGCCGCGCATGCTGGGCATCGTCCGCGATACGCGCGAGGACACGATCGCGGCGATCGAATCGGCGCTCGAATCCGATTTCATCATCTCCTCCGGCGGCGTTTCGGTCGGCGCCTACGACTTCGTCAAGGACGCTCTCGACGCTCTCGGAGCCGAAACGAAGTTCTGGCAGATCGCAATGAAGCCGGGAAAGCCGGTCGTGCTGTCGCGCGTGCGGGACCGAGTTTATTTCGGCCTGCCAGGCAATCCCGTTTCGTGCATGGTGTCGTTTCTTCTCTTCATCGCGCCGGCGCTTCGCAAATCGATGGGACAAACGCACGCGCTGCTGCCGCCGACCGTGACGGCGCGGCTCACGGGACCGCTCAAATCGCGCGGCGATCGCCGCAACTATCTTCGCGTTCGGGTCGTGGCGCACGAGGGAGAGTTGCTCGCCCATCCGATGCACTCCCAGGGATCGGGCGTCTCGACGTCGATGGTGCAGGCGAACGGCTTCGCGATCGTCGAGACGAACGTGACCAGAGTCGCCGCCGGCGAGACGATCGCGACGGTGCTCGTCGCCGCTCCGTTCAGCGAGTGACGTGTATCGGTGTGCGGACCGGCTTCAGCCGGTCGGTCGGCTAGCCGGCCCCACACATCCACC
>Ga0335081_10019828_pt1 | contig 10873 bp, 6 predicted proteins | sample Lox_Sample_35_FD_206713 | JGI IMG/M metagenome (GOLD analysis project Ga0335081, IMG submission 206713) | Soil microbial communities from Loxahatchee National Wildlife Refuge, Florida, United States - Lox_Sample_3.5 | ecosystem: Environmental > Terrestrial > Soil > Wetlands | place: USA: Florida...
CGGCCGGTCGGGCATGCGGGTGGTCGGCCGGGGTGTCGTGGCGGTCGGCCCCGCGGGGGGCCCGGGGGGATCGCTCGTCGGCGCGGATCGCTCGGCCACCGGCGCGGCCGGCGCGGGCTGCTCCGGTGCGGGCTGGGTCTGCTTACTGTGCTCGGTCCGCGCGGGCGCGGGCTGTTCGGGCTTGGGCGCGGGCCGTTCGGGCTTGGGCGCGGGGGGCGGGGACGGTGCCGTCGCGTGCTCAGGCGACGGTGTGGGCGGTGCCGCCTGCTCAGGCGACGGTGTGTCCGGTGCCGCTGCGATCGTCGCCGCCCCGCGGGGCACCCCGGCCTCCGGCGCCGGCGAGACGACTGTCCGCTCGGCGGTGTCCAGCTGGTGCAGCACCGGCCCCAGTGCCGCCGTCAGCTCTCCCGCAGACCTGAAGCGGTCCTCAGGGCGCTTCGCCATCGACTTGACGATGATCTCGTCGAGAAGCGCGGGAACCCCGGCGACCTGATCGCGAATCGACGGGATCGGGTCGTTGACGTGAGCAAAGATCTTGGAGATGTCCGTCGGTCGGTCAAATGGCACCCGCCCCGCGAGCGCCTGGAACAGCATGCAGCCGAACGAATAGATGTCGGACGGGGCATCTCCCCTGTTGCCCTCGATCCGTTCGGGCGCCATGTAATCGATCGTGCCGACGAACATACCCGTTCGCGTCAATGTCCCGGTATCGGTGTGGCGGGCGATCCCGAAGTCGGTCAGGTAGATGTGCTCCTCGTCGTCGTACCCGCGCGCGATCAAGACGTTGGCCGGCTTGATGTCACGATGCACGAGGCCATGCCGGTGGGCGGCTGCCAGCGCCGAGGCAACCGGCCGGAGCAGGGTGATCGCGCGGCGCGGTGACAGCCGCCCGGACGTCTTGAACAGCTCGTCCAGATCCGTCCCATCGATCCAGCGCATGATCAGATACAGCGTCCCGTCGAGCTCGCCGGCCTCGTACACCGGAATCACGTTCGGGTGGTCGATCAACGCGGCGAGATGCGACTCGCGCTGGAAGCGCTCGCGGTATTCGGCGTCTGCGGCGAGGTCTGGAGCGATCGCCTTCAACGCCACCGGCCGCCGGAGCGCCAGTTGCGTGGCTTGGAAGACCACCCCCATGCCCCCCCGACCGGCGACGCCCTCAAGTCGACACCCCGCGAACGTGGAGCCCGGAGCCAGGCTTTCGGACATATGCGCTGTTTATATCGCGCCGGCGCCGCCGGCCGGCGTCGACGACCATGCGAGCGACCGGCGCGGAGGGCCTACGCGGCGAGGCGCTCGATGAGCTCGTCGCGGTCTGTGCCGTGCGCCTCGAGGACGCAGTCGAAATCCGTGCTGTAGACCTGAATCACGGCGACCAGGAGGTCGCCGGTGCCGACCGCGGCGGACCCACGGCTGCGGGCGATGCGGACGGCCAGGTCGGTGATCGTCGCGACGGAGTCTCGGTCGCTCCGGTCCTCGGGCGACACCGATGGATCCGACTCGCCTTCCTCCGCGTCCGGGAGCGGGGCCTCGCCGACGCCGAGCGCGCACAGGACGCGCGCGGCTTCTCCGTTGAGGCGAAGGATCCGCAGCCATCGCAGCGCCTCGGCGCGGCGTGAAGCGGCAAACGGCATCGCGGTCGACGCGAGGCCGAGGGCCATGGCCGCATCCGTGTTCAGCGGCAGGCCGCGTCCGGTGTCCGTCCCCAGCGCCTCGTCCACGGTGGCGAAGGTGTCAAAGCACGCGTGGAGGCCGGTCAGCTCGAGCAGCTTGTTGAGCCGCGGCGGAAGGCAGGCGACGGCCAGCCGCGCGTCCGCGTGCAGTCGCTTGCGGAACCCGACCAGGACGCCGAGTCCCATCGAGTCCACGTGCGTGAGTGCCGACAGATCGATCACGTAATGGCCGTAGCCCTTGTGCAGCAGCTCGACCAGCGTCCACTTGAGCTCTGGCGCGGACGCCAGATCGAGCTCGCCCTCGACCGCGACCACGCAGGTGCGCTCATCGACTTCCCGGTGGCTGATCCCGAACTCATTCGGGCGCGTCTCCGGTTGGCGGGGGGTGCCGAGCGGATCATGCATCGTGGAACTGTTTCGACAGATGCAGCGGTAAGTTGCGAGCGCGGCGGGTCGCTCGACGAACGTCCAGACCCTATGGGGTCGACGTCCGGGGCGGCTGGTAGAAGCCGGCCGGTGCCGCTGGAGGCGCGACCCGGGACGCGGCGCGCCTCGTCGACGGAGTGCTCAGGAGGCCGATCGTGGCGTCGTATCCCCGTCGGTCGGGGCTGTTCGGGCCGGAGAGGACTCGGTCGTGGGGACCTCCGCGGATGCCCCGCTCCCCGAGGACCCGAGCGATCCCGGGCCTCCTGCGACCATCGACCACCTGAACCGCGTGACGTCCTTCCTCGGTGCGAACAGGCCGGGGCGGCTGCCGCGCCGGACGAACAACACCGGCGCCGGCGCCGCCTTGGCGATCGCCGATCGTGTCGTCCCCAAACCTTCGTGGCGCCACCGTTCCGACAGCCCGACCACGAGCAGACCCGCACCCGTGCCGGCCTCGACGATGCCGTCGCGCCCGCCCGCCACGACCAGCGGCTCCGTCGCCACCCCGGTCGCCTGCTGTACGAGCAGCCCGGCGTCGGCGAGCATCCGCGTGACCGACTTGCCCTCATCGGTCTGTCCCGCGACTCCGAGCAGCTTCAGCGGAGCGCCGGAGCTGGCGGCCAGCCACGAGCCGACATCGAGCGCCGCCCAGTCGTGCTCGGCTCCGCCGAAGGGCACGACCACCGGCAGGCCCGGACCGAGTTCGATCGGCGCGCCCTCCTTGGCCACGAGCACGGCTACGTCGGACGTGGCGTGCTCCATCAGCTCGCCGACATCGCCGAGCGGGACGCCCTCGCCGATGATCCGCCGGCGACCCTCGGTGAGTACGAGGTCGATCGGTTCGTGCGCGACGATGTGGGCGAGATCGGAGCCGGGGTTGGCCGAGGTAAGGGCGACGCCTCGGGCGACGACGCGGTCGGTGGCGAGCCGCTCGCGCATGTCGTTGATCGCCCGCGAGGCCCGCTCGAGCGCCAGGTTCTCGGACTGCAGGCCGCCCCGGACGCCCGCGCCCGCGCCTCGGGGCGGGCGCACGAGCCGGGCGATGATCAGCTCGCGCGGCTGCGCCGACCGGGCCAGCGGCTCGGCCAGCGCGACCAGCTGGGGCAGCGCCTCATCGGTCTGCGGAGCGACGAGGATCGACCGCTCCGGCACCGGCAGCTCGGGATGGGCCTGGACGGCCGCCAGCGCCGCGTCGGCAAACTCGTCCTCGACGCCCCGGCCGTACTCGTTCTTGGGATCGAGCAGCTTCAGCAGCGGTCCGGCCATCAGCGTGGTGACGACGGCCATGATCACCAGCATCGCGAACAGCGTGCTGGAGATCGCGCCGGCGTCGAGGGCCAGGTTGAGCACGATCAGCTCGGTCAGCCCGCGCGTGTTCATCAGCGTCCCGATCACCGCCGAGGCCCTCCAGTCGTAGCCGGAGACGCGAGCCGCGATCGCCGCGCCGGCGAGCTTGCCGAGGATCGCGATCCCGATCAGGGCCAGCGTGATCAGCCACAGCTCGGGCCGGTCGAGCAGCCCGACGTTGGTGCGCAGGCCCGTGTAGACGAAGAAGATCGGCAGCAGCAGCGTGACCACGAAGTCGTCGATGCGACGCGTGATCTCCTCGCTGAGCCGCGCGTGCCGCGGCATGATCATGCCCATGATGAAGCCGCCGAAGATGAAGGCGATGTTGATCTCCTGCGTGATGTATGCGGATACGAGCACGCCGATGACGATCGCCGCGAACCATCCGCTGGGGATCCGTCCGACCTCGTCGAACGCGGTGGCCATGCGGGCCAGGATGCGGCGGACGACGAACACCATGAACAGCGTGAACGCGACCGCCTCGACGATCGTCGTGACCACGTCGCCGAACGTGCCCGACGCCGCGACCGCGGTCGCAAAGGCGATCAGGAGCCAGGCGGTGACGTCGTCGATCGCGGCGCAGGCGATCGCCAGCGCGCCGACCGGTCGCTTGATCATGCGCCGCTCGGCCAGGATCCGAGCCAGCACCGGGAACGCCGTGATCGACATCGAGACGCCCATGAACAGCGCGAACGCGGCGAACTTCTTGTCCGGGCCGAGGAGCTTGTAGAGCGGCAGCGCGATAACGATCCCGAGCAGCATCGGCAGCGTGACGCTGGCGTTCGAGATAGCGGTCGCCGCGGCCACCTTGCCCTTGAGCTGCCCGCGATCCACCTCGAGGCCCACCAGGAACATGTAGAAGATCAAGCCGAGGTTCGCGATCGTCCCGATTGCCGCCAGCGTGTCGCTGGGGAAGAACGTGGCCTGCCAGTTCGCCGAGATCGCGCCGAGCAGCGACGGGCCGAGCGCGAGTCCCGCGATCACCTCGCCCATCACGCGCGGCTGCCCGACCTTGGTGGCGACGTACCCGAACATGCGGCACACGATCAGCACGATCGCCAGCGCGAGGAAGACGGCGGCCACGAGGTGGTTGAAGTCACTGCGCTGCTTGGTCGCGGTGAACTTCTCGCCCGCCGGGCCCAGGCCCGAAGGGGTGGTCAGCACGGGCTTTGCCGTCGGGAGTTTCGACGGCGCCGGGGTCGCCACCTGAAGCGGGATCACCGTGACGTTCTGCAGCAGGAGGTCGTTCGCGGTCGCGGTCATCCGCGCGGTCCCGCCCTTGACGCACTTCACGTCACCGAACACCCCGCCCGTCTTGTTCGAGTAAGTGATGTAGCCGAGGTTCTTGCCGGCCGATGAGTAGAGCGTCGCCACCGCACCCGTGCCGTGGATCGAGAACGAGCTGCCGAAGCAGGTCGAGCCGGGGGACAGCGCGAACGTGCCCTGGACGTTCGGGGGCGTCCTCGGCGCCGCCGCGCCCGGGGCGGGCGGTGCGCTTTTGAGAGCCGCGGAGAACGGAATGGCGCCGAGCGTTCCCGTGATCGCCCCCTTGGCTCCCGGGACGGCGATGGCATTGAGGTCTTTCGATCCGCCGTTGACGCAGTCGACCGTTCCGGTCAGGTGGTGGGCGTTGCCGGGAAGCTTCTGGTCGCTCAGTCGCAGCTTCCCGCCGAGCGTGCCCTGGTTGTTCGTGAAGTTGACGAACTGCCCGGACTGGAGCACGTTGAAGGCCGGCCCGGTTGCCCCGGGCTGTGCGGGCGCGGTCGCTGGCAGCGGGATGCCGCCGACGGGCTTGGGCACCGGTCCGAGACACGGGTTCGCGGCGCCGGCGGCGTAGCCGCCGGCGATCGCCGGCTGGGGCTTCTCGGAGCCACCCTTGTCGACCACGTAGATCACCACCGCGACCCCGATCACCGCCACGATCCCGTAGAACGTGATCAGGCGCCTCACCAACTGACCGCGCGACGTCGCCTCATATCCCGCCATCTAAGCCCCCCTAGTTAGGCTCGCTGGTGTCGCGTCCCCCGCTCTGCGTAGCCCCGCCTCAGAGCCGGGTCGACGCGCAAACTTGCCGATCTCCGGGTCGTGCACATCCGGCACGTGCCGTCTGTTACATCCTTACGGCCTGCACAATCTTACTCCGCGCGACCCAGATTCGGCAGGGTTTCCGCGTCCGAGCGTCCCGGCCCCGAAAGCCGGCTGGGCCCGTCGCTAGACTGCGGCGAGCTATGCGCGTGGACGAGCCGAGCGCCGCTTCGGGCAGCGTCCGCATCGTTCCCGGTAAGCGATTGATGCTGTTCTCGGGTCGCGCCAATCCGGGGCTTGCCGCGGACATCGCCGCGAGGCTCGGAATCGACCTCGGCGCCGTGACCCTGAAGACGTTCTCCGCCGGCGAGGTCTACTGCCGCTACGACGAGTCGATCCGCGGCGCCGACGTATTCATCGTCCAGCCGACGTGCGGCAACCCCGAGACCGGGATCACCGCCAACGACGCGGTGATGGAGCTGCTGTTCATGATCGACGCTGCGGTGGGCGCATCGGCGCACCGGGTGATCGCGGTGATGCCGTGGTTCGGCTACTCGCGCCAGGACAAGAAGTCGGCGCTGCGCGAGCCGATCAGCGCTCGACTCGTCGCCCACGTGCTCGAGACCGCCGGCGCCGATCGAGTGCTCACGGTCGACCTGCACGCCGGCCAGGTACAGGGGTTCTTCACCAAGCCGGTCGATCACATGACCGCGCTGTTCATGCTCGCCGAGTACTTCTCCGGGCTCAACCTCGCCGATCTCGTCGTCGTCGCCCCCGATGTCGGTCGCGTGAAGTTGAACCTGAAGTTCGCCGAAACGATCGGAGCCGAGCTCGCGCTGCTGACCAAGGAGCGGCCCTCCCAGCAGGTGGCCGAGGTCGGCTACGTGATCGGCGACGTCCGCGGGAAGACGGCGCTGATCGTGGACGACATGATCGACACCGCCGGCACCCTCCGTGCCGCCGCCCAGACGCTGCTCGAAGGCGGCGCGGCGCGGGTGTACGCGGCCGGCACCCACCCGGTGTTCTCGGGGCCCGCGTACGAGCGGCTGGCCGGCGGCGGCTTCGAGCAGATCGTCGTCACCGACACGATTCCGCTGCGCCCCGGGGCGCCCGACAACGTCCGTGTACTCTCCTGCGCCGGCCTGCTGGCCGACACGATCAAGCGGATCTTCACCGACGGTTCGGTCAGCGCGGTGTTCGGTGGCGACAACCTGCTGTTCTGACGGGTCGTCCCCTTCCCGACCTGCTCGAGCCGGTCGGTGCGCCAATGCGCAGGGTGTCGAGCCTTCGACGCGAAAAGGTTCCTGTCTCTAGCACCCACGCGTGCGGGCGCGCGGGCGTCCCGTCGCCGAGTTCCCCGTCGCGAGCGCACCGTCGGGAACGAACCAGACATGTTCCAGCGAGGCGGAGGTACGCGGCGATGGTCTCCGGCGGCCGACATGGAGCTGCGCCTCGCGTGCCTTGCCCTTGCAGCCGCGGGCATAGGGACGCTGTCGAACGCCGGAAGATGAGTGGCGACGGAGCGTGCTCGCTGCTCGTCGGGGCCAGGCGAACGAGCTCCGGTATCACCAGGTCCCGCGCCAACGCCGGCCCTTAGTCCGTCACCGGTCGGGTGAGTGCCTTCACGAACTCCTCCAGTTGGTCCGTTCGCCAGCACTCAAACGCCGTGCAGTGCTTCTCGTACGCGGCGATCACGCTGTCGCCGTAGTTCCAGTAGAGGCGCGGCTCGGGGTTCAGCCAGAACGTGCGCCCGGCCTTGGCGGTGATCGCGGCGAAGATGTCCTCTCTTGGTGGGCGGCCGTTGGTGCGCGCATCGCCGAGGACGATCACGGTGGCGCGGGGGTGGAGCTCGTCCTCGATCAGCGCCAGGAACTCGAGCCACACGCGGCCGTAGTCGGTGTACCCGGACACGTCGGCGACGCCGGCGTCTCTCGATATGGCTTCGCTGGCGGCGCGGAAGTCGCGCTCTCGCTCGAACACCTCGGTGACCTCGGAGATCCGCTCGATGAAGACGAAGCTACGGAGCTTGCGGAACGCGTCGTGGAGGGCATGGAGGACGGACAGGAAGAACGTGGACGCGCTGGTGACGCTCGTGGACACGTCGCACAGCACGAAGATCTCGGGTCTTCTCGGCCGTCTGGGTCGGTATTTCAGGGCGATCGGGACGCCACCCGTCTGCAGCGAGGCCCGCATCGTTCGTCGGAAGTCGACGTGGGCGTGGCGCTTTCGTCCCTTCAGCTCGTGTCCCTGGGTGGCGAGTCTCCTCTTCAGCTGCGCCACCACTCGGTGGACGGCGGCCAGATCCTGGATCGGTCCGCTCGGCAGCGCGCGGTCGAGCTCGTTCAGCGGGCGCTTGGGGGGGAGGCTGGCGGTCCGCTCGATCAGGTTTCGTTCGAGCTCGCGCCTGAGGTGCTGCTCGAACCGTTTCAGTTGGTCTCTTGGGAGGCCGTCGTGTCGCGGGTCCGTTTCCGGGAGGTCCGGCTGGGGCTCGGTTCTCAGTCCGAGCGCGCGTCTTATCCGCTGCACGTCGACGCCGAGCACGCCGCTGCCCTCGCCGCGGCCGAACGCGGCGATCGCAAGACGGGCGAGGTCTCTGAGCGCGGCATCAGAGCCATCGCGGAGCGCGGCGGCGATCTGCTGGCGAAGCGTGTCGAGATTGATATCTCCCGGCGGCTCGCCGCCGGCGTTCGCTTCGGTGACGCGCTTGCGAGCCGCTTGGGCCTCGGTGGCGCGGAAGAAGAACCGGTCGAACACGAGCTCGAAGATTCTTCTGTCGTCGTTGGACTTGGCGAGCGTGGCGGCCAGAGCCTCCTTGAAGTCCTGCTGTTCGGCCCACTCGACCAGGTCCAGCGCCTCGAACGCGTCGAGGATCTCGGAGGTACCGATCGCGACGCCCTCGCTCCGCAGGTCCTCGGCGAAGGAGAGCAGCTGGCCGTCGAGGTTGCCGGGCGGGTGGTCGGGGATGCCGCCGTAGATGGCGGTGCCCTTGGCCTTAGGCGGCGGGGCGGGCATCGGTCGCTGCCTGCTCGAGCGCCACGCCGACGCGGGCCGCCACCGTGTCGAGGTCCGTGCGGTGTTTGACGATCACGCTCATCGTCTCGATGAAGGTGTCGTGGTCGATGTCACTGGCCCCGAGCAGCAGCAGCGTGCGGGCCCAGTCGATCGACTCGGCGATGCTCGGCGGCTTCTTGAGGTCGAGCTGGCGGACCTGGTGGACGATCTCGGTGAGCTTGCGCGCCACCGTTTGGTCGAGCTCGGGGGCGTGGAGGCGGACGATCTCGAGCTCGTGCTCGAGGTCGGGGTAGTCGAGCCACAGGTACAGGCAGCGGCGCTTCAGCGCCTCGGTCAGCTCCCTGGTGTTGTTGGAGGTCAGCAGGACGACCGGTGTCGTCTTCGCCTCGATCCTTCCCAGCTCGGGGATGCTGATCTGGAAGTCGCTCAGGAGCTCGAGCAGCATCGCCTCGAACTCCTGGTCGGTCTTGTCGATCTCGTCGATCAGCAGCACGACGGGGTCGCTGCTGGCGATCGCGGTCATGAGCGGGCGGGGGAGGAGGAACTCCTCGCCGAAGATGTCCTCCTGGACGTCCTGCCAGCCGGCCTGGTCCGATTCGATCTGGATCCGCAGCAGCTGCTTGCGGTAGTTCCACTCGTACAGCGCCTTAGCCTCGTCGAGGCCCTCGTAGCACTGGAGCCTGACGAGCGTTCGCTTGAGGTGGGCGGCCAGCGACTTCGCGAGCTGCGTCTTGCCGACCCCGGCCGGACCCTCGACCAGGACCGGCTTGCCCAGCTTGACGGCGAGGAACGAGACGAGCGCAGTCGATTCGCCGGGGAGGTAGCCGACCTCGCGAAGGCCGGCCGCGAGGTCGTGCGCGGTGGCGGGTTCGGTGGCGGGTTCGGTGGCGGGGTCACGAGAATCCATCGGTCTTCAAAAGTACAGGTACGGCTCGGCAACAAATCCGCTTCGGGGGGCTGGGCGGGGGGTCGGTGGGATGCACAATGGCGCTCATGTCGCGTGATCACACCCCGAGAGCCTCGAATACCCCATGGAGCCCGGACAGCCGAGGTCCGCTGAGTAGACCGAGGACCCCGAATGCGCCGCGGAGCCCGGACAGCCCAGGTCCCCCGAGCCCGAGGACGCCGAATACCCCGAGTATCCCGCCACTCGCCGCCCCGCCGGGGCCGAATGGCGATTCGGTCGGCTCTGGCGCGAACTTCCGCACACTCGGCAGCGGCGGGTGGTCGAGTGGCGAGTAACTCGGGGAGCCGCTCGCGAGACGAAGCAGCTGCGCGGATCGCGGTCGGGCAGCGGACGATAGTCACCGTCGATGAGTTGGCCGAGTGCGGCATCGGGAAGGATGCGATTGCGCATCGCGTGAACAGCGGCCGCCTGCACCTTGAGTTTCACGGCGTGTATTCGTTCGGTTGTGGGGAGCTTCCGCCGCTTGCTCGCGAGCTGGCTGCGCTGCGTGCGTGTGGCGACGGCGCGTTTCTCAGCCACCGTTCCGCCGCATACGTCTGGCCTGCGGAAGGTCCCGCCGGTGCCGGTCGAGGTGTCGGTGGTGGGACGGGGTTGCCGCACACGTGATGGTCTGCACGTTCACCGGCTTCGCTCGATCGACCAGCGCGACCTGCGCCACCACGAGGGAATGTGGGTCAGCACTCCCGCCCGCGCGGTGCTCGAGGTTGCCGCGGTGGCGCCGGCGGAGGTCCCGAGCATGATCGATGAAGGCGTCGGGTCGCGGGTCGTGAATCACCGCGAGCTCGACGCCGTGCTGGCGCGCAACCGGCCGTGTCGCGGCGCCGCACGTCTGGCCGCGCTTCTCGGGGACGAGGGGGCGATGGCGATCACACGCTCGCAGGCCGAGAGGGCGTTCTGGAAGCTGATTCGCGAATCGGGCCTGCCGAGACCGGAGCCCAACGTCAAGATCGGCCGGTTTGTCGCCGACTTCCTGTGGCGGCGCCAGCGGCTGATCGTCGAGATCGACAGCTACGGGTTCCACGCCGGTCCCCGCGCCTTTCACAACGATCGTGAGAAGGATCTGGCCTATCGGGACGCCGGCTTCGACGCGCTCCGGTTCACGCGCCACCACGTCGTCTACGAGGCCATGATCGTCCTGGTCAGGCTCGTCCAGGCGCTGGCCCGTCGGGCCGCCATCGACTGACTAATCCCGATCGAGCCGGAGCGTGTCGTCGTCGTTCCCGAGGGGCATCGTGCGCTGCTCGTCGGGGGGCGCCGGGTCCGCGGGCTCCCGCGATGTCGATGGCGGGTCCGGGCGTACGTTCGGTGGCCGGGTCGAGGCCAGGCGCAGCGTCGCATCAGTGTCCGCCGGCTTGGCTCGCCCGAACGGCATCGTCGGCGGGTCGTCCGGGACGACGCGTTCGAACAGCTCGTCGGCGGTCGG
>Ga0335081_10019830_pt1 | contig 10873 bp, 14 predicted proteins | sample Lox_Sample_35_FD_206713 | JGI IMG/M metagenome (GOLD analysis project Ga0335081, IMG submission 206713) | Soil microbial communities from Loxahatchee National Wildlife Refuge, Florida, United States - Lox_Sample_3.5 | ecosystem: Environmental > Terrestrial > Soil > Wetlands | place: USA...
GTTGTAGGTGGAGGTATCTTTGCGTCGGCGACTCTTTTGGGGGATTCTGATCTGTTGTCAGGAGATCTTGATGATGTTGCTTGGGTAAGGTCGCTTTCGCCGCGTTGTTCTATTTTGTTCACGGTATCTTCCATACATGAACTCCTTTATTGGATGAAGAAACTCTGTTTGGTGTCTAGGATGCTCGCGCTTTCAACATGCCGCATTTCAATTCTTCTCATTAGCAGTTCTGGATATGGTCGTCGGTTCAGGGTCCGAGAATATTTCGTGCATATCGACTGTCCACTCCAGCGATCCTCCAGATCCGGACTGGGCATCCAACCTCGACTGCATCGAACAGGGTCTTTGTAATCGTACCCCAGCATCTTTGCCAGGAGTTGCACGTTCCTTCCGGGCCAATACCGCATAATCTCTGTCATAATGTATCCTGGCTCGTATTGATAATTCTTCTCTCTCTGCTCTCCTGCAAGATCCACGATCACGTATCGAACTCCTTCGTATGCCGCTTCGATGTGAACAAGAGGATCGAAGCACTCGACCTTTTCTTTTGGAAAGGCAATGAACCAGTGCGGATCACCAAGGGCGGACGCGAAACGAACGATCCGCATATCTTCCGGCAGACCAGGCACATAACAGTACACCAAGTAGGCAACGATCGCCGAAGTGAACTGATCCAGGTTGTCCCTTACCCACCATTTCTCGGAGTAGAGGTCTGACTTTAACTGATGAAGCGCTTCGAGGAACGATTCTTTGTCCAATCCTACTAGGTCGAACATTGCATTCAACTGATCTGGTCTCATGTTTCAAGCCTCGTTTGTGTTGTGACCATGAACGTTTTTCATTTTGGTCCAAGTTGCAAGGGAAGTCGATCACTTTTGTAGACTGTATTGTGCTGCATCGAACTCATAGTAAGCTGGCCAGCAAAGAGTGGATTGAAGCCCACATCTTTGATGAGCTGCATTGTTGTCGACACAGCCTCTGGATCGTCTCCGGCGACGGACACGTCGGAGATTCTCACTGCATTCTGCGGCACCTTGAAGTCCGAGAAGGAGTCGGTTTTGAATGCCTTTACGATTTTCGAATGCGGAAGAAGTTCCGCGAGCTGTTCGACAGCGCTGCTTGTGGATGTTATCACCAGCCCATCGTGTCCCTTATTCGACGGACTGATCACGCTAACAACGATTTTTCCCGTTACGACGTCCTTGATATTGCGTGCAAGTTCGGCCTGCCCAGCGCACGCGACGGCAACCACGACAATGTCTGCTTCCCAGCTGGCCTCTCTTGCAGAAAAGACGATTCGAACATCCGCCCGCGGCACCTCAAGCCTGATCTTCACAAGAAGGAGCGGTAGCCTGCCGATAAATGCTGTAAGATGGCTTTCAATGTCATCACTGAGAAGCACGCGATAACCAGCTGCTGCGAGGCCATAGGCGATCGCCGATCCCATTCGTTCTGCGGCACCGATAATCGCGACCGTTTTCTTCATTGGCGTATCTCCTATTGCGGGGACAATTCTTGATGTATTGTGCTTACAAGATACAACGGCCATGGCGCCAGCGCATTCAGATCTGGTAAGAAATAACAGGAACCTAGGCGAAGAATTACGCTGAGCGAATGGTAAGAGGAGGGATGAACTTTTGTTAAGAGGAGGGCTACTTCCTCGTGTGGATATTATCCAAATTCCCAGAACCTGCAGTTACATCCAGTCTAGAGAAATCCGGGAAGGATCGTTTCCGTTCTCACAATTAACAGGACGAGTTAGTCATCGGGTCCAATAACAGTGCTCGAGAAGAGGAGAAAAGCTCAAGTTGTGAATCCGTGCAAGATCTGCGCGGATCGCGTAGCAAGTCCTAGGATTTGTGAACAAAAGAGCTTGTAACACCATCTGCGCCCACGGTTTCCTCCCCAACCTTCCAAGCTGCATAATGTTGTGTCGCTGTAACTCTTCGCCTGCTACCGAATCGCACGGGTAGCAGCACCCACGATGTCATGACCGTGACAAGTAGCGCGAGAGGAACGAGAACTTGTCCCAAAGGATCGCCGGATACCGCGTGAGATATTGCGGCACCAGTGAGCGTGAAGAACATGCCAGCGTAGGCCCACTCCTTGAGACGAGGCAGCCCTGGTCCAATGATCGCAATGGAACCCAGTAGCTTCCATGTTCCGAGGATCGTTGCGAAGTAAGCGGGATAGCCGAGTCGCATTAACCCTTCAACGACCTTGGGATCCCGCACAAGGTCTGCAGCACCAATCGCAGCGAGCGCGAATGCAGCAAGCACGGTACTCCCCCAATAGAGTATTTTCCAGACTCCTGTCTTCTTCGATATGAAGTTCGATGCAATGGTAGTCACAGTAATTCTCCTTATGTTGTATGGTTCATTCGGGTTTATATTTCGCGAAGTACTTATTGAGTCTCAAACCCGAGGGGAAAAGAGGAGCTACCAGGAATCAGCTTGCTTCCCTTGTTCCATTTCGAGTTGAATGCCACCTTCTCGTGCCTCAGCGGCAAGCTTGCAGAAGACACATGCTTGAAGGCCGCCTGCGTATTAACAACCGCTGTTAAGTCTGCAAACAAGATACAGCGGCTCCAACACCGAGGCATTCAGAGTTGGTAAGAAATGAACTGAACAAATGGTAAGAGGAGGGCTGAACCTTTGTTAAAAGACCGTAAAGATCGGCCGTTGCCTTATCAAGCCGATAGAGGAAATCAGCGGCCTCTGGTGAACGAAAACTACTTCCGCTTGGTGAGTTGCTTGCGGATGCGGCTTAGAGTCTGAGGCGTGATGCCGAGATATGAGGCGATTTGATGAAGCGGAATTCGCTGGAAAAGATCGGGATACATCGTGACAAAGCGCGTATACCTTTCTTCCGCGGAAGAACCGACGAAATCCGAAATACGCAAGAATGACGTTATTTGCTCTTTGCTAAGCGTTTCTCTATAGTAACGATCCCAAGTGCTCTTTGCAGCGGAGAGTTTCTCCAAAGAATCATCGGTGATCAAGAGCAACTCTGAATCTTCGAGGGCGTCTATGTTACTCGTTGCTGGAGTACGTGATTTGAAACTCTCCAGTTCGGTCATCCACCAACCCTCAATCCCGAATCTTAGGACGTGTTCTGCGCCCATGGCATCGAGGGTGTACTGACGAAGGCATCCTCTTGTAATGAAAGCAGCCCACTTACAAACGTCCCCGGCCTGGAGAAGATACTGCCTTCTTCTTAACTTCTTGGGAATGAAGAGTGTCGTTCCGAGATCAAATTCCTCGTCCGACATCCTCACAAAACTGTTGATGTGCGTCCGTAGTCCCTCAAACAAGCCGGGCGATGCCGTTTGCATGAAAGCTGATTGGTGAGATGTATGGATGAAATATATCTGTCACGATGACCGGAGCGGTGAGCGTTCTTAGAGCGAAAAATGCGAAATTCTCTTCAGATATCCAACTCCCTACGAATTGGTCACGTTCCACCTCCTTTGCCTTCTGGCATTGCTCATGTGAGTTTCCATCGATTTTCCCGATCAAACGAACACAGAAGTCGGGATTATGAGCAACGACAGCAGCGAGTAATAAGAATGGTGTCTGGCGAGAAGCACAATGGAATAGGAACAATTTCTTGTTCCACACCTTTAGCGATTCTGAGAATCACATTCATCCTTTCTTGATTTGCAGGTTCAATGTTGCTTGGCTAAATTGGCACCGAATAGTCCGCAGCGGCTCTGCACGAGATATGCGGTCGAAAAAATATACATGGCGTCGACTTTCTGCTCCACGCGGACGCATGAGTTGTCTTCGAGTCCAAGCCTGGACATGATCGTAGCCAGCGTGTCGATATCTGAGTAGGAGTAGCCGGCACAGGTACCGAGGACGTGAGCCACAGTAGCATCGCGATCAATGCGATCCCCCTCGTGCGCGCTGCGAAGATGCGGCACGAGGTTGCCGTAGACAGGGAACGGGCGACCGCATTTTCCCCCCATCAGTCTCTCCACATTTATCGGCGCGTCCTTTCCGTTAACAAAAAGAATACAAATGCGTTGGCAGTCAAAATACTCTCAGAACACAGATACGTGCACATACCGTTTCGGATTCTCTCGCATATCCACGATGAGTCTGTTAAGGTTGACAGACAGACTGTCGATGTCATTATAAAGCTTCTCATCCCGAACCAGTTTCCCCAACGTTCCCTCGCCCTTTCCCATCTTTGCGAGCACAGCATTGAGCAGGTCGGCGGTGGTCTCGAGTTTCGCAGAGACGCGGCTCAGATTGGATGCTGTCTCTCGAAAAGAGCTCATTCCCTGCTTGATATTGTCCTTCTGACCGACAGCGATTGTGTCGAGCGTACGGGCAAATTCGGACAAATCGTGAGCGGATGAGGATACATCGTCCATTGCCGAGTCGGCGCGAGGTCGCGATAATCTCACGAGTTCTTCCAACCGCGAAGATGTTTGTTCCAGATTCACCACGATTTCCTGTATCTTCCTTCGTGTCGGCTCGTCTAACGTCGCGTTGATGTTTTCAAGGATGCCCAGGACATCGGACGAGATGGGAGCGAGCGTCGAAGTTAGCTCCGATAAGTCTGCTTCGTACGTCCCAGAGAGCGAATCGCCGTTTTGAACCATCAACGAGTCTGCTCCGGGCAGGATCTCGACATATTTTCCCCCCATGATCGTTTCGCTTTTAACGACGGCCCTGGAATCGCGGGGAAGGCGAACTTTTGCCTGGATCGAGAGGTCAACGTGTATGTCGCGTCCCGAGAAGTTCATCGATTCCACCTGGCCAACAGCCAATCCGGCGACGCTTACGATGTCGCCAGCTTTGAGGCCGTTGACGTTTCGATATAGGACTGTTAAGGAGTACTGCTTAGAACGCAAGTCGATTCCCCGAAGCAAGATGACTCCTCCGACAAAAATGATAACGGCTCCAAAGACGGCGATTCCAACGCGCGCTTCATTACTCCACTTCATTGTCAAATTGTTCCTTACGTTGAGAGTGAACTTGCGAGATATTTCTGGACGCGTTCATCAGGGCTTTGTTCGATTTCGTGACGGGTTCCCGCAAACAGTGTTACGCCGCCTCCTAAGATCGCGAACCGGTCGCCGACGACAAAGGCACTATGAAGATCGTGCGTCACAACGATTGAAGTGACCCCCAGTTTAGCCCGAAGATCTTTAATGAGCAGGCTGATTTCATCGGCGGTCGTCATGTCCAGGCCCGTTGTGGGTTCGTCATACAACAAGTATCGTGGATTCGGAGCAATCGCCCGGGCCAATCCGACTCGTTTCCTCATCCCGCCGCTGAGTTGCGAAGGCATCTCCTGCTCCACGCGCTCCAACCGCACGAGATCCAATGCATTGCGCACATGTTCTCCGATTTCCTGTTCCGAAAGACCCTTTGTCCTTCGGAGCGCGAGCGCAATGTTCTCTCCGACTGTGAGAGAATCAAACAATGCAGCGCTTTGGAAAAGCAAACCGAAATCGAACCGAAGCTTCTGAAGATCCTTATAACTCATCGATACCACATCGCTCCCGTCTACCGTGATCGAACCGTTGTCGGGCTTTAACAGCCCAATGATCATCTTGAGGAGAACCGTCTTTCCGCACCCGCTCTCCCCCAGGATCACAAGTGTCTCGCCGTCGCGGACATCAAGGGAAACACCTCGTAACACCGTGTGGCCTTCGAAACTCTTTCGGATATTTCGTATCACTATCATGAGAGGAAGACCGATGCGAGGACGAAATCCAGAACAACCACGGTGAGACACGTATCGATGACCGTCGCCATCGTCGCCCGACCGACATCTGCAGCTCCTCCCTTGACGTAGTACCCCTCATAACAGCCGATTGACGTGATGGCGAAGCCAAAAGTGACTGCCTTGGCCAATCCAAACACTATATCCAACGTTGAAAATGATCCCTTGAGACCAGCAATGAAAGGGCCTGATGGAACATGCGCGACAATTACTGCCCCGAACAATCCCCCGAGGACAGCGAGAAGGTCGCCGAATATGATCAGGATGGGAAACATCAGCGTCCCGGCGAGCACACGTGGAGTCACAAGGTATGAAACAGAGTCGTATCCCATCGCTTCGAGCGCCTCGATCTGTTCGGTCACCCGCATCGAGCCAATTTCTGCGGTGATTGTCGCGCCGACTTTTCCTGCCAAAACAAGCGCGGAGAGAAGCGGCACAAGTTCGAGCGACACGGACTTTATGACGAGACCCCCGACTACCGACCGAGGAATCCAGACATTCAGTTGATAAGCGGACTGGACAGCAGTCACCATCCCTACGAACATCGAAACGAACATCACGATGGGGATGGAGTCATTGCCAATCTGCACCATCTGGGGGAAGAAAGTCCTTGAATACGTACGAGCGTTACGTATGTTGCGTAGCATCCACCAGACGAGACCTGCATAGGTGCCAACGTGCTCGAAAAAGCGAATGGTATGACGTCCGAGGAAGCCAAAAAATATTCCGCCTCCGGTTAGGTTTGAGTCTCGGGGCATGGACAAGGACTTCATGTGTGCCGAAAATCACTTCAGAAAAGGGGATGAGGGCCGTTTGAAATTAGGCATCCCTCTCCAGAGAGTCAAATCTTGCCTTACTCGAAGCCATATGGTGGAGACAACATCACAGTAGCTTATTTATTCCGTCGAGGCAACCTGAAAGAATACTGCACCTGTGAGATCGCTGGTCGAGATCCTTGAGAGGTCTGTGGACTCATCGTGCTGAGCGTCTTCCCTCAACGGGTGAACTATTCTCGTAATGCTGCCAATTTCTTGAACAAGTCCATTTCCTGTGCGCTGAGATGGTCCGGCAGCATTCGCCGCTGTTTCCACATAGCTGTGGATCCTGTAAGCTGTCTCATTGGGGGAGTATGAGGACATGAGGCCAACGGTTTTCTTCCCTGGGGAGAGGGGAACATGCAATCTCGGCTGATGATGTTTTCTGATTCTTTGTAACGACGAGCTATTAACTTTTATGACTTTCAAAAAAGGAATTTACAGTGCACTCGTCGAAGCATGCCATGCAACCACTTGCCATCTCTTGTCTCGGCGAATATAAACCTTCGTGAATCTCCAGTCATCGTCAACATCCCTGCCTTGTATACTTCGCGTTCTTTGAAGTCGACCTGTAACGACAGCGGCATCGCCGTACACACGAACGCGAACGTCAAATGTTCTATATCGCGGAAACTTCAAATGGCCTGATCGTAAAAGAGCAATCGATTGTGATTTTGACATAACCGACATATCTGACATCGTGACTATCAAATCATCCGACCATAAAGAGTCCAAAACGTCGACATTGTTGTGGAGGTAGGCTTCATTCCAAACAGACTCGAGATGCAAGAGTTCCGTAGAATCGGCCGACACCTGCGCCTTTGCATAATGAACCAAAATCAAAGTGATCGCGATGATTGATATCAATGCGGGTATCTTGTGGAACGAAGACATCGTTTGGTTTACCGGAATGCCATTTGGTTGTGATCTATCCACAAAGCTTCCCCGCAATAATTGGCAGAACTTTAAATCGCGTCTTCGTAGCAATATTGAACACCAACACCTTCGAACCCGATCGCAATGCCACCGTCAGCAATTTGGACTCTGTGGGTTCGGAGGTCAAGGAGTCTTTTCATTTTGCAAGAGATCGAAGAAAATTCAAGTCCAGTTCTCCTTTCGCTCCCCAACCCTCTTCCCCAGCCGGGACATTCGGACGGAACTTTTCATACAACATGTAGGCACCATTCGCCAGCTCAACGGGTCTGAATGCCTTAGCCAATTCCTTCATCGCATCTTGCACGTCAACGAAGTCCCCTCCGAATTTCTGAGTTAGGTATTTCGCGACACTTTCCGGCGTGATGACTTCTTCTTTGATCTTCGCACGAACACCTTTGGGAGTTTTGACCGTGGGAATGAGTCGCCCAAGCAACACTACCATTTCTGCCTTCCGTTCGATCTTGAGCGGTTTCTCTTTGGGTTTCTCGAAAATCCCCAACCGCTGTCCTTTGGCCTGTGCATTCAATCCGGCCACTGCTTTGCCCAAGGTCAGCGCGGTACTGCGATCGTATCCGAGTCGTTCAGCGACGATTGTTGCCCACAGGGTTAGAACGGGGGCGCGGTTGACTGATATCTTCTTGGTTGTCATATGTGGTGATCTTCAGATGTTTCTTCCTCCGGAAGCTTTCCTTCTTTCGGAACAATATTATTCGTCAATCGAACCGACCACCACAAAATAACGACTATTAAAATGAAGAGAATCCCCCAAGATGGATAAACCCGAAATGCGAAGAAAATGGTAAGGAGAATCGTCAGAATACCTGTATTGATCAATTGCTGAAGAAGTGCATACTTCCATTTGGGATATCGTGGGACCAGTTTGATCCAATTCGCGAAGAGTGAAACAAGAATCGATACGCCTATTACTTCCACAAAGAAATAGAACATTTGAGCCTCTGCATTGTTTTAAGCCCTCATCCTGATTGGATGGGACGTGCAACATTCAACCGCAAGGATGTCGAGTCTTAAGTAAGAACCATGTTTAGCCAAGTTCTAAACATACCTAGAACTGCTTTCATTCTGGCAGCATTGAATCACCCCATTCCTTGATCGCGTATGTTTTCACCAGACCTTCAAGTAAAAAAGGATCTTGCGTGGCGAATAGTTCGGCTGCCTCTCTGGTCTTGAAAATTGCCATATTTCCACCGTTGCTGAACGGACCTAACCCGATGACAACACCTTGCGAGATCAATTTGTCAACGAACGCCTTGTGGCGTGGATAGACTGCCATGACTGCTTCCCTGCTGGCACCCGAAGGTTCTCCAATAACGACAGTTTTCATTTCCTACCTCCACCATTGATGTTCGTTTGTGCTACCAATCCAGAAATGATTCTAGCCACGTCCTTGATAATTGCTTCCTTGGCACGTGTTAGACCGGTCTGGCTCTTCTATAGTTCGTAGCCAATCCGCTCAAATAGGTCGAGAGAAAAATCAAAAGAAAAGGAATCCATGTTCCCAAAAGGCTTGAAAACATTTCCAAACTTCGAAGGAACAGTAAGCCGACGAGAAAGAAATCAACCACGATGACAAAAGAAACAAACACAAGCGCAGTTCTAAGCGGCGTGAGATGATTATACTTTTTAAAATAGTTAAGCGAGATAACGACAAAGAATATCGGCGCTAATGTAAGGTGAATAAACAAGGCATTTTGCTTTGTTGTCAATCCCATTGCAATGCCGATGGTTGCAGCACAGAGAGCCCACCCAACAAAAGCGTGCATCGTAAGAATTATGAGGGCTTTCTTGTTCATCGAATTCTTCCAGCATAAATCATGTAGCGGCCTAACGCACCGAAACTAAGCTTCAGACTCCGACTGTTGTGGATCGCTACCTTGAGAACGTGGTGGGGCGGCAGCTGTTCCCCAGCGGTCCCCAGGCGACCTGACGTAATTCCGCAACACGTAACCCCAAGGCACTACTATCGGAACCAAGACGATGCCCATGAGACATTCAAAGAATGTCTCCGTGCGGCCTTGGTCAAGATTTCCGCTCAGCCAGGGGCCAAGTCCGAAGGCTACGACCCAGATTACCTTCCACGTGAACTCGAATAGTAGGATGGGAAGCATCCGCATCGGGTAGCGCAGCCCCCACAGAGACATGAGCGCAAGAGCTCCCAGAAGGCTTCGAACAACGCTTCCCATGTGCGACACGTTGCCTGGAGCTAGTATTCCAGGCCAGATCGTGATGCCCAGACCAACCGCCATGAGCAGATACATAGCACGAAGCAGGTAGAGTCGGAAGGTCGATACGTCTGACATAGTTAGGTCCTCATCACTGTCGGTGTCAAATTACTGCTAAACTGCAGCACGTTGCAAAGAGAAATCTGTCGGAGGGCTTGGCTGCACTCCCTCCTACAGCCGACGATAATCTACAAACCACTGAGTCCAATGGCAAATTGATGCTCAAGCTTCAGCCGTTTGTCAGTGGCGCTCTACGCCATGGCGCCTTCGGCGCCACTTGTGCGCTTTGTGCACCCTTTTGGGGGACCGACTGGTTAGGCGCCCGAATTTGATTGTTCGTCAATAAAAACCAAGTAATCTGTTTTTGGCGGTACCTTACCAAGTTGTCGAAGCATTGTGGCTATTTGTCCTCGATGATAAGCTGAATGGAACATTAAGTGGTGTACCATCTGTGCAAGACTATATACCCACGTTTCACCTTGAAAGTTAACGTAGCTTATGCGCTGATTTTTTGCATCGGTGTCGTAGCTTTCCAATAAATGAATTTGTTTTGCATGTATTTCTTTCAAATGCTGACTTACAAATTCTAAAGTTGTATAATTTGCCGGATTGAAGGGTCGAGTAAATGAATGACCTTGCCAGCGTTCGAACCACAGTTCTTCAACCCATAACATATGTCCTAATGTTTCTTGAATCGAAGAAAAGCTGCTATTTAAGTTGCGTTTAAGTTGTGCTAAATCTAATTGTTCAGCAGCTCTAATATAGTGATGAACTGCCCACTGATTGTATTTTAATTGTTCCAATAATAGTTCCATTCTGTGTGATTCCCCAATTTGCTTTGTGGGCGCCTACTAACAGACCGGAGCCCCCTCAAAAAAGCAGAGGGGCAAGTAAGCTGCGGCGTGACTTGCCCGACTGCCGCTTTTTGGCAGGCGGGCCACCCTTACTAGCGTACTATCCGCAATGCGGTCCAACATTGGCGGCGCGTGGCTACTACAAATTCATTTTCTTGCGCGCCGTGAGTTTCCACTTTAGCTTCAGCCGTCAGCTTGAGCGACTCGTATGTTCGTGGTGGACGGTTTTTTTGTATGTTGGATCATTGGCGAAGTCATGGAGAAGCAGGAGCGACAAGGTATCTTC
>Ga0335081_10019832_pt1 | contig 10872 bp, 7 predicted proteins | sample Lox_Sample_35_FD_206713 | JGI IMG/M metagenome (GOLD analysis project Ga0335081, IMG submission 206713) | Soil microbial communities from Loxahatchee National Wildlife Refuge, Florida, United States - Lox_Sample_3.5 | ecosystem: Environmental > Terrestrial > Soil > Wetlands | place: USA: Florida...
GAGGCACGGGCGGGGCGACTCCGTTCAAAACTACATGAGGTCCCTGAAGCCTGCGAATCCGCAACTGTCTCTCTACCTGGAGACTGGCCATAAGTGGATTTACTTCCACATGACAGACCTGCGAAAGATGAAGCGGACCACGGTCAACATTATCGATCCAACTACGAAGACAGTGAAATCATACGAGGGGGTCAGCGTTAAAGAACTGGTGCCGAACGGATGCTCCTGCGACACATTCGAGGTGTTCAGGGAGTTTTGGGCATTTAGAGATAAGTTGGCTATAAGAAGTGCGGCCTTGGATCTGTCATCAGAACTGATTGTTGCGGATACCATCAATGGAAAACGAATTGCCGGAGATGACACTTTCTATTTTGTGGGCAAGACTCCAGCAGGAGATGTCACAGTGATTAAGAAGATTGCTTACATCAGGTTCGTCAAAGCGCAGTAGAGTGATTCTGATCGTGGAGGGGTGACGTGCTCGAAAGGGTGAGAGTTTTACCTGCTTGAGCTAGACCGGAAAGCTGTATTCGCTCGACCAAAGCAAGAACATTTGATATCCCGGTGGGGCTTGCCGGTATAGAGGTTGCGCGGGAACAGGCCGCGTGCATAGCGCGGCGTCTTCCACGGCTTTTCCCACAGAATCAGCCCGCCTTGAGGCTGGAGATGATCCGGTCGGTAACAGTCTGGTAGATGCTCGGCCTGCTGGCTGCATTGCGATGGTTGCGGTATGCCACGATGTTTGCTCTCCTGTGCTGCCCGTGCGGGGCGAGATTGTGAAGGAGGGCATTTCGCCTTTGGCTCTCAGCCAACTTTCTTTCGTTGAGTGCCCCCGCTTCATGTCTTGTGCGGAAGGCAGAGGCGAGGCGGGTTCGGTCAATGCCGCGCGTTCTTCTGCGCGTTCATCGAAGCGACAGCGGAGAGCATTGACGGGTTCCGACCGGCTCTGCCATAAAACCGCATGAAGCGGGGGCACTGCATGAAAGAAGGAGTTTCGGTCTACTTCCGCATGGCTTTCAGCGTTGCTTCGCGGCAGGAATATGCCGCGCGGAGGTGCGGAATGATGCTTGACTATGTGTTCTATGATTGGGCATCGCAGTTCTTTGCTTCTCAACTACGTAAGCTGTTGGCTGGGAGAATTCAATCGGTATGTTCACGCCGACCGAACTCGTTCGATCTTCTACCTGGGAACGCCTCTTATTTACGACCTATGCGCTCAGCCTTTCCTTTTTTGAGGCTATAATTCTGGACCAAATCCTGCGAAGCCAGAGTGGAGAGGCGACAGTTCTGGCGGATGTGGATGGGGTCCGAGCAGCGTTGTCAGAATATGGCGCGCGTGTCGTGGGACGGGAGTATCAGCTTGAACCAATCAGGGTGAGCACAGGATGTTTTCATCCAAAGCTGATGGCTCTTTTGGGCAAGAATGATGCCCACCTTGTTATTGGGAGTGGAAACCTCACATTCGGCGGTTGGGGATTGAACCTTGAATGTGCCGAACATCTCCACTACAGCTTTGCAGCAGATGCATTCTCAGATACGGCAGGGTTTCTGACGGCTCTCTGCTCATCTGAGCATGTAGTTAGTGGCTTAACGCATCAGACACGCCAAGAATGCGAGGACACCTCAGAACAACTGAGGTCATTTGCAAGAGCTGGCCGTCAAGTGGGCCGGACACACGTACTTCATAATTTGTCTGAGTCGCTCACATCGCAAATAACTCGTCTTGCCGAAGACCTGGGCGGTGCTACTGCGCTTACAGTGATCTCTCCGTTTCATGATGGTTTCGGGCTTGATTTGTTATGCCGCGCTCTGAACCTCGATAGGGCCAGCGTTTATGCACATCCGGGAGGATTTCTCAAAGGGGTAAAGGCGGAAAATTGGCCTCATAAGACACGAATCAAAATTCTGCCCGTAACAGGCATAACGCTCAACGGTGGCTTCGACGACGAGGAGCTACGGTCTCTCCATGGCAAAGCGTTTGAGATTGTATGCCGTCGAGGGCGGCTGGTAATTTCTGGTAGCGCCAATGCGACCGGCGCAGCTCTGGATAAGGGTCGCAATATCGAACTTGTTGTCGTTCGTGTTCATACTGGCGCAGGTTCAGGATGGCGATTATCTCCCTGTGAACCCCCTGTCTACGTTCCAGCAGGTAACGACGAAGGGGTCGACAGTTTAACCGAAGGGATTCTAAGGGCGAGCTTGGAAGGTGATTTTATCGAAGGCACTGTGCTCACTCCTTTTCCTCCAGGAGAGGCGACTGCCGAACTCGAAACAGGCTCTCTTCCTTTGCCCCTCGGAGTGGCAAAGCTCGATTCGGAACGCGCATTCAAGCTCCGTGCTGCTGGCATTGAAAGACAGTTGTGGTCCGGCATGGGATGCGTGCTGAAGCTCTCGTATGGGTCCGCAATCGTGCGTGGTTTTATAGCACTTCCTGGATTCGCATCCGTGATTCGGCACGGAATCAAAATATCCCGTCACATCGCCTCAGTCTTAAGCGGAACCGAAACACCCTCCGATGTGGCGGCGATGATGTCATGGTTCTATGAGAATCCCGACTTTCTTTCCCAGATCTCGCCCGCAGTCGGCTCTTCACCGGGGACTGGAGATGAAACGGAGCAAGCAGAGATTCCTGTTGCTGAACTCGTTGCCTCGACCGATCACCAGAGTCATGAACTACCGACAACTGGCATGGACGCCGAGGCTGGATGGAAGAGATTCATGCAGGGTCTATTTGCCGCTTTTCGGAAACCACGCGGCCCACTGTTCTCTGATGCACGGCCTGATACTGATATAGAGCCTGACGGCGATTCCCCAGAGGAACATCCTCCCGATGATGAGAGTGACCATCAAGAGCAAATTCAAAAGGCTCTCGCCTCGTTCGACAGACTGTTATGGCTCATGCTTGACAGTCCGCGAGGCAAAGCAGACCCCAGCATGGTCTATCAACTGACAGAATATGTCTGTGATCGCCTTGAGCCGGACAATCAAATTGTCAGTGAATATCTGAACAGACTGATCGCATTTTTAATGCAAACGAATCTCGATTCCTCGGCGCGTCAGCAAGCAGCAGAAGCAATCGTGATTTGGGCAGCTCAATTACCTACTTCTCCATCTGATCCGCTTTACGCTGCGAAATACGCACGGCGAAGATTGCTCGCAGTTGAAGCGCGAACGAGTGGGACAGAGCCAGCGGTCGATCCTCTTAGCGGTTTTGCCCGGATTCTGGCTCCGGGCTTCGACTTCGGAAAGTTGTGGTCTGACATAGGCTCTGTGGTTACGATTCAGGAGGAAATCAGACAATATCAGCGCACCCCTACGGCAGAGCGAGACCGATCATCATTTTCCTATTTAGGCCAGTACGGCGAGTTGTTCGAGCCTCTATCCAATGGTCGAAGCCATTACCGAATCTTGGCGCAATATTCAGATGTGTGCCCGATCTGTTCTCTGTCTCTTCCAACCGCAGACGCTATGAAATTGCGAGAATATGGCATCGTTCGACATTCCAGCCATCTTCTCTTGTGCGAGGAATACTGATGGCTGCCGACGACTCGTTACAGAATCTTATTGCATCCGCCCAAGCGTCTACAGAGGCTCGTTGGGTGAGTCCTTTGGTACCTGCCCTTAGTGGTGTTGATCCACTCGGCATGAGACAGACCAACTTCGATTTGATGGATAGAGTTTTGCCTGGTCTCAATAACACTGCACGACACATCAGACCGTTCACCGTTGTTGCCTGGGCTTGGTGGAAGGCGGGACAGCTTGCAACTGCAAGCGGGCGGAAGAAAATAGCCCCGGAATTGCTAATCAACTTTGTAGATCGAATTGAGGTCGTGTTCGCGTGGTCACAGTTCTCGCGCTCTTCCGATCCCGGCTTACCGGGGAGAAACATACTTGCGCCGCTTATGAATGCAGGGCAATACAGGTTCGGCGGGCGACAGTGGGATATGAGAAGAAGGGAGCGAAGGTATTCAACGGCACTAAGTGCGCCGGTGAACTATGGACCTTCGTTGAAAAGCCTGGGATGGATAGTGTCCCACCCTCGTGAAAGGACAGTTTTCATCCCGAAAGATTCGGCGGTTCCTGCGATAGAGGCACTCGATGGACTCCTACAGCCCCACCTACAGCACCCGATTTTTACTTCATTCAATGATGTGACCGTCGATCAAGACTTCGTGGACTCTCTCGGAGAAGCCTGGGCAATGGAGAATCTTACAGGGTCAGAGCGACAGTTCGTGCGTGACGCACTAATCGGGAGCTGGACCAGACCTGGATTAAGAATGGGCATTCTTCTGGCATCAACAGTTCTCCAGTCGCTTGAATCAGAGCCAACAGTCGGTGAGGTCAGAAGAAGGATGGCGGAACCTGACTCAGGCACTTTCAATTCTCCTGATCTGGTCTCAATATCAACTGCATGGAAGATCGTGCAGCTTCGCCAAGTATTTCGTCTCGCAATGGAAGGTCTTCTTCATTGGGCGGTTCTTCAGCTTCGCAATGGCACTCAAACGACATCTCAACTGTCAGAGGTCTTCATTTCGGAGTCCGGCTCTGCACTGTCCGTCAATAAATGGCTCGTCGGCCAAATGGTAGAAGGCGGTCCCGTAGATTGGCAGGACCGACTCGAAGGCGCGCTGGCCGAGAGAGACACGGGAGCGATAGCGAAGGCAGTTCGCTCGACACTCGCTAATCTCTTAGCTGAGCCTCTATCTTTGAGTACCGTGGATGAGCGACAAGATCGCCTTCCTTTGAGCAGAGCAATCCACGAACTCCAAAATTGTGGCGATAGACGGCCAGCCCAACTGATGAGCCATATCATCGAACGGTGGGTTTTGGGTCAACATGTCTATTGGGCTCTCGGACGCGGCCTCTCTGATGCGCGTGGAAATCAAAGACAAATCTTTCGTCTCAAGATTGCACTAGAAGAGGGCGGCTGGACGCTCACGTCCGGGACAAAGGCAGCTCCGACAAACGCTCCAAGTCCAACTCCCGACCGACTCTATACTGCCCTCACGCTTATTCATGAATGCAAGCTGCTAGATGCCGGTACTGGCGGAGAGAATTAAGTTTCTCGCGGCGTAGCGAGCTGCTAACTGTCTTTCATTGAGGAACACAAAGCGCACGAAGAACGCCGCCAGCGGCGGCTCGTGCCTAGGATTGCCGCGAAGAACGCCCCAGCGGGGCTGCGGCAAATCCGACCCCATATCCGAAGAGGTCATTGATATCGAGCCTCCCTGCGCCAGCCTCCGCCACGGCTCCGGCTAAAGACGACTTCGGGAAAGGTTCACGGTCAGCCTATTCTGCGGTGCTGACCTCTCCTGGATTTATCGTGCGTCTCCGCCGCCTTCGATGCCTTAGCCCTGGTAACGTCCACTTCCGGGTGCGGCAGTTCCCATCCCGTCATACCTTGTAGCACGCGATCCGCGTGCTTGATCGTGTTCACATGCCCATAGTGCTGCTCGATCATCTGCACGGATGTCCCCATCTGCTCAGCAAGGAAGTACACATCCACGCCCTCCTGCAATCGCAGAGTGGCATAGGTATGCCGAAAGCAGTAGGTCGATCTCGGCACGCCCTGCGTGCCTTCGCGCAGGTTTGCCTTTCCCAACAGATCGGCGATCAAAGATACATAGAGGCTCTTGGCAGGCTTGCCGTTCACCGTCGTAAAAACCCGATCTTCCAGTTCTATTGCTTTGGAGATTGAGCGGATGCGTTCCAGATAATCCCCAACGCTCTTTGGCGCTACCAGCTTGCGCGACTTGCCTTTGCCTTGCACGAACAGCACAACGATCTCCCGGCCCTCGCGGTCTTTTGCGGGCATGATGTCGCGCCAGCGGAGATTCTTCATCTCCGCTGGCCTCATGCCGGTGTTACAAGCAATCAAAATCATGTTGTATGTGACCGTGCGATACCAGGTGCTTGAAGGCTTGTCCGCTTCCGCGATCCATTTCCTGCCAACGGTATGGAGCTTGCGATACTCCTCCAACGTGAACTCATCCCTCCGCATCGTCTTGAGCTTCGGGCGCTCATCGTAACGCTGGCTCGCAGGAACATACCGCTTCTTGATCGCGAAGTTCATCACAGCGCCGAAGATCGACATCTCGAAGCGGATCGTAGAATCACTAATGAAGGGAACCGTCCGCTCCTCGGACGCTTCCACCTTAATAGGCGTTAATACGCGAATACCAAGAGCATTCTGCACTTTGGTGCGGCGCTCGGCTTCCTTGTCCGCAAATTCCCGCGCCATCTCCTCGCTGACTTCGCGGACGCCGTTCCGCTTAAGGCGTCCAGCTCCGTTCACTCGTCGCCAAGCCGGGTAGCCACCCCATAGCTCATCCCCAATCAAATGCACCTGAGTGGAGCCAACATATCTGTCCAAGGCTCCTTCGATGACGGCACGAATCTTCTTGGGCCGCGCCGCACTGATCTCCCCACGCTGTGCACGCGCCTCCTGCGTCAATAGATACTCTCTACCGACCTCACGGAAGGGATGGTTGAAGACCGGGACATCATGCTTCAGGCGGAACCGAATGTCGGCGTCTTGATCGAAGGCGCGTTCCCGCGCCACTTCAACGTCTGTTGTCTTGAGGGAAACGGTCTTATAGCGGTCTGCCTTCGGAATCTTCATCCGGCAGTACCACATGCGGTGCTCCACATCGCCGCGCCGGAAGATCACCAATCCTGGCTTGAGTTCCGATTTGTCGGTGACGAATGCCATATCCGGCTCCATGTACTAAGACGCATTCCGTGCAGATTCTGTGCAGGTTTTTTCTGCAAGTCATTGAATCCTCGTATCTGTGTAGGACTCGTATAGATAATATCAAAATACTAAGTTGCTTATTTATATTTATTTACGTTATATCTGTCATCCTGAGCGAAGCGAAGGACCAATGTTTTTGGCTGGGGCGCCGAGATTCTCGCGTCGAAGGATGGTATGAAATTCGGAATTACCCTTAAACCCGATATTTCCGTCGAACGCATCGTGGGACTCACGCGGCAGGCCGAGGCCGCCGGCTTCGCCTATGGATGGATTTTCGATTCCCATGTTCTGTGGAAGGAACCATACCCGCTGCTGACTCTGATGGCTGCGAATACCAAGCGCATGCGTCTGGGCACATGTGTGACCAATCCCGCCACGCGCGATCTTACCGTCACGGCCAGCCTTTTCGCCACACTGAATCTGATTTCCGGCGGTCGGATGCAGCTCGGCATTGGCCGGGGCGACAGTTCCCGCCGGGTGCTGGGGAAGAAACCGGTGAGCTGGTCGCAATTGGAGCAGGCGGTGAAGGATTTCCGCGATCTCACCGCCGGCCGCGAAATTCAACATGATGGACAGCCCGCTCGTCTCAGCTGGGCCACAGGCTCTCCGCCAGTGTGGATTGCAGGCTACGGCCCCAAGGTTTTGCACATGGCAGGACGTGTGGCTGATGGCATCATTCTTCAATTCGCGGACCCGGACTTGATCGCGTGGTGTTTGGGTTTCGTGAAAGAGGGCGCAAAGGCCGCCGGGCGCGATTTCAAGTCAATTGAAGTGATGTCGGCTGCGCCGGTGTGGGTTTCGAATGATGTAAATGCGGCGCGTGAGCGCGTGCGCTGGTTTCCCGCGCTGGTCTCCAATCACGTGGTGGATCTCATTCGCCAATACAAGCCGGAAGAGTTGCCGCCGGCGCTTACTTCATACGTGCAGGACCGCGGAGGCTACGACTATCAGCACCATTGCAAGGTGGGCAGCGAGAACGCGGATTTTGTTTCCGACGAGGTAATCGACCGCTTCTGCCTGCTCGGCCCAGCCAAAGCGCATCAGGAGAAGTTACGCAAGCTTGCCGAGGTCGGCGTAACCCAGTTCAACATTTACCTGATGTGCGACGACGAAGAAGAAAACCTTCGCGACTATGAACGCGAAGTGCTGCCCGGTTTCTTGAACTAGCAGGTTTTGCTTTGCCGTTTCAGGCGCCTCGATCTTGTCGCTCCAAGCGCCTCTACCTTGTCATTCCGAGCGCAGCGAGGAATCTGGGTGATGGCGCACATGGTAGGTCAAGAAAAACCCAGATCCCTCGCTTCGCTCGGGAAGACCAAAGATCCCAAAGTCCTTTACCGTTCTTCCGCCACCGCAACTGACGCCTGCAGCGGAAGCATCAACACGTAATAGCTGACAAACGAAAGCGCGAACCCAACAAACCACGAATAGTCGTATAGCACGCGCATAGATGGAACGGCCAGCCCGGCCAGAGCCGTCCCCGCGCCCAGCGCCAACGCAATCACCGCCCGCCAGTTGAATCCCTTGGAGTATTCGTAAGCGCCATTACGCAGATACAGATCGTTGATTTGCAGGGTCCGCCGTCGCACCACGAAGTAGTCGCAGATCATAATGCCGGCAACCGGCCCGAGAAACGCCGCGTACCCTCCGAGCCATCCCAGGATGAACGTCTTATAGTCGGCCAGTAGCTTCCAGGGCATGAGGGCGATGCCCATGAAACAGGTGATTATGCCTCCTGTGCGAAAGCTGATACGCCGCGGCCACAGATTGGAGAAGTCGTTCGCCGGAGAAACCACATTCGCGCCGATATTCACATTCAACGTGGCCAGCAGGATCGCCACCAGGGAGATGACGACGGCCACCGGAGAATGAAACCGGCTGAGCAGCTGGACCGGGTCCCAAATGGCCGTTCCGTAAATCACCACGGTCGCAGAAGTCACCACGATGCCGACGAAGGCATACAACGTCATGGTCGTCGGCAGAGCCAGTGCCTGGCCGACCATCTGGTCGCGCTGATTACGTGCAAATCGGGTGAAGTCAGGGATGTTCAGTGAGACCGTCGCCCAGAATCCAACCGTGCCGTTAAGCGCGGGAATCAGGAATTTCAGCAACTCCGGAAAAGTCGTGAACCGCGACGGCACCCGGAGCATGGGCCCGAATCCGCCAGCCTCGTGATACGCCCAGCCTAGCAGCAACAGGCCCACTCCCAAAAGCACGGGCGCGCTGATGCCTTGCAGAATCCGGATGTATTCGATTCCTTTGAGAATTACCGCCAGGTTGATCAACCAGAAAAGCAGAAAACAAATCGCAGTGCCGTGAGGAACTTTATTCCAGCCCGGAATGAGCGTTGCCAGCAGCGTGCTGACTGCCTCGCCGCCGATCCAGGTCTGGATACCGAACCATCCGCACGCCACCAGCGCGCGCAGAACCGCAGCGATGTTCGCACCCAACACTCCGAACGATGCCCGCGCCAGCACCGGGAAGGGAATTCCATACTTTGCGCCAGGATGCGAATTCAGCAGCATCGGCGCCAGCACGATCACGTTGCCGATAAAGATGGTTGCAAGCGCCTGCTTCCAGTTCATTCCGCCCTGAATCAGGCTGGCGGCCAGCATGTAGGTCAGGATGTTGACTGACATCGAGATCCACAACGCCGCAAAGTTATAGGTGCCCCAATGCCGTCGTTCGGCGCTCGCGGGCGCGAGGTCGGGGTTGTAGAGAGGGCTGGCTTCGATGCGGGATTGCAGACGCGGTGTCGATGGCGAGGTCATCGAAGGGACGGTTTATGCGCGCGTCAGTCCGCCGCCGCTTCTCCGGTCTGCGCAGTCAGCGGGCCGTAGCTATCGGGCCGGCGGTCGCGGAAGAACTGCCAGACGCGCCGCACCTCCGTGATCATGTCCAGATCCAGATCGGCCACCACCACTTCGTCCTTATCCCGGCTGGCCTGGGCGATGATCTTGCCTCTGGGATTGCAGAAGTAGCTCTTCCCGTAGAACTCTCCGATACTCCAGGGTTTTTCCATGCCCACGCGGTTGATTGCCGCGACGAAGTATCCATTAGCCACGGCGTGCGCGGGCTGCTCGAGTTCCCACAAATACTCAGATAGGCCTGCAACCGTAGCGGAAGGATTGAACACGATCTCGGCTCCGTTGAGTCCCAGGATGCGCGCACCCTCCGGAAAATGCCGGTCGTAGCAGATGTAAACCCCCACCCGCGCATACTTCGTCTCAAATACCGGATATCCCAGATCGCCAGGAGTGAAGTAAAACTTCTCCCAAAACCCGGGATGGCAGTGCGGAATGTGGTGCTTGCGGTATTTCCCCAGATAGCGACCGTCGGCATCGATTACCGCAGCGGTGTTGAAATAGACCCCCGGCATCTGCTCCTCGTACACAGGAACCACAATCGCCATGCGATGTTTGGCGGCAATCTTCTGCATCAATCTGGTTGTGGGACCGTCGGGTACTCGCTCCGTGAGCTCGTACCAGCGCGCATTCTGCTCGGCGCAGAAATAAGGCCCGTAGAATAATTCCTGCAGGCAGAGAATTTGCGCTTTCTTTTTGGCCGCCTGTTCGATGAGCTTCAAATGCTTGTCGATCATCGCCTTTCTGATCTGGGCAAGCGGACGCTCGGTGCTAAGCGAGTTGCTGGCTTGGATCAGGGCACAGCGGACAATGCGGGGCATGGGACCTCCGAGGAAGAGAAATATAGCAGAAAACGCCGCATCAACTCCCGACGTACCGGGCATAAAGACTGCGAGCAATGGCCGTATCAGTGGTGCCCTTGATGATGGCTCGTCCGTCCGGGAATAACGTCATCTCGTAAGGATCGCGGCTGAACTTCAACACAAACTCGTTGTGCCGCACCCTCCCTAGCGATGCCAGGCGCCGCTGCAAGTCCTCGAAATCGATGGGCCGGTGCCTTTCGTGAATCTGCACCGAATTTCGGCCGCATAGCGTGATATGAGGGCGGCCTTCACCCGCGAGATGAATGAAGGTTCGTTCGCCGCAGGCTCGGCATCCTGGATGTGGGCGCTCCGCCGCGATCTCGCTGCGCTCGTTACGCCAGAGATCAAACGACAAGAGCGATTTCCGCAGCTGGGCCGTCTGCTGCCCGCCAATCAG
>Ga0335081_10019833_pt1 | contig 10872 bp, 10 predicted proteins | sample Lox_Sample_35_FD_206713 | JGI IMG/M metagenome (GOLD analysis project Ga0335081, IMG submission 206713) | Soil microbial communities from Loxahatchee National Wildlife Refuge, Florida, United States - Lox_Sample_3.5 | ecosystem: Environmental > Terrestrial > Soil > Wetlands | place: USA...
CCGAAGATCTTGCGCGCCAGTTCCACCGCGGCATAGCTCACCGATACGGCCATCTGCCCGATGCCGGTCTCCGATCGGACGCGCTTGGCGACGCTGAAGGCGCGCGCCATCAGTCCATCGAGCCAACCGCAAACCGCGCCGCAGTCTTTGGCGGCGGCATAGGCGCCCTTTAACTGCCCGAGGATCTGCGGCTCGCCGACCACCATGGAGTCCAGGCTGGCAGCCACGCGGAAAAGATGATGAATCGCGGCTTCCCCTTCGTGCCGGTAGAGATACGGCTCGATGCTGTCCGCGCCTACGGCTTTGCGGTCGGCGAGGAATGAGCTGACGATGGACTGGGGGTCGGCCTGGTCTTCGGTGGTCACCGTGATCTCCACGCGATTACAGGTGGAAAGGATCACAGCCTCCGTGACGCCTTCGCGCGATTTCAGGTCCGCCAGAGCCGACGGAAGCGTGTCTTCCCGGAACGCAAGGCATTCGCGCACCTCGACGGGGGCGGTCTTATGACTGACGCCGGTGATGAGCAGCTTCATGGTTTAAAGAACAACGTGCCGAGCCGCGCGTGGGCGGCCCAGGTGGCCGCGGACAATCCGAGAACGGTGACCGTCATGATGGCGGCCTTTCTTCCGCGCCATCCCGCGGTGGTCCGCAAAAAAACCAGGGCCATATAAATGCCCCACGAAAAAAATGAGAGCGCGATCTTCGGCTGGCCGATCCAGTCGCTCTTCAGTTCTACTGAGGCCCACGTGCTGGCCGCGATCACGCCAAGCGTCATTAGGACGAAACCCACCGCCATAAACTTCGAAATAAGATCGTCGAGGGTGCCCAATGCAGGCAGCCGGTAGTAAAACTTGCGGGGCTTTTTGGTCTTCAGCTCGCGCTCCTGGAACAGGTAGAGCAGCGAGGCGACGGCAGTGAACAGCAGCGCGGCGATACCCAGGAGCACGAGCACGATGTGCACGGTAAGCCAGGTATTGCGAACCACCGGGTTGGTCCACGCGCTCACGGGGTTGCCCAAGGTGGAGACCAGCGACATCACGAAAACCAGCGGGAAGATGAACACGCTGAGGCTCTCCATCCGGTAGCGCCAGTGCACGATCAGGTACACCACCACGATGAGGAAGGCGCACATGGAGAGGGTTTCGTAGATGTTGGCGATGGGGCAGCGGGCGTTCAGGAGGCCCTCTTCGACGATCGAGACAAAGTGGAAGACGGATCCCAGCCCGAAGGCGCCCAAGGCGACACGGAAGAGGTGTTCCCGCCTGCGGACCAGGGTAAGGATGGCGTGCAGGAGACCGATCGAGTACAACGCGGCGGCCACGCGCAGCCAGATGACGCTCATTTCAGCCATGGGGCGTTCCGGTAACTCCGAGTCTTAAATTACAGTATAACGTGCTGTTCTCATGGTACCCCCAAGCCGCAAATAGGGGGAGTGGGCGGGTATTTGGTAGGCGGGGACGTGCCAAATGTGTCGCGCTCACGCATTCCAGGCCCGCGGCCTAGTTTGGGCCGACCGGGCCCATGAGTACAGGCAGGAGGCCACCTGAAAGTCAAGCCCGCCTTCCCCTCAACCTCAGCCCTTATCCAGCAACTCCAGCAGTTTCTCCTGGACGGCCTCTCCGGTGGGGGTGTCCGGTGTGATCACCAGAATCGTGTCGTCGCCCGCAATCGTCCCGATGACCTGCGGCCACTCCTCGTTGTCGAGCGCCACCGCTACGGCGTTCGCGTTGCCGGGCGAGGTCTTCAATATGATCAGGTTCTGCGCGCGCAGGACGTCTTTGAGGAACTCCGCGGCCAACATCGAGAATTGCGGACCGATTTCCTCGGGCGCCATCTCCTGATAGCCGTCCCGGGTCTTCACCAGCCGCAAATCGCGAATGTCGCGTGACAGCGTCACCTGGGTGGCGGCGATGCCCAACTTCCCGAGTTCGTGGGACAGTTCGTCCTGTGTCGAAATCTTCATGCTGCGAATGAGCTTGAGGATCTGCCCCTGGCGGTAGGTTTTCGTCATGCCATCATCCTTTCGAGGCGCTCCTGGGCGGCGGAGAGAGCAGCCGCCACGGCTTTCGGTCCGGTGCCGCCCGGCACCTCGCGCGATCGCATGCCGCGCCGCGGATCGAGCAAGGCGGCCATCTCGCCGGTGAATTCCGGCGCAAAGCGCTGCATCTCTTCGGGAGTCCAGTCTCCCGGTTTCTTACCGCTGCGGACGCTCTCGAGCACGAACCGGCCCACGATCTGGTGTGCCTGGTGAAACGGGGTGCCGGCTCGCGCGAGCGCTTCGGCCAGATCGGTCGCGACGACCCAACTCTCCTCCGCGCCGGCCGCCGGGCGCGCCGCGTGCAGTTTCACGGACTCCACCACGGCGCGCGCCATTTCAAGTGATCCGCGCAGCTGGTCGGCGGCCTCGAAGAGGGGTACCTTGTCCTCCTGCATATCGCGATTGTAGGTCATGGGCAGACCCTTGAGAGTCACCATCAGAGAGGTCAGGCAGCCCATCACCCGCCCGCTCTTTCCGCGGATCAGCTCGAGCGAATCCGGATTCTTCTTTTGCGGCATGAGGCTCGACCCGCTGGTCACGCCGTCGCCCAACTCCAGCCAGCCGAACTCCTCGCTGGAATAGAGGATCCAGTCCTCGGCCAGGCGGCTCAGGTGGATCGTGGTGACGGTAGCGGCGTAAAGGAAGTCGAGGGCGAAGTCGCGGTCGGCCGAGACGTCCATGCTGTTGGCGGTGATGTCTTCGAAGTTCAGGTCGCGGGCGATGGCGGGGCGGTCGAATGGAAATCCGCTGCCGGCCAGCGCACCCGAGCCCAGCGGCAGCAGATTCGTGCGGCGGCGGGCATCGCCGAAACGCTCCCAGTCGCGCGCCAGCATCTCGAAATAGGCGAGAAGGTAATGCGGCCACAGGACTGCCTGCGCGCGGCGCATGTGAGTGTAACCGGGAATCACCGCGTCGGGATACTCCGCGGCCAGGCGTAGGAGGGCCTCCATGAGTTTACAAAGCAACCCGCGCACTTCATCGCACTCGGCGCGCAGCCACAGACGGGTGTCCAGCGAGACCTGTTCGTTGCGGCTGCGGCCGGTGTGGATCTTGTCGGCCACGGCGCCCGCGCGCTCCTTGAGCTTGCGGATCACCAGCGTGTGGACGTCTTCATCGGTCGCACCTGCGTAGAAGGAAGGGTCGGCTGATTCCTCGAGGATCTGGTCGAACGCTGTCACGATCGCGCCGCGCTCTTCGACGGTGAGGATGCCGACGCGTTCCAGCGCGCGGGCGAAAGCCTGGGAGCCTCGAATGTCGGCGTCGATCAGCCGGCGGTCGAAGTCGAGCGATCCCGAAAAGCGCTCGAAGACCTCCGACGGCCCGGATTCGAAACGTCCGCCCCAGAGCTTCATTGCAGACCTTCCCTGAAAGCGTCCCCGTGAGTGGGGACGCGGCAGGCAGGAGTGCCTGCGCCACGCGGGCCAGCCATCATTTCTTACCGCCGTCCTGGCTCTTCAACGCCCGCACCTTGATGGGCAGCCCCACCAGATTGATGAATCCGAGCGCGTCCTTCTGATCGTAGCTGGCGCCCATTGTGAAGCTGGCGATATCGAGCGAATAAAGCGAATTTGGCGACTTCCGCGACACCGGCTCGATGTTTCCCTTGTAGAGCCGCAGCTTCACTTCGCCCGAGGCCGACTCGCTGACCTTCTCGAAGAAGGCGTCGAGCGATTCGCGCAGCGGCGTGAACCAGAGTCCGTTGTACACCATCTCGGCGTATTCCAATGCGCGCTGCTGCTTGTAGTGGAGGGTGTTCCTGTCGAGCGTGAGAGCCTCCAGTTCGCGGATGGCGAACATGATCAGACTGCCGCCCGGAGTCTCATAGCAGCCGCGCGACTTCATTCCTACGAAGCGGTTCTCCACCAGGTCGATCCGTCCGATCCCATGCTCCGCGCCGATGGCGTTGAGCGTCTCGAGCAGTTCGAAGGCCTTCATGGTCTTGCCATTCACAGAAACCGGGACGCCTTTCTCGAACGCGATGGACACTTCGCCGGGCTGGTTGGGGGCTTCAGAGGGACTCCTGGTGAGCATCCAGATGTCGTCGGGGGCGCTGTTGGCGGGATCTTCGAGCGCCCCGCCTTCGTGGGAGATGTGCCAGATATTGCGGTCGCGGCTATAAATCTTGGTTGTGGATGCGGAGATCGGGACTTGGTGTCTGGCGGCATACTCAATGGCGTCCTCGCGCGACACGATCTTCCATTCGCGCCACGGAGCGATCACCGCCAAATGCGGCGCCAGCGCCTTGTAGGTGAGCTCGAAGCGCACCTGGTCGTTGCCTTTTCCCGTGCAGCCGTGCGCCAGCGCGTCGCAGCCGGTCGCCAGCGCCACTTCCACCTGCTTCTTGGCCAGCAGCGGCCGTGCGATGGAAGTGCCCAACAGGTACTTGTGCTCGTAAACGCCGCCCGAGCGAACCAGCTTCCAGAGGTACTGCGAAACAAACTCTTCGCGCATGTCCTCGATGTGAACTTCCGAGGCGCCGGTCTTGCGCGCTTTCTCTTCGAGCCCGGTGAGTTCGTCGCCACCCTGGCCGATATCGCCGCACACCGCGACGACTTCGCATCCGTAGTTTTCCTTCAGCCACGGAATAATGACAGAGGTATCCAACCCGCCCGAGTAGGCGAGAGCCACTTTTTTCGGTTTGCTCATAAATTTTGGCCCGGTCCAGGCCGGGCTATTCGATTATGTCAGCATCATCAGGAGCAGCGCCTTCTGGGCGTGCAGGCGGTTCTCGGCCTGCTGAAACACCACGGAGCGTTCGTGTTCCATGATCGAGTCGGTGGTCTCTTCTCCTCGCTTGGCAGGCAGGCAGTGCATGAACACCGCCTCGGGCCGCGCCATCGCGAAGAGCTTGTCGTTCACCTGGTATTCGTGAAAATCTTTGCGCCGCTGAACGGATTCCTGCTCCTGCCCCATGCTGGCCCAGACGTCGGTATAGACGGCATGCGCGCCCGCCACGGCGGCGGTGGTGTCGTGAGTGATCAGCAGCGAGGCGCCGGAGACAGCCGCCAGGCCCTCGGCCTGCGCCACCATCTCGGGATTGGGAAGATATCCCAGCGGGCAGCCCAGCGCAAAATCCATCCCGAGGCGTAAGGCCGTCAGCATCAGCGACTGCGCCACGTTGTTCCCGTCGCCGATGAAGGTCAGCTTGAGGCCCTTCAATCCGCCGAAGCGTTCGCCGATGGTCTGCACATCGGCCAGCGCCTGGCACGGATGGTAAGCGTCGCTCAAGGCGTTAATCACCGGCACGGACGACCATCGCGCCAAATCCTCCACGGTGCTCTGCGCGAAGACGCGGGCGACGAGGCCATCTACCCAGCGATCCAGGTTGCGAGCAACGTCCTTGAGCGGCTCGCGGACGCCGATCGGGCCTTCCAGGAAGACCGAATCGCCGCCCAACTGGCGGATCGCCAACTCGAACGTGAGCTTGGTCCGCAGCGACGGCTTCTCGAACAGCAGGGCGATCGACTTACCATCCAACAGATGGGCAAAGTCGCGCGGGGAACGCTTCACTTCGTCGGCGAGATCGAGCAGATAGAGCAGCTCGTCGTTGGTGAGGTCGAGATCGCGAAGGAGATCGCTCGCGGCGGCTTTGAGGATCTGGTTCGGAGTCACGACAGGCGCCATACTCGTTGTGAATTTTTATTCACTATTATGAATAATCACACAAAGGGTCGGTGAGAGTCAAGCGACTTTGGATTCGGGTCGTGTCACGGACTGCATCGTTCCGAGCAAAGGAGTCCCGAAAGTCTGCGCATGCGGCAGTGCTGCAATCCCCTGCAGGCGTCCCGCGCCCCATAATAGAACCGTGATCGAGGACATAAAGCCCATGACACGCCGCGCGATTTTGACCATGCTGGGCACGGCCCCTTTCGCCCCCGCCGACGAAACCAGCCGCTACGCTACGCCCTTCAAATACGGCAAGCTCGTCCTCTCCGCTTCCGTGGAGGAAGGCGCATTCGACTCGAAGTCCGTCGACTGTCCGTTCGTCTTTCACCACGCTGGCCAGTTCTACATGACCTACGTCGGGTTCGATGGGACCGGCTATCAGACCGGGCTCGCGGTCTCCGGCAATCTGACCGAATGGAAGCGGCTCGGCTGCATCTTGCGCCGCGATCCGACATCCGAGGTCACGCGCTACAACGTCGCCATGAACTGGATTCTGCGGAGCAACGAGATGCACTCGGCGGGCGACTTGAGGCCGGTGAACCGCCGATTCCTGGGCGCCTATCACGCCTATCCCAACGCCGGATACGAGCAGGGGCCGGCAGTGATCGGCCTGTGCTGGAGCGACGACCTGATGCACTGGCAGACGGACGCGCCGTGCCTGCTGCCCACAGATGGCGCCGCCTGGGAGAATGGCGGGCTATACAAGCCTTGCATCGTCGAGTACCGCGGCACCTACTACCTCTTCTATAACGCGAAGACCCGCGTTCTGCCGAAGGAGCAGGGCGGCGGGTGGCGCGAGCAGACCGGGCTCGCCACCTCGCGCGATCTCAAGGCCTGGCGGCGTTTCGAGGGCAATCCGATTATTCCAAACGGCGGACCCGGCAGTTGGGACGAACGCTTCGCGAGCGACCCGTGCGTGCTGCTGGACGGCAAGCGTTGGGCGATGTTCTACTACAGCCTCGACAAACAGGGCAAGGCGCGCGACCTGCTCGCTTTGAGCGACGATCCCTACCACCCGGCAAAGGTCAATCAGATTCTGATCGACGTGGGTCCTCCGGGGTCGGTGGATTCGACCTACGCCCACAAGCCTTCCGTGGTCTACCACGAAGGCGTGCTGTATCACTTCTACTGCGCGGTATCCGGGAAATGGCCCGCCGAGGTACGCGGAATCTCGGTGGCCCGCTCGCGGCCCTGGTAGTCATTGCTCGAAGACCCGGGCCGTGCCAGACTGAACCATGCCACGAGCTCTGCTGTTTCTGTGTGCCTGGGCTTGCGCTTTCGGCCAACCCTATCGCCCGCAGTTCCACTTCTCTCCGCGTGAGCATTGGACGAACGACCCCAACGGACTGGTCTACTTCGACGGAGAATACCACCTGTTCTTCCAGTACAACCCGTTCGGCGACACTTGGGGCCACATGTCGTGGGGACACGCGGTGAGCCGTGACCTGGTGCATTGGCGGGAACTTCCGGTGGCCTTGCGCGAAGAGAACGGCGTCATGATCTTCACCGGCAGCACGGTGGTGGACGAGCGCAATACCAGCGGCTTCTGCGAGGGCGGCAAGCCCTGCATGGTGGCGGTCTACACCGGCCACACGCCTCCCAGCGGCAACCAGCCGGCCTTACAGACGCAGAACCTGGCATACAGCAACGATCACGGAAGGACGTGGACGAAATATGCCGGCAATCCGGTGCTCGATCTCAAGATGTCCGATTTCCGCGACCCGCACGTGTTCTGGTCGGATGCGGCGCGGCGCTGGATCATGGCCGTGGCGCTTCCCAACGAGCACAGGGTGCTTTTCTACGGGTCGTCGAACCTGAAGTCTTGGGAGCGGGTCAGTGAGTTCGGACCCGCGGGCGCGGCGCGCGGCCAGTGGGAATGCCCGACCTTGACCGAAGTCCCGGTGGCAGGCAGTCCAGCCGAGACGCGCTGGGTGCTGAAGGTCGGCCTGAATCCCGGCGGCCTGCAGGGAGGATCGGGCGAGCAGTACTTCGTGGGCAGCTTCGATGGCAGCCGTTTCACCAACGACAACCCGCCCACGACGACTCTGTGGACCGACTACGGCAAAGACTGCTACTGCGCTCTGACCTTCAATCACATGCCGCGAACCGCCGGACCCGTGATGCTCGGCTGGATGAACAATTGGCAATACGCCGCGAAGGTGCCGACCCAGCCGTGGCGCGGCCAGATGACCTTCCCCAGAAGGCTCCAACTGAAAAAGACAGCCGAGGGGCTGCGGCTCGCGCAAGAACCGATCGAGGCGATCCGAGCGCTCCGCGGCGACCACTTCACGTGGCGCGGAGAGAACCTCGTGGATCTGAATCGACTGCTGGCGGAGAGAGCGCGGTGGAACACCTTCGAAATGCGCGCCACCGTGGATCCGGGCGGTTCCAAGGAGGCCGGCTGGAAGCTGTTGGCTGCCGGCGGCACATACACCACAGCCGGCTTCGCGAACGGCCAACTGTTCGTGGACCGCACTCATTCGGGTCTGACCGATTTCAGCCCGGACTTCCCGGCGCGCACGCTGGCCCCGCTCCAAGCAGGGCGTGCGCCGCTCGACCTCACCATTCTGGTGGACCGCTCTACCGTGGAAGTCTTTGCGCAGGGCGGCCTGGAGGCGGTCAGCAACCTGGTGTATCCGGCCGCCGGCGCGAATGGCATGGAATTCTATGCAGCCGGCGGGAAGACGGGCCTGATCAGCGTGGAGGCTTGGGCGATCAGGCCGCCACAATAGAAGCGCATGATTAGAAAGCGGCCACAATGAGGCCGACCAGCGCCGCGACGCTGCCGGCAGTGTTGATGAAGAAGTGATTCCAACTGTACAGAAGGGCAGCCGGGCGGCCGAAACTCTGCTCCAGATACACATAGGGGCCGCCGGTCTCGGGAAGGACCGAACTCAGCCCGGCAAGGGTCAACGCTCCCAACAACAGGACCAGCAAGCCGCCCACGCCCAAACCAGCAAGATGGGACCGAGCGATACCAGATGGCCGGCGATGGTGGCGGGGACCAGGAATATGCCAGAGCCGATGATCATCCCGACGCAATCCCTTCCCTCAGCCCGAGAGAGCGAACCAAACGCACTGGAGAAGGTGCTGTCATTTGATCGAGACCATGCTGCCAACTCCACGAGGGAATCCTTGATCTGGCGGAAACACAAGGCTGCAAAGCTGCTAACGGCAAATCTGTTCTTCGTCGGCAGCAGGACCCGGCTGTTCGGCGCATCGAAGGCGCTTGGCCGCTATCAGGGGCGATGACGGGATGCCCGGAGCGCCGGCGCGAAAACGGAATGGCGCCCGGGGAACCCACTCTCCGCGGCCAGAGCAGAGAGGGGAGTGCGCCCACCACCGCATCACTTGACACGCAATCGTAGTAATCTGGGGATCCATGGACGAATTCCGGCTCATCACGCTCGATCCCGGCCATTTTCACGCTGCCCTCGTGCAAAAGGAGATGTATTCGGGGGTTGCCAGGCGCGTGGCGGTCTACGCTCCACTCACCCCGGACCTTACCGAACACCTCGCGCGCATCGCGCGCTTCAATCTGCGAAGCGAGAATCCTACCGCCTGGGAACTGGACATCCACGCCGCCCCGGATTACCTGGAGCGGATGGTCGAGGACCGTCCCGGAAATGTCGTCGTCCTCTCAGGGCGAAATCGGGCCAAGATCCACCGCATCAGCCGGTCACTGATGGCCGGCATCCATGTGCTCGCCGATAAGCCCTGGATTATCGAAGCGGCCGATCTTGCATTGCTCGAAGAGGCGCTGGCGGCCGCCCGAAGCCGCGGCTTGATCGCCTACGACATCATGACCGAGCGCTACGAAATCACCTCCATTCTGCAGCGCGAACTGGTGAACGACCCGGAGGTCTTCGGCTCGATCTTGCCCGGCACACCGGACGAGCCCGCGGTTTACATGGAGAGCGTCCACCACATCCTCAAGCTGGTTGCCGGCGTCCCGAATCTCCGCCCGCCTTGGTTCTTCGATGTTCAGGAGCAGGGCGAAGCTCTGGCGGATGTAGGCACGCACCTGGTGGACCTCGTGCAATGGACTCTGTTTCCGGAGTGCGCCATCGATTGGCGCGGCGATCTCGCGATCCTTGCCGCCACGGGCTGGCCGACGCCCATCCATTCCGAGCAGTTTCACCAGGTAACCGCTACCCGAGGCGAGGCTTTGGATTACCGATGCAACACCAGCGTCACCTACGCGATTCGCGGCATCCACACGAAACTCGATGTGCTGTGGCGTTGGGAAGCGCCGGCCGGAACGGGAGACACCCATTTTGCGGTGTACCGCGGGTCGCGCGCACGGGTTGAAATCCGCCAGGGGGCGGAAGAGAACTATCGTCCGGAACTCTACGTGGTGGGCGCCTCGCGGGCTGCCCTCGAGCGAAGGATCACGGAGCTGGCAAGGCGCTACCCGGGGATCGAACTGCAGGGTCGGGCAAATGAGTTCCGGGTGACCATCCCCGATCGCTACCGGGTAGGACACGAGGCTCATTTCGCGCAGGTGGCCAACCAATTCTTCGACTATCTGCGGCATCCTGAAACCTATCCGGCATGGGAGGACGCCAATATGGTTGCCAAGTATTTCGTCAGCACGCGGGGCGTGGAGCTCAGTCGAAGGTAAGAACAGACAGCGGTGGGGCCTTCCGGGAGTATGGACATGGAGACCGGCACGGACCACAGCAAACGCGACTTTTTCACCAACGAAGCGGTGACGGGGGAGCTTCTCGCGGACCGGCTTGTGAAAGGGCGGCTGCCGGTGGAAGACCTCCTGCCCCTGGCGATTGCAACCGCCGCTGCAGTTCAAGAAGCGCACGCCCGCAGGCTGGTGCACGGACACCTCTCGCCTCACGCCATCCTCATCGACAGCGGCCGGGTTCGCCTGCTCGCGCAGGGGCCTGACGCGTGGTCGATGCCCTATCGCTCTCCGGAGCAAGTGAGAGGCGAGCCGGCGGATTCCCGCAGCGATGTCTTTTCGTTTGGCGCGGTGCTGTACGAAATGATCGCCGGCAGGCCGGCTTTCGGCGGAACCGGCGAGACGCTCGATCGTGAAATCCTGGAAAAAGCGCCTGCCCGGCTCGATGAGGAATCGCCGGTTCATCGCGCGGCCGTTAAGGTAGCTTCGGCCTGCCTGGCCAAGAGTCCCGCCGCGCGGCGCCAGCGCATCC
>Ga0335081_10019837_pt1 | contig 10872 bp, 10 predicted proteins | sample Lox_Sample_35_FD_206713 | JGI IMG/M metagenome (GOLD analysis project Ga0335081, IMG submission 206713) | Soil microbial communities from Loxahatchee National Wildlife Refuge, Florida, United States - Lox_Sample_3.5 | ecosystem: Environmental > Terrestrial > Soil > Wetlands | place: USA...
TCGCAAAGATTACGAGCAGATTACAATTGCGCGGCGCTCAGCGCAGTTTGCACGCGATTTCGGAATAGCTGTCGATCATCGGGAGCACCTTGTCCGCCTTGGCCGGCGGGAGGCCGAAGATGAGGTGCGAGAAGCCCCAATCGAGGAGCTGCTTTGCGAAATCGGCCTTGGGCGGGACGCCGAAGACGCCCAATTGCAAGTCCTCGAAGCGGCGGCCGGCGCGTTTCGCCTCTTCGCGCAGCTGCTGAACGCCCTGCTTGAGCTGGTCGCCCTTGCGATTGATGGGAATCCAGCCGTCGCAGAAATCGACCACGCGCTCGAAGCATCGCTTGGCCTCGGAGCCAAGCAGGATCGGCGGGCCGCCCGGCTGCACCGGCTTGGGCCAGCTCCAGATCGGATCGAAATTGACGAACTCGCCATGGAACTCGGCTTTGTCCTTGCTCCAAATCTCCTTCATAGCCAGGACACGCTCGCGCAGCAGCCGCCAGCGCCGTTTGAAATCGGTACCGTGGTTTTCCATCTCCTCGGCGTTCCATCCGCCGCCGATACCGAGGATCACGCGGCCGCCCGAAATCACGTCGAGCGACGCGACTTCCTTGGCCAGCAGGATCGGGTCGCGCTCGATGACCAGGCAGATGCCGCTGCCGAGCTTGATCCGCTTGGTCGCGGCGGCCGCGGCGGTCAACGCGACGAAGAGGTCGTGGGTATGCGAATACTCCATCGGGAGTTCGCCGCCTCCGGGCCAGGGCGACCTGCGGCTGGTGGGAATATGCGTGTGCTCGGGGAAGAACAGTGAATCGAGCCCGCGTTCTTCGACCGCGCGGGCGAGCTCAACCGGCTGAATCGCGTAGTCGGTCGCAAACATCATCACGCCGAATGTGGCCATCGTCTTTCCTCCAATCCTGTTGCCGGGTCCTGCTTAGGCTTTGGCGCTCGGACGCGCGGAGACTTCCGCATGCCAGCGCGCGAGATTTTTCTGGTCGGGTTGGATCGCTATCTTCGAGATGCGGCCGAAGTCAACCGCGACCATCGCGGTGATATCGGCGATGGTGAACTTGTCACCCGCAATGAAGCGCCGATTGGCGAGCTCGGTATCGAGCCATTTGAGACTGTCTTCGGCGTTCTGGCGCTGAACCTCGGCGTACTCCGGGCACTGGCGGATGCGCCCCTTGAAGAACTCGTGCCGCTGACGGAAGGAGTCCGCGACCGGGATGAACAGCGCAAGCTCCATCCGGCGGTTCCACATGTCGACGATCGCGCGATCCTTCGCTCCGACGCCAAACAACGCCGGTTCGGGATGGAGTTCCTCGAAGTAGCGGCAAATCGCAACGCTCTCGGCGATACAGGTGCCGTCGTCGAGCTCGAGCACGGGCACGCCGGCAAGCGGGTTCTTCTTGCGGAACTCGGGCTGACGATTCACCGCCTTGCCGATATCGATGTCTTCGTAGGGGACCTGAATGCCTTTTTCGGCGAGAAAGATGCGGACCCGGCGCGGATTGGGCGCCATCGGGGAGTTGTAGATTTTCATGCCTGCCTCCTGCTGATCCAGCGCGCACGGCAGCGCCTGGCTCTCGACCTCTTATATAGGAGCGAGCGCCGCCTGAAAACCGAAAGGTTGCATGTTGCTACCGTTCGCGGCGAGCGGACGCGAAACGGCACAGAGCGGCCCTGGCGGATTCTATTCATGAGGCCACCGCCGCGGCGTGGACCGTGTCGCGCCGTCGCCATCGCAGGAGGTGAAGCGTGCCGTCGTGGTCTTCGGCGATCGCGCTGCGGCTGCCCACCCAGTCGCCGTCGTTGACGTAAAGAATATCGCCGATCAGCCGGCGCTCGGCGCGATGGATGTGCCCGCAGATTACGCCGTCGGCCTTGTAGCCGCGCACCGCCTCATAAACCGCGCGATCCGCAAAATCCGTAAGGTACTCGACGGCCTGCCGCAGGCGGAGCTTAACGTAGGCCGACAGCGCGCCCGCGCGGTTGCCCGGTTTGGCGCGTTCGCGTGTGTACCAATCGTTGATCCTGAGAATGGTCGCGCAGGCCTGACTGCCCATCATCGGCATCCAGCGGTTGGGGTTGAGAGAGCCGTCGAACTGATGACCGTGAATTACGAGCATGCGGCGGCCTTCGGCGGTCCGATGGATGAGGCTGGCCGCGATCTCGATCCGCCCGAACAGATGTTCGACCTGCGCGACGTTGGACTCGTCATGATTGCCGGGCAAAAAGACGACACGGGTGCCCTCTCGGCGCAATTTTGCGATTTCCAGGCAGACGGCGGCCTGTGCCGGACTCCAGTACCACGACGAACCAAGATTCCATCCATCGACGATGTCGCCGACCATATAGAGGTTGTCGGCGCGATCACGGCGCAGGAAATCGAGCAGTTCTTCGGCCTTGCATCCGCGGGTTCCGAGATGAAGGTCCGAAATCCAGATTGCGCGATAACGGCTGCCGCGAACGTAGTGCACTGGCGGTTGGGCAGCAAAAAGATCCATCCAGTTCGGCCAAAGGCCATCGATCAACCGGCGTTCATCCTGCACGTCCCTACCCCTCGTCCGCCTGGTCCTCAATCGACACGCTACCAGCTTGCGAGTGCTACTAAACTACTGAAATTAGAAGGAAATCTTACATTTTGTTGAACAATTGTAGAGTGCGCGAGCGGTCCGAGCCCGCGGTGCGACCCGGATTCGGGCGTCGCGAACGGGGTGCGGGCGCGGACGCCAGCCTTGCCCTTGGGAACAGGAGGTGCGATACATTCTATTAGGAAAACTGGGGAAAATTCGCGGCCTTTACTAAATCCTGGAGGGACTTCCGATGGAAATGCGCGTGATTTCCGCCGACTCGCACATGATGGAACCGGCCGACCTCTGGGAGACCCGTCTCGACGCCAAGTTCCGCGACCACGCTCCGAAGGTGGTCAAGAGCGAGAGCGGCAAGGGCTACCTGTTTATCGCGCCCGGAGTCCGGCCTTTTCCAGTGGCCGGCGGCTTCGGGATCGGCAAGAGCGGCCAGGAGCTGAAAGAGCATTTGCAAAAGGGCTACGAGGCGGCTCGGCCCAGCGGATGGGACCCCGCCGAAAGAATCAAGGATCAGGATATCGACGGCGTTCAGGCCGAGGTGATCTACACGACGCTGGGGATGCCGCTGTTTGGGCTCGACGACGATGAACTACGCCGCGCGTGCTTCGGCGTGTACAACGACTGGGTGGCGGAATTCCGCTCGTATAATCCCAAGCGGCTGCATCCGATCGCGCTGATCTCTTTGGATGACATACCGCTGGCGGTCAAGGAGCTCGAGCGCTGCGCGAAGCGGGGGCTCAAGGGCGGGATGATCTGGGGAGTGCCGCCCGAGGACAAACCCTATTACAGCGAGATTTACGATCCGTTCTGGGCGGCGGCGCAGGAAATGAAGATGCCGCTGTCGCTGCACGTGATCACGCAGCGCGACCAGAAGGGCAAGAACCGGGACAAGAATCGCGAAAAGACCGAGGAGAGCGGGCCCATCGTGTTCGGCGGAGTCAAGATGCTGATCGGCACGATGCAGCCGGTCTACCAGGTGCAGCGCACGCTCTCGAGCTTCATCTTCGGCAAGGTGTTCGAGCGTTTCCCGGAACTGCGGATCGTTTCGGCCGAGAATGACACCGGCTGGATCGCGCACTTCATGTACCGCAGCGACCATATGTACGGGAAGTTCGGCACCATCCGGGAGGAAACGAGGCTCAAGATGCAGCCGTCGGACTACGTCCGGCGCAACGTCTGGGCGACCTTCCAGGACGATGCGATCGGGCCGATGACCTACAGGTTCTTCGGCGAAAACAATTACATGTGGGCGTCGGACTTCCCGCATACCGACTCGACCTGGCCAAATTCGCTCAAGGTGATCAAGCAGGATTTCGAGGGCGTGCCTGAGACGGTGACGCGGAAGATCGTGTGCGACAACGCGGCAAAGCTCTACCATATCGAATTGAACTAACGGAGGGGCATCGACACAACGCGACCAAGGCATCCTAGCCTTTACCAGAGGAGGGTGAGCCAGATGGCGGAACAGCAGGTTGTCTCTGCGGATTCACACATGATGGAACCGGCCAATCTTTGGGTTGATCGGCTGGACCAAAAATTTCGCGACCGCGCGCCGCGCGTAATCAAGGGCGAGGGCAAGGCGGGCTATGTCTTCATCGCTCCGGATTTGCCACCGTTCCCGGTCGCCGGAGGCTTCGCCGCGGGCCGCAGCGGCGAGGAACTCAAGGAGTTCATGAAGCGCGGCCAGGAGGAGGGCTATATAACGGCGCGACCGAGCGGATGGGATCCGGTCGAGCGCATCAAGGACCAGGAGGTCGACGGGGTCAAGGCCGAGGTGCTTTACACCACGCTCGGGATGTCGCTGTTTGGGCTGCATGACGCCGACCTCCAGCGCGCGAGCTTCAAGGCCTACAACGACTGGCTCGCGGAATTCTGTTCGTACAACCCCAGGCGGCTGATCGGGATCGCGCTGATCTCGCTCGAAGACATCGGCGAGGGCGCCAAAGAGCTTCAGCGCGCGGCCAGGCTTGGGCTGCGCGGCGCGATGATCTGGGGCGCGCCGCCGCGCGAGCGGCCGTATACCTCGCGCGAGTACGATCCGTTCTGGGCGGCCGCCGAAGAACTCCAGATGCCGCTTTCGCTCCACGTGATTACCGGCAAGAAGCCGCCCAAATCGGAGGAGGAACGGAAGAAGGTCCGCGCCACGCGCGATCAGTCTTTCGTCCGCGGCTACATGAACCTCATCCACGAAGTGCAGCGCTCGCTCACCGATATCGTTTTCAGCGGCGTGATGATGCGCTTCCCGAGGATCAAGATCGTTTCGGCGGAAAACGATACCGGCTGGATCCCCCACTACATGTACCGGATGGATCATGCCTTCGATAAGTTCGGCGCACTGATGTCCGAACCGCTCGACATGAAGCCGAGCGAATACGTCCGCCGCAACCTCTGGGCGACCTTCCAGGACGACCCCATCGGGCCGATGCTGTTCAAATACTTCGGCGCCGACAATTTCATGTGGGCTTCGGATTTCCCGCACACCGACTCGACCTGGCCGAACTCACTTAGGGTGATCGAGCAGGATTTCGAGGGGGTTCCGCCCGAAGTCACGCGAAAAATCATCTGCGACAACGCGGTGAAACTGTACCGCATCGAACTTAACTAGGTGCCGGGCACCGGGAACATTGCGAGCGAAGTCTCGCACGGATAAGGAATTCGCATATGGCTTACGATCTATTGCTCAAGAACGGAACGGTGGTCGACGGCACGGGCGCGCCACGTTTTCGCGCGGACGTCGCGGTTGCAGGCGACCGCATCGCCGAAATCGGCAAAATCTCCGAAGGCGCAAAGCGCGTGATCGATGCGTCGGACCTGGTCGTGTCGCCCGGCTTCGTCGACCCGCACACGCACTACGACGCACAGATCTGCTGGGATCCCCTCATCAGCTGCACCTCCTGGCACGGCATCACCTCGGTCGTGATGGGCAATTGCGGCGTCGGCGTGGCGCCTTGCAAACCCGAATCGCGCGAAATCGCGGCGTGGGATCTCACCAACGTCGAAGCGATTCCGTACGAATCGCTGAACAAGGGCATCAAGTGGGAATGGGAAACCTTCCCCGAGTTCCTCGACGCCGCCCAGAAACGCGGCTCGGCGATCAACCTCGGCTTCCTCGCCCCGCTTACCCCTTTCCGCCACTACGTGATGGGAAAGGAATCGATGGACCGCGCGGCGACGCCGGAGGAAACCAAACGGATCGCCGCGCTGCTGAGCGAGGCCATGGCTGTGGGCGCGATGGGTTTCTCGACTACTACCCTGAAGCAGCATATCGGCTTCCACGGCACTCCGCTGGCCTGCCGGCTCGCCAGCAAGGATGAGCTCAGGGCCTACGCCAACGTGCTCAAGCAGGCGGGCAAGGGCGCAATCGAAGTCGCGCTGACGAAAAAGATCGCGACCGTCGACGAGGGCGAATACGAGCTGCTCGACCTGCTGCTGACCGAGAGCGGACGCCCGGTAACGTGGCTGGCGATGGCCTCGACGCCGCGTCATCCCGAGCGCGCGCTGGAGACGCTCAAGCGTTGCGAGCCCCTGATCAAGCGCGGCGGTATTCCGCAGGTGCTGTGCAAGCCGTTCGTATCCCAGCTCGACCTGCGCAACCCGTTTACCTTCGCCGACAACGAGTCCTGGGGTCGCGTCTTCAATCAGCCGGTCGAGGCGCAGAAGAAAATCTATGCCGATCCGGACTTCCGCCGGCAGTTCCGCGAGAGCCTCAAGCGCCCGCATCTGTTCACCGGCAAATGGCATCGCGTCGAGATCCTCGAGGCGTCGAACCCGGCGCTCAAGCAGTACGAGGGCAAGACCGTCGAGGAAGTCGCCGAAATGCGCGGCGCCGACGGGCTCGACACTTTCCTCGACCTCGCGGTCGAAGACGACCTCAACCTCCAGTACACCATGCAGCAGTATCATGAGGACGGCATCCAGCAGCTCATCACCGATCCGCGCACGATGATCGGCCTGAGCGACGGCGGCGCGCACGTCGATATGCTGTGCGACGCCGGCTATGCGACCTATCTGCTCGGTAACTGGGTACGCAAGCGCGAGGCCGTGACGCTCGAGTTCGCGATCAAGCGCATCACGTCCGAACCGGCCAACTTCTTCGGCATCCGCGAGCGCGGGCAGTTGAAGCAGGGATGGAAGGCCGACCTCACGGTCTTCGACGCCAACACCGTCAACTCCGCCCGCCGCGCGACCATGGCGCATGACCTGCCCGGTGGCGGACGCCGGCTCGTGATGCCCGCCGAGGGTATCGAGTACACCATAGTCAACGGCCGGATGTCGTACGAGCACGGCAAGCAGACCGGCGCGCTCGCCGGCGAGGTGATCCGCTCGAGCGCCGCGTAGCGAGTCGTTCGAACCACAATCGCCCGACAATGCCGGGGCCGAGAGCGTCAACTCTCGGCCCCGGCTGTTCTTCGCTGATCGAAAGTCGGCCGCTTACATCACGGTCCAGCCGCCATCGATGATGAACGGAGCGCCAGTGGCGAACGACGAGTCGTCGCTGGCCAGGAACAGCGCGACCTTCGCGATTTCCTCCGGCTCGGCCATCCGTCCCAGCACCGAGATGCGTTGGATCGCCTTCGGATTCGGCGGCTGACCTTGCCTGATCCGTTGCGCCATGGGCGTTTCGATCGCGCCCGGGCAAATCGCGTTCACACGGATATTGTAGCGCCCGTATTCGATCGCCCCCACTCGCGTCAGCGCGATCACTCCGGCCTTCGCCGCCGCGTAGCCCGCGCCGCCGCGCACCGCAATCAGTCCCGCAATCGACGCCTGGTTGATGATCGATCCGCCGCCCGCCTTGATCAGGTGCGGCAGCGCGTACTTCATCCCGAGGAAAACTCCGCGCAGGTTGATCGCGATCACACGGTCGAATTGCTCCTCGGTCATATTCGAGATGAAATTCGATTCACCCTCGATACCGGCGTTGTTGTACACGATATTCAATCCGCCGAGCCTGGCGACGGTTTCCTCGACCATCCGCTTGACGTCCTCGCTCTTCGAAACGTCGGCGCGAAGCGCGATCGCATTGCCGCCCTTCTTCGTGATTTCGGCGGCCGTCTCCTTCACCTGCGCCTCGTTGATATCGACCACCGCAACTTTCGCGCCTTCCTCGGCAAAGATCAGCGCGGCCGACTTGCCCATCCCCGATCCGGCGCCGGTTATCAGCGCGACCTTGTTTGCGAGTTTCATACCTGGTTCCTCCGATTATCCCGAAGGTTGGCATCCTTCGTGCTCGAATAGCTCTGTGCAACGCAATAGCATTGCAGTCTGTTGATGAAAACCCGCATGTATAGGCGCGCGCTCTACGTATTGGGGTTGATCGTTCCCCTGTTCGTGTGGCGCGCGGGGATTGCGATCGCGCAAGAATCGCTCGAAGTTCCGCCACCGGCGTCGCAGGGCGCGCCGCCCGTCCACGTTCGTCCCAAAGCCACCCCGCGTCCTGCGCCATCGTCGGCGCCGGTCGAAACGATTCCGGTAGCCCCACAACCCGCACAAGCCACCCCCGAGCCGACGCCGGCGCAACAGCCGGAACCCGTGCTCCCCGCTATCTTTCGCGGATGCTGGCAAGGTCAGGTCAGCCGCCTCGATTCGATCGAGCGCGCTCCCGGTGGCGCGAAAATTGGACCGTGGACGCCCAAGACCTACCGCCTATGCTACGAGCGCACCGGCAATGGGCCGTTCGAGATGACCTTCACCGAGGCCGGCATCGCGCGCAGCAATCGCATCAGGAACGCCAACGGCCAGATTCGAGTACTAACCAGCGACGGCCGCACCTACGCGACTATGCGCGCGTTCCTGCATTTCGACGAATATCGCATCGGCACCAGTTATTTCGGCGGCGAGACTTTCCCCGTCGACGAAATTACCCAGCTCCGGGCGAATATCAACCCCGACGGTATGCACGTATGGGGTCAGGTCAGCGGCAATCGCGAAGGCAACCCGTGGTTTCACGCGTGGTGGCACACCGTCTTCATGCACGTGGCGGAGCCGCCCATACCCGCGGGCAGCGCCAATGGCCTCTCGGAATAGCGGCGCTACCGGCGGCGCAGCCGCCTCTCGAGGTCGACCCGCGTACGCAGGATGTGAAGCTCCTCCGCACTGGGCGCTTCAGTCGTCGGCACCGTCGCCGGGATCACCGGCGAAAAGCCGGTCTGCCGCTGCACCATCTCGACCGTCACGCCCGGATGTACCGATTTGAGCCGCATCCGTCTGCTCTCCTCGGCAAAATCCATCACGCACAGCGGCGTGATGCAGTATTTGGGACCTCCGCCCGGTATCCCCATCCTCTTTCGCGCGTCAGCTCCGCCCGTGCCCCATCCGTACGCACTGATATAGTCGCATTTTTCCACCAACAGGCGCGGGCTGTGACTGTTGAGCACGATGTAATAGCGGCCGACGTGCGTGCTCAGTGTCGGTGTTCCCACCGATCCGGGACCGCGAAACTTAAGCCGCCTGTAGTCCGGCCCGGTCCCGATCAGATTCGTATTGCCGTAGGGGTCGACCTGGATTCCGCCGATGAAAAAGACGTGGTTCGACCAGTCCTTGACCCGATCGAAGCGATGTCCCGTGTCGCTGTACGATTCCGCCCAGCGCACCACCCGCCGGTCCCATCCGAACGCAGGCATCGGGATCGTCTCGAGATGCGCGACGTTCATTCGCACCCCGAGGAAAACCAGGTCGATGTTGGGTCCATGCATCATGTGCGCGAGACGCACCGCCGCCTCTGCGACGGGTGTGGCCACGCCCACGCGCAAAACCTCGCCGTCGTTGAGCTCTCGTGCCAGAAAGACCGCCATCAACTCCGGGATCGTATAGTCGTCAGCCATAGTGGTTTCTGTCCTTAGCGGCCGAGCGTCGAGGCGGCGCCTCATTCGGCCGTTTGGTGCGTTGCGGCCGGGGCCGCGCGCGCCGCGAGGTCGAGTCGATCCGCGAAACGCTTCGGATATTCGTCGTTGAAGGCATACCCCACTCCCATCGCGCTCATGGGAATGGCGATTCCGAGCAGAAAGGCGTGCCCTACCGCAATAGTTATCACGCCCATGATCGCCCCAAACGTAAAGATCGTCGCCCACATTACAGTCAAAGTCGAGTTGATGCGCGCGAAGAGCGGACTATTCCATGCCTCGCGCGGCACACTCTCACGCGCGTACTGAACAGTGAATGGAAAGCCCGCCGCCAGCGTTGCCCACGCCACGACCGCAAAGACACCCCATACGATCACGACATGATATTTATCGAATGTATCTGCCGCCGAAGTCGCGGATATCGTCGCGGCCAGGGCGAAATATCCGAACGAAGTACAGTCCATGATCCTTAAGCCGCCGCGGCGGTATTCATTCGCAATTATCACCAGCATGACGACGAACCCGGCCATGCAGCCCGCCAACCAGAACCCGGCAACGTAAAGGGTGCCGTAAATCAGCCACGCCGCGATCGCAAGGATGGACGAGCGGTCGGCGACTGCTTGTGCTTGGCTGGCCACTGAGTTCTCAATACTCGTTGAGCGCGATCAGCCGCTTTATTCCGATCTGCTCGAGATAGTCCGCATGCGTCGCGGGAGCCCGGCAGTAACGCTCGAGGTACGCCTCCAGCGCGCGCGAGTCGCCGCCCGCCGCGTCGTTGGCGGCTCCGTTGTAAAGCCTCAGGTGCTCGTTGTCCTGGATATAGAAACCGCGCGAATAGAACGGATGCGCGCCGAAAGGCGCGCGCACGATCGCGTCGGCCGCGGCGATCGTCGTTTTCCACGGATCGGCGCGAATCTGCTCGTTCGCAACGATTTGCTCGACCTGCACGATCGTGCGATCGGCCGCGCGATGCATGAAAAGGTCGATCCATCCGGGGCCGCCGAGATGCTGCACGTTGCCGTAGGCGTCGGCGTGCGCGGCGTGCAGCACCGCCACGTCCACCTTGATCGGCGGGACCGCCAGCAGCGTCTCGCCGTTGATAGGGTCCTTGAAGACTTTCAGCTCCGGATTCACCTCGGGCAGCGATGTCCCTACCCCGCCGCGCCACGGCAGAAACGGCAGCCCCTGCGCCGCCGCCTGCAGGCCCGCCGTCAGGATACCCTCCTCGCATTCCCACACTTCGATCTCGCCGCGCTCGGCCGCGCGCCGGAACGACGGCGTCACCGGATTACCGAAGCCGCCGCCCGCGTAGTAGCTCACTACCTTGCGCACGCATCCGGCGGCGATCAGCAGGTCTAGCGAAAATCCGCTGTCGACCACGGTGAGATTCTTAATCCCGCGGCGAATTATCTGCCGCACGATCGCCATCGGCGTCGGTTGTCCGATCGCGACCG
>Ga0335081_10019839_pt1 | contig 10871 bp, 10 predicted proteins | sample Lox_Sample_35_FD_206713 | JGI IMG/M metagenome (GOLD analysis project Ga0335081, IMG submission 206713) | Soil microbial communities from Loxahatchee National Wildlife Refuge, Florida, United States - Lox_Sample_3.5 | ecosystem: Environmental > Terrestrial > Soil > Wetlands | place: USA...
CCAAGCCGGCGACGTAACGAGGACCCGCGCTCGTTCGGCCGCGGAGCGAGTGCGATGTCCATCGCGCTTGTGCTGCTCCCGGAATTTCTGCTGATCGCCGTCGGCGTGCTGCTCGCGCGGCTTCGCCCCTTCGGATCTGGCTTCTGGGGCGGCACGGAACGGCTCGTGTACTTCGTCCTGTTCCCGGCGCTGCTCTTCCGCTCGCTCGCCAACGGCGCCGGTGCGATCGGCAGCGCGCTCCCGTTCGTCTCCACCGCGGTCGCGTTCACCCTGGCGGGCATCGCGCTCTCGTTGCTGGGCCGCTTCGTGCCCCGCCTGCCCGAAGGCGATTTCGCGGCCTGCTTCCAGTGCGGCTTCCGCTTCAACACCTATCTCGCGCTCGCCATCGCCGAGCGCCTCCAGGGCGCGCAGGGACTGGCCGCGATCACGCTGCTGGTCGGCGTGCTCGTTCCCGTGGTCAACGTCGCCGCCGTAAGCATGCTTGCGCGCGAAGGACGCATGCGCGTGCTGCCGGCGCTGGCCCGCAATCCGCTGGTGATCGCCTGCGTCGGCGGTCTCGCCTGGGCCGCGGCGGGCTGGCACCTTCCCGACGTCGCGGATCGCGTGCTCGCCAACCTGGGCGGCGCCTCTCTCGCGCTGGGTCTGCTCACCGTCGGCGCCGCGCTCAGGCTGGAGGGTGGCCTGCCGGTATCCGCGATCGCCTACTGGACCGGTTTGAAGCTGATCGCCCTTCCCGCGTGCGCGCTCGCCGCAGGCCGAGCCTTCGGGCTGCCCGAACCGTTGCTACAAGTCGCGGTGATCCTGGCGGCCGTGCCGACCGCGCCCTCGGCCTACGTGCTCGCGGAGCAGATGACCGGGCGCGGCCGCCCGGTGGCTGCGCTGGTCACGACGGGCACGCTGCTGGCGACGGTCACGCTGCCGCTCTGGCTCGCTGCGCTCTAGGGTCGTAACAGGGCGCCGGTCAGCGGGGCGGCTAACGGCGATAGCGGTTGAGGAAGTCGACGACAATGCCCTTCTGGCTCTTCTCGATCGCGGCGTCGAGCGTGCGATCGTTGGGATCGTACTGAGCGGCCTTGCGGAAGGCGTTGATCGCGTCCTGGTGAAAGCCCTGCGCCTGCAAAGCGTAGCCGAGGCAGCGCCAGGCATCCGGATTCCAGAACTCGAGGTCGGACCACGCCCGGCACAGCTCCGCGGCCCGGCGCCAGTTCCCGGCCTGCAGCATGCGCGGGCCCTCGCCGCGAAGCAGCGCGAGCCGCGCCTGGCGCTCGGCGAAGATGGCGGCGGTGTCGCCATCGTTCACCGGAAGCTCGGCATCCGCCGTCACCGGTGCCGGCTGCGCCGTCGAGGCGGGCGGACTAAGGCGGATCGTGCCGATGCGTCCCATGTCGCCCTGGAAGCGGTACGAGAGGAGCGCCGGCCGTGACGGGAGCCAGGAGAGCACGGTGGTGCGCACGTTGGCGATCGACTGCGTCATCGGATCGTGCCAGGCCACGCCGTAGAGCCACAGCATCGCCGCGAGGCCGACGACGCCCGTGACGGTGTTGAGCACACCCGGGGGGCTGTGCGTAACGAGACAATCCTCCTTGAAATCCCAGTCGGTCTCGCCGTTCTGCGCCAGCACCTCGTAGGCTACGGCAATCGTGACCGGCGCGGCTACCGGGAAGCCGCAGGCGATGCCCTGCCACCACACGCGGGAGGCCCGGCGCAGCGCCCGTTGCAGCTGGGCACGCACGTCGCGGCGCGCGTAGGCATCGCTGATCGAGAACTGCAGATAGACGCCGAACAGCCACTTGCCGGGCGTCTGCTGCAGCGAGGCGATGAGCAGCGCCTCGACCGGAATCCAGCTCGCGGTGATGAGGATCGGCGCGAACAGCGGGTGCCCGATCCAGAACGCCGCTTCGTCGCCGATCCAGCCCGCGCCGTGGAGCTCCGAGAGGAGCAGCGCGAGCATCAGCCCCCAGATGGCGTAGTCGAACAGGCGCGCACCGAGCCGGTTCCAGGGGCGCGGCTCGCTCGTGCGGCCCGCTTTCGCGCGTTCCAGCTCCGCCATCCGCAGCTGGAAAATCCAGCTCGCGTCTTCCTGCGGCGCATCGGTGCCCAGGAACACGCTCTTCTCGCGCCGCCAGTTGAGGATCGCGATGTCGGTCTGCGGCACCAGAGCCGGCACGGGAATCGCGCGCCGCCGGCGCGCGTGCGCGAAACCGTGCACGACGCCGTAGATCAGAGCCAGCACGAGCAGGCTCACGGTGAGCCAGACGAGGACCTGCTTCGCCACCAGCACGGCATCGGCAGGCGTGACGAAGACGATCGCGCCGGCGATGAAACCCACGAACAGGGCGCACAGCGCGAGCCGGCCCGCGAGCGTGCGGCCGAACGTCGCGACCACGCGCTCGGTGAGCCCGGGATGATGCGGGTTCTTTCCCAGCGACTCCGTCTCGCCGGTCAGCACGCGCTCCTCGGCGGCGTCGATCACGACGTCGATGGCGTCGTCGCCGCCGGCCTGCGTCGCCGTGCCGGTGCCGGCCTCGGCGGCGACGCTGGACACGAAGTTAGCGATGCGCTCCTCGGCCGCGGCTTCGGTCGTGACGGAGAGCTCCTTGTCGTAGCGATCCCGCTGCTCTGGATCGCTCAGGATGCGGCTCGCGTGATTGATGAAGCGCAGCGCCTCTTCGACGTTCCCCTGCCCGTCGCGGGTTTTCGCGTAATACTTGCGGATGAGCCGGCGCAGCGCAGCGCGCACCTCCTCGTCCGAGGCGGCCTGCGGAATTCCGAGAGCTTCGTACAGCGTCGCTTTCATGGCCGCGACAAGCGGGCGGAATGCACCGGATCTGGGCGCTGGAATATTCGGTTAATTGTTCCGGCAATGCAAGTTGCGCGCCGGGCTGTCGCCGCGCCAACGCGCGCCGCGCCGCCGGGAACTGGCGCGCAGCGGCAGACGCTGCCGCTGCGCGTCACCGCAGACAAGAAAGGGCGGCCTGGCCGCCCTTTCGGAGTTGCCGGGACGCTGCGCTATTCCTCGCGGTCCTCGCGCTGCGCGAGCTTCTCGCGGATACGCGCCGACTTGCCGGAACGGCCGCGCAGGTAGTAGAGCTTCGCGCGCCGCACGTCGCCCTTGCGCTTGACCTCGATGGAGGCGATCAGCGGCGAGTAGGTCTGGAACGTGCGCTCCACGCCTTCGCCGCTCGATATCTTGCGCACCACGAACGACGAGTTGAGCCCCCGGTTGCGCTTGGCGATCACTACGCCCTCGTAGGCCTGCAGGCGCTTGCGCTCGCCCTCCACCACGTTGACGTTGACGATCACCGTGTCGCCCGGAGCGAACTCGGGCACCGTCTTGCCCAGGCGGGCGATCTCTTCCTTCTCCAGCGTGTCGATGATGCTCATCGGTCTCATCCTTTCGATCCGTCGGGCGCGGGTCAGCCAGCGCGACTGACGCGCACGTTCATTCTCCCGCGTCGCCTAGCCTGGCGCCGCTTCCTGCTTGAACTCCTCGAGCAGCCGGGACTCCTCGCCGCTCAACCCGCGCGCCGCGAGCAGATCCGGCCGCCGCAGCCAGGTGCGTCCCAGCGCCTGCTTCAGCCGCCACCGCGCGATCTTCGCATGATCGCCCGAAAGCAGCACATCGGGCACCGCCAGCCCTTCGTAGAGCTCCGGCCGCGTGTAGTGCGGACAGTCCAGCAGCCCGGCGACGAACGACTCCTCGACGCTCGACTGCGCGTCGTTGAGCGCGCCCGGCAGCTGCCGCACCAGCGCCTCGATCAGCAGCATCGCCGGCAGCTCTCCGCCCGACACCACGAAGTCACCGACCGCGACCTCCAGATCGACGGACCGCTGCAGCACGCGCTCGTCGACGCCTTCGTAGCGCCCGGCGACCAGCACCAGCCCGTTCTGCTCGGCGAGCCACACCACGCGCTCGTGCCGCAACGGTTCACCTTGCGGCGAGAGGTAGACCGTCTGCGGCCGCGCAACGCCCTCGCTGCGAAGCTTCTCGCGGGCAAGCGCGATCGCCTTGTCGAGCGGCTCCGCCAGCATCACCATGCCCGGGCCGCCGCCGTAGGGCCGGTCGTCGACGGTGCGGTGCCGGTCCGTCGCGAAGTCGCGCGGATTCACCGTTCCGAGCGTCCACAGTCCGCGCGCGCGCGCCCGACCCGTGATCCCGTAGCCCGCCACGCTCTGCACCAGCTCGGGAAACAGCGTGACGACCTCGACGCGCATCTTTTCGCTCTTCCCGACCGCCGTCGACGACTCTAGTCCTCCGGCCAATCGACTCGGATCCGCCCGGCGGCGAGGTCGACCGCGTCGACGTACCCGGGCACGAACGGAATCAGGACCTCGCCGCGCGGCTTCCCTTCATCCACGACGCGCAGCACCGGGTGCACGCCCGTCTCGAGGTGGCCAACAACGCGTCCCAGGGTCGCGCCCTGGCGATTGACCACGGCGAGGCCCTGGAGGTCGCCGAGGTACACCTCCCCCGCTTCCGCGACCGGCAGCGCCGAGCGCGGCACGGCGACTTCCGCGCCCCGCCACGGCGCCGCATCCTCGCGCGTGGCGAATCCCTCGAGCCTGGCCACGACCGCGTCGCCGTGCCGCCGTATCTCCGCGACGGAAAACGCTCGCCACGCTTCGCCTCTTTTCAGCCACCACGTCCGATAGGGCACAAGCCCGTCGGGCGAAGCGGTAAAAGGACGGATCTTGATCCAGCCTCGCACACCGTACGCAGCCAGGACTTCGCCCATCACCACCAGCCTGTCGTCGGCGCGCTCCGCCAGGACGCGCGAACGCTCGCGCCCCTGCGCGCCCTTAGGCAGCGTTGGCCTGCGTCGCGCCGGAGACCGCGGGCTTGGCGGCAGCCGCACGCTTGACCAGTCCGGCGACGGTATCGGAAAGCTTCGCTCCGCGTTCGCGCCAGTGCGCCACGCGGTCGAGCGCGACCCTCAGCGCCTCCTCGCCTTCACCGGCGATCGGATTGTAGAAACCCACGCGCTCGATGAAGCGCCCGTCGCGCCTATTGCGCGAGTCGGCCACCACGATATTGAAGAATGGGCGCTTCTTCGCGCCGCCGCGCGCCAGCCGGATGACGACCATGAACTGTCCTTGGCGGAGCTACCGCCGACAAAAAAGACGTTGATTATACGGTGAAAAGGAGCGACGTGGCAAGGCGAGGTGCCGCGTCAGTGCAATCCCGGAAAGCCCCCGCGCAGGCCGCGCAGCATCTTCTGCATGCCGCCCTTGGCGACCATCTTCATCATCTTCTGCGCCTGCTCGAACTGGTTGAGGAGCCGATTCACCTCCTGCACCGAGACGCCCGCGCCGGCCGCGACCCTGCGCTTGCGCGAGGCCTTGAGGAGCTCGGGACGCGCGCGCTCCTCCGGCGTCATCGAGGTGATGATCGCTTCGAGCCGCCGGATCGCCCGCTCGTCGACCTGCGAAGCCTGCGCCGCGCGCGCGATCTCGCCGGGCAGCTTGTCGAGCAGACCCTGCATGCCGCCGATGTTGCGCATCTGCACGATCTGGTCGCGGAAGTCGTCGAGGTCGAAGCCCTTGCCCGACTTGACCTTGCGCGCGAACGCCTTCGCCTGCTCGACGTCGACCTGCTTGTGCGCCTGCTCGATCAGCGTGAGCACGTCGCCCATTCCGAGGATGCGCGAGGCCATGCGCTCGGGATGGAACGTCTCCAGCCCGTCGAGCTTCTCGGAGACGCCGACGAACTTGATCGGCGCGCCGGTGACCTGCCGCACGGACAGCGCCGCGCCGCCGCGCGCGTCGCCGTCGAGCTTGGTCAGCACGATCCCCGTGAGAGGCAGCGCGTCGGCGAAGGCGCGCGCCGTATTCACCGCGTCCTGACCCTGCATCGCGTCGACGACGAAGAGCGTCTCGACCGGCGCCAGAGCGCGATGAAGCTCGGCGATCTCGCGCATCATCGCCTCGTCGATCGCCAGCCTGCCGGCGGTATCGACGATGAGCACGTCGTGGTAATGCTTGCGGGCGAAATCCTGCGCGGCGCGGGCGATCGCCGCGGGCTGCGCGTCCCTGGGGGCGGCGAAACAGTCGATGTCGAGCTGCCGCGCGAGGGTCTCGAGCTGATCCATCGCCGCGGGACGATAGACGTCGCAGCTCGCGAGCAGAACTTTCTTGCGCGCGTCGTCGCGCACGCGCCGCGCCAGCTTCGCCGCGGAAGTCGTCTTGCCGGAGCCCTGCAGTCCGGCGAGCAGGATCACCGCCGGCGGTGCGGCCGCCAGATCGAGAGGCACCGCGGCGCCGCCCATCAGCGCGGAGAGCTCCCGGTGCACGACGCCGACCAGCGCCTGTCCCGGCGAAAGCGAGCCCAAGACCTCCTGGCCCACCGCTTTCTCGCGCACGGCGGCGATGAACTGCTTCACCACCGGCAACGCGACGTCGGCTTCCAGCAGCGCGAGCCGCACTTCGCGCAGCGCCTCCCCGATGTTGCTGTCGGTGAGCCGCGCTTCGCCGCGCAGCGTCTTCATCACGCGGCCGAGCCGCGCCGTGAGATTGTCGAGCATGAGATCCGGTCACGACGGTGCGCGAGCGAAGTCGCTTCCGCCCTTGGTGTAAACTCGATCGGGCAAAAAACCAGAACGATGATTCTACTCTACCTGCTGGTCCCGGCCGCGTACCTGGTCGCGGCTCTGCTGGAATGGGGCCGGCTCGCGCCGCGCAGCACGTCGCCGCCGTCCGATTCGGCATTCACGGCGCGCTGGCTCGCCGGCGCCGCGCTCGCGGGACACGTCGTGCTCGTCGATGCGGCAGTGATAAGCCCGGCCGGTCTGGACGTGAGCTTTGCCAACGCCTTGTCGGCGGTTGCCGGGATGACGGCGTTGTTCGCCTGGATCGGCTCGCTCACGCGAGCGCTGCCGGGCATACTCGCCGTGGCGCTGCCGGTGGCAGCGGTCGCTTCGCCGCTGCCGGCGCTCTTTCCCAACCCGCACGAGGTGAGCTTTCCCGACCAGCCGTTCGCGCTGCTGCACATATCGATCGCGCTGGTCGCCTATTCGCTGTTCATCGTCGCGGCGCTTCAGGCGCTCGTGCTGCTCGGGCTCGAGAGGAGGCTGCATCGCGGCCTGCCGGAACCCGCCGGAGTCGGGCTGCCGCCGCTGCTGACGCTGGAGCGCCTGCTGTTCCGCCTCGTCGACATCGGCTTTGTGCTCCTGACGCTGACGCTGGTGAGCGGCGCGCTGTTCTCCGAGGAGCTCTTCGGCAAGCCGCTGCGCTTCACACACAAGGTCGTGTTCTCGGTGCTCGCCTGGATAGTGTTCGGCGCGCTGATCTTCGGCCGCTATCGCTACGGCTGGCGCGGCAGAAAGGCGCTCGCGTGGGTGCTGGCGGGAAGCGCTCTGCTCTTTCTCGCCTACGTGGGCAGCAAATTCGTGCTCGAAGTGCTTCTCGGGCGATGACACGGCGCTTTGCTTGACAGCGACAGCGCCGCGCCGAATACTGGTCCGCTACCGCTAGCGTCCTTCCGTCTTGGACGACATTCCCCTAAGCAGCCTATTCACGGCGCTCGTTGCGACGCTGTTGGCCTCCGCGTTCTTCTCGATCGCCGAAACGGCGATGATGGCGGTCAACCGCTACCGTCTCCGGCATCGGGCACAGAAAGGCTCACGCGGCGCCAAGCTGGTGCTGTCGCTGCTCGGCCAGACCGACAAGCTCCTCGGCGTGATTCTGCTGGGCAACACGCTGGTCGCGGCGGCCGCCGCAACCATCACTTCGGTGATCACCAAGCGGCTGTTCGGCGAAGGCGAGCTGGCTCTGGCCCTCGGAACGGTCGCGATCTCGTTCGCGATCCTGATATTTTCGGAGATCACGCCGAAAGTGGTCGGGGTGGCGCACGCCGACCGCATCGCGCCGCTCGTGAGCTACTTGCTGGCGCCGGTGCTCAAAATGGCGGCCCCGGTAGTGTGGTTCGTCAATCTCTTCGTCCAGGCGCTGCTCAAGCTGCTCGGCATCCGGCCCGGCGATGCGACGCACGCCCCGCTCACGCAGGAGGAGCTGCGCTCGCTGGTGCTCGAGGGCCAGTACCTGCGCGGCAAGCATCGGGCGATGCTCGCGAACCTTCTTGATCTCGATTCCGTGCAGGTCGACGACGTGATGACGCCGCGAAGCCTGATCGAGGCGGTCGATCTGGCGGCCCGGCCGGCGCAGCTGGTCGAGCAGCTCGTCAACAGCTATCACACGCGCCTTCTCGCCTACGAGGAGGAGCTCGACAACGTGGTGGGGATTCTCCACGTGAAGCAGGTGCTGAGGCTGCAGCAGGCAGGCGAGCTCGATGCGGCCAATCTGCGCACGGTCGTGCGCGCTCCGTATTTCGTTCCCGCCGGAACGCCGCTGCTCGCGCAGCTGCAGCAGTTCCAGACGACGCAGCAGCGCCTCGGCCTCGTGGTCGACGAATACGGCGAGCTGCTCGGGCTGGTCACGCTGGAGGACATCCTCGAGGAGATCGTGGGCGAGTTCACGACGCAGACGCCCGGCGGCGTCGAAACCTTCCAGCGCGATCCCGACGGCAGCGTCGTGGTCGACGGCATGGCGGCGCTGCGCACCCTCAACCGCAAGCTCGGCACCGAATTCCCGCTCGACGGCCCCAAGACCCTGAACGGCCTGATCCTCGAGCAATTGGGTGAAATTCCCGCCGCTGGCGCGACTTTTCGGCTTTCGGGCCAGGCAATCGAAATCCTTCACGTCCAGGACCGTGCCATACGAGTCGTAAAACTGCTGCCGCCAGTCGGTCGCAGCGCCGCTCCGGCTTTACAAACCAGCGGCGAGCAGGCATCATCGATAAGTTAAGTTTTATGCGTCTGGAATAGCGGGGGGCGGCCGGTCGGGATTCGACCGGCCGGAGCCGCCAAAAAAGACCCACCAACGCCATATGGCAACCAGTGCGGCAGCGCGCACCATCAGCGGCCTGGCCCGGGCCATGGTTCAGCACGGCCTGCTGTCGGAGTACGACGCCGAAGCGATGCAGTCCCAGGCGCAATCGGCGAACCTTGGCTTCGTCGAGCAGATGGTGCTCGCCAAGCGCATGACCGCGGCCCAGATCGCGATGTTCGCCTCCCGCGCGTTCGGCACGCCGATGATGGATCTGGCGGGCTTCGACATCGACCAGATCAACAAGGAATACGTCGACGCGAAGATCGCGGTCGGCAGGCGCGTGCTGCCGCTCTACAAGCGCGGCAACCGATTGTTCGTCGCGGTATCGGATCCCGCCAACCTTCAGGCGCTCGACGAGGTGCGGTTCAAGACCAACCTCGTGGTCGATCCCGTCGTGGTCGAGGACGACAAGCTCGGCGCGACGATCGCCAAGCTGGTCCAGACGACGGCCGAGAAGATCGCCGTCGCCGTGTCCGATGACGAGCTCGACATCGACGTCGAAGACCCCACGAAGCAAGGCGAGGAAGCCAACCCCGACGTCGACGACGCGCCGGTCGTGCGCTACCTGCAGAAGGTGCTGGTCGATGCCATCGGCGCCGGCGTCTCCGACATCCACCTCGAGCCCTACGAGAAGTTCTACCGCATCCGCTACCGGCTCGACGGGCAGCTGATGGAGGTCGCCCAGCCGCCGCTCGCCATCAAGGACAAGCTCGCCTCGCGCATCAAGGTCATCTCCAAGCTCGACATCTCGGAGAAGCGCGTGCCCCAGGACGGGCGGATGAAGCTCGTGCTCTCCAAGACCCGGGCCATCGACTTCCGGGTGAGCACGCTGCCTACCCTCTACGGCGAGAAGATCGTCTTGCGGATCCTGGACTCCGCCGGGATCAAGCTCGGGATCGAGGCGCTCGGCTACGAGGCCGAGCAGCAGCAGATCCTTTTGAACGCCATCAAGCGCCCGTACGGGATGATCCTGGTGACGGGGCCGACCGGCAGCGGCAAGACGGTGTCGCTCTACACGTGTCTGAACATCCTCAACCAGCCGGGGATCAACATCTCCACCGCCGAGGATCCGGCGGAAATCCAGCTTCCCGGCGTGAACCAGGTCAACATCAACGACAAGGCGGGGCTTAACTTTGCCACCGCGCTGCGAGCGTTCCTGCGCCAGGACCCGGACATCATCATGGTGGGCGAAATCCGCGACCTCGAGACCGCGGAGATCGCGGTCAAGGCCGCGCAGACCGGCCACCTGGTGCTCTCCACGCTGCACACCAACGACGCGCCGGCGACCCTGATGCGGCTCGCCAACATGGGGGTGGCAGCGTTCAACATCGCCTCCTCGGTGATCGTGATCACCGCCCAGCGGCTCGCCCGCAAGCTCTGCACCCAATGCAAGAAGCCCGAGGAGATCCCGCCCGAGGCGCTGGTCCAGGTCGGATTCAGCGAAGAGGATCTCGACGGCTCGTGGCAGGCCTTCGGCCCGGTCGGCTGCGACGCCTGCAAGGGCACCGGCTACAAGGGCCGCACCGGGATTTACGAGGTGATGCCGATCTCCGACGAGATGCGCCAGCTCATCATGCGCAACGCCAACGCGCTGGAGCTCGCCGAGCAGGCGCAGAAGGAAGGGGTGAAGAACCTGCGCCAGTCGGGACTACTGAAAGTCAAACAGGGGGTGACCTCGCTCGAGGAGATCGAGGCGGTCACCAACGAGTAACGCTCGAGAGAGTCGCCCATGGCTACCACCACCGCGGTCGCGCAGCGCCGGGATTCCCGGGTCAAGGAATACACCTATCTCTGGGAAGGCATCGACCGTAACAATCGCAGCGTCCGGGGCGAGACCAAGGCCGCTTCCGAAGCCGTCGTCACATCGAGCCTGCGCCGCCAGGGCGTGCGCATCACCAAGCTCAAGAGGCAGACGTTCCGCGGCGGCAGCAGGGTCAACGAGAAGGACATCACGTTCTTCACGCGCCAGCTCGCCACCATGCTCAAAG
>Ga0335081_10019841_pt1 | contig 10871 bp, 18 predicted proteins | sample Lox_Sample_35_FD_206713 | JGI IMG/M metagenome (GOLD analysis project Ga0335081, IMG submission 206713) | Soil microbial communities from Loxahatchee National Wildlife Refuge, Florida, United States - Lox_Sample_3.5 | ecosystem: Environmental > Terrestrial > Soil > Wetlands | place: USA...
TGCAGGTGAAGGACCAACATAGCCGGCGGCGCTTGCAATGCCCTGCCCTTCCGTTCCTCGGACTATCGATGGATCGGTGACAGTCACGCTCGAGGCCCATAGTCCGTCCGCGTCATCGTTATTTGCCAATTCAGCCGAGTGGTCTTTGATTTTTATGAGCTTGGCCGGAAATGGCGGCGTATGCGTATGGGGAGCTTGACGGCGAGGCGACCGGCTTCGTCGCCGCAGCGGGCTACCAATGGAGATACTCTGGTCGCCGAGTGCTGCAGCTGTTCCGAACGATGCGAATGACCTCGTGCGCCGTATCGGCACGGAGCGCACAGGCTGCGTCAGTTCTGTAGACATTGCTAGCGCCAGTTCATCTTCGTCAACGTCGTCGTTGCCATCCATTGCGTTTTTGCTGCCGGTTCATTCGGCGGCACATCGGTTACCCTCGCGCCGCCAGGCTGTCTGACGTAAGCACGAAGTGCGTCGCAGACACCCTGAGGGCACAACCAAAAATGACCTCCCGACGCGAAATTTTTTCGCAATTTTCGGGATTTTTAACGTCTCATGTATCAGCGGGAGGTTCACTGATCTCAAAAATATAAATATCGCTAGGTTTTAACAATGTGCGTTAGGTTTAAAAACAACCTCCCGACGCTCATTCTCTACTCTGATTGGTCGAAATCTAGTCGAAATTGAAATTTCCAGATCGTGGAAATCAAGATGCGTAAGGGGATTGTTTAAAAGACCGTTTTATGCAATGCAATATCTATTATTTTAAGTTATCTGATATTAATCGAAAGTAGTCAATAAGCTGATTATAATGATATAATTTTCGGAAGGTTTAAGTGAATATTGGTGGGTTAATAAACCTCCCGACGATTTGAAAAGAAACCTCCTGACGCAAAATTTTCGTTGCCCCGTTGCTCAGCAACGACACACTAAAACCTCCCGCTTTTTATATTTTTGAGATCTCCATGCAATATACTTTAAGGATAAACGGTTTTCGGGAGGTTTAGAGATGGTTCAATTTTCGCGAAAACCGTTGTGCCCCCAGGGTGTCTGCGACGCATTTCGTGCTTACGTCAGACAGCCTGGCGGTACACATCGGTGATCAAAAATCGTTTCGATTTCGGCCGGGCGTTGCTTGATTCGGGACGACGTAAACATTAGGCGGAATAACTGGCCAGCCGATCGTCGTCAGAAAGAGTCTCCTGATGGGAAACGAGGATGTCGGCAAGAAGCACGACGACCAGATATCCAAGCAAAAGGAGACCCTTGCAAAGGCGAAGTCGGTGGTACAAAGGCCTGAGGAGGTGAGCAAATCCTCAACCGCTCCGCCACCCGATCGAGATTATGCCGCTCCTCCTAAGTTCGTCACCTACCCGGAATTCGAGCCTGTCGTCAATTCAAAAGCCACGTTCCTGTCGCTTCAGAGACTTCTACTCGTCGTTTATTTGAGTTCAGGGATGGCGGCCACAATATACGCTATTTCGAAGGTTTCTTTTCTCCTGCGGAAACTTATCACTTACCTTCGCGCAGCTATTGCTACAACCCCTGTTGCGCAGGTTAATCCAAGCCCGGCGAGATTTCTATCGACATGGCCTGGAAAAGGCGGATGCTCTAGGTGCGAAGCTTTCGGGTTCCTTCTCGCCGTTTGTGCCTTGTGCTGAGGAGTGTAGAATGCCAGGTGGTGGAAGAGGGTTTGTCCGAGTCGCTTGAAGCTCAGGCCGGCAATCTACTCCGAATCGCCGAGATCCTAAAGTTGCAGAGTACCGGCGGCGAAACGGCAGCCCACAATGAATTGTCGTTCGCTACGGAAGATTTAGTCGTGTATTTGAATAATCATATTTATACTTCAGCGCCCTTCATTGGGTACGGCACAGCCTACGGGAGTGGATTTGGCTCGAATTCCGAGGACAGTACCAAGAATGACATGGTCGCACGGGTCAAGGCCGAGATTCGGAGCGTCAAGGGAGCAGTATTAAACATGTACCCTCCAGACTCCTATGAAGGTCAAACGAAAGGTGGTCACTGACTCTGCGCGTAGTCGAAACTTCCCGGCTCCAGTTGCTGGTGTCAAGGCTGGTTAAGGAATGCGTTAGAGATCCAGATTGCCATGCCTCCACTGGAATTATATAACTACCACGAAATCTATACAACGTTCCTCTGTGTCGATTGTTCCGCATTCAACCTCCATGTCAAAGCGGTTCACGCTGATATTGTGCGGATGTGTCCTCGTAGTTTTTTGCAAATAATTGGTCTTGGTTTTTGGCCATATATCTTCATGTAAGAAGCAAATAGAAGGCAAGATTACTTGAGAATTCCTTCGATGTGCTCTTTTAGAGTTTGGACTGATTGTTGATCCATATTTGTGTGAGCGATCAATCCAGGAAGCGAAACTTGGAGTCATGTTAGCTTGCATTCACACTGTCCGGAAGGAACCGAAAAGTCTGAGAAGATGTTCCGCGCCATATATTTCACTCATCTCCTTGCCTTCATTTGAACGACGTATATCGACATACTGCTGTCTTTCGAAGCGATAGAGGAGAATGTTGCCGAGGCATCGGTCAAAGTAAATTTTGAGTCCGGAGATGACTTCTTCGAATATGTCCGCCTCGGCGGAGCCCGGTCGCTTGGGCCTGATGGCCTTTTCAGCACTGCTGTATTGTTTTAATATGCTAACGACATTTGGTTGACGAGGGAGCGGGACAAGCTAGAACAATTAAGGGACGTTAAAAAATTAAGGATGAGCAGATAATGTACTTGTTGGTGTTTCGTAATATTCTCCCAGTCATCGACAAGGATGCTTTTTAATGTATCGGGGATAACAAGCTTGATCTCTGGTCGATTCAAGAATTCGCTCTGCTACAGAAGATTTGTCAGACGAGAATCATAGAAAGAGAGAGCAACGCTACTTTTTCGAGATCCTGGTCCCTGGAACGTTTGACGCCCTTGGACGTCGACTCGGCTCCTGGAGCAGAGGCCCCCTTCTTGCCTTCGGGAGCAGCAGCACCTTTCTTCTTGGGAGCAGGAGCGGGCAATGGGTTTGCAAGTTCCCGCAATTTTTGTTGTTGAGCATAGTTTTCTTCTGTTGGTGGAAGAACGCGATCTTCGGGAACCCATTCATCCCACCTAGTGTCGCGTGAATGTGAGATGAGGAAGCACATCCGAGCGAACGACGCGAGAAAGGGAATAGAGACAGTGAGGGGGAGGAGCGATGGGTTCCATACGTTCTCTTCCAGCCTTTGTAGTGGACTTTGTAATGTGGGCCAACTCCCTCGCTTCCTTTTCCGGCCCGATTTTCTGCCTCGAGGACCTGAGTTGGGAGATTAGGAACGATACTTCCGGAAGGGGTCAGAGGATTTGTGGGAAAAGGAGGCTTCTTACCGTGGCTTCATAGAGAAACGGGCCATGGTAGCAGAGAACCTTGTCGTTGGCTTTGAACATTCTTTCAGCGTTGTTGCTGCTGCTGTTGCTGTGTTTGTCCAGTTGGTTGCAAATGCAAGGTATGGCAGCGAAATAATTTGTAAAGCGCTACACCACGTCTTGGCCCGATTCGAAATAAACCCTCCGAAGTATGTGCACTAGTAGTTTTCATACATCCTGGTAATTATTCGCGCCTGCTCAAGATGCTTTTCGGTACGTTCTGTGGTGAATTGCTATTGAATTCTTGAAACAGAAGCCGACGCCTTGACAATATTCTGTAATGACACCATGGATATTTGTGTATCGGTTTCTGCCATAGCTACGACGTGTTTATATTATGCTTTTATCATCATTTATGGATGTCCAAGGTTTTGCGGCAATTGTCGAATTTTGAAATACATGATGCTGTTTGTTAAGGAATATGCAATTCAACTTCAATTGTTCTGCTTGATAAATATTCACTTTGACCCTCAATTTGACCTTTATCTCATTGGCTTAACGCCTTTCGTGCGTCTGAGGACATCGATCGTGTTGAGGTTGCTACGGTGTTTGTTGTCAATTCCGAATCGGGCCAAAACTTTACGCTTTTGTCTCGAATATGAGGCGGCCGCATGACGACTTGGGACCGGTCGCTTTGCCTTGGTAAGCTTCACTCGTGACGCCGCCGCAACAATGGCGCCGAGCGAGCAAGGCATCCTGCAGTCCTTCCTGCTGCAGAAGGCAGCCTTGCGGGATGTCCTGACAATTGCTGAATTCACAGCCTTCTTCCCTCCCTCAAAACGGTCGAGTCCACTAGTCCGCTCCTTGTATCGAGACCTCCAATCCCAGCGGAACGCGGTCTGTGATAGCGTGTTAAAACAAGTCCATCTGGAATGTCGCTTCGGGGACAACTTGATAGCCCAAGCCCGAGCACGAAGACAGATTCGTCGCAGTGATGGTGAAGCTGCTCTAGTGGAAAATAGCCTTGGGTCACAGGTACGACTCTATTTAAGTACTGGCGCAAACATGTTTAGCCCCCTGGGGGAGCCAGTCCGGAGTCCGCCGTTGAGGTACAAGTTATTGTTTCCGAAATGGAGGATGCTGTGAGCAAACTGAGAGAGACCGTGGACCAAGTCCAGCAACAAATAAACATTGCCAGTGCTCAATTACGCCGGTATTCCTCCCCAAACTTCTTATCTCTGGCGGGACTTAATGCAGAATATGTGGGGACTTGAGCGATTTAAAGTATGGCAGTGCGGATAATCGTATTACTCGAGAATTAAGGGTATTCTTTCATGCTATGTCCAGCCCAGCTAACTCTGTCAGGATGTCGTTGAAGTTGCAGATAGGCTTCTGCAGCAGTAATATATCGTGCCACAGATTGATCTTCGCCATCGTATCTCAGGATATCACAGCGTATTTTGAGTGCATCCAACGCCCTTAACCGTTCTTCTCTATTTTGCTCACGGCATCACGCCAGAGTGCCTTCTGTTATATATCCCTTTTGTGATGTCGAACCGGGCATGCTTGGGTGCTGTTTTGTTGTTCGGCTTGAGTAGGAATTGAGATTTTGTGTGAAGAGGCATAGGAAAATGGTGGCCGATGCGGTCGCGTTGCAATGCTGTTGACTTTGTACGAAAAGCATTAATTCTAATAGCCTTTTCTGTGGCGCTTTGATGCCACTTGTTCCAGCGATTGATTCGGTCAGCTTGTTCCTCCGGTGTCGGTCTCCACCTGCTCTTGAGAATGCGACGAATGGCCTCGGGCGACATTTTGAAAAATTTTGCAAGCTGGGTGTTTGTAAATTGCGGTCGCTACTCTGTCAGTCAAATGCTATCGGGCGGCTGCAGGGAAGGAACTTGTCTGTGGATAGTGCGAATGCCTTCGAGAGCATCAGGAGACAATCGCTTCGACGGTTTCCAGCCCCCGGGATACTTTTCCTTGATGGCAGCCTTGCGTATCGACCATTCTGGCACTCCCTTCCTGCGCGAGTCGTTGTTGGTTCCCGTGGAAGCTTTGACGCCAGCAGCAGAGCCCTTCAAAAATCAAGTCAGTCTTGGGCTGTGGAGAATCTTGTCTAGAGAAGACCAATTGAGTGGATACTTTGGGTTGGTGGCCGCTCTTCGTCAGTGGATGCAGCCGGGAGGTGGTGGCGGTATTCGCGGACAAAGAGGATGGCGGGGCGTCTCGAGCTGGAACCGGAGGAAGGGACCACGTTGTACGTCTTGTGCGCTCTGACAGCCAGCGCCTGTGCAATGCCACTGGTCCCCAGGCGGGCCATCTCTTCGGTATGAGGACGGGGAGGCCATTCATGTCGGTGAGTGACCCCGATTTTGCAACCCACCAGATTGATTTACGTAAGGACAGTCTGGGATGTATGTACGTCATAATCTTGACCTCGTGTTTATGGAGCTGCCTTCAGGCTCCATTCACACGCTCAAATATTTGGAGGAAACAGAGATGTAGCTTTTAGGCAAATAGCAAACAACATGGCGAGAAAAGCAAGGTGTTCGAAAGAATATAGACCATTCAAAACGGCAGATGTTTGTGTCATGACTCATGGGCCTGGTCCTAATTGCGACGTTGATCAATCAATCAATCCAGACCCACCAACTCCCCCGATCCTTGCACCTCACCAACGCTCCCCCCCCTTCTACACAGCCCTCAGCCGGCGTGTAGACACCTCTGCCTCGGTCGTATTGACCTAGCTCCACCGCACGTCGGCGAAGCCATTGCAGCCGGCGCATCCCCGCGGCCCTCGGTGTCCCTCGCAGTTTCCCTCTCCCAGGATGTTCGTTCTCAAGGGCCTTGGACGCATGATTTGGGGTGACCCAGACAAGACAGAGATTGTGCAGATTCCCTCGGGCCAACTCTACCTCGTCCGCCCAAGGAACTCGGTCAAGGGCACCAGTGAGTGCATGTAGCCCCACAACCCCACCCGCTCTCTTCGTTCCTTGCACTAACAAGTTTTCTCTTGACAGATTCAAGGACGCAGCTGCATCCATTCTACGAACAACAACCGAATTCGACTATCAGCTTGTTATCCAGAGAGCCTACGAGGAGGGCGAAGAGCAACTCTACCAAGACGAAGACGGCGACCTTCAAGATGGTACTCCCTCCTCATCCCCGCATTCTTGTGGTGTCCTAATTCACGTATTGCAGAGCCCAGAGATGAGCGAGCAACCCTCTTAGACGAGTCTCTCCATTTCCGCAGCATGATCGAAGATGGAACCGTGGTCCTAGCCTGGCGTGACCTCTCTGGAGACCCCGGAGACGTCTACAAGTTCATTTGCGATCCTAGCACTCCACCCGAACTGTCTCATTCATTTGAACTTGTGGGTACATCGCGGCCCTCTCAAGATCTCCTTCTGACGGTTGCTAGTATATCAATGCATGTGGGAGAGAAAGTATCGCAAGTCTCATGACTTGGCGACTGAGTCAGATTTGGAACAATTTAATTTCGCGTATCTCCAAGTTATTATCCGTCCTCTCTAACTGCAACAGGCATTCGCCCATTCCTTCCGACTCTCTTGTAACTTCTGTACCCACTAGTCCGATGGAAAAGACAGTTATCAAGGCTCCCAAACCGGCGAGCACCAAAGCTCCTCCGCCATTCCAACGTCCTTCAACTCGGCAAGGCACCAAAGTACTTGCCACTGTATCGGCACAACTTCACCTATTTGACGCTGCCGAGAGTGTGTTCATGCTTCAGGATGATAATGTCAAAGCCTCTGTCATCGAGGCAGGTGAATGGGATTGTACTTATCCTTTCTATCTTGAAAGGCCTAACCCTGTAAGATTGGCTCGAAGTTACATCTGGTCATAAAGTTTGGATATCTCAACAAATGGATCCCGAAATGAATCCCGTCTTTAATTATGTTTCACATCCCTCTTTCGCTAAAACTGATGAAAGGAACATCTATCTTTCATATGGAATTACTTTGACGAACATTCGAGAGCATATTCTTGGCTCCTACGTTTTGAAAGCATCGACATTGAGGAGACGTTCCAGGAAGGCGTCATGCGAGCCTTATGGGAGCGACTAAACCATCAAAGATGGATTAAGAGTAATGACGATGAGCGCGAATACGTCCTGCAAGCTTTCCAAGGGGATGTCGAGATGCCGGACGTATCGGATGAAGAAAGCGAGCCAGATGAGACAGAGGAAGATACAAAAGGTAGTTTCAACGCGGCACAATGATGGTAACCATTCAGTTGTCCGTTCTGAGCGCTACGACGAAGATGAAGAATACGATAACCCTGAGAGCGGGATAGCGGACGATGGTCAAAACAGCGCTCTTGCTGTTGGCTATAAATCAGACAGGTCCTTTGTTGTGAGAGGCGATAAGATTGGCGTCTTTAAACATACACGAGATGATGGCCTCGGTAACTGTCGCTTGACCTCTTAGCTTACATACTTTCAGAATATTCGACATCTATTACCCACATCCAGACCCCAAAGGGAAAATCCTTTGTGCCCTCAAAGGTCTCATTGCAAGCTTCTTGAGCGTACCGCTAACTATTTAGGTCATGTTGCATCAGCAAGACGCATCACTTGTCTTACAGAATCCTTTCGACCCGGATAGTCTTTACCGTATGGATCTAGAACGAGGAAAGGTCGTGGAGACTTGGAAGATCCGTGATGACATGACTCTGAAAGCTTTTGCCCCGGAGAGCAAGTTTGCTCAGATGACGCCGGAGCAGACCCTTCTCGGCGTCTCCCAGAATGCCTTATTTCGCATTGACCCCCGACAGTCGGGAAACAAATTAGTCGAGTCCCAGAATCAGCAATACGCCTCGAAAAATCAATTTTCCGCATTGGCAACGACTGAAGCCGGCTATATTGCTGTCGCCAGCGAGAAAGGAGATATCCGCCTTTTTGACCGTGTGGGCATACGCGCCAAAGTGTCTCTTCCGGCGTTGGGGGAACCGATCACGGGTTTGGATGTTTCGGCCGACGGCCGATGGGTTTTGGCGACCTGCTGTACATACTTGTTGCTTATCGACGTGCGCATCAAGGAGGGCAAGTACGAAGGTCAGCTCGGATTTCTCAGAAGTTTTGGGAAGGATGTCAAGCCTCGCCCGAAGCGTCTGCAACTCAAGCATCGTCCCCTTGTTCTTCACTATGAGACTAACTCTAAAGACCTCAGCATGTTGCATGGCTTACTTTGAACGGGGGCCAGAAGATGTCGTTCACACCCGCTAAATTCAACACAGGTTTGGATGAAAAAGAAACGACAATAGTCACCAGGTACTATCGTTTTGCCTATTGTCCTTGTTGATTCCTTTTCAGTGTTGGGCCATACGTCATCACATGGGATTTCCGAAAGGTCCAGGAAAACCAACCAGAGCCATACAGAATTAGGAAATACACAGACGATGTTGTCAGCGATAATTTCCGATTCGGACAGGACAAAAACATTGTTGTCGCTCTGCCGCAAGATGTCACCATCGTTACCAAAAAGCAGCTCTCCAGGCCCACTCGAGATTCTTTTGGCGCTCCGGGGTTGAAGACCCCATCACGTGGATCCAGGAGCTTGAGATCCACCATCGTGAATAGCCCGTATTCCAGTTAGAATTTCATCGCTTCAGGGGGGTAGTGATTATTGGTATTGGGGATGGCGTTTGACACGGAGTTTACGTTAGAAGTATTAGTAATTCAGAAATCGAAGCGCAATGCTACTATCGGTAATGACCGAGATGCGTGCTCTGCAGCTGAGTCGGATAGTCAAATTGAACATGAACTGGTATCACCGCCGGCATTCGCTATTCCTAGTAGTACTATAACTTGAAGTAATACTGAAGCTCGAATACAGTTATGGATGCGACACAAGTATGGGCTAATTTACGAAATTCAGATAGCATAAGTTCCGGTGAATCATTGCCAGGGGTCTGTTATGCCGTAATGCGTGCGCTACAGCGAATTTGTACTGCACGCGATCGTCCCCCCTTCGTTTGCGACGTGCCTGTCCTCCCATCTCTGCCCTCTCCCTCCAGAGATGTTCTCGTCCAACAACCACAAGAGGTACATACTCCTTCCCTCCACCGCAATGCCCCTTCCCTGCATAGCGGAGCCAATATGATGGAGTGGCAGACGCCGAGAGGATGATAATCCGTTTGCAAAATATAATTACACCCGTCGAAAACGACAATCCGATGTGTGGCTTCGACTCGCGCGGTTCGGCGGCCTAGTCCTATTCCTGGGACTCTTGCTCGTTCTCTATAAATCTGTCACGTTCCGTGGGAAGGGCACGTCGTATACAAAGCCGCACCCCAGTCGCGTCCATGATTCCATCCCCCGAGAAAACGCGACTCTCGTCATGCTCGTGCGGTACGAACCCTACCACCAGCTTTCCCGCGTCTTTTATTGTGCATAGTTACGATGCTCACGCTTTTTGTGTAGAAATAAGGAACTAGATGAGGCGCTGCGGTCGATGCGACAGATTGAAGATCGATTCAATCATCAATTTCATTACCCATGGGTCTTCCTCAACGACGAACCGTTCACGCCGGAATTCCGAGTTTTGACTACGGGGATGGCGTCTGGTGAGGTGGAATACGGACTCATCGATGAGAGTGAGTGGTCTACGCCGTCGTGGATCGATACCCCAAAAGCCCAGAGGGCAATGGAGGATATGGTCAAGGCGGACGTCATCTACGGAGGAAGTGTGTCCTATCGGTATGCCTCTCCTTGCCCTCTCACCCATGTCTCCCCTTCCGTCTCTTCGAAGTTGGGGGGCTAATGGTTGCAGACACATGTGCCGTTACAATTCAGGTTTCTTCTTCCGCCATCCCCTCCTCCTCAAATACGCCTGGTACTGGCGCGTAGAACCGGACATCGATTTTTATTGTTCCATTCCATATGACCCGTTCGCCTACATGCGCGAAAATAAAAAAGTGTACAGCTTCATCATCACTCTGCCTGAATACCGTGAAACCATCCCGACCCTCTGGGAATCCACCCGCGCGTTTTGCCAGGAAAACCCGAAATACGTGGCGGAGGGAAATTCAATGGCGTTTATTGTGGATGATGGGGCTGGGTGGAAGGGCGATTATAATAATTGTCATTTTTGGAGTAATTTTGAGATTGCTAGTCTGGATTTTTGGAGGGGAGAGGCTTATTTGAAGTATTTTGAGTATTTAGATCGTTCAGGTGGGTTTTATTATGAGAGATGGGGAGATGCTCCGGTATGTCCCGCTTTTCCACTGATTCCCTTCCTTTTACCCACGCCTTTCTTTGAATTGAGCGCGTCTTTTCGAGGATATGAGGAACTGATGGAGGAAGGTCCACAGTCTTGCAGCGGCGTTGTTCTTGCCAATGGATAAGATTCATTGGTTTGGCGATATGGGATATCGACATAATCCATGGACACATTGTCCTACTGATGATTTGAGCTACGAAAACGGTCGGTGCCTTTGTCCCAGAACCGACAACTTTGATAATGATGTACCCTGCACTTCCACTCTAATAATATCTG
>Ga0335081_10019842_pt1 | contig 10871 bp, 6 predicted proteins | sample Lox_Sample_35_FD_206713 | JGI IMG/M metagenome (GOLD analysis project Ga0335081, IMG submission 206713) | Soil microbial communities from Loxahatchee National Wildlife Refuge, Florida, United States - Lox_Sample_3.5 | ecosystem: Environmental > Terrestrial > Soil > Wetlands | place: USA: Florida...
CCTGATGCTGCTGTATCAGCTCGTCCGTTGTTCTCCGAAACCCTCGCCGTTTCGGCTACGCCGTCTCCGTTTCTCTTCGACGGGCAACTGGTTCGGACGTGCCAGAGCGTGTGGGGGTGGGGGGAACCCACCCCACTCGCAGGTTCGTGCTGCTCTCCCGACCGCCCGTAGCAGCAGCGGTTTCGCATTCCGGAACGCGTCTGCGGCGCTGCGGGCATCGAGCGTGCCTGCTTCAACGAAGCGCGCCAAGAAGGCGCTGTAGAGATCTCGCTGCACCACGCCCGATCCATACCTGAGCACATGGACCCGCTGGGAGAGAGGCTTCTTCGTGTAGGTACCGGTCGTGTGATCGTACTCTCAACCTGGTCGTGCGGGTCGGGAACTCCACCAGATCGCCGCCCGTAGCAGCCGTCTTCTGCCGGGGCCACCAGGCCGCCCGGGGCGCGGACCTTGACCGACCGGCCAAACGACTTCTGGAAGGCCACGTAGGAGATCTTCTCCGTCTTGACGACGTTGCCCTGACCGACGATGCGGTTGGCGAGTTCGCCGTGCGCCCGCTTGCGCTCAGCGGCCAGGCGACGCTCGCGTTCGCGTCGCTTCTCGGCCACGGCGCGAAGCGCGCGGGAGCTCCTCCCCTTGATGGTCTTCACGAGCCGATGGGTGCCATACTGCGGATGGAGACCTCCACAAGCGCGTGCAAGTGGTCTGGCGTCACCTCGACTTCTATCAGCTCGGCCTGACGCTTCGTGGCTACCTCCGGAAGGGTCCTCTTCAGGAGCTTCTCCACGCCATGGACGAGGACCTGGCGCCCCTTCGGACACCAGACAACGTGGTACTTGCACGAAAAGGCGATGTTCCGACTGCTCTTGTACTCCACGCGGGTATGCATCCGGCCGCCGTATACACACGCCGTTACCTACTCCACTCTGGAGTTGCTTGAGAGCGCATCAGCAGGCCGCCGTTCCTCCCGACGCCTGAAGGCGCGGGCTTCCCGGCGGTATTTTCGGTGACAATCGGCGGTGGCCAGCGCACCCTCCCGTGCGCGGCGTGGCGAGCAGCGGAAAAACTGGAGTGTTTATGCTGGCTAGGCGCATCTCGGTCATGGACGGCAACGAGGCCGTGGCCTCTGTGGCGCATCGCGTCAACGAGTTCATCGCTGCCTATCCCATCGTTCCATCTTCCCGCATCGGGCAACTTGCCCGCGAGTGGTCGTCGAAGGGGAGGCCCAATATCTGGGGTGCGGTCCCGCAGGTCATGGAGATGCGCTCCGAAGCGGGTGCGGCGAGGACGATTCACGGTGCACTTCAGGCGGGGGCACTTGCGACCACGTTCACCGCGTCCCAGGGCCTGCTCTTCATGCTCCCCAGCATGTACAAGATCGCGGGGGAGCTCACCTCATTCGCCATGCACGTCGCGGCGCGCACGGTGGCGACGCACGCGATCTCGGTCTTCGGTGACCACTCCGACGTCATGGCGGCGCGCCAGACCGGGTTCGCGCTTCTGTGCTCCAACTCGGTCCAGGAAGCGCATGATTTCACGGCCATTGCGCAGGCGGCCACGTTGACGAGCCGGGTCCCCTTCCTCCACTTCTTCGATGGCTTTCGCACCTCGCACGAGGTGGCCACGGTCGAGGTCCTCGACGACGACGACCTGCGCCGCCTCATCACGGACGAGATGGTCGCGTCGCATCGAGCCCGGGCGCTCACCCCCGAGCGCCCGGTTCTGCGGGGGACGGCGCAAAATCCGGACGTCTTCTTCCAGGCGCGCGAGGCCTGCAACGAATTCTATCGGCTCTGCCCCGACGTCGTGCAGGCGACCATGGACGATTTCGCTTTCGTCACGGGGCGCCGGTACGAGCTCTTCGAGTACGCGGGCGATCCTCAGGCCGAGCGCGTGCTCCTCGTCATGGGGTCGGGGGCAGAGACAGCCCACGAAACCGTGGATCGGCTGGTCCGTCGCGGCGAACGGGTGGGTGTTCTCAAGACGAGGCTCTTTCGACCCTTCTCGGTCAACCATTTTTTGGCCGCTCTCCCGGCGAGCGTGCGAGCCGTGGCCGTTCTCGATCGCACCAAGGAGCCGGGCGCTGTGGGCGAGCCGCTCTACCTCGACGTGATGGCGGCGCTCGGGGAGGCGAACATCCGATCGCTCGTCATTGGCGGCCGCTATGGCCTTGCCTCGAAGGAATTCACCCCGGCCATGGTGAAGGTTGTCCTCGACGAGCTGTCCCGGGCCGAGCCGCGTCGCCATTTCACGGTGGGTATCAAGGACGACGTGACCCACCTCTCATTGCGCATCGATCCTTCTGCTGGTGGCGACCTCGAGTCGGGCGATGAGGCGACGGTGCTGATGTACGGCCTCGAAACGGACGGGACCGCGGACGCCGCGAGGAGGGCGGTCGAGATCGCGAGCGAGGAGGAGGGGAGCTACGCTCAGGCCTATTCCGTCCCTGATGCGGGGCAGCCGGGGGGCGTCATCGTCTCCCACCTGCGGTTCGGGACGCATCCTATTCGTTCGGCATACCTGATCAGGCGGGCCGGCTTCGTCGCCTGTCATCAATGGGGTTTCCTCGAGAAGTACGACGTGCTGGAGCCAGCGGCGCCCGGCTCCGTGTTCCTCCTCAACTCGCCCTTCGGCAAGGGGACTTTTGACAAGCTCCCGCGCGAGGTTCAGGCGCAGATCCTGGAGAAGGGGCTGCGGCTACACGCCATCGATGCGCGAAGCATCGCTGCGGAGAACGGACTCGGGGCGCGGATCGACACCATCATGCTGGCCTGCTTCCTTGCGCTCTCCGACGTCCTGCCGCGCGAGAAGGCCCTGGAGCGCATGAAGAGGAACATCGAGAGGTCCTGCGGAGAAGGCGGGGGCGAGGCCGCGAAAAGAAACGAGAGGGCGGTGGACGGTGCGCTCTCGCGCCTCGAGGGGGTGCCGGTACTCGGCCGACTCGCGGGTGAGCCGCGATCGCCAGTCGTGTCGGAAGCGACCCCCGACTTCGTGAACCGGGTGACCGCGCTCATGCTGGCTGGGAAAGGAAGCCTCCTCCCCGTCTCGGCCTTTCCGGTCGACGGCGCCTGGCCTGCCGGGATGGCCCGTTTCGCGAAGCGCCCTGTCGCGGCGGAGCTGCCGATCTGGGATCCCGACCTGTGCATCCAATGCAACAGGTGCGCGCTCATCTGTCCACACGCCGCCATCCGCGCCAAGTTCTACCCGGCTGAGGCTCTCGCCAGTGCGCCCCCCACGTTCAAGTCCGTCGAGTTCAAATCGGCGCTGGCGAAAGGGGCGATGTACACGGTTCAGGTGGTTCCCGAGGAATGCACTGGCTGTAACGTGTGCGTGGAGATCTGCCCCGCCCAGTCGAAATCCGAGCCGCGCCGCAAGGCCTTGGCGATGGCGCCCATGCTGGCGCTTCGGGCCCGAGAAGTGGAGAACTTCCAGTTCTTCCAGTCCCTCCCGCAAGCCGATCGAACGCAGCTCAGACTCGATGCAGCCGGGACGCAATTCCTCGAGCCGCTCTTCGAGTTCTCGGGCGCATGTCCGGGGTGTGGGCAGACTGCCTACGTCAGGCTCATCACCCAGCTGTACGGGGATCGCGTGCTGGTCGCCAACGCGGCCGGGTGCCCCTCCGTGTACGGGGGCAGCCTGCCCAGCACTCCGGCCTGCAGGAATGCGGAAGGTCGGGGACCAGCCTGGGCGAACTCGCCCTTCGAGGACAATGCCGAGTTCGGTCTCGGGATGAGGTTGGCCGTCGACAAGCAGGCGAGGTTCGCACGAGATCTCGTGCGCGGGCTTGCCGCTCCCGTGGGCGAGGAGTTGGTGAGCGCTCTTCTGCGGGCGGAGCAATCCACCGAGGCTGGCATTGCGCAGCAGCGGGACCGGGTGAAGGTGCTGCGCGAGCGACTCGGCCCCCTGGCGCGGCCGGGGGCGCGCAGGTTGGAAGTGCTCGCCGACTACCTCATCCGCAGGAGCATCTGGATCATGGGTGGGGATGGATGGGCATATGACATCGGCTATGGCGGGCTCGACCGGGTGTTCGCGTGCGGGCGCGACGTCAACGTGCTCGTCCTCGACACGGAGGTGGACGCGAACAGCGCCCGGGGCGGAACCGGCAAGGAGCGAAAAGATCTCGCCCTGTTGGCCATGACATACGGAAACGTCTTCGTGGCGACGGTCGCGCTCGGTGCCGAGGACGCGCAGGCGGTGCGTGCCATCCGGGAGGCTGACAGCTACCCCGGCACGTCGCTCGTGATCGCCTATGCACACTGCGCCAGGCAAGCCGCCGAAGCGCAGGGGCTCGACCGACAGGTGCTCGCGGTGGCGTCGGGGCGCTGGCCGCTCTTTCGCTTCGACCCGCGCTGCGCGGCAGCGGGGGTGGATCCGCTGCAGCTCGACGCTCCGCTGCCATCGGTTCGCTCCCTCGATGTCCGTCTGCCCGAGGATGGGCGCGTCGCGAAGGCCGCGAGGTCGCCCGAAGAGCTCAAGGCGCTGGCGCGGGAGCGCTATCGCGTGATCGAGGAGATGGCGGCGGGCAAGCAAACCCTTCCTTCCGGAGAGGCGATTGCTTCCTCGGCTGCGCCATCTCGCAATGGCAACCCGAAATGAGTCGATCGCCGCGCCCGTGCGTGAGCACGCCTCGCCAAGGAGGAATGGCGGCTCTCTGCTGAGGGTATTCCTTGGGTCCGCTGCTGGACGCCTGGCGAAGTGTCCTCGACCAGGCGCATGCCGGGCTCCGAGCCCTCGCCCGGGAGGTCGCTTTTGAGGACTGTCCTGCTCCAAGAGACCCTCCAGTCCGCCGAGAGACCCTGGTCCCGTTCCGTTCCGGTGCGCGGGAGCAGGGCCGTTCCCATCCACCTACAGTCATCGCAGGCAACGCTCGCAACGCCATGAACATCCTTGTCCTCAACTGCGGCAGTTCCTCCGCCAAGTTCGCGGTCATCGATGCGAACACCGGCCAGGAGTTCATCTCGGGTCTGGCCCAGCGCCTGGGCTCGCCGCAGGCCACGCTCGACTGGAAGAGCCAGGCCGGGAAGAACTCCACTGCGCTGGCGGGCGCCTCGCACGATACGGCCCTGCGCGCCGTCGTCGATCTCCTCAGGGATCTTCGCCTCATGGAAGATCTGAAGGGGATCGGGCACCGGGTCGTCCACGGCGGGTCCAGGTTCTCCGGACCGGTAACCATCACGCCGGCGGTGGAGGAGATGATAGGTGAGTGCATTCAGCTCGGTCCACTGCACAATCCGCCCAATCTGCTCGGGATCCACATTGCCAAAGAGTTGCTTCCGAAGCTGCCGCAGGTGGCGGTCTTCGACACCGCGTTTCACCAGACGATGCCAAAAAGAGCCTACACGTATCCGGTGCCGTACGCATGGCTCGAGCAGCACCAGGTCCGGCGCTACGGGTTCCATGGAACGAGCCACCGCTTCGTGTCGCAGGAGGCCATTCGCGAGCTCGGTCTGTCCCCCGGCGACAACGCGGTCATCACCGCTCACCTCGGTAACGGCTGTTCGTGCGCGGCAGTGAGGAACGGCAAGAGCGTCGACACCACCATGGGTCTTACTCCGCTCGAGGGTCTAGTAATGGGTACGCGCTCTGGCTCGGTGGATCCCGCCATCATTGGGTACATGGCCAGGGCGCTGCACGAGCCGCCCGAAAAGATCCTCGACGCTCTGAACAAGCAATCGGGACTCCTGGGGCTCTCGGGGATCTCGAACGACATGCGGGTCATCGCGGAGGCGGCGGCGAGGGGGCACGAGCGAGCCGCGCTCGCGCTGGAGATCTTCTGCTACGTGCTCGCCAAGGCGGTGGCGAGTCTCGTCGTCCCGCTCGGCCGGCTCGACGCCCTCGTCTTCACCGGCGGGATCGGCGAGAACTCGGTGCCGGTTCGCGCAAGGGTGGTAGACCAGCTGGGCTTTCTCGGCCTCGCCATCGACGCGTCTGCAAACGCTGATCACGGTCGCACGCGCGGGGGACGCATCAGCAGTGGTGGTGGGCCGGTGGTGGTGGTGGTACCGACCAACGAGGAGCTCATGATCGCTGCGGAGACCGCGGAAGTTGTGGAGGCAGCGCGCGTCGCCGGTCCCCCCGCAGGCCGGTGACGCGACGCTCGATCGTCTCGCATGGCGGCAAGGGTTGCTCGGCTCTCTTCGGACATGAGGTCAGGATGTCGCGTACACTCCTCGTAGCTCCCGCCAGCCGAAGTGTTGGCCTCACCACCGTGTGTCTCGGCCTCGTGCGCGCGTTCGATCGACGGGGCACGCGCGTGGGCTTCGTGAAGCCCATCGCGCAGCGCGGCGACGAGATGGAGGTTCCCCTCATGAGGGCGGGGGCGCGTCTCGAGCCGCCCGAGCCGATTGCTCGTCACAGGATGGAGGAGTTGCTCGCGTCTGGTGACGACCAGACCCTGATGGAGGAGGTGGTCTCCATCTGCCACCGGGCCGCGGAGGGGAGCGACGTTCTCGTGGTGAAGGGCCTGGCTCCCCAGACGGGCATGATCTACTCGACGCGCGTCAACGCCCTCATCATGAAGGCCCTGGACGCCGAGCTCGTGCTCGTGGGTTCGCCGCGCGAGCAGACCCCGGCCGAGATCGCCGGCGCGGTGGCAATCGCGGCGCGCGGCTACGGGTCGATCGCTGCGAGCCACGCGGTCGGGTGCGTGCTGAACCGCGTCTGCATCGGGCCGGGCAAGTGCGCCTACGACGCGGTGACATTTGGGCCGGTGGCAGGCGGTTGTGGCGATTGCAGCGGCGCACGTCTGAGCGAGGTGGAGATCGTTGCGTACCGCGAGGCGCTACGGGCCGAGAACCTGCGGCCCCTCGCCATCGTCCCGTGCAGCAAGCAGCTCGCGGCCCCCCGGGTGAAGGACGTCGCGGAGAACATTGGCGCCAAGGTGGTGCGCGAGGGGGACTTCGCCCGTCGGCGAATCCAGAGCGTGGTGCTGTGTGCCATGACGGTGCCCAATGCCATCAAGGCGCTCGGGCCGGGCGCGCTCGTCATCGTTCCTGGCGACCGCAGCGACATCATCCTCGCTGCCAGCTTGGCGGTGCAAGGGGGAATGTACCTCGCGGGCCTGCTCCTCACCGGCGGGCTGGAGCCGGACGTAAACGTCATGTCCCTCTGCAAGCCGGCCTTGGAAACAGGCCTGCCGGTGCTTTCCATCGCCGAGGGCAGCTACGCTGCGGCCACCAAGGTCGGAGCCATGAATCCGACGATTCCCGTCGACGATCTGGAGCGCATCGAAGCATCGATGAACTGGGTGGCCGACCGGATCGAGTCCTCGTGGCTCGACAGCGTCGCCGGCACCCCGCGCGCGCCGCGCCTGTCGCCGCCGGCGTTCCGCTATCGCCTGGTTCAGGTGGCGCGCGCGGCCAACAAGCGCATCGTGCTGCCCGAGGGCAACGAGCCGCGCACCGTTGCCGCGGCCGCCATCGTCCAGGCCCGTGGCATTGCCCGGTGCGTCCTGATGGGAAATCCCGACGAGATCCGGGAGGTGGCGGCGAAGCAGGGAGTGGCGCTGCCGAGAACGGTCGAGCTCCTCGACCCTGCCGAGGTCGCGCCGCAGTACGTCGCACCGCTCGTCGAGCGCCGCAGGGCGAAAGGGATGACCGCCGAGCTGGCCCTGAGCGAACTGTCCGATCCCATCATGGTCGGGACGATGATGATGGCCCTCGGCGAAGCCGATGGCCTGGTCTCGGGCGCAGTTCACACCACCGCGCACACCATCCGCCCGGCGCTGCAAGTCATCAAGACGGCCCCGGGGTGCAGCCTCGTCTCGAGCGTCTTCTTCATGTGCCTGCCCGAGGAGGTTCTGGTGTTCGGCGACTGCGCGGTCAACCCAAACCCTTCCTCGGAGCAGCTCGCCGACATTGCCATCCAGAGCGCCGCGTCGGCCCAAGCTTTCGGCATCGCGCCGCGGGTGGCGATGCTCTCCTACTCCACCGGTTCGAGCGGAACTGGCGAGGATGTGGAGAAGGTCAAGAGGGCCACCGAGCTCGCGCGAAAGGCCCGTCCGGACCTGCTCATCGATGGTCCGCTGCAGTACGACGCCGCCGTCATGCCTGATGTGGCTCGCCAGAAGATGCCCAACTCGCCGGTAGCCGGCAGGGCCACCGTGCTCGTCTTCCCGGATCTCAATGCCGGAAACGTGACCTACAAGGCCGTGCAGCGCAGCGCGAACGTCGTCAGCATCGGTCCGATGCTGCAGGGGCTGGCCAAGCCCGTGAATGACCTGAGTCGCGGTTGCTTCGTGGAGGACATCGTGTTCACGATCGCTCTCACGGCCATTCAGGCAGAGCAGGGAGCTTCGCAGGTCGTTCCGGCCACGGGGGGGTGACCGTCGCATGGCGGTGACCTCGTCCCCGCCTGCGCCCGGCACTCTCGCGGGCGCTCGCGACAAGTCTGAGTCCCTGGTAGTAGCATCCATCTTCATCCGCAGCGGCCGCGCGGTTCATCCCAGCGGCGTTCGGAGGAGGAGCCTCGAAGCGGGGAGGGCAGATCGCATGTCCATCCGGATGCTGCTCCAAGGAGGCGACCGGCGCTCGAAGGGGCGAGCTGACGCGCTGGCTACCGATGCACTCGACGATCCTGGGCTCGTCGCGGAATTGGTGGAAGCGCTGCTTGATCGCGATGAGATCGTTCGGCTTCGCGCCGCCGATGCGCTCGAGAAGGCGAGCGCCGAGAAGCCAGAGTTGCTGGCTCCACACGCTGCCACGCTGCTCGGGCCGGTGGCAGATCTGGAACAACACGACGTTCGCTGGCACGTGGCGCAGATGCTACCAAGGCTCCCCCTCGATGGGGCGGGGCTGCGGCGGGCGGCGAGGGTGCTGGCGGCGACGCTCGAATGCAAGAGTCGGGTCGCGCGCGTGTTGGCGATGGATGCCCTGGTGGAGCTGGGCGACCGGGCCCCGCAGCTTCGGGAAATGGCTGGGCGCGCCGTCGCCGATGCGCTCGCAGCAGGCAGCCCGGCGGAACAGGCTCGCGCACGGAAGCTCGTGAAGAGGCGAGTGTGGCTCGCGCAATCGAAGGAGCAGATGCCTGCCGCAGTGCGGAGAAGGAAGCCAAAGGTGAACATGCGTCGCAGGTCCCGCCTGTCAAACAAGGGAGATTCGCCTGGCTGATTGAGAACAGGCCGGTGGGGGCCGTGGAGCCCAGCTGTGAGGTGTTCGTGCCTGCAAGCTTCTTCGGCTTGTAGGTCACCGGATGGGCGCCCCAGCGCGATCCTTGTCGTTCCTTCCGCACCTCGAGTTGGAGTCCCGGCGGATTTCGTAGAAGGCGCGGCAGCGCCTGGCGCCATACCCTTCCGCGGATCGAACGAGTGTGGATGCCGGGGGGCGAACTTGGCGGTTCCGCCCCGGCGAGACAGCAATCCAGAAGCTGCAACACTACACGTGACGTTGTTGCCTGCTCACGCTGCTCGTGAAGCCCCGACCGAGACGGATCTTGTAGGATCCCGTCCTGCTCGAAGATCGCGCGCACAAGCGAGGAGCTGCCGCCGGCGCAGTGGCCAAGAGCGCCGCCTGTCGAGGACTCCGTTCACTGGCATCTCTCTCGGGTGCAACGCGCCTTTCGCAGCTGGGGAAACCGAGCGCAACTCCAGCGTGCCGTCCTCGGCTCGGCTCCACGGATCGTAAGTTTCGCGTTGTCATTGGAGCGGGAGGACAATCGCAGTCCCATCACTGCTTTCGTGTTCCGAGCACGCGGTGAGTAACAGCTTCTCCGGAGAGCACCACTGCGATGACGCCATGGCCAGGCCGGGTCCATTGCCCGACCAGATGCAGCCCGCTGATTGGGGTCCTCTGGCCCAGGCGCCGAATGCCGCTCTGCCGGGGCATGGCCGCCCAGCCATAGATCGGCCCGAACGGCTGCAGGTGGTACCCTTTCGGCAGCGCTTCCAAGGCGAGGTGGCTGCTGATCGATGGGATGAGCTTCTCCACCTGCGCGAGCATGAGTCTGGAGCGCTCGTCGGCCTCGCTCTCGGTGAGCGGCGCCTGGGTGCTGTTGCACCGGAAGCTGGTCATGCTGAGCAGGTGCAGTCCCTCGGGGGCCAAGCTGGGATCCCCGATGGTCGGGACGGTCAATGCGAAGCCGCTGAGCCGCCCGGCGTGCATCTGCTCCCACGCGACTTCGCTATTCCACTCCTGGATGATCATCGATTCGTGAGCCCAGCCCAGAGCGCGCAGTTCGAGATCGGTGGCCAGGCACAGTCTGGCTGCAGAGGCGCACAATTCCAAGCGTTCCAATCCGCGCCAGTACGCGGCAGGGACCTGCTGCGGCTGGAGGATGCTCCCGCGCTGGTGGGCATCGTCGCGCTCCCGTCTGGATCCTTCACCGGCCCTTGCCAAGAAGGGTGAGAGCGTGCCAGAGGCGATGGGGTCCGGCAAGCTCGGCCCCTGCCTCGGTCAGCTCGCGGTGGAAGAATCGCGGCCCCGGTCCGTCTCAAGCGCCGCGCGCGGTGCTTGCCTGTGACCCCGGGGCGCCATCCAATGTCGCGGTGAGTCACGACTCCAGCATGTGCGCGGTCCGGGCGACATGGCTACGTTTTCGCCTCGGGTGACACCGGTGCGGTCGCGTCTCTGCGAAGGTCATCGACGGATGCCCTCCACTGAAATAGGTCCGGGTACTTCTGCTTCATCTCGGCAGGATGCGTGTCGAGCAGCTTCGAGGCGGCGAGCTCAAACGACGCCTGAAGACCGTTCTGCGGGCGCAACCGGACCCCTTTGCCGAGCGAACCTGCAATCGGGATGTCGGCGCTCGGGATGATGGGAATGTCGACGCGAGGCGTGGTACCCAATGCCACGGACAAGCTTGCGATGCCTTGGCTCTTGCGCGCGGCCACATCCGGAGAGTAGGGCACGCCTGGAGTCACAAGCTCCGCCAGCAGC
>Ga0335081_10019843_pt1 | contig 10870 bp, 8 predicted proteins | sample Lox_Sample_35_FD_206713 | JGI IMG/M metagenome (GOLD analysis project Ga0335081, IMG submission 206713) | Soil microbial communities from Loxahatchee National Wildlife Refuge, Florida, United States - Lox_Sample_3.5 | ecosystem: Environmental > Terrestrial > Soil > Wetlands | place: USA: Florida...
ACTGTCTACTTATTTAGAGAACGAAAGTCTAGCTCGAAGCAACTCAGAAGGCAAAGGGCAAAAGGCAAGGGCCCGGGCGGGAAAGAAGAAGATCAAATGGCAAAAAGGCAAATGGCAAATGGCAAATGGCAAAAATGAAGAGAAGATTCTCGCCGGTGGAGAGTGCAGGACTTGGTGCTTGAACCTGAAAGAAGACGGAGTTCCGTTCTTCACATTTGCCATTTGCCTTTTGCCATTTGCCTTTTGATTTTCTTTCTTTGTTCGCTGAAAGGATAAAGAGTGCCTATCGCTGACACCAACATGGAGGCTCCGGCAGCCGCGGCAATCCGCCCGCGCCGTGGCGAGCCGTGGGCGGCGAGTGCGGTGCTAGGCTATGCCGCGGCGGAGATCCTCGACCGCGTGGCGGTCCGGCAGGCCGATCCCTTGATCGGACCGTTCCTGCGCGGTCTTCCCAGCCTGGCGCTGGGAATCATCCTGGTGTGGAAGAACCACACGCTGGACGAGCTTCGGCCCGGCTCCGCGCGCTACATCGGGCGCCGGCCTATCGTCTCCCTGCTGACGGCGGGCGTGCTTTCCACCCTCGGCCTCTTCGCCTATTACTTCGCCATGCGGGTGGGCGGCGTGGTAATCACCGTGCCGGTGCTTCAGACTTACGTGATCTGGGGGACGCTGATCGCCTGGGTGTTCCTGGGCGAACATCTAGCTAGGCTAGCAGTCGTGGGGATCGGGCTGCTGTTCCTGGGCCTGGGGTTCCTTTCCTGGGGCCAGCTCAGCGGGCACCCGACCTCCCCGCATTGGTATCTCGCCATTCCTTTGGCCTTCTTTACGGCGCTCACTTACGGGGTTTCGGGAGTGCTATGGCGCGACGCGCAGCTTCGCGGCGCCCACCAGTCCACCGCCATCCTGCTTCAGTTCCTGGCCAGCGAAGGCGTGGCGCTGCTCGGCCTCGCGGCCATGGGCCGCAGCGGCTCCATCCTCGAGACCGCCGGGCGCAACCTCGCGGCGCTGCTGGCGAGCGGTGTGCTTGCCGGGGTCATTGCCATCTATTGCCTGTTCACCGCTTTCCGCCTGATGGCGGTGGCGCGCGTGTTTGCCTTCTTTCCGCTCAATCCGATCATGGCCACGCTTTTCGCGCACTTCGTGTTGCACGAATACCTGAGCCTGACGATGCTGGCGGGCGTGGTGCTGGTGTCGGCCGGGCTGACGCTGACCCAGGTGTTCAGCCCCAAGGAGGAGAAACAGGCTTCGTGAAAAGTGTGCACGTGGGTGCCGTCAGCAACCGACGGTCAGGCTTCTTACTGAACCGTCACCGTAAGCGCCAAAACCGGGTGTCCCAGCGCGTAGGGACCTTGGGCGGTGACGTTCACCTTGTCGCCGGAAGTCGCTGGAAGCGTCAGCTTCACGGTGGCGTTGCCGTTGCTGTCCACCACCGCGATCTGCTGCGTGGTGGAACTGGTGGAAGTGGGGGGATACACACCGCCCAACAGAGAACCCGCATTCACCGTGAACAGGACGGAGGCCCCGGCGGTGAACGAAGGCGGCAAAACCGGGCACGGAGGAACCTGCGGTCCGCAAGCCGGCGAGCCGACGGATTGACCAGGGTTGAGGGTGACCGAGACCGTCACGGTCTGGCCGGCGGCGCCGGAAGCCTGCGTGGCGTTGTTCGTCAAGGTGGCGGAGGGATTGCCGATCACGATCCAGCCGCCCTGCGATTGGGTGACGCCCGAGCTGTCCTGGCCGGTCACCGTGAAATGATAGAAGCCGGGAGTCTCGGTGGCCGCGGTGCTTACCGAGATGGCGCCTTCCCGGCTGGGGGTCACCTGGGCCTCGGTGATCGAAATGGTGCCGCCGCCGGAGTCGAAGCTGGCGCCGGTGAGCGTTACCGAGCTGCCGGAGAGAAGTTTCGGTGCGAGGTTGACGGATCCGCCCGCGGGCACCTGAATCGTGTCCGGATTCAAATCCCACTCCGCGGCGGTGGCAGTGGAGGAGCCGGTCACCACGAGCAGGGTCGCCGAATAAGACGGGAACGTCTGCGTGGCGCTCCAGGGCTGGCTGGTAGACGCCACGATGGAGTTCGGCAATGCCTGCGACAGCCTGTAACTGGTGAAGGCGCTGGCCGAGAAATGGTTGAGCGCGAACGTCACTTGCGCCGCGTTCACCGGGTCCTTATTGATGACCACCAACGTCAGCGGGGCTCCCGCCGGCGAAAGCGCGGCGTAGACGCTGAAAAGGTTCGGGTCGGCATTGTGGGTGGCGGAGATGGACGTGGTTCCGAACGTGCTGTGGTTGCCGTCGTAATTCTGGTAGAGCTTCAGCGCCTGGTAGTTCGGGTTGGTTGGATTGGGAGCGGTCCAGCGGGACGCCAGGTAAACGCGCTCGCGGCCGATGATGCCGTAGGCGTCGGCGTCGGCGAGGGCGGTGGAGAAGTTGGATTCGCCGGCGAACGCGGCACTCCATTCCGTCATGCTCAGCGGCGTGTTGGGGTAGATCATGTTGATCATGGCGCGCAGACGCGGGATGCGGAAGGGAATAGTTCGCTGGGGTTGAATCGAGGTGGTCCAGATCTGGTCGATATCCGAACCCGGCTCACTGTTGTAGGTCGGGTCCCAGTAGTCGCGATAGATTCGCAGCGTGAGCGCCTGGTTCTGGGCCTGAGTAAACCCGGAGGTGTCGGGCCCATCGGGATAGGCGTGCACGTCAAACACGTCGAGCGAACGGGTGTTGTCGATCTGGTCGCGCCAGTGGACCTCATTCAAGAACCAGGGGAGCTGGTCGATCTGGCCGTGCGCGGCTTTGTCGTTGCCGTTGGCGCCGTTCCAGTAGAACCACCAGCAGCAGCTTACCGGCCCGAGGCGAACGGCGGCCGGGTCCCAGCTCTTGAGGTTGCGCGCTTCCGCGAGGTAGGTGTCGCGCAGCTCCTTGTAGCCGGTGGGATTGGGGTGGACGTCACGGTGGGTGCCGCCCCAGATGTCCACTTCGTTGTCCATGTTGTAGAAATGCTGCGCGGACGACGAGGTGTTGAAAGCGGAGGCCAGCGCAGTAGTCCAGTCGTTACGGTAGAGGCTGCCGGTGCAGTTGCCGTTGGCGGCCGGAGGGCACGGGCTGCTGGAGGTGTCGAGCAGCGGCACGTTGGCATCGTGAGGGTTATTTCCCGTGATCGGGGTAGAGCAGTCTGTCTCCAGGCCGTCGCCGGCATCGGAGTCGTACGGGTCGGATGCGCACTGCGCGCCATATTTGGCCACCGAGAAGCTGTGGAAGCGGCCGTCCGCTTCCGCGTTGGGCGCGTTCGACACCCAGTCCAGCATGACCATGGTCATCAGAGGGTTGCTTCCCGCCGCCAGCACGTCGCGAATCCATTGCGCCGAGTCACTGTCACCGCCGTTGTTGAACCCGCTGATGAGGTAGTCGCTGAAGTACCAATCGTTGGCGGCATTGTAAGTTTGGGTCTGCCAGTTGTATCGGGAGGTTGCGTTTCCGCCCCAACGAACCACGGTCATTCCGCTGTCGGTCACGTGCGGGGCATCTTGGGGATAAGCCCCGCCGTAGACGTAGCGGCTGATGGGGTGGCGATTCGCGAGCGTGTTCACCGTGACTTGGACTTCGGAGATAGCCGCCTCGGGAGTTGCAGTGGCTTGGGTTGAGTTGGCGCTTTCGCCGGCCGAGTTGACCGCGGAGACCACATAGAAGTACGGCGTTCCGTTGTTGAGCCCGGCGTCGGTGTAGCTGGTGACGGTCGGTGAATCGACTGTCGCGTAGGATCCACCGCTGGTGGTGGAGCGCTTGACGTGGTAGCTGGTGGCTCCCGCGCTCGCATTCCACGACAGGACCACTTGCGCGTTGCCTGGGGAAGCGCTAAGGCCCGTCGGAGCGGCTGGGACAACGTTGGGCGTGGCACTGACTTGTGCCGAGTTGGCGCTCTCGCCCCCCGCGTTCACTGCGGAGACCACGTAGACGTAGGGCGTACCGTTGGTGAGCCCGGTATCAGTATACTTCGGGGCCGTGGGTGCGCCAACCTGGGTGTACGGTCCACCGTTGGTGGTGGAGCGCTTGACGTGATAGAGGGTAGCCCCCGTGCTCGCGTTCCAAGACAGTGCGACCTGCGCGTTGCCTGGGGAAGGGGTGAGACCGGTCGGCGTCGCGGGAGGAGCGACAGGCGTCGCGCTGACCTGTGCCGAGTTGGCGCTCTCGCCCCCGGCGTTCACGGCGGAGACCACGTAGAAGTAGGGCGTACCGTTGGTGACTCCGGTGTCCGTATACTTCGCCGCGGTGGGCGCACCGATCTGGGTGTACGGTCCACCGTTGGTGGTGGAGCGCTTGACGTGATAGAGGGTAGCCCCGACGCTTGCATTCCAGGTGAGAATCACCTGAGCGTTGCCTGGGGAAGCGGTGACTTCTGTCGGCACGGCTGGGGGGGCGTTCGGCGAGGCCCAGACTTCCGCCGAGTTGGCGCTCTCGGCCGAAGGGTTGGCCGCGGAGACCACGTAGAAATACCGCTTTCCGTTGGTGAGCCCAGAGTCGTTATATTTCGGAGCGGTCGGTGTGCCTATCAAGGTGTACGGTCCACCTCTCGTGGTGGAGCGTTTGACGTGATAGCTTGTAGCGCCGGGACTCAAGTCCCACGTAAGGCTGACCCGGGAGTTCCATGCCGTAGCGATCAGTCGAGCGGGTGCGGGAGGTGCCGTGAGCCAACCTCGGCTTCCGCCGAGCCCATTGCCGGCCCCGCCGCGCGCTCCCGAAAGAAGTGCGACGACCAGGAAGGGCCAAGATAGAACCTTCGCTCGAGTCAGGAAAGGCATCTTGATTACCATATTAGCATCCTCCCCGGGGTTCTCCGTACTCGTGAGTATACACCGATCTGCCCTCAACCGCCGTGCGGTCAAGGTCGAGAAGTCGAGCCAGGGGCCACCAATTGCCGATTGCGCGATTGGAAGAGAAGAGTAGGCAATCCGCGAGAGCCTTCCAGCAGCCACCATCGCCACTGAGCCTTTCTTCCAATCGTCAGCGTCAATCTGCAATCGGCAATTCTGCCGAGGGGGGCAAGATTGTGCTTATCGCCGGCCATTGTCAAGAACCTGAGGTGTTGCGGCAACCAGTTTCCTAGCCGGTTCGCCGGCGTCGGCGGCTTGGCGGCGCGCCGCCGCCTTCTGCTGGTACATGGCAGCGTCGGCCCTTCCCAGGACTGCCTTGATGGTCTCGCCGGGCTGCCAGGCGACCAAGCCGACGGAGGCGTCGATGTTGACCTTGAGGGCCTCCGTGCCATGCTGGACCTTGTATCTGCCGAAGACCCACTTCTGGACGCGTTCTATGTGGACCTTGGCTTCCGCCAAACCGGCGTCCAGCAGAACGATGAACTCGTCACCACCCCAGCGGCCCACCACGTCCGTGGAACGCGACGCCGACCGCAGTTCGCCGGCGAATTGCTTTAGCACGTCGTCACCCGCCAGGTGCCCGTAGGTGTCGTTGACCTGCTTGAACCCGTTCAGGTCAAGCATCACCAGGCAAAACGGCCGCGTCGCGGCGATGCGGTCTTCCAGCCTCTTCTCGACCCCGTGGCGATTGTACAGTCCCGTCAAGGCGTCCACCGCCGCCCGGTGCTCAGCCTCTTCCAGTTTGGTTTGGTAGGCGGAGACCTGTGTTCGCAGCGCCGCCACTGACTTGCGGCTGTCCTGCTCCATCTTATTCACGCAGGTCCTCAAATCCTCGGCGCCCCGCACCAGCGCGGCCCGGATCTGGGGCAGATCCTCGAGCTTGACCATCGCCTGCAGGCGTGTGGTGAACTCGCCGAACTGGCTGGTGTGATGCTGATCGCGTTCTGCGGTCGACTCGGCAGCGCGGGCGAGCACCGTGAGGATCTCCTTCACTTCGTCGGCTCGTTGTTGGAAGTACTCCGCGGCTTGTCCACCCCACTGCTGTAGCCGTTCTTCCACGTGCTCTTCCGTCTCTCGCACGGTCTGGCAGGTGGTCTTTTCCGACAGACGCTCCGCCAGAGTCGTCAGGCTTTGCTGCAGGTCGGGCCCCAGAGTGGGGCAGGCCTGCGCTCCACAGCTTCCCATAGCGGTCAGCGCCGAGCGGTAAGAGTCTAACGTCAAAGCCAGAAGATCGTCCGGGCGTCCCCTAAGATGCTTGCTCAACTCGTCCCGGTCCAGGTCCATGTACTTCTTCAGGGAGATCATCGTTTGCCAGCCCTTTCCTGCTCTCCGCTCGGGTCGGACGCAGTAGAGGTTCGGTGGAACGGGTGAGGCGGTGGCGCCTGATGTCCGCGGGCGCGTCCAGCTCACGCCAAGTTGGTTTATCGGCACTTCTCGAAAGTATTCTTAGCGGGGCGGCACGCGGAGAATTAGGAGAAGCGTACGCACCAACCCCCTCGACGGGTGTATGATACGAAGGCAGTTGGGACCGAAAGGGAACTCCGGCCGAAGCCCGGGGCACAGCGACGGCTTGCATCAACCCGCCCACCGCTCCCGGAATCGACCGAGGAGAGCCCATGCGTCCCTGTTACGGTTGGTATTCCACAGTTCGCGGGTTTTGGTTCACGGCGGTATCCCTTTCTCTGCTGACCGGTGGATGTGGGGGCGGCGTCGTCTTCACCCCTCCACCGTCCACGGGGGTGACGACCCCTGCGTCCTACACGCGGCCGGGAACTGACATTCAAATCACTTTTGAAAACACGAATTCGCAAACGGCATTTACCACCGCCGAGGTGACGGCCATGGACAACGCGTTGAGCGTGATTCCGACGCCTCAACTCGAGCATAGCAACTGGATTGCGGCCGAGCCGAGCGATGCGCCATCCACGGGCGAAGGCGTGGTCTTAAACCTACCACCGCCACCGTTCCCGGTTGATGCGGTTCTCGTGATCGTCTTGCTCGACGCCGGAATTGGCCGAAACGTGTATCAGAATGTGCTCTCTCCGGTGGAGCAATCGGAACGGCAGACGTTGGACTCCGCTCCCTCAGCTACCGCAGCAGAGGCGGATTTCGGGGCCCTCAACACCTTATGGCTTACTTCATCCGCCGCCACCTTCAGCGTCAACCTCTTCAGCGCCGCCCAGGCCGGCATTGACGTGCCTCTCGAGGAAGACCTGTTCATGATGGCTGCTCTGTTCGTGAGTCCGGACAACACGATAAGCCTCTACTTCCTCGATCCACTTTTCAATTCGTCCACGGTCACGGCCATGACGGTTAGTCGGACCGCCGCCGGCTTTTCCATGTCGACGGCCAGCTCGGGGTTGCCCATCTTCCCGACGTATCAGTTCACGCTATCGAGCGACGGAACTACGATCACTTCGGTGACTTTTGATGGGCAAACGTATGTCCTGAACGTGCCGATTCCGGAGACGTTTCTGGCCTACCTGAACCGCCTGCCGATTTCGGCTGCGGCCAACTGGTAGCTGCTTTGTGAAAGGGCGGCTGTCTTGCTTTGGCTGCGGGCACACCAGTGCTACGGTTTCTGTGACGTAGGGCGGCGTTGTGTAACGCCGGCTGGTGGGTTGGTGTAATATGCTGAATCACCGGACGCGGGGAATTACCAATCGGTGGCGCCAAAGGATACGACTGCGTTTCCGACCCCCAGTCTAAAGCCCAGGAAGCCACGGGCCGCGGGGAGTAAGAGTTCTGAATATGACACCAGGGTCAAGCGACGGCAAACGGTGGGATTTCTCCCGCTTCAATCGAGCGCTGCTGTACGCGTCCGAACTGCACGCCAAGCAGAGGCGCAAGGGCAGCGATATCCCCTACCTTGGCCACCTGCTGGGAGTGGCCAGCATCGTACTGGATTACCGCGGCAATGAGGACGAGGCCATCGCGGCCCTGCTTCACGATGCCATCGAGGACCAGGGGGGAGACGTTACGCGCCAGGAAATTCGCCGCCGCTTCGGAGATAAGGTAACGGCAATCGTGGATGGTTGCACCGACAGCGATCAAGTGCCGAAGCCCCCTTGGCGGCCACGCAAGGCCGCGTACATCACCCGCCTTCGCCACCAGCCGAAATCGGTTCTGCTGGTTTCCGCTGCCGACAAGCTGCATAACGCCCGGGCGGTGCTTGCCGACTACCGGGTAATCGGCGACCTGCTGTGGAGCCGATTCAAGGGCGGCAAGGAAGGAACCTTGTGGTACTACCGCGAGTTGGTAAAGGCGTATCACGAGGCGGGAGCGCCGGCGGCGTTGACGGAAGAACTGGACCGCGTAGTCTCGGAGCTCGAACGGCTGGCGCGGGAGGAATTGAGTCATTGAGCCATCGGGTCATTGAGCCATTGGCAGCCCAAAGGCGAAAATCTAAGTCACTCGTTCTCGCTCATGAATCTCGAACCTTTTCTTCAGTGGCTCAATGACCCGATGGCTCAATGGCTCAATGACTCAATTCTTCTACAACCCGATGTACCAATCGTACCCGCGCTCGGCCCAGTAGTCTGCCGGGCGGGCTCGGGAGTAGCGAATGGTCCCGATGCGCTTCAGACTCTTGACGCCATACTTTACGGTGATCACCAGGCGGAGAGGCGCGCCGTGGTCCTGGGTCAGCGGGGCCCCGTTCATCTCGTAGGCCAGCAGCGTTTGCGGATGGAGCATGCTCTCCATCTCGACGCCCACGTAGTAAGCGCCGTCGGGCGTCTCCAGGGCCACGTAAGGCGGAGGGGCGGGGGACTGGTCTCGATCGTCGTCATCGTCTTCAGCGGGAGCGACCGGCGGATAGGCCGCCATGAAATCGGAGAAGCGAGCACCGGCCCACCGCATTACCTTACTCCAGCCCTCAATGCACTTGAACTCCGTGGTCATCTCCACGCGCGGCAGTTTCTTGATGGCATCCAGGGTGAGCATCAGCGGTTCATCCGCTCCCACGATGCCTTCCACGCGAAGTTGCCAGGAGCTCACGTCGATCTCATCATCCAGGCCCAAGTCGCCGTTGACACGATCGCCGGCGGCGGCGGGCGGAAAGGCGGGGGCGAGGCGGCCCGGACGGAAATAGTCGCGAGCCAACTGCTCGTTGAGGCGGAGCGCCTGCCGGAAGGGCCACGGCGTGCCCCCGTCCAAACGCCGCGACGTCAGCCAGCGAAAACCGCCGAAGCCGGCCAGGGCCGCCGCGCCAGCCACCAGAAAGCTTCGTCGCGTCTGCTGTCGCATTCTCCGGAGGACTTCGGCGTTTTGTCGCGAGATGCTTTCCTCCTCCTCCTCGCCGTCGGCGGGAGGTGGGCCTGAACCGGGGAGGGCAGTGAGAGTTGGCTCCCTCTCGGCGGCCTCCGACGGCTGACCCGCAGCAGCCGCCGCTTCGTGCGCCCCTCCCGGTGTGCCGCCCCCGGCCGGGTCGGCCGGCAAGCCGTGAGCGACGCCAGGTTCATTGGGCTTCCGGTTGCCTTGGCCCATGGGGTCCACCCTTTCGAAGAATGGAGAATTGACGATTGAAGACCAGAAACCATCACCCGTTAGCAGTCAGCAAGAAAGCTCGGCGTCTTGCTGATAGCTGATCGCTGAGAGCTGATAGCTTCGTCTCTTACAATCGTCAATTCTCACGCGACACCAGTTCGTAACCGCTCACCATAGACCGAGAGTTGTTCCAGCCGGCGCGGATCACCTGGGACACGTGTACCAGGAAAAATAGAATGTAGCCCCAGGCTAGCAAGAAGTGCTCGAAACGAGCCGCCGGGTATCCGCCGAGCAGAGAATCCAGCCATGCGAATTGTGTCGGCTTGTAGATGGCCAAGCCCGTCACCATGGAGCCGAAGCCCATCAGGACCACTGCGGTGTAGGCGATTTGCTGCGCGCCGTTGAATTTTCGCTGCGGCAGCGGCTTCTTGTAGAGGCCCAAATCGTGCAGTGTCACCAAGTGGGCTTCACGGAAGGATTGCCGGTTCGGCACCAGGTAACGCCATTCGCCGGACGCCACCGTATAAATCACGTAGACCACGCCGTTGACCACGAAGAACCACATGAAGAAGAAGTGCCACGCCATGCCTTGCGCCAAGCGGTGGCTGATGCCAAGCGCGTCGTAGAACCCATCCGGGAAAAACTGGAAAAGGGTAAGCCGGCCGATCCCGAGACGGTAGATGTCATTGGCCCAATAAATCCAAAGTCCGCTCCAGATCATCAGGGCCAGGATGGGGAAATTGATCCAGTGGCACCAGCGAATCGCCAGCGGATGCTTGGCTCTCATCTCCAGTCGGTTAGCCATGGCGAAACTCGAAAATCGAAAATCGAGCGCGCTCCCGGTTTCCCTGGCATGTCATTCTGAGCGAAGCGAAAATCCCTCTTTCCATTTTGCAGTGAAAACGAAGAGCGATTCTTCGCCTCGCTCAGAATGACATGAGGGCGAAATTAGCGGCAACGGCCCAAGGAGAAGTTCACGCCCCGGGACACGTCTCCCGCGTCTGCGTCACAGGCGAGTAGCCTCCCTCTCAATCGCGGGTGCGGTCAGCGCTTCGATAGCTTGTCCGCCATAGTCAGGAGGATCTTGCGATTGGCCTCCGGCATAGCCTCGAATAGTTTCACCAATTGCTTGAGAGGCCGCGTGAGGTTAACGCTGTCCGGCAGTTTTACGGGCTTCGGACGTTGCTCTTTAAAGTTGAGGATCTGGTAAGGCTGAACTGCCAGAGCTTTGGCAAATCTCTCGAGGGTGGCCAACGAAGGCGCAGTGTAGCCGCCTTCGACCCGCGAAATGTAAGACCGCAACAGGCCGGATCGCCGTTCGATATCGCCCTGCGATAGGCTCTTGGCCTCTCGCAGCGCCTTTAGTCGTTTTCCTATTTCCATATCTAAGATTTAATCGGAAATAAGCCAACTTGTCAACAATGCTTATTCTCGAAATGCCAGTCTTCGTAAATCGAGAGCAGGCAGCCCGCATCTTGACTCAGCTATCCGCCCTCAGCAAGAAAGTCGATTGT
>Ga0335081_10019844_pt1 | contig 10870 bp, 6 predicted proteins | sample Lox_Sample_35_FD_206713 | JGI IMG/M metagenome (GOLD analysis project Ga0335081, IMG submission 206713) | Soil microbial communities from Loxahatchee National Wildlife Refuge, Florida, United States - Lox_Sample_3.5 | ecosystem: Environmental > Terrestrial > Soil > Wetlands | place: USA: Florida...
GTGCCAGCGATTGATGGTGGTGTCGAACTGCATGCCCGGATCGCCGCAGCGCCAGGTGGCGTCGGCAATCTTATAGAGCAGATCCTTCGCCTTATAAGTATGCATGGGGCGGCCGTCTTTCACCGCCCGGGTGGTGAAGTCGGCATCGCGCAAGACGGAGTACATGAAGTCATCGCTCACGCGCACGGAATTGTTGGCGTTCTGAAAGAAAATGGAGCTGTACGCGGCCGAGTCGGGATGCGAGCCGTCATAGCCGCTCGCCACCAAGGCATGCGCCTTGGCTTCCTCCTGGGACTTGCACTCGATGAAATCGACGATGTCAGGATGGTCGATATTGAGGATCACCATCTTGGCGGCGCGTCGGGTTTTGCCGCCCGACTTGATGACACCGGCGAAGGCATCGAAACCCTTCATGAAACTGAGCGGACCGCTGGCGATGCCGCCGCCGCTGAGGGTTTCGGTGGACGAACGCAGGCTCGAGAAATTCGTGCCCGTGCCCGATCCCCACTTGAACAACATGCCTTCGGTCTTGGCCAGGGTAAGAATCGAATCGAGAGAGTCTTTCACCGAGTTAATAAAACAGGCGGAGCACTGCGGTTTCCGGTAACCGGTCACTCCAAACTCCACTTTGGCTTCGGCCGCATTCCAGTGCCAGTTCTGGGCATCTGAGTTGGGCTCGATACGATCACAGCCCACGTTGAACCACACCGGTGAGTTGAAAGCCGCATACTGGCGGAGAAGAAGATGAGCCAGTTCATCATGAAAGACGGCGCCGTCGTCCGGAGTCTTGAAGTAGCCCTGGGAGAGTCCCCAGTCGCGAATGGTTTCTGCCACCCGGCCGACCAGTTGGCGAACACCCGTTTCCCGCGCCGGGGTATTCAGGGTTCCGTGCAGATACTTGCTGGCGACGATGTTGGTCGCGGTCATCGACCAATCTTTGGGCACATCGACATCTCTTTGCTCGAAAATCACATTGCCTTGTGCGTCCGTGATCTGCGCCGTGCGACGCTCCCATTCGATGTCGTCGTAAGGCGAGATCCCAGGCTTAGTAAAAAGGCGGCGAAAGCTCAGCCCTGTTGCCTTCTTGCTCGTCATCGCCGGACGAATACCGGCCTCGACGCTGCTGGTGGCCTTCTTCTCAGTGACTTCCGACATTTTGTTTTCTCCTCTGGAGTCTCCGCTCCGTACCATCCGCGAAAGATCTGCTCGACATCACTGGCCGAAACGTGAGCGCTACGATCCCGACGAACCCGACACTCGTCCTGAGCGGCCTTCACGCTCCAACGAACCTTGCCATTCCTGGCTGCGGACGGAATCTATCACTCCCTGGGTCGGAATCCCCGCGGGCCCGATTCGCCAGAGTGCCAGTCTTCCTCCACCATGGATTATGCAGACTTTGTCGTTGCCACGGGGGGAGTCCGGTTAGACCGGAACCGTGGAACGGCCGCCCCACTAGCTCAGGTCTCAGCCTCGCTTTCAGTCTTCGAAGCCAGCCCCAAGGACTTCACTCGCGGGCAGGACAAGGCCTGGTGACCTCGGCCAAAGATTGCTAATCGGGCCAGCATCGCTCGATTGACCTCCCCCTCCCGCAGGTCCCATGGGATGGCAACAGTACTCCTGCCGGTTGCGGCTGTCAAGAACTAATATCTATATATTGTATATCAATCGCGCAACCAGGCAAATCTTCGACAGAGCCCCGGCCTTTTCGCGACCGGCGCCTGAGCGCTGTCTTCTGGGGTTGGCCGTCCGGGAACCCCGGCGGAACAGCCACCAGAGGCAAGCCCTGAAATCGCCTTGCCACTCCGGCAAGGCGGTTCGCTGAGCCCTCTCTCGAACCTCTACACCGCCGAGAGAGGGCTTTCCGGTTCGGGGGTGACGGCCTAGGAAGAGTTCAATTTTAGTTGATCTCGACCGGGTCGAAGTGTGGCCGCCAAGTTCCTCACAAGGCAGTTCCCTGGCGGGCGGAGATGCGATGTCTGGGCGAACTGGCAAGAGCGGGCGCGGTTGGCAAACCGGCCTCCTCCACCTGGTTGGCCGGGCCGAGCGGCACATAGATATCTTCGAAAATTGCCCGCCGCTGAATACTTCGGCAGCCATCGGAGGATTCAATCAGATAATCGCCTGGGATGCCGCGATGTTCACGCCCGAGCGCATCAACGAATACCAGGGGCTCAGTCAGTTGCTTGGCTCGGATCAGGAAACGGGTGCGATACGTCTTCCACTCTGTAGTCCTCACGTGCGTTTACCCCTTCGGGTTGGGAGCAATTTCTGGTTGTTGACTGTTCGAGTCTCGGCTGTCGCTCCTCGTGCACAAGATCACAGATTTTAGGACCGCTGCCGGTTGAAAATTGTCTAAGTAAAGTGAGGAGAATCTAACTCTGGACCGGTTGGGGGGTCAATTCCAAATTTTTGGTGCAATGAGGAAAATGGAAGGCTTGAAACGTAAAAAACTTTTCGCGACCCGAGGTTCGCCGAGCGATATCGGGAGAGAGCATCCTACCTAGCAGTTGCAAGCGCTTCGCTCGGCGAGCGCGCTCACCCATACCCCGGGCAGGGGTATTTCCACAACCGCAGCACAGGAAACCAACAATCTGGTGCGAGTTTCCTCATCTCGCGTCCGCGCCGACTGGCGCTCGGCTTCCACGCTTTCAGAATCGGACCTCGAGCAACTGCCGGGCAGCAAGTCTGCCGCTCGCAATCGCACCATGCACCGTTCCATTGTGTCCGGAGATGTCGGCGGCTTCACCCGCGAAGAACAATGTATTCTCCACCGCCGCCGCCAGTTCCTCGGGCGCTCCGGCTTGGCCCGCGCGGGCGCAGCTGTAGGCTCCCCGCGAGAACGGGTCGCTCTGCCAGTCATGCACATACGCATCGGCCAGAAGAGTCTCGAGTTCCCTCCGGCTGACTCGCAGCAACCCGCTGAGGCTCTTCAGGCTCTGGTGAACCGCGAATGCGGATCCTTGGCCGGAGACGCGTTCTGCCGAGTGAGCCGGCGACCATCCGGTGAGCAGCGCAGCTTTGCTCGGCATTTGTGTCCACCAGGTTGGGAAGTAATCATCTTGGGAGAAAAGAAAACTCATGGCCTCGAGTGTGCGCGAGCGATCGGCGTGACAAGGGCGCAGAGACTCCCAAAAGCGCTGCCGAAAACTCAATGTGACCCGAATCGCCTTTCCCATCACCAGGCCGTCGATGGCTTTCTGCTTTGCGGGCGGCAACTCGGGAGAGAATCGAAGAGCGCCGGCTTCGAGCACGCCGAGCGGCACCGCAATCAGAACCGATGGTGCCTCGAGGGCAGCGGGACCCGAAGCATTGCGTAAGCGCACCGTAGCTCGACCGCGCTTCCATTCGATTTGCTCGACCACCGAATCGAGTGCAATCGAAACTCCCGCGGCCAACACCTGCTTGTGGAAAATCTCTGTCAGTGTGCGATAACCGCCCTCCATTCGAAAGGAACGATCCCCGGCTATCTCCTCGTCGGCTCGCCTGGTTTTCACCAGCCAATCGACGCTGACTAGGTTCGGATCGACGGCGTGAAATCCGGTGACGTAATTTCGCGCTCGGTCGATGGCCGCCGCGAGCCTGGGGTCGCGTGCGGAGGGAGGGAAGCGGCGGTCGAGAAAGTGGAGAAAAGACTCGTCGGGTTCGCGGTTGTCCATCTGCTCGAGAATGCTTTCGACGTCGGAAAAAAACTCAGAAGGACACAATTCGTGGTCTTCGACCGACCAGAAATCTCCTTCGATCTCCTGGACGTTGACCACATGCACCGTGAGCGGCTCCCAAATTTCCCTGGGCAGGCCGTGAATGAATTCGGCGCCGAGCTCGACCGCGCTGTCGGCGGTTCGGTCCCATTCGGTGAACATACGGCCGCCAATGCGGTTGCGGGCTTCTAGGATCGTAGTGGCGAGACCGGCACGGCCCAGTTCGATCGCCGCAGCAAGACCGGCCGCGCCGGCACCGAGAATCACTGCGTCAGGCATGGGAAGGGCTGAGAGTTCGAGTTGGGGCAGACTCCGGCATTGGCGCCGGCGCCCTCGGGGATGTCGCGAAGAATCTAGGCAAAAATCCGGATTCCTAGATCCTTCGCGCCCGATGACCAGTTTTTCTTTAGCGGTGCGAGAGCGCCGGTTCGCGATGCTCGGCAAAGATCTTCAGACGATTGTTGATCTCGGCCCAGTTCACAACATTCCACCACGCGGCCAGGTATTCGGGACGGCGGTTGTTGTACTTGAGATAGTAGGCGTGCTCCCACACGTCGTTCCCCATAATCGGAAATAGACCTTGGGAAATGGGGTTGTCCTGATTGGCGGTGCTGATCACCTGAAACGATCCGTCGGGCTTGCCCACCAGCCAAGCCCAACCGCTGCCAAACTGTTTGGCACCGGCGTCGTTAAATTTGCTCTGAAAGTCCTGGAAGCTGCCGAAGGCGGTCTTGATCACTTGCGCGATGTCAGCGGTCGGTTCCCCTCCGCCTTGCGGCTTCATGATCTTCCAGAACATGGAGTGGTTCATATGTCCACCCCCATTGTTGCGCACGGCGGTGCGAATGTCTTCGGGGACGGCGTTCAAGTCGCGCAACAACTCTTCGACCTTCTTCGATTGCAGGTTGGGGTATTTCTCAAGCGCAGCATTCAAATTCTTGACATAGGTTCCGTGATGCATGTCATGGTGCAGTTTCATGGTTTGGGTATCGATGGTCGGTTCCAGGGCCGAATAGTCGTAGGGCAGGGCGGGCAGTTCATGAGCCATAATTAGTTTTCCTCCAGATCTGAACAGATGATAGATGCTCATCGATGGATTCAGGTGATCCGACCGATAGACAATTCATTCTAATGGTTTTGGGGCTGTGTGCCTAAACCAATTAGCGGCCGGCTCCGCTAGCCGGCTTGCTAAGTCCTGATCTCGTCACTTTCGGCCCAGGAAGCGCAGCCGCGAGCTAAAGCTGCGATGGCCGTAACCGCTGAAGACGAGGAACTGCGGTGAATCGATATCGCCGTTCACGAAGATGGGATTCAAACGATCGGTAACATTGTCGAAGCCGCCACGCAGGGCCCAGTAGTAGCCGAACAGGTGAAAACGCTTTTCGAGCTGCAGGTTCAGGTTGAAATAGGTGGGGAAGCGGCGCGAACCGGGAGGCTCCACCAGTTCCTGCAGGTTGTTGTAGACGTCAAAAGGGAATCCCGTGCGGGCTTCGGCCGCATAGGCCAAGTCGAGGTGGTGGATGATGGGAAGATTGAAGAAGGGAAGAAAACCCCAAGAAAGAAAGCGGTTGGGAGCGTCCCAGAGAAAGGGACCGGGGGCTTGGGGACTGAGAAATGGGTTGTCGACGTTGAAATTGAGCACCTGGTTGGAAGTCGTCGTCGAACGAGTGTAGGAGCCGCTGATCAGGTAGGATCGGCCGAAGTTGTGGCGCAAGCTGAGCTGAATGGCGTGGTAGTGATCGTGGCGCGTGTTCTCGAGAAAAAAATTGCCGCCCGCCAAGTTGTTTAAGGTGTTGTACACGAAATCGTTGGTGCCCTGGCGTTTTATGTATTCGGCTTTCAGGAAAATGGCTTTGGGCAGCCTTCGCTCGAAAGCCACACTCCAGTTGAGGAACCGGGGTGCTTCGAGCGACGTTCGATTTACCGTAAAGCTCGAGAGGACCGAGGTCGGTTGTGCGAGCACCGTCCCGTTCAAGTCCATCGGTTGGCCTGCGGAATTGAAGAAATAGTCGGATCGCTCTCCGGCGTAGGGGCGGGCAATCAGGATGATATCGGTCGCGTCATAGACGATTCCGATTCCGGCGGAAAGCTTGGTATTGCCGGAATTGTCTAACACGTAGGTTCCGGCGAGCCGGGGCGAGACTAAGAGGCTGCGTACGATCTGATCCCGATCCAAACGCACGCCGGGCGCAATCAGCAGGCGATGGCGGATCGACCATTGATCCTGGACATAGGCGCTGACCTCGGCATTGTTGGTGGCGGAAAGACTGCCCCCAGAAAACACGGAATATCGCGAACAGGGCGACGGTACTGTGGGAACCCCGTTGGCATCGGTTGGACACGCGCCATTGGGCGTCGTCACGCTCTCCCCTGGCCAGTACGAAATAGGTCGCCGGAAAAACTGTGCGTTATAGTCAATGCGATCGAGGTCGATCCCGGTTTTTATATCGTGGTGCCCGTGCCACTGGCGGGGAGGGAGATACAAATTGGCGAGAGCCTGCCAGCGGCGGGCCAGAGTTTGCTGAGCAAGATAATAGTTCCCACCCGCCGTGGTTGTGGTCAAAAAATACGGGTCGGCGCCGTGCGGGGTCAGGGTCAGGTTGTACTGATCGAAATTGAATCCCCCTTCCAGGAGTTCGCCCCCGTGGAAGTAGTGCTGATCTTTGGCGGTGGCAAAGTAAGCGGATTCGGCATCCTCGGGATTGGCCGGTGCGGGACTGAACAGCGAAAGACCGGAATATTGGTCGTTCAGATAGTTGTAGAGAAAACTCGCAGTGAGAATGTTGCGAGAAGTAATGTTCGTCTGAACCTTGGCCAGGTTCCCCGCGCGCCAGTAATGGTCCGTGTCTTCCGAACTGGGAAGTTGAGAAACAATGAGATTGTCGTATTCGCCTTCGAGCGCGTCGAAAAACCAGGCTTTCTGTTTCTCGATCGGGCCCGAGAGGGTAAAACGGGGGGCCCACTGGTCGAGAGCCAGGCCGTTTTTGTCCTGCACCGAGGGGAGGAAATTGGTGGCAATGACACGGTAGTGGTTGTCGCCAATTCCGGTGTTTAGGCCCAGCACGCCGCCCGAGCCTTTGCCATACTCGGCTGGCTCGCGGCTGGGTTCGACCTCAATCGAACGAAAGGCATCGGTCGAGACCCGCACCAGCAGGAGCCCGTTAGCCGGCTGGGTCACGTTAAAGCCGTCGAGCAAAGTCAGGGTCTGGTGCGTATCGCTGCCGGCTACGTGCGGTTGCCCCGATGAGTCCTGAATGACACCCGGGATAAAGTTGAGAACATTGCGATAGTCGTGGGTGGCGGCATAGGGGAGGTCGATGATGTCGATTCCCGTCAGTTGCTCTTTCGCAGAAACCTGGGCCGGGTTGATGGCGGGAACCGACTCTTCCACATTGACGGTTTCGCGAATCTCCTGCTGGTGGGAAAGGATCACCTCGACGCTCGAGGTAGTCGCGAGATCAAGCGCCGGCAAGATGGCCCGATAAAAACCCGGCTTCTCCACCCGAAGCTCGTATTTTTCCGGGAGCAGCCGGGTAAAGATGCAATGCCCGGCGAAATCCGTTTCCGACTGCTGTGGGTTGAGCTGCTGGGAATGGATCAGCAGGACCAGGGCAGAGGGAACGGCGACCCCGTTTTCGTCGCTGACTGTAACCTCCAGGCGCGGCCACGGATTGGGTACGGACGCCTGCGGAGGGGGCGTTTGGGCCAGGGAAAGGCAACACAAAAGCCATCCGATCGCCACGTCTTGTGCCCGTCTCAATGTCCACGGACCGTCCATAGTCCCGGCTACTGCTTGTATTTTCGCGCAATGGACCTTCGCCGGGGGAATTATCCCGCGGCAATTGCCGGAATTCGTGCCCATTATCTCCGCTGGTACATGATCCTTCCGGTTATTGAGCGGGGCAGGCAGTTCGAAGACAATCAGGAGGAAGGGCAACAAATTTCCGGGGCCGAACCAATGGGAACAGGTTTCGTTTGCCGGATCCCCACCTGAACGAGGGAACCTGGACATTCTACGAACCACTAAGCGGAAATTCGTAGCCGCCCTCCTTTAAGCAACCCTTGGGGAGGGCCGTTTAGCGCGCTTCATTCGTCATCCGCGCTTGGAGGCGGAGAAACTATGAGCGCTTCTGGTACCCAACAGGGACCTCGATCCCCGAGCCCGCGTCGCTTTACCCGCTATCCCGCTGACATTCGCATCGACGCCCAGGTCTTTCGTCCCACGGGAACGGTTTCCCTGTGGGGACGCTCCAGTGAAATCGGAGAGGACGGAATTGGCGGGACCCTCACTGAGGAGGTCGAGCCGGGAGAAGTCGTCTCCATGGAGATCACCTTGCCGACCACAAAGCGCTGCATGAAATTCCGCGCCCTGGTCCGCTATCGCATCGGTCTGCGTCACGGATTCGAGTTCCTGGCTCTGTCGCGGCAACAGAGGAACGCTCTCCGCCGGCTCTGCGAGGACCTCTCCACCGAACGTTAACCGCGCCAGCACTCACGGCTTCTGCTTGGTCTTGGACCGCACTTCTTCGAGCAGCGCTTGGGGCGCGTAGGTTTTTCCCCGCGCTACCACGAGGCGGATTTTGCCGAGATTTTGAACTCCCTCGAGTGGATCCGCATCGAGAACTACCATGTCGGCGAGGCGTCCCGGCGCAATCGTTCCCAGCTGGTCTTGTTTGCCCAAGGCCTGTGCCGCCGTGGAAGTTGCCGCCCGCAACGCCTCGACCGGGCTGAGTCCGGAGGCGACCAGCAATTCCAGCTCCCGGTGCAATCCGAATCCCGGCAGCAGGCTGCCAATCCCGGGACCATCGGTTCCGGCGATAATCCTGACTCCCGCTTGGTTGCACATGCCCACAAACTGCTCCTGCTTGCGAAAGGCCTCGGCGGCTACCGTCTGGAGATCGGGCGGAAGGTCGAAGAGAGGATTCTTTGCGCTCTTCACCGCCTCCTCGACCGCCGCCGGGGAGAGATACTGATTGTTGGGATCATTTCTCTCCGCCTCTAGACTTGGTACCTCGGTCTGTTGCGAGATCAACAAGGTCGGGTCCAGAAAGACTTTGCTCTCGGCCAGCCGTGCGACGAGCGCCCGCATTTTTTCCGACTGTAGATCGAATCGCTGCCAGAGCATCGGCTCTCTGGTTCCGAGAGGCAGCGGATCAATCTTCGCGGCCTCTTCTGCGCTCAGCATTTCCCGTCCGGTGACGCGAATGTGCTCCAGTCGGGTCATACCCAGCTCGACCGCTCGCGTCATGGTCATCGACCGCGGAATATGCCCCGCTACCGGGAGTCCTCGCTCCTTCGCGGTCTCGACAATCACCTTCAGTTCCGGCTCCTTGACATTGTTATAGATCTTTACGAAGTCCGCGCCCTGATCGGCCAGAAAATTGACCGCACTCCTCGCCCGCTGCGGGGAATCCACCAGCAGGCTCCCCTCGGGCCAGACCGGCGGCATACCATCGAGCAGGGGACCGGAAAAGAATAAGCGCGGTCCCAGGAGCTCGCCGCGCGCTAACCGCTCCCGCGTCATCCGCAGCACGGTGATGTTTCCCCCCGGATTGCGAATCGTAGTAACGCCGTTCGCCAGGTACAAGGCAAAGGGCGTCTCTTCTGGACTCTGGGCGTGGGCATGGGAGTCGATCAGTCCGGGGATGATCCACTTGCTGCGGACGTCGACGACCTGCGCCCCGGGAGGAATAGCCAGGCTGCCTTCCGCACCCACTTGTTCGATTCGCTCTCCCTGAATCACGATCACGCTGCCCCGGATCTCCTGGGCCGATACCACGTCAACCAAGATTCCACCGCGCAGCACGACTGTGGCCGGGCCGGGTTGCGCCCGAGACCTACCGGCAAGGGCGAGCACAAGCGAAAGAAATAGCAGACGCTTCATCGCGACCTCTCAGGTTCGAAGCCGGGCCAGTATAGCGCGCCCTAGGGCCTCTGTCTTCGTTCCCGATAAGGATCATTCTTCAGATTGGAGCGCCAGCTTCCGCCGCGTTCTACGCCATGCCCAAAGTTGACTAGCCCGGGAACGGGTCCATAAGATGGACCCGCCCGAAGGATTGCCGTCATGATCGGCCAAACCATCTCCCACTACCGCATCGTTGAGAAGCTCGGTGGTGGGGGCATGGGTGTCGTTTACAAGGCTGAAGATCTGACCCTCCACCGCTTTGTCGCCCTGAAGTTTCTGCCTGACGAGGTCGCCAAGGATGCCCAGGCTTTGGCCCGATTTCAGCGCGAGGCCCAGGCGGCTTCCGCCTTAAACCATCCCAACATCTGCACCATTTATGAAATCGGGCAGGAACACGGTCAGCCGTTCATCGTGATGGAGTTTCTCGACGGGCTGACCCTCAAGCAACGAATTGCCGGGCGTCCGCTCGAAACCGAATTGATTCTCTCGTTGGGCACGGAGATCGCCGATGCTCTCGATGCCGCCCACGCCGAGGGCATCATTCATCGCGACATCAAGCCCGCCAACATCTTCGTTACCAAGCGCGGACATACCAAGATTCTCGATTTTGGGCTGGCGAAGGTTGTCACTGCCGCCAGTTCCGCGACTAACGTCGAAGCGGCGGGCACGCAGACGGGCTCCTTCGATGAGCAGCATCTGACCAGTCCGGGAACCGCGCTGGGGACGGTTGCCTACATGTCGCCTGAACAGGTGCGTGGGAAGGAACTCGATGCCCGTACCGACCTGTTCTCCTTTGGTGCTGTTTTGTACGAAATGGCCACCGGTACTCTGCCCTTCCGAGGAGAGACCTCCGGGGTCATCTCCCATGCCATTCTCGAGCGCGTGCCGATGCCTGCGCTGCGGCTGAATCCTGACCTGCCCGCGAAGCTCGAGGACATTATCAACAAGGCACTCGAGAAGGACCGGGACCTCCGCTACCAGCACGCCTCGGACATGCGCAGCGACTTGAAGCGTCTCGAGCGCGACAGCGGCTCGGGACAAACTGTGGCGATCGCTTCCACAGAGCCGGCGCCCGGACCTCCCGCCGGGCCACACCAGTCCTCCCCAGTGAGCGCGGGAAGCGCGGGTTCCGGCGCCTCCGCCGCGGTTCAGGCCACTACCTCGGCCGTCGGCCCGGGAGGGGGGCAGCCCGCGTGGAAAATGGCCACCGCAGCCTTTGCCGGGTTGCTCGTGCTGGCGGCAGCCGCCTACGGGATTTACGCTCTCA
>Ga0335081_10019846_pt1 | contig 10869 bp, 8 predicted proteins | sample Lox_Sample_35_FD_206713 | JGI IMG/M metagenome (GOLD analysis project Ga0335081, IMG submission 206713) | Soil microbial communities from Loxahatchee National Wildlife Refuge, Florida, United States - Lox_Sample_3.5 | ecosystem: Environmental > Terrestrial > Soil > Wetlands | place: USA: Florida...
TCGCGCGGGAGGCGGAAAGGGTGGCGGGCTGCCAGCTTGCGGCCGGCTGGAACAGGTCGAAAGCAGGGCCGGCGTCGACTGCCCCATGTCAGTGACGAACCATACTTCCGACGAGGGTGGTCCGCGGGAAGCTCCAGTACAATGGTTCTGAACTCTCGTTCGACCGGAGGTTCGGCAGTGGCAGGAGCCTGGAAGGATTGGGAAGGCCAAGTCGTCGACGGGCGCTTTCCCCTGCGGCGGTTCCTGGGAAGCGGTGAACGGAGCGCTGTATTCCTCACGCAGTACGGCGACTCGCAACCGCAAAACGCCGCGATCAAACTGTTTCAGATTGATTCCGAGGATCCGGAGATCGAACTCGCCCGCTGGAAGCGGGCCGCGCGGCTTTCCCATCCCAGTTTACTGCGGTTCTTTCAAACCGGAACCTTCCAGACGGCCGATGCGGGGCTGCTCTATGTGGTGATGGAGTACGGCGAGGAGAACCTCGCAGACGTACTTCGAGACCGGCCGCTCACGGAAGTCGAAGCGCGCGAAATGCTGGAGCCAGTTCTGGACGCCCTCGCATACCTTCACGGTGAAGGCTTTGTGCACGGCCACCTCAAACCGTCGAACATCCTCGCGGTTGCCGATCATCTGAAGATATCGAACGACGCGGTGTGCAAGGTGGGCGAAGCATGTGGCCGACTCAGACACCCGAGTGTCTACGATCCGCCTGAGTTTCTGGACAGCGGGTTCTCGCCGGCGGCGGATGTGTGGTCGCTCGGCATGACGTTAGTGGAAGCTCTGACGCAGCGATTGCCCAGCAACGGAACCGCGAAATACGAACCGGTGCTGCCGGAAACGCTGCCGGAAGCATTCGTTGACATTGCGCGCCAATGCTTGCAGATGAACCCTCGGGAGCGAGCGGCGGTTGCGGATATCGCCGCCCGGGTTCGCCACACTTCGGCGATGCCAGCGGAACGCGGCGCCGCCGCACCGCAAGCGGTTTCGCAGAGCAGGCGCTACGTTGCGCCCATCGCGGTTGTTGCCGGCCTCGCACTGGTGGTGGTTCTTGCGGGACCGAGGCTCCTCCGTCGAACGCCGCCAACTACGTCGGAACAGCCGACGGCGCCAGCCGTGGCGGCCCAGACGCACGCCGAGCCTGCGAACGGCCAAGTCGTGGAGAAGACCAGCGGCGAAACGAGAGGTGCGGCCGGTGCTGTATCCCCGCCAACCTCCCGGTCCGGAGCAGCGCCGGCGGTGAAAAGCAAGGCTTCGGCAGGTCGAGTTGTCCATGAGGTTCTGCCGGACGTGCCCCGGCAGGCCAGGGACACGATCCATGGGACGGTTAAGGTTGCCGTGCGAGCAAGGGTCGATCTGTCAGGGCACGTGGTGAGCGCCCATCTGGACTCTCCGGGACCGAGCAAGTACCTCGCGGCGCGGACGTTGGAGGCGGCGCGCAAGTGGGAATTCCGGCCGCCGAAATTCCAGGGCGGGGACATTTCCAGCGAGTGGATTTTGAGATTCGAGCTGACGCGGACGTCCACAATAGTCCATCCGACGCAGGTGTCTCCGTGATGGCTGCATCGACTACGCGGTGCGGCAGAGCGCCGTTACTGGCAGCGGTTCACGCCGCCGGTCCGGCGACACGGCAATTGGCGAGAAAATTCCCGAGAGCGTTCTGATATTCCGGGAGGTCCCGCAAGGCGGGCCGGATTGCTCCCTCCGCCCCATCCAGAAACTGGCGGACTTCCAGAAACTCAACGGCGGACGAATCATCCGCCAGGCGAGATAACAAGGCGCGGCACTGCTCCAGGATCTCAGGGAATTCCAGCCCGTGGAGCACGTGCAAGGCCTGAATCAGGCCCCAGAGCTCGTCGAGGCGGGCAATGGTGCATTCGCATTCCTGTTTCGTCATCACGTATTTGGCGCACCTTCGGGGGCCCCGGCGGTCATTCTAATTGTACGCCTCGGGGCGCTGGGGCCGGAGTGAAGGCGGCGGGGCAGGCGTCTTGAACCGCGGACCTGGGCCCGCGGATCAAGCGTTTATAAGACCTACGACAGCAACCAACTCCTCCAGGTGTTTGCGAGTCGTCCGGACCTGCTCGGTCATGGCCGATGCGTTCTCAGCGGTTTGTTGCGCGTTGGCCGCGTTGTTTTGGGTAAGGGCTCCCATCCGCGAGACAGCCTGGCCAATCTGGTTCACGCCGCGCGATTGTTCCTCGCTGGAGGCTGCGATCTGGCTCACCACTTGGCTGCCGCCGGTGATCTTGGACGAAACCTGGTCGAACGCGCCGTGAGCCACGGCGACAAACTCCACGCCTTTGCTTACGTCGGCGATGGTTTTCTCGACGATCTCGGCGCTCTGGCGCGCGGCTTCGGCGGCGCGATGCGCCAGCGAGCGAACTTCGTCGGCCACCACGCTGAAGCCGGCGCCGGCCTGGCCGGCGCGGGCCGCCTCCACCGCGGCGTTCAATGCCAGGATGTTGGTGTGAAACGCGATTTCGTCTATACTCTTCAGCACGGCCGCCACCTGGTTGCTGGAATGGGAAATGGCCTGCATGGAGGCCGTCAGGTCGTTCATGGCCTGGGTGGCGCGATCAACGGTCTGGGTAGCTTCCCGCATCAGACCGTCGGCTTCCCTGGCGCGGTCGGCGTTCTGGCGGGTGGTGGCGGAAATCTCTTCCAGCGAGGCGGAGGTTTCCTCGATGTATGACGCCTGCTGCTGGGCATCACGAGCTACCACCTGGCCGGATTCGGCCATACGTTTCGATGCGTTCCCCGCTCCGTCAGCGGCGCTTTGTACGCCGTGAATGACGCGCAGGATCGGCCCCGTGATGGAGCAGCGGATGGTGAGGTTGACGATGACGCCGGCAACTAGAAGGGTGATCCCGAAGACCACCAGGGCGATCCAGCGCTGGCGGGCGGAGGCCTCTCCCACAGCCGCCAACTGCTGGCGGAGGTCGTCGGAGCACTGGCCCTTCATTTTATCGAGAGAAGCTTTGATCGTGTCGGTGCGGGAGGCCAAGCCGCGCATCCTCTCCTGCATTTCCGCCGTCATATTGGCCGGGCTAGCGAGAACGGCGCTGTAGACGCTTTTGGCCTCGGTGAGAAACTGATCGATGGACGAGGCCAGTTGCCCGGCCTCGTCGCGGCGCTCGGCCGGCAGATCGCCGATGCCCGCCAAGCCCTTGAGGCCGGATCGCCGCGAGCCCGGTCCTGCGGGGGTCGGAGGCGCTGTGCACCCTGTTGAAACACCTCGCCCGGCATTCCATAGAAGCACCGCGATGTGCCGGTCAAGGAGTATCAGATCGCCACGGAACTCTTCGGACGGCCAGCCAATTTCGATCCGCGAGTGGATTCCACGGTGCGGGTACAGATGAGCCGCCTTCGGAGCAAACTCCAGGAATTCTACAACACATTGGGCCGCGACGAGCCGATCCTGGTCGAGATTCCGAAAGGCACCCACACCGTAGCATTCCACGAACGAGAGGCGCTGCCGCCACAACTGGCGGAGCCGGTTGCCGCTCTGGCAGCCCATTCCGTCTGGTTCCGCTATCGTTGGCCGGCGATAGCAGTTTTGGCTGCCGCTGCCCGCGCTGGTTATCGCATTGATGTGGCCAGAGGTGCCGGCAGAACGACCAAAAACAGGACCCAAGGCCGCGGAGCCACTGGCAATCTTCTGGCGAGGAATTCTGCGTGGGGCCAGCGAACCGTTGGTCATCTTCAGCAACGCCGAATTCTTAGGACGGCCGGAGACCGGCCTGCGATATGTGAAGCCCGGACGCACGCCCGTGGGAACCGTCTTCGACCATTACACCGGTGTCGGGGAGGTCCTGTCGATTCACGATCTCGATGAGGTCCTGTTGCGGTTGGGAAAACCGTTCCTGCTCAAACGCGGACGGCTGCTCAACTGGGATGACACCAAGAACAGGGATCTGATCTTTCTGGGGTCGCCATCGGAGAATCTCTCGCTCCGTGAGCTGTCACTCGATCGCCAATTCAAATTCCAGACCATGGAAACGCCTCCGCGAAGGGGAGATCTGGCGATTCTGAACCTCCACCCGGCTGCTGGTGAGCAGATGTACTATTTCGCATCCAAGGATCTGCCGATTACAGAGGATTATGCGCTGGTTGAGCTGGTGACCAGCACCGCACCGTCGCGGTCCATTCTGCTGCTGGCGGGCACCACGACTTTCGGGACGCAGGGTGCCGTAGAGTACGTTTGCAGCGAGGATGCGGTCCGCGATCTGCTGCCGCGCGTATCCAACGGTGCGGACGGTGTGGGTCCGTTCACAGCAGTGGTCCATCTGAAGATAAACGGCGGAGTGCCGATCGAGAGCAGCGTCGTGGCCCTGCGGCGGCCGGCTGGCTAGTCCTGGAAGAGCTATTGAGTGGCGGCTACGACTCCCTGACGAAGCCAGTCACTGATAACGGCTTCTTCAAAGCCCAGGTCCGATAACACCGCCAGCGTGTCCTGTCCGATCGTGGGCGGATCGCGCCGAACCGAAAAGTCCACGTCTTGCAGGGTAATGGGCAGCTTAGGTAGCCGGAGCGGCACGCCGTTCGGCAGTTTGGAATCCATCAGGCCGCCGGACGCTGCCAGGTGCGGATCATGGAAGAGATCCTCCGGCCGCGCGATCGCTGCAAAGGGAATGCGCGACTTCTCGCAAACCTCTGTAGCTTTTTCCATGGTCATGCCGGCAAACACCTGCCGAAGAATTGGAATGAGTTGCGGCCGCGCGGCGATCCGGTCGTTGTTCGTGGCATAGGCCGGATCTCGGGCCAGGTCGTCACGGCCCAACTCCGCGCAGAAACGCTGCCAGTGGTTGTCACTGGTAACGCCTACGAAGATTTGCCGGCCGTCGGCCACCGCAAACGGCTCGTACACCGCCCAGGCCGAGACCCGCTCCGGCATCGGCGGGACGGGCTCCTTGGATTGCGCCGCATAGCAAAGATGCTGGCCCATCAGGAACACACCCGTTTCGAACAGTGCGGACTCGATCTGCTGGCCCAGCCCGGTGCGCTCGCGCTCGCGCAGCGCGATGAGGATTGCGATCACTGCGAACATCCCGCCGCCGATATCCACGATCGACGTTCCCGCGCGTAGCGGGCGCCCGCTGGGCCCGGTCATGTAGGCCAGCCCGCACATCATCTGCACCACTTCGTCCAACGCCGGCCGCTCTTCATAAGGCCCTTTGAGGAAGCCCTTAAGGCTGGCATAGATGAGCTGCGGATTCACTGCTCGCAGCGCTTCATAAGCAATTCCCAACCGGTCGGTTGTCCCCGGCGCAAAATTCTCAATCAGCACGTCGGAGCGTGCCACCAGGCGGCCGAAGATCTCCTTTCCGGCCTGGGTCTTCAAATCGATCGCCAGGCTGCGCTTATTCCGGCTGAAATAGCCGAAGTATCCTGCTCCGAATCCTTTCAGCTTGCGGGTTGGATCGCCGGCCGGCGCCGGTTCTATCTTGAGTACGTCGGCTCCCAGATCTGCCAGGATCATCCCGCAGGACGGGCCCATCACGGTGTGCCCGAGATCCAGCACGCGCAGATCCTGGAGCGGTAGTCGCGTACTGGTGCTCATCTGCCGGAGTCCTCGAAATGCCGTGTCTGCTTCGCCATGCGGCCATTCTAACAGCATGGTTCCGGCCCGCCCCCGGTTTGCTTCAGAGGTACTTGACGAATAGCACGGCGTTGCCGCGCTCGTTATAGATCAGATCGTCCACCAGGTTGCGGCTCATGAGAATGCCGAATCCGCCTGGACGCCTGCCCTCTTCGGCGCGCACTTCCACATGCCTGGTCGGCGAATCGTCGGGGTTGGAAATGGCGGCGTGAGGCAGGAAGTCCAGCGAAAACCCTTTGCCGGGATCATGAATGTGCACGATTAATGACCGGGAAGTGCGCAGCAAAGAGACTCGGGCGCGCTTCTTTGGGTCGGAATTCCCGCCGTGTTCGATGGCATTCAGAAGCAGTTCGCGGAACGCCGCCGCCACATCTTCACGCGTCTGCGCCGGGAGGTCGGCTTCGATTTCACGCAGGAAGTGGGTGGTGCGCTCGGCTGCTTCCAGCTTGCAGCGCACTTCCAGGGTGATCCATTCGGGGCGTGCGGAGAGAACCTGGATGTCGTCCTGCCAGGACCTGGTGTCGAGCGCCAGTTGCACCATGTCGGCCAGGGGCGCGCTGGGGAGGGGATGGTGGAAGTAGCTGAAGGCGTGCCCTCGGATCGCGCCGATCACGCGCGCCGGCTGGGAGTCTCCCGTGAGGATCACGCGCGCTTGCGGCCGGATCGAACGCATGCGGCGCAGCAACTTCAGATTATCCATTCCATTACGGCTTTGGCAGGCCAGAACCACTTCGTAGGGCTCGGTGCGGAGGCGTTCCACAGCCTCGTGGCCGTTTTCGGCGCTGCTAATGATGCGATCCTTTTTTTGCAGGACGCCCGTCAGAAGCTCGCGGACGGAGGGATCCGGGTCGATCACCAGTAAACTGGGGGAAGGCAGCATCTCCACCTGAAATCTTAGACGCCTCTGAGGGCGACGAGGTTCAGGATATCATGCGGGAGCGGCGGTCCAGGCCTACTGGCGAGGCGGCGCCGTGGTCTGACGAATCACAAGGCCGGTCTTGACTTCGTATTCCGCACCAGCCTGGCCCGGGTCGGTCACCAGAGTCCAGAGCGAGTGAAAAGCTAACCGCCCGACTTCCGTGCGCGGCACTGCTATCGTGGTGAGCGCAGGCTGGGTGTACTGTGCGAAGGTAATATCGTCGAAGCCGATAACGGAGAGTTCCGACGGCACGGTGATCTTCCGATCATAGGCGGAATGCATGGCGCCGATGGCCATCATGTCGTTCGCCGCCATCACCGCGGTCGCGGCGAAATCGTTCAGTAGCTTCGAGCAACTGAAATAGCCGCCTTGGACGCTGAAGTCCGAATCCACCGCTCGAAACTCGACGCTGGCACGGGTAGCTCCTTCCACAAACGCGTCCTTCCTCCTCTGTGCAGCGGAGCCGCCTGCCGGGCCGCCGATATAGCCGATGCGCCGGTGACCCAACTCCAGCAAATGAGCCAGGCCTGCCTGGATGCCGCGCGCGTAGTCGATGGCGATATTGCTGATATGCGGGCCGGACACTCCGTGGTCCAAGTAAACGGCACAGATTTCCTTGTTCGAGAGGGCCTGCCGGATGGTCGGATCCACCTGCGAGGTGAGAAACGCCGCTCCCGGCACTTGCAGGCTCACTAGCCGGTCTACCGTATTGCGGGTCCGCTGTAAATCGTAGTTGGTGTTCATCACGATGGTTTCCAGACCAGCCAATCCCGCAGCATCCTGGAATGCTTTGGTGATCTCGGGGAAGAAGGGGTTGCCTAAATCGGGGACGATGAGTCCAACCATCGAGCTGCGGCCTACCACCAAACTCCGCGCCGCCGTGTTCGGGGAGTATCCGAGTTCCTTCGCTGCGGAAAGAACCCGCTGCTCGGTCTCGGGCCGCACCTTGCGAGTATCGTTCAGCACGTACGAAACAGTGGCCACCGAGACCCCTGCACGTTCCGCAACCTGCTTCATTGTAGCCATGGTTCTCAAACACAGCGTGCCAGAATGCCGGGTCCGTGTCAACGCCAACTTTAAACGGTTAAGTAGTGTCGGCTAATTCTCGTTAAGCTTTCTGTTGACAAGCAGGTGCGCGAGAGTGAGAGATCCGGCGGCATTCAACGTTTGCGAACCGCTTTCGCCTCCTGTTCCAGTTCTTCCGTCATCAATTGCCGCACGCGCTCCATGACCCGTTGCGCCTCCTCGGTATGCCCGGTGGCCATCAATGCTCGTCCCAATTCGTAAAACACGGAGGACGAAGTCTGGTTGAGTTCTACCGCTTTGCGCAGCAGCACGACCGCCTCAGCAGGCTGGTTCGCCCGAAGCTTCAGCCTGCCCAGATGATAGTAGGTTCCCCAGAAATCGGGAGTCAGTCGCTGCGCACGCCGGAGGTAATCGGACGCCTCTTCCACCCGGTCCACCTGCAATAGCGCGACCCCAAGGTCATAGAGGTCTTCTGGATCGGTGGGATTCTCCCGCATGGCTGCCGCCAGCTCGATAGTCGAGTTCTCGTTTTGCTGGCTCACGAAGATCCTGGCCAAGGCAAGGTGCGCGCCTGCCGTGTTGGGATCGATTTCCAACGCACGCCGGCACTCGGTTTCGGCTTGCTCGAAGCGCGCGGACTGGTAGGAGAGTTTGCAGCGTACCAGACTGGCGACAGCGGGTTGCACGCTGGCAAGGAAGGAAATCAGCTTAGTTCGTTCCTCTGCCGTTTCACTTTGCTTGAGGTAGCCGTTGCATAGGGGTAGCAGCAGATGCACATCGCGCGCCGGCAGGCTCTGCGGATCGTTCCGGACCAGGTTCTGGAAAGCGTTGAGCGCGCTGCCATACGAGTTCTGCCGCATATACACCAGGCCGAGATTCAGCAATACCGTCCTGTCGCGCGGATCTACCTCCAAGGCATGGCGATACACCGAAACGGCTTGATCGAGGCGCCCCGTTCTCGAATAAACCACGCCAAGGTTCCGCAGGGCATTGATGTGGTTCGGTGATTGGCGCAGGATTTCCTGAAAGCCGGTTTCCGCGGCAGCGTAGTCGCCGCTTTTGAGGTCGGAGACCGCCTTGTCAAAGAGATCCGCCGGCTGTTGGCCGGGACCTGCAAGCCATGCCGCGAACGCTACGAACGCAACGGCGCGCATAACCACATTGTACGTGCTCAACCGAAACGCATCAGGCCGTCGACAGGAAGTCGGATGAACCACTTCAGTTGTGGGGCATTTCTTGCGCCAAGCGTGAATTTAGAGGCAGTTGAAAAGGGCTCACATTGTCGAAATTGCTGTTGACGTGGATGGTAAAACGTTCTATACTGCCTCAAACCTGGGTCAGATTATAGATTACAGGTTGGTTGGCGGGACATGACCTCTGGCGCGGGGATCGCTGGGATGAAGTAAGGGTTCGACTTCAATCGTTTACTCAGGGGGAAATCGAGATGTCACGATCGTTTCGTCGTACAGGGGTGTTGTGTGCCCTTTCCGTGGCCGCACTGTTGCCAGTGGCGGTCGCACAAGTAACTACCACAGCCGTCCGCGGCATCGTGCGAGACACCTCTGATGCCGTCGTTCCCAACGTGAAGCTCACGTTGAGAGATGTGTCGACGGGGATCGAAAAGTCAGCCGCCTCGGGCCCCGACGGCGCGTTCATCTTCGCCAATATGCCGTCCGGGACATACAGCCTGACTGCGTCGCTGACAGGATTCCAAACGGCGACCTACGACCGAATCGTGGTCGATACCGGACGCACGACCGACGTTCCAGTTCAATTGAAGGTCGGCGCATCGAATGAAACGGTGGAGGTTTCCGGAACAGCTACGCAGTTGGAAACCTCGTCGAATGAAGTGGGCAAGACGATCGACAACAAGAGCATCATGGACGTACCGCTGCCGGGCCGCGAGACGCTGAATTTCGCGCTGCTGATTCCGGGTGTCGGCAACACGCAGGGCAGCGACCGGTACAGCACCTTCAACGGCCTGCCGAACGCCTCCATGGACATTACGGTGGACGGTATGAACAATAACTCGCAACGCTGGAAGAGCGGCGGAACGAGTTTTTACGAGTTTGGTCCGAGCCGCATCGACGCCATGGAGGAAGTGACGGTTTCCACAACCGGCCTGGGCGCGGACGCTGGCGGCCAGGGCGCCATGCAGATCCGCATGACCACCAAGCGCGGCACCGATACGTATCATTTCAAGGTCCTGGAGCAGCTCTCCAATGAGGACTTCAACGCCAACCGCTACTTCTACACCCTCCAGGGGATCGCGCGCCCCAAGGTCCGGCAGAACAATGAAGTCGGCTGGTTCAGCGGCAAGCTCTTGCCGTTTTCGAACTATTTCAAGAACAAGCTCTTCTTCTTCGCTTATTTCGAGGCCCAACCGCAGCCCGGCAGCACCACCAACCAAACCACGCTTTTGACACAGGCGGCGCAACAAGGCAATTTCACCTACCTGGGCACGGACGGCGCACAGCACACAGTGAATCTGTTGACCGTAGCCCAGCAGGCCGGGCTGCCCTATCAAATCGATCCGACCGTGGCTGGAATTCAAGCCAAGATCAACGCCAGCCAAAGCCACGCCTTGTTCTATCTGCCGGTTGCCAACCAGCCCTATTACACGTCGATGGTGTGGGGCTTTGACACATTCAGCAACGCGCAATACCCGGCCGCTCGCATCGACTACCAGATCACGCCAAAAATTGCCTGGCACGGCTCCTGGAACCTCCGCCACTCCGTCTTCGGCAGCAGCGGTCCGCCCTATCCTGGTTCGGGATACGATTGGAACAATGCCAGCACGGTGACGACTTATGTGGCCTCCAGCAACCTGGATTGGAGCGTAACGCCACACCTGTTGAACAACTTCACCGCCGGTATGCAGACCAGTCTGGAAGCGTTCAATCCGGGAGGCAGCGTGTACCAATGGGCGCCGCAGAATAACCAAGTCATCAATCTGCCGATGGAAACGAACTATATCCCGGGCAATGTTCCGGAGGTTCGCAACAATCCGGTCTACGACCTGATCGACAACATGACTTGGGTGAAGGGAAAGCACACGGTGACGATGGGCGGAACTTACCGACACACGCCATATTATGACCGGTACTTGTACTACTCTCTCCCCCCCTCTTACAACTTGGGTATTTTGAACAGTGACCCTGCCTACACTACGATTCAGAATGCGCTGCCGTTCATTAATACAAGCAATGGCGATAACACCAACGCGCTGAATCTCTATGCACAGCTTACCGGCAGGTTGACCAGCATTGCCGGCTCTAACGCCGTCGACGAGAAGACCCACCAGTATATTCCCTATGCGCAGCTT
>Ga0335081_10019847_pt1 | contig 10868 bp, 13 predicted proteins | sample Lox_Sample_35_FD_206713 | JGI IMG/M metagenome (GOLD analysis project Ga0335081, IMG submission 206713) | Soil microbial communities from Loxahatchee National Wildlife Refuge, Florida, United States - Lox_Sample_3.5 | ecosystem: Environmental > Terrestrial > Soil > Wetlands | place: USA...
GAAAGAATCCAGCTTGGGAGATCTCCTTTACTCGGGTGCTTTGAGCGACACTTGATGCCCTCCTTCGGGCTGATTGTCGAGGGCGAGACCGACGAAGCCGCACTCTCCGTATTAATCAAGAAATGTCGCGGAGGTGTCACGCTGCAAACTCGAATCACCCGAGGAACGGTGCTCGGCAGATTTCGTGATCTGGTGCTCGACCTTCATCGTCGCTATCGATTGCACAAAATTCTCATAGTCTGCGACGCGGACAACAAAGATCCTAAACTGATCTCCCGCGCTTTCGCCGAACGGGGCCTCAATGACTTCAAGTTTCCGGTCGAATTGATCGTCATCAAGGAAGAACTCGAGGCATGGTTTTTGGCGGATCCAACGGCGCTGCAAAACGCTCTCGGCGTTTCCAAGCGTTACGCAAGCCCTGAGAATTTACGAGATCCGAAAAGAGAACTGCGGCGGCTGATGCCAGATGCGGTCGTATATACGCATCAGATCGCCCGGCGAATCGCTGAAGAGATTGACATTACTATCCTGGCCAAACGATGCCCGGCGTTCCGAACACTCCAGCGAACAATCAGCAAATGAGAGTTCGCAACTAGCCTTTACGCTCCCGCTGATACTTCGCTGCCGAGGCGGCCCGGATCGCGTTTATCTCCTCGAGGCCGGGGATGCCGCGTGGGACTTCGTCGTCGAAGAAAATCGACACCACACCCCATAGCGCGACGATGGCCCAGAACGAGCCGGGAGCCGCAGGCGGCCATCCGATGCTCAAGGCGTATCCGAGCACCGCCGTGATGAGATCGCTGGCCGCCTGAACACTTGGCAATTAGGTCTATTCTCCGGTCCAGTTTGGTTTGCGCTTCTGCGAGAATGCCAGTGGCCCTTCGATCGCGTCCTTCGAATGCCACAGCTTCTCGCTAAGCGGGAAGCGCTTCGCATTCGCGTCTTCCATCGACAATCCCAGCCCATCCATCGCCGCCTGCTTCGAGGCCTGGATGGAAATCGGCGAGCATTCCATGATCTCGCGCGCCCATCGCTCCGCCGTCGGCATCAGGTCCTTCAACGCCACCACCTCGTTCACTATACCCCACTTGGCCGCTTCCTGCGCGGTGATGTGCTTGGCGGTCAGCATCATGCCCATCGCGATCTTGAGCGGAATCTGACGCGGCAGGCGATGCACGCCGCCCGCACCGGCCATCAGGCCAACGCGCGGCTCGGGCAGGCCGAAGCGCGCATGGTCGGCCGCTATGATGATGTCGCATGCGAGCGCGATCTCGAATCCGCCCCCGAGCGCGAAGCCGTTCACCGCCGCGATGACCGGTTTGTAGATGTCATAGCGCGAGGTGATGCCGGCGAATCCGCCCTTGGCCTGCTTCAGCACCTCGGAGACCGGCTCGCCGCGATGCTCCGCGGTCCAGCGCAAATCGTTGCCGGCCGAAAACGCCTTGTCGCCCGCGCCGGTGACGATCGCCACCCACGCGTTCTTGTCGGCGATGAAATCATCCCACACCTTCGTCATCTCGACGTGACACGCCGGATGCAGCGCGTTCATCCGCTCGGGACGGTTGAAGGTGATGTAGGCGAGGTGTTCGCGCTTGTCGTATTTGACGAATTCGAAGTTCATGTAGCTCTCCTTTTGAACATCCCATTAACAGACAAAACCACGGAGGCACAGAGACACGGAGGAAGACACAGATGCGGTACGCAACGCTCGGGTTTGGAATTTTTCTAACAGGCCCTTCTGAGGGCCGCATCTCCTCTGTGGCCTCTGTGTCTCTGTGGTTTTGCCTGGCTCTCTTACTGCTCTTCGAGCAATTCGAAAAATGCGTCGATGCTTTGCATAAGTTGGCGCCGAATCTGCGCGCGGGTGCCCTCGATGAGATGCATCGTGACGCGGCCCGCCGAGCCGTCGCTGAGCGCGACTCGTGCGTCGTCGATCTCCGTGATGGCGCCATCGGCGAAGATGCGCATCCCATAGACCAGCGCGCCCTTCTGCGCGCCTCCCTTCACCAGTTTCAGTTTGCGAGGCATGTCATGATCCTGTGGCGATGCGACCTCTTCTATACCATCCCGCTCGCGCCCGCGTCATCTGTTCGCAATTGACAGCATCGATGCGCCCACACACAATCCGTGCGATGCAAAAATTCGCCTGCATGATTCTGACCCTGATGTTGGCCTCAATTGCCGGCTGCGGCCTCTTCTATCAAGCCGCCTCGGGCTACAAGGTCAACAAGATGGAGAATTCCCTGAAGCCCGGGATGTCGAGCCTCGAGGTCCATCAAATGTTCGGCGAGCCCGACATCCGCAACTATGTCAATCAGAAGACCGAGGTCTGGAGCTACGCCAAGCACGCTAACACCAACGATGTGACCGCGGCGGCGCTGTACACCTCGGCCAAGGAAGGCGATCAGGGATCGTTCCTGGATTTGAAATTCGACGACGGCAAGCTGGCCTCCTGGAGCGAGGCGACGCATACGATGCCGAAGAAGGAGGGCGGCGGTTTCACCGCCGGCTTCGGCGGCTCGCCGCAGAGCGGCACGTATCATTATTAAAGTATCACTTTATGTTGTGGCAGCGCCTAAAGCTGAATGAAGACCAACGCAAGCACATCGCGGCGAGCCTACAGACGCTTGCCTTGGGGCCTCGCTTTTTTGGATGTCACAGCGTGCAGCAGCGTGATTACGGGTGGATAGTTGGGTCGTTTGGTCTACTTATTGTGCAGCGTGTGTCGCGCCGTAGGTATCGAGGAACGGCCAATGATGATGAATCCGTACATCGTCATGGGGATAATTCCTGTCGGCGGCCTTCTCCTCGCGAGCCCAGTATTCATTTCCGACCGGCTCGAATGGCGTCGCTGTCGCCACAACAAGTCGAAATAGCGTCCGCGCAACTTTCGCCCCGCCCATTCGTCTTTAGATTGCTAGGCTCAAGAGGACGTTAGGCGCATACTTGTATGGCGTAGCGGGTCTCATGTCTAATTGTGCCGGGGGGCATGATTACGGGCCGACAAACTCCCGTAGATTGCTCATTTATTGGCAACTTCTTATGCTGTGGGGGACGAGATTTTTCTCGGTCGGCTAAGTAATGGCGATAGCGCGCAAGAGCTTCGAAGAGATCCTTCTTGACCAGTCCTGGATTTCCCGGCAGGACCTCGACCGCGCCAAGCAGCGCAAGAAACCCGGCCAGGATCTGACCGATGTGCTGGTCGAGATGGGCGCGCTCGAGCCGCAGCGCCTGGCCCGCGCCCTTGCCGAGGAATACCGGCTTCCGTTCCAAAACCATATCGACGATAAAACCATTGATTTGACCCTCGTCAGCAAGGTCCCCATCAACTACGCCAAGAAGAACCACGTGCTGCCGCTCGCAATGCGTGATGGAGCGGTCACGGTGGCGATTGCGGACCCTTCCAACTACGAGCCGATCGATGACCTCCATGTGATGTTCGGGATGCCGATCAGCTCGGTCGTCGTGCCCAGCCAGGCGATCGAGGACGCCACCAATCGCGCCTACGACCAGGCCGCGACCACGACCGCGAAGGATTTGATGCTCGATCTCGAGGACAAAGGCCTCGATGCGGTTGCGAGCGAAATCGCCAACGATACCCGCGACCTGCTTGAAGCCGATGACTCTGCCCCGATCATCAAGCTGGTCAACGGCATCCTGTCGCAGGCGGTAAAGGACCGCGCCAGCGATATTCACATCGAGTGCTTCGAGAACGAGGTGATCGTGCGCTTCCGCGTCGATGGCATGCTCTACGATGTCATCTCGCCGCCCAAGCGAATCCAGGCCGCGATCATCTCGCGGATCAAGGTTATGTCCGGGCTCAACATCGCGGAGAAGCGCCTGCCGCAGGATGGCCGCATCCGCGTGCTGATCGCGGGCCGCGATATCGATATCCGCGTCTCCACTATTCCATGCGCCTATGGCGAGCGGAGCGTGCTACGTCTGCTCGATCGCGCGCAGGCGGTCGATAGTTTCGACCTCGATAAGCTGGGATTCTCGGGCGACAACCTGCGCAAGCTGGATAAGCTGATCCGCCAAAGCCACGGCATAATCCTCGCGACCGGACCGACCGGCTCCGGTAAATCGACCACCCTTTATGCTGCGCTGAGCCGCATCAACTCGCCGGAGAAGAACATCATTACGATCGAAGACCCGATCGAATATCAGCTCAAAGGCGTCGGCCAGATGCAGGTCAATCCGAAGATCGAACTGACCTTTGCGAGCGGACTCCGATCGATCCTGCGCCAGGACCCCGACGTCATCATGGTCGGCGAAATCCGCGACAGCGAGACCGCCGAAATCGCGATTCAGGCCGCGCTGACCGGCCATCTGGTCTTTTCCACCCTGCATACCAATGATTCATTCGGGTCGCTGACGCGGCTGGTCGAAATGGGTATCGAGCCGTTTCTGGTTTCGTCCTCAATTCTGGCCGTGCTCGCGCAGCGCCTGGTGCGCCGGCTCTGCCCCGAATGCCGCTCGCCCTACACTCCCACCACCACCGAGCTTCAGCGTATCGGGATCAGCGCCGCAGGCTTCGCGGGCCATATCTACAAATCCGCCGGATGTCGCGCGTGCCGCAACACCGGCTATCGCGGCCGGCTCGCGATCCAGGAGCTGATGGTGATGGACGATGACATCCGCGCGCTGGTGATGCAGAACGGCGACGCCGCGACCATCCGCCGCTCCTGCCAGGCCAAGGGGATGAAGCTGTTGCGTCAGGATGGTGCGGAGCGCGTGCTCGCAGGCGAAACCACGATCCCGGAACTCCTGCGCGTCACTCAGGAAGAGACCTATTAGCACGAAAGTGGCTGGGTCCTTTAACTGATGCCGGTTTTTGCCTATCGCGGACTTTCTCCCAGCGGCCGCGCCGTCAACGGCGTCGTCGATGCCGACAGTGCGCGCAACGCGCGCGGCAAGCTGCGCGAGATGGGCGTCTTTCCGACCGAACTGTCCGAGGAAGTTGCCCAACGTACGCCGGTAAGCTTCCGCGATTGGCTGCCCAGCATCGGCCGGGTCAAGATGCCGGCTGCGGATCTGTCGCTGATGACGCGCCAGCTAAGCGCGCTCCTCGGCGCCGGCGTCCAGCTCGTCGACGCCCTGGGAATTCTCGCCGCGCAGTCGAGCAAGTCGGGCGTCAAACGCATGATGTCGCAGGTGCGCGAGCGTGTGCGCGAAGGTAGTTCGCTCGCCGATGCCATGGCGGCGCATCGCGAGGTCTTCTCCGATTTGTATGTCGGTATGGTCCGCGCCGGTGAAGCAGCCGCCGCGCTCGAGGCGGTGCTCGACAGGCTCGCCGACTACACCGAGAGCCAGGCCGAATTCGTCGCGAAAGTACGTGGCACGCTGACCTATCCCATCATCATGATGATGGTCGGCACCGCGATCATGGGCTTCCTCGTAACCTACGTGGTGCCGAAGGTGGCGGTCATCTTCAAGGAAAGCCACACCGCGCTGCCGTTGGCGACCCAGATCCTGATCGGAGTTTCCGATTTCATGGTCGGCTACTGGTATCTCCTCATCGGCGGCGTGCTCGGGATCACGGCAGGAATCGCGTTCGGCATGTCCACCGTCAGAGGGCGGCGAATCTACGATACCTGGGTGCTCAAGATTCCCTACATCGGACAGACGATGGTGCGGGTCATTTGCGCGCGCTTCGCGCGCACGCTCAGCACCCTGCTCGCCAGTGGCGTTCAGCTTCTACCCTCACTCGACGCGGTCAAAGCCGTCATCACCAACGGCCTTCTGCGCGATGCGGTGGGCACCAGCCGCGACAGTATCCGCGAGGGCCACGGGATGGGCGATACACTGAAAGTCAGCGGCCTCTTTCCTCCGCTGCTGGTCGAAATGGTGAAAGTGGGAGAACGCTCGGGCGAGCTCGAGCAGATGTTGGAGCGGGTTGCCGATGCCTACGAGCATGAGGTCGCGCATTCGCTCTCGCAGATGACCACCGTGCTGGAGCCGATCATGACGCTGGCGATGGCCGGCATGATTCTTTTCATGATGATGGCGGTGCTGATGCCGATCTTCCAACTCAATCAATTGATGCAGTGATGGTCAGGCGGACTAACCTTATGACGACGATGGAACAACGGCGGCGGCGGATGGCGAATCAGGATGGTTTCACCCTGATCGAAATAATGGTGGTCATTTTGATCCTCGGGCTGCTCGCCACTATCGTGGTGCAGAGCCTGCGCGGCGCGACCGACAAAGCCAAGCGCGTGAAAGCGCAGGCCGATATCTCGGAAATCAAGACCGGGCTCGATCGCTACTATCTCGATGTGGGCTCGTATCCGACCACCGAGCAGGGGCTGGGCGCGCTGGTTTCCGCGCCGTCAACCGGAGGAAGTAACATCCCGGCCAATTACGAGACCGGCGGGTATCTTCAATCGATCCCCAAGGATCCCTGGGGCAATAACTATGTCTATCAAAGTGACGGCAATTCCTACCTCCTGAAGTCCTTCGGCGCCGATGGGGTCGAAGGTGGCGAAGGCAAGAACGCCGACATTGACGGCAGCCAGCAATAGCGATGCCTTCCTTTCAAAATCCTTCCTCTCCCGCACGCTTGCGCGGGAGAAGGGAGCGAGGGTTCACCCTCCTCGAGATCATGGTGGTGATCTTCCTGATGGGTCTCATCATGCTGATCGCGATGCCGTACCTCGGCGGCATCACCAACGCCGAGCTCAAGAGCACCAGCCGCCGGCTCGCCGGCCGTGCGACCTATCTCTATGACGAAGCGTCGGCGCGCAAACTCGTCATTCGGCTGGTCTTCGATATGGACGCCAACGCCTACTACGTGATGGTGGCCGACCCGTACGCGCCGCAACCCGCCTTCTTTCCCGATCTGTCGACTGCGGGGAGGCGCGTCAATCTTCCCAATAACGTCCGCATCCGCGATGTCACCGTCGAGGGCGTCGGTACGCTGAGCCGCGGTACTATTTCCACGCAGTTCTATCCGGAAGGCTTCGTCGATGCGACCATCGTGCATCTGATCGACTCGCGTGGGCGCGTGATGACGGTAGGAATCGATCCACTCACCGGTCACGTAATGTTAGCGCTGGGCGATTTGCGCCAGGCGCGGCCGGGGACCTTATGAGTCGCAGAAGTTCGCGCGCCGGATTCACCCTGCTCGAAGTGATGATTGCGGTCGGGGTACTCGGCATCGCGCTTTTGTCGCTGCTCGCACTGCACAATTCGAATTTGCAGAGCGTCATCCGCGGACAGGAGTTGAGCACCGCCTCGACCCTCGCGCAGGGCCTGATGTCGAATGCCGAGCTGGAGCGAATTCCGATGCCGGGCCGCAGCAATGGCGATTTCGAGAAGTTGTTTCCGGGCCAATATCGTAATTTTCGCTGGGAGCGCGATGTGGAACTGTCGGGGATGTTCCCCGATATCCGCAAGGTGCAAGTGACGGTCTATTATGGCCCGCGCTTCCGCCAACGATTTGCGCAGGTGATCGAGGGAGCCAACGGCATCACCGGACCGACCGGATTGCCGCAGCAAAACTCGGGCACCCCGCTCCAGAACCCTTTCCTGGGACGATGACGATTCGTATCCATCGCGATGCACGCGCCGGCGCAGGCTTTACTCTGCTGGAATTGATGCTGGCGCTCGCGATCCTCGCGATCATTCTGGTGATGATTGCGGGATCGTTCAGCGCCGTCGTTCATAGCAAGGTGCACGGCGAAGCGCGCCTCGATCTCGATCGCGAGGGGCGTGCGCTGCTGTGGGAGATCACCAACGAGATTCGCGGCGCGGTCCAGACTCCGCTGCCGAATCCGCCCAGCGATGTGTTGTTGATCGGGCGCGGACAGATGGGCGGCGCAGTCCCGATCGATGCGATTACGGTCTCGACCCTCGCCGCCGGCCATCGCCGCGCAATTACCGGAATGGACGCCGAGCAGTTGGTCTCTTATTCGATCACCCAGAATCCTCAGGTCCGCGGATGGTATGTGCTGACCCGTTCCCAGCGTAGCGCCTTGCTGCTCAGCACCAACGTACCGGGGCCGCCGCCGATTGTGCTGGCCGACAACGTGGTCTCGCTGCACATCAAATATTTCAACGGCATGGCGTGGCTGGAAAGTTGGGACTCGACCGCGCTGCCGCCGCCAAACCAATTGCCGATCGCGGTCTCGATCGAGCTCGTGCTCGGCGCCGGTGGCGGACGCGTAATGGATTTCGCCACCCAGGTGATGTTGCCGATGTCGGTGCCGCTATGGTGAAGCGGCTCGCATTGAAATTGCGCGCGCTCAAGAAGGGCGAACGCGGCATCGCGCTGCTCGCGACCATGCTCGCGATCGCATTTATGACCATCATCATCGTCGACTTCAGCTCGTCGACTGCGATGGGATATCTCTCGGCCGCCAACCATGCCAATGAGATCCGCGCCGAGTATCTGGCTCGATCGGCCATCAACGTCGGCCTCGCGCTCATCGCGCAAGACACCCGCGCGCAAATCGCCCAGCAACAAAACGGTGCGATCGGACAGCAAGGCACCGTGGGACAGAACGGCAGCACACCCGGTCAGAACAGCTCGACCGGCCAGACTGGAGGATCCTCGGTATCGGGAGAGCAGCAACCCGACTCCTTCTTAAGCGTATGGGCGCTACCCTTCCCTCCGATGCCGGTCAATGGCGGAACGGTCCAGCTCGCGGTGGTCGATGAGGCGCGCAAGTTCAACATCAACAGTCTGATCAATTTTACCGGCGCCAGCGTCGCCCTCGTGCCGCAAGCTGGCGCGACTGCGCAACCGTTGGGCGAAGCGACTCCGGTTGGGGCTGCACCCAATGGCGCCGCGACACCGACTCCCGCCGCATCGGCATCGCCGGGGGCGGTCAATACTCAGTTGGGCCAAATCAACCAGAATGCGGTGATGCAACTGACGCGGCTGGTGATGCTGCTCGGGATATCGCCGGCCATCATTCCGCCGATCGTCGATTGGCTCGACCCCGACAGTATCGAATCGCAAGGCGGTGCGGAGGCCGATTACTACTTGCGCCTCCTACCGCCCTACGAGCCACGCAACGGCCCGATGCCAACCTTGGGCGATCTGCGGCTCATCAAGGGTATCGACGATGCGACCTTCATGAAGTTGCGCAATTACCTGACCGTCGCGCCGGAGACCGCGGTCAACGTCAATACCGCACCGCCCGAAGTTCTCGCCTGCCTCGACGATTCGCTCGCCAACAATCCGAACGTGATAAAGCAAATTTTGGAGGCGCGCGCGATCCGACCTTTTTCCAATCCCGCCGACGTGCTTAATCTGATAGGAGGGGCGGCATCGCAGGCCTCGGGCGGGCAAAGTAGTTTGAGCCGAGACTTAACTACGAGAACGACATACTTTAGCATCACGGGGATGGGGACGTATGCAGGCGCGCGCAGGCTGGTATTTGCGACTTTCCGGCGCAATGGCGATGGAACCGGCACGCTGAGTAGCTGGCAGGAAGAGTAAGCACTCACTATGCCGCAGAAAGTACTCGCGCTGGAGATGCCCGGCCATACGGTCCGGGCTGCACTGGCACAACGCACCTGGAACGCATTTCATATCGAAGGCGTCTTCGAAGAGCCGCGCCGCACGGGCGAGGCTGACCTCGAAGCTGCGCTGAAGCGCATCCTCGCGCGCACCGGCAAGCCCGATGTCGTCACCACCTCGATCGCCAGCGACTTCGTGGTAAAGCGGCTGCTCGAGCTACCCTTCAACGATCTGCGCAAGCTTCATCAGGTTGTGCCCTTCGCACTCGAAGAGCATCTGCCATTTCCCATCGATGACGCCGCGGTTGCATTCGTACGGGTCGGTGCTGATGGCGACTCGACGCTGGTAATCGCGGCACTCGCACGCAAGGTCGATATGCGTCGGCATCTCGACCTGCTCGCGAAGGTCGGGATCGATCCTCGAATCGTGACGCTCTCGGAGTTGGCCATCGCGCGGCTCCTTGCACGCTCGCCCAGCACCGCGACCAGCGCGCACCTTTTGATGGATATCGAGCCGACCTCGACCTCGACTCTGACGGCACGCCACGTGCCATCCGTACCGTCCACGCCGGCATCAGCGAAGAGGATGCGGGGCCGGCGGCGGACGCGCAGGCCAATGCCATTCTCGGCACCGCACGCCAGACGCTGCTCGCGCATTCGTCGGAGGTCGAGAACATTGACGTGATCCTGGCGGGCTCGGCGGCCGGAATTCCCCAGTTGCGCGAGGAGTTATCGCAAGCTTTATCGCTCGGCGTGCGCGATGCCGCGGAATTCGACTATTCCTTCCTGCTCAACGGCAAACGTCCCGACATGAGCCGCTTCGCGGCGTGTATCGCGATGCTGCTCAGCGAGCTGCCGAATAGGCCGGCGGAGCTGCTTAATTTTCGGCAGGGCGAATTCGCCTTTCAAGGACGGGTCCGCGGCGATCTGACCGCGTTTTATACCACCGGCACCATCGCGGCGATCGCACTCGGTTTCGGCATCATGCATTTCGGGCTGGGCGCGGGCACCCAACTACATCGCATCCATGTGCTCGATCGTCAGATCGCAGCCATCGCGGTTCCCGCGCTCGGTCAAAACCCGCCCAATGATCCGGTGGCAGCGCTACGTGCCGGCATCGCCAAGATGAGTAAGCGGCTGGCGTTGATTGGCGGCAACACCGCGAAGGATTCGCCGCTCGATGCGCTGCTGACGGTATCGCGCGACGTTCCCAGGCGCTTCCCCATCGAGATGGAGGATATCGGCGTCGATGAGAACGGGGTGCGGCTCTCGGGTGAGGCCGACTCGTTCGCCACCGTCGATCAGATGAAGCAGGTGCTGCAGAAAGATGACTACTTCGGCAACATCGAGGTGAGTCACACCAAAACCGAGACCAACGGCAAGGTGGAATTTCAGGTCGA
>Ga0335081_10019848_pt1 | contig 10868 bp, 9 predicted proteins | sample Lox_Sample_35_FD_206713 | JGI IMG/M metagenome (GOLD analysis project Ga0335081, IMG submission 206713) | Soil microbial communities from Loxahatchee National Wildlife Refuge, Florida, United States - Lox_Sample_3.5 | ecosystem: Environmental > Terrestrial > Soil > Wetlands | place: USA: Florida...
TGCTTCCTGCTCACCGGTCGCGAACTCGAGGGCGAAGATCTGGACCTGTACGAGGACCGCCGACCGCTGTTCCTGGAGACGAGCCGGCCCGGTATCTTCGCGGTCGGCGACGTCCACTCCGGCTCGGTCAAGCGGGTGGCCTCGGCCGTCGGCGAGGGCTCGATGGCGGTCCGGCTCGTTCACCAGCGCCTCGCGAGCCGCTGAGCCGCGAGCCGGCCAGATCGGGTGCCTGCACCTTGCCAAACATCGTCCGATCGATAAGGATCATCCGCCGGTGAGAACGAACAAGAACCTGGTTCTGGCGGCGATGGTGTTCGCCGTCGCGATGACGTTCATCGACCAGACGATTGTGGCGATCGCGATCCCGAAGATCCAGAGCGAGCTGTCGCTGTCGGCGACCGGGACGCAGTGGGTGATCAACGGCTACCTGCTCGCGCTGTCGGCGCTGTTCGCGTTCGGCGGCAAGCTCGGTGACGTGCTCGGGCGCAAGCGGATGGTGCTGGTCGGCGTGACCGGCTTCGCGATCGCCTCGGCGGCCTGCGGATTCACCCCCAAGGGCGGGATCGCCGAGGCGTGGATCATCTTTTTCCGCGTCGTCCAGGGCGCGACGGCGGCGCTGCTGTTCCCGGCCGCGGTCGCGATCGTGGTGGCCTCGTTCCCGCTGCGCGAGCGCGGCAAGGCGATGGCGATCTTCTTCGGCATCTCCGGCGGCCTGACCGCGATCGGCCCGATCGCCGGCGGCTTCCTCACGCAGTGGACATGGCGGTCGATCTTCTGGATCAACATCCCGGTGGCGATCGTCGCGGTCGTCCTGACCCAGATCGCGTGCCCGCACGACGAGCCTCGCCCGGAGAAGCTCGACTACCGCGGCACGGCGCTGATCACCGGCGGGATGGGCCTGATCGTGCTCGGCTTCGAGCAGTCGAGCGTGTGGGGGTGGAGCAGTCCCGCGACGTGGGTGTGCGTGATCGTCGGCGTGCTGCTGATGATCGTGTTCGTCCGCTTCGAGCTGAGCATCAAGCAGCCGCTGCTGCGGCTCCAGATCTTCTCCGACCGCGGCTTCGCGACGGACACGGTCGTGCTCGGCCTGATGTCGATCGTGTTCGTCCCGTTCTTCTTCTTCGGGAGCGTCTACGCGCAGGTCGCGCTCGGCAAGAACTCCTCGCAGGCGGGCGAGTACATCCTGTGGTTCTTCATCGGGTTCGTGATCGCGGCCCAGATCGGCGGCCGTATCCTCGACCGGCGGGGCGCGAGACCGACGGTCGTGATCGGGGGCGCGCTCAGCGCGGTCGGGTTCTTTCTGCTCGCCGGCAAGCTCACCGACCTCTCGCTCGGCGCCCAGAGCCTGTATATCGCTCTCGCCGGTGGCGGGCTCGGGCTGATGCTCAGCCCGGCCAGCACAGACGCGGTCAACCGCGCCCCGAGGACGAGCTACAGCGAGGTCACCGGCATCACGCAGACCGCCCGCAACTTCGGAGCGAGCCTCGGGCTGGCCGTCCTCGGCGCGATCCTGATCAGCCGCAACGACACCAACGTCACCGCCGCGCTGACCAAGCACGGGGTCCCCAGTCAGATCGCCCACCGGGTCGCCGCATCGTTCAGCGCGAGCGGCACGGGGTCGCAAAGCGCCGCGGGACACCCGACCGCGCTCGTGCGCGACGTCCAGCTCGCGTTCGCGCACTCGACGCAGACCGTCTTCTACATTATGGCCGGGGTGATGGTGGCGACGTTCATCGTCGCGGTCCGCTGGCTGCCGCGCGGGCGTCTGGAGTCGGCCGAGGACGAGGAGGAGTTTGTCGCCCCCGCCCCGGCGCGGCACGGGAGCGCGATCCGATGAGCGATGACGAGCTCGTGACGAAGGCCAGCCCGCGATCGGTCGCGGACACGATCGCTCGCTTCTCGGAGGTGCTGGCGGCGAAGGGCGTGAAGCTGTTCGCGGTGATCGACCACAGCGGCGAGGCCGCCGCCGTCGGGCTCGAGCTGCGCGACACCAAGGTGGTGATCTTCGGGGCCCCGCAGGCGGGGACGGCGGTGATGCAGGCCGTGCCGGTCGCGGCGCTCGACCTGCCGCTCAAGGTGCTGGTATGGGACGACGAGGGTCAGACCAAGCTGACGTATACGGCGCCCGCCGCACTCGCCGTCCGCTATGAGCTCGGTGACGACCTGGCCGCGAGGCTCGCCGCGATCGACCCGCTGACCAACGCGGTCATCGCCGGACAGCCACCCGGTTAGACCGATTAGACGGCGTCGGCGAGCGCCGGTCGCCGCACCGGGACGGCGGCACGCGCCTCGAGCTCGGCCCGCAGCTGCATCACCAGCGGCGAATCGGCGAGGTGGCGATCGAGCATTTCCAGGCAGTGGCGGTAGTGAGCCAGCCGACGCTGCCGCGTCCGGGACGCCGTCTCCGCCTCGCTGCCGGGTGGCAAGAGCGGAAGCTCGCGGACCTTCGAAACCTTGTCGGCGGCGAACACCAGCATCGCGTCGGGTCCGGCGGCCTCGGCCTGGCTACGCAGCGCGGCCTTGCGCGCCGCGTAGCCGTGGATGTTCTCGTCCTCGGTGACGGCCGCCACCAGGCCCGCGGTTCTCGGGCCGAAGCGCCGGCCGAGCTCGGCGGAGTCCGTCCTGCCCTTCTCGATCGTGTCGTGGAGGACGCCGGCGGCGATCACGTCGTCACTCGCGCCGGCATCGAACAGCAGAAGCCCGACCTCGATCGGGTGCGTGATGAACGGGGTGCTGTCGGCCTTGCGCCGCTGGCCGGCATGCTGCCTTTCGGCATACGCGAGCGCCGCTCGCGTCATTGGAAGGCGCGCTATCAGATCGGGGAAGCTGCCTCCACCGGTCACCGAAGGTCGGAGTGTATTTGACCACGCAATTTCCGTGGAAATATCTACCGCATCTGCATCAGGGCCACCCGAAACCCCGGCGGCGGGGGCGGCGTGCCGGACGGGATTCGGTGGCGCCGGGTGGGCCGAATCGCCGGGCGGGATTCGGTGGCGCCGGGTGGGCCGAATCGCCGGGCGGGGCTATGTCTGGGCCGCGACCTCGGGCTCGGGCTCCGGCGCGGCGGCAGGCGGCATCTTCACGCCGGCGGCGGCGTACGCGGCGGCCGCATCGAGCGTCTCGGCAACGAGCAGTGCCTGCGCGAGGCTGTCGAGCTGGGTGCGATGGCTCGTGAGCAGCTCGTCCACGCTGACATGAGCCTCCTCGACCATCCGCTGCACCTCCTGGTCGATCAGCCACTGCGTCTGCTGCGAGGTCTCGCTGACGCCCGGGAGGAACGGACCCGAGCCGTCGCTCGGCAGCACGGAAACCGGTCCGAGCTTGTCGCTCATTCCCCAGCGGCCGACCATCTGCCGTGCTATCTGGGTGAGCTGCTGGATGTCGGACTCGGCTCCGGTGGTGATCTTGCCGTAGATCACCTCCTCTGCGACTCGGCCGCCGAGCGCCACCTTGATCTTGGCGTCGAGCTCCTCCTGGGAATAGGAAACGCGGTCGGCGTCGGGCGCCGACAGTGTCACCCCGAGGGCCATCCCGCGCGGGATGATCGAGACCTTGCGGACCGGGTCGGCCTCGGGGGTGAGCATGCCCACGAGGGCGTGGCCCGACTCGTGGTAGGCGGTCCGCTCGCGATCGGCGCGACTCAGCATGATTCCGCGCGGAGCACCGAGCAGGATCTTCTCGAGCGCGTCGGTGAAGTCCGCCATGTGCACCTTCGCGTGGTCGCGCCGGGCGGCGAGCAGCGCCGCCTCGTTGGCGAGGTTGGCGAGGTCGGCCCCCACCATCCCGGGCGTGGTCGAGGCGATCTGGCCGAGGTCGACGTCGTCGGCGAGCGGGAGCGATCGGGTGTGGACCTGGAGGATCTTCAACCGGCCGGCGCGATCGGGCGGTTGGACCGCCACACGGCGATCGAACCGTCCGGGCCGCAGCAGCGCCGGGTCGAGGATCTCGGGCCGGTTCGTCGCTCCGAGCACGACCACCGCCTCGGTCGACTCGAACCCGTCCATCTCGGTCAGGATCTGGTCGAGCGTCTGCTCGCGCTCGTCGTTGGCGCCGGTGATCTGGGCCGAACCCTGGCGCGAGCGGCCGATCGCGTCGAGCTCGTCGATGAAGATGATCGCGGGCTCGGCCTGCTTGGCCTTCGCGAACAGGTCGCGGACCCGCGCGGCCCCGACCCCGACGATCGCCTCGATGAACTCGGAGGCCGCAATCGAGAAGAACGCGGCGTGCGCCTCACCCGCGACCGCGCGCGCGAGCAGCGTCTTGCCGGTGCCCGGCGGGCCGAACAGGAGCACGCCATGCGGCATCCGCCCGCCGAGCTTCTGATAGCGCTCGGGGTTCTTGAGGAAGTCGACGATCTCGGTCAGCTCGCCCTTCGCCTCGTCGATCCCGGCGACGTCGTCGAAGGTCACCCGGATCTTCTCGGGGTCGACGCGGCGTGCCTGCGAGCGGCCGAAGTTGCCGAGCCCACCGAGCCCGCCGCCCGCCCCGGCGCGCATCACGCGGCGCGCGATGAAGTAGATGACCGCGAACAGCAGCAGGGTCGGGCCGAACCCGACCAGGAGCTCGGTCAGCAACGACGTTCCCGGGTTCGGGTTCTTGGCGTTCACCTCGACGTTGTGCTCGGTCAGCAGCTCGGTGAGCTGGTTGCCGTTCCAGAACGATGGGACCTGGGTCGCGAACAGCGTCGTCGGCGTCGCCTTCGAGTCGCTCGGCGGGTACCGCAACTTCTCGGTGAACGTGCCGTCGATCGTGTCGGCCCGCGAGGAGATCGACTTGACCTTGCCCGCCTCGAGCTGCTGGATGAAATAAGGGCTGAACGGGATCGTGACCCGCTGCTGCGACGCCGGCTGGGCGATCAGTACGAACAGCCAGTTGATCGCGAGCAGCCCCAGGAAGAACAGCCAGAAGCCGCGCAGGCGGTGCGGCGGCGTCGGCTTGTGTTCGTCGGGCATCCCGCGGCCGTCGGGCGCCGGCGCAACCCGCCAACCGCCCTTGTCACGCGGCATCGACGAGGGCGGGACCGTCTTGTCGCCGCCCTGCGGCGGCTGAGAGGAAGGGTTCGAGTCTCCCACGCCACTCATTCTGGCGCGTCGACGGGAGCGCGCGCAAAGACGTGAGCCGAGGGCGGTTCGTCGTTAAGCTGGAGCCTCGCGGAAGGAGGCCGCAGCCCACCGAACCTCGAGCAGGAGAGAGACATGGCATCAACCACGCAGGGCTCACATCTTCCGGCCCTCGGAGCGCACCAGCGCGAGGAGGTCGGCAACCAGCTGCAGGCGATGCTGGTGGAGCTGATCGATCTCGCCCTGGTCGGCAAGCAGCTCCACTGGAACGTCACCGGGCCGCTGTTCCGGCCGCTGCACGAGCAACTCGACGAGCTCGTCGACTCGTGGCGGGAGCTCTCGGACGTGGTCGCCGAGCGGGCCGTCGCGCTCGGCTATGCGCCCGACGGTCAGAGCGCCGCGGTCGCGGGGGGGACCGAGCTCAAGCCCCTGGCGCGCGGCGCGCTCGACGATCACGTGGTCGTTCGCGAGCTGAGCGAGCGCATGAACGACGTCGCCGATCGTGCCCGAGAGCGGATGGATCGCCTCGGGGAGATCGACGCCGCGTCGCAGGACGTGATCATCGAGGTCGTGCGCGCGCTCGAACAGCAGCTGTGGATGGTCCGGGTTCAGTTCGGGCACGCGGTCCGGAGCTGATGTCGCCGGTCTCGCGCGGTTTCCGCGGGCGGCGGCGGCCGGTCGCGGACCCGGCGCGGCTGCCGCCGGGGCAATACCTCGAGACCGGATTCCCGGTGCTGTCGGCAGGCCCGACGCCGCACACCCCCCTCGATCAGTGGACGTTCCTCATCAGTGGGGCGGTCGATCAGCCGGTCTCGTGGACGTGGGAGGAGCTGCTCGCGCTCCCTGCGGAGACCCCCATGGTCGACATCCACTGCGTGACGAAGTGGTCGAAGTTCGACACTCGCTGGCGGGGGGTGTCCCTCGACACCCTGCTCGAGCACGTCGACAGCGACGCGGCGTACGTGACCGCGTGGTCCGACGGCGGCTACACGACCAACCTGCCCCGGGCGGACGTCAGCGACGGCAAGGCTTGGGTGGCTTACCAGTACGACGGCGAGCCGCTCCACCCCGAGCACGGAGGGCCGGCACGCCTGCTGGTGCCGCACCTGTACTTCTGGAAGAGCGCCAAGTGGGTGCGGGGCCTCACGTTCACGCTCGACGACGAGCCTGGGTTCTGGGAGACGTACGGCTACCACAATCGCGGCGACCCATGGCTCGAGCAGCGCTACCAGGGAGACTGACCTGGCAGCTGGTCTCGGTTCTCGAGCTCGTCGAGGAGACCTCGCGCGTGAAGAGCCTCGTGCTGGCGCACCCCGAATGGCCCGGCGGCTACCGGGCCGGGCAGCACGTCGACGTGCGATTGACCGCCGAGGACGGCTACCAGGCACAGCGGAGCTACTCGATCGCCTCCGCCCCCGAGGATGAGCGCCTCGTGCTGACGGTCGAGCGGCTCGAGGACGGCGAGGTGTCGCCGTACCTGGTCGACGAGCTCAGGCCCGGTGACGAGCTCGAGCTGCGGGGCCCGATCGGCGGCTACTTCGCGTGGGTGCAGGAGCTCGGCGGTCCGCTGGTGCTGATCGCCGGCGGCTCGGGCGTCGTGCCGCTCCGCTCGATGTTGCGCCACTGGTCGAACACCGACCGGTCGGTGGCGGTCCGGCTGGTGTACTCGGTGCGACGGCTGAACGAGGTGATCTACCACGACGAGTTGCTCGCCTACGGGGACCGGGAGGGGGTCGACGTTCGCTTCGTGCTCACCCGCGAGTGGCCCGACGATTGGCCGGGACACCGGGGCCGGATCGACAAGGCGTTGGTGGACGAGGTCGCCGGGCCGCCGGAGGATGGGTCGCGCATCTACATCTGCGGCCCCAACGGCTTCGTCGAGACGGCCGCCGGCTGGCTCGCCGAGGGCGAGCGCGACCCGAGCAGGATCAGAACCGAGCGGTTCGGCCCGACCGGTTAGGATCGCTCGAGTTTGGAGGTTCGGATTCGGCTCGGCAGCAGCTTGGCGCGATTGGCGCCGGCTCCCGTGCTCAGGTTCGAGCTTCCAAACGGCGCCACCGTCGAGGATCTGTACGGCCGACTCGCCAGCACCGTTCCGGAGCTCGGACCCGCGCTCGCGTCCGCGCTGCCGCTCGTCGCCGGCGAGCATGTCGAACGGGAGCGGAGGCTCTCGCACGGTGAGGAGGTTGCGCTGCTGACCCCGGTGGCGGGAGGGTGATCGCCGCCACATCAACGATTCCGAAGGGAGCGAAAGTGGCCATCGAATCAGCTGTCAACCAGACGGTGTTCGTCGACACGTTCACCGACGGCCTGCTCGGCCCGGAGGTGGCGATGCTCGGCCCGGTCGCCGACGGCGGCCACATCGTCTGGAACTCGACGCCGGGCTGCTGGGGCCCGATGATCACGCCGTCGATCCGCGGCGGCCACGAGGTCAGCCGGCCGGTGGCGGTCGCGGACGCCGACGTGGGGGACGCGATCGCGATCCGGATCAAGGACATCGAGGTCACCTCGCTGGCAACCGCGTCGGGCAACGACCAGCCGATGGAGGGCCGCTTCAACGGCGACCCGTACTGCGCCCCGGTGTGCCCGGGCTGTGGCACCGAGTGGCCGCAGACGCGCATCGACGGGATCGGCGAGCAGGCGATCCGGTGCGCGAACTGCGGCGCCGACGCGACCCCGTTCACGTTCACCAACGGCTACACGATCGCCTTCGACGAACTGCGCACGGTCGGCCTGACCGTGCCGCAGGCGGCCGCCGAGTCGTTCGCCCGCGAGGCGCCGCGGTTCGCGGCGCTGCCCGACAAGTCGGTCCAGAACCCGATCCTGACGTTCGCCCCGCACGACATCGTCGCGCTGGCGACGCGGCTGCGTCCGTTCCTGGGGCAGATCGGAACCTCCCCGTCGACGACGATTCCCGACTCTCACAACGCCGGCGACTTCGGCTCGTTCCTGATCGGCGCGCCCCACCGCTATGCGCTGAGCGCCCAGGAGCTGCAGGCGCACAAGACCGACGGCCACATGGACGTCGACGCGGTGCGGGCGGGCGCGATCCTGATCTGTCCGGTCAAGCTCGCCGGCGCCGGCGTCTACCTCGGCGACATGCACGCGCTCCAGGGCGACGGCGAGATCGCCGGCCACACCTGTGACGTGTCGGGCACGGTCACGCTCCAGGTCGAGGTGGTCAAGGGACTCGGCATCGACGGCCCGGTCCTGTTCCCGCTGGAGGATGACCTGCCGTTCCTGGCCAGGCCGCTGACGGCGGAGGAGCGGATGCGAGCTCGCGCGCTCGGTCGCCGGTACGGGGTCGACGAACTCGAGGAATCGTTCCCGATCAGTGTGATCGGGACCGGTCCGGATCTCAACAGCGCCACCGACAACGGCCTCGCGCGAGCGGCCCAGCTGCTCGAGCTGTCGGTTCCCGAGGTCAAGAACCGCGCCACGATCGCCGGCGCGATCGAGATCGGCCGCGCCCCCGGAGTCGTCCAGGTGACGTTCCGGGCGCCGGCGGAGCGGCTCGAGGCGTGCGGCCTGCACCGGTACGCGGTCGAGCAGTACGGCGAGCACGAAGGCGCCGTCGTCAGGCGCCGGCCATCCCATTGAGCCGTGTCGTTTGCCCTGACGCCGGCCCGCGCGGCGGCCGTCGCCTCGCGCGCGATGGTCGCCTCCAGCCAGCCGCCGGCGACGCTGGCCGGACTCGACGTGCTCCGGGAAGGCGGAAACGCGGTCGACGCGGCGATCTGCGCCGCGGCGGTCCTGTGCGTGACCGAGCCCCACGCCACCGGCCTCGGCGGCGACCTGTTCGCGATCGTCCGCGACGCGTCAGGCGGGCTCCACGGCATCGACGCCGCCGGGCCGGCGCCGCGGTCGGCGCCCGCAGGGCCGCCGGCCGAGTTCGGCCCGATGTCCGTCGACGTGCCGGGCGCGGTCGCCGGCTGGGACGAGCTGTCGCGGCGGCTCGGTCGCGTCGGTCTCGACCGTTGCCTGGCACCCGCGATCGACCTCGCAAACGCGGGGGTTCCGGCCGGGTTCAACTGCGCCCGGGTGTGGCGGATGAGCCCGCGTGCGCCGGCGGCGCTCGGACCGGCGCCCGCGTTCGGCGGACGCTACCGGCTGCCGGAGCTCGGGGCAACGCTCGCCCGGATCGCCTCCGACGGGCCGACGGCCTTCTACACCGGACCGCCGGCGGAGGCGATCGCCGCCGCCACCTGGCTCACGCGCGAGGACATGGCCGAGTACACCCCGCGCTGGGTGCAACCCTTGGTCGGGCGCTACCGCGGCGTCGAGGTGGCGGAGCTGCCGCCGCCGACGCAGGGGGTGGCGGCGCTCGAGGCGCTGGCGATCCTCGGCGACGATGACCCGGCGCTGCCCGAGCTCGTGCGGGCCGTCGGGCTCGCGCTCGAGGATGCGCTGCGCACCGTGCGCGACGGCGCCGACGTCGCCCACCTCCTGTCGGACGAGCACGTCGCCGCCCGCCGGTCCGAGCTCCCCGGTCGGGTCGCCGAGCCGGCCGGCGGAACCGTGTGCGTCTGCGCCGTCGACGGCGACCGGATGGCCGTCTCGCTGCTGCAGAGTCTGTACGACGCGTTCGGATCGGGCGTCGTCGGCGCCTCGACCGGCGTCGTCCTCAACAACCGCGCCGCTGGGTTCGCGGTGCAGGGCGCGGTCGCCGGAGGCACGCGCCCCTACCACACGCTGATCCCGGGGATGCTGAGCCGCGGCGGTGAGCTCGTCGGGCCGTTCGGGCTGATGGGCGCGTTCATCCAGGCGCAGTCCCACGTCCAGTTCCTGACCAGGTTGCTGCCGGACGGGGACCCGCAGGTGGCGATCGACCGCGGGCGGTTTCGGATCGACGGCGCGACGCTGAGCCTCGAGCGGCCGCTGTGGGATCGGGCGGACGAGCTCGCCCCGCTCGGCTTCGACGTCGTCCGGGAGACCGAGCGCAGCATGTTCGGCGGGGGTCAGGCGATCATCGTGCGCGACGGGACGCTGTTCGGCGGCTCGGACTCCCGCAAGGACGGCTGCGCGCTCGGCATCTGAGTCCGATCAGGCGCTGCCGAGCTTCACCAGCCCCGTCTCGTAGGCGAGGATCACGGCCTGCACCCGGTCGCGCAGCCCGAGCCTGCGCAGCACGCTCGAGATGTGCGTCTTGACGGTCGCCTCGCTGACGACGAGCTCCGATGCGATCTCGGCGTTCGACAGCCCGCCGGCGAGCAGCCGCAGCACCTCGGTCTCGCGCGAGGTGAGCTGAGCGAGGGCTTCGCTCGAGTGATCGCCCACCGGCAGCGTCGCCGCGAACCGCGCGAGCAGGCGGCGCATCACCGATGGCGCCAGCAGCGCATCGCCGGCGGCAACGATCCGGATCGCCTCGAGCAGCTGCGCCGGCGTCACGTCCTTGAGCAGGAACCCGCTCGCGCCGGGGAGCGCGGCGTGCGCATACTCGTCGAGGTCGAACGTCGTCAGCACCAGGATCCGGCGCCGAGGATCGCCCGGAACCCGCCGCGCACGAGCGCCTGGTCGTCGCAGACCAGCACGCGGATGCTTGCGGCGAGCGCTCCTCGAGCGGCAGCCGGGCCTTGACCTCGTATCCGTCGCCGGCGGCTCGCCGCCGCCGTCGTCCTCGGAGCGGATCACGCCGAGCAGCCGGCGCAGCTCGGCCAGCGCCGCGCGGCCCGTCGACGCCACCGAGGACAGCGATTCGCGCGCCTTGTCCGGGTCCTCGTAGAACACCTCCTCGCCGGCCGAGGCCTGCACGACCATCACACTGACGTTGTGGGCGATCGTCGCCGAGACGCTGCTCCAGTCCCGCGG
>Ga0335081_10019849_pt1 | contig 10868 bp, 9 predicted proteins | sample Lox_Sample_35_FD_206713 | JGI IMG/M metagenome (GOLD analysis project Ga0335081, IMG submission 206713) | Soil microbial communities from Loxahatchee National Wildlife Refuge, Florida, United States - Lox_Sample_3.5 | ecosystem: Environmental > Terrestrial > Soil > Wetlands | place: USA: Florida...
AAGTAGCCGCCTGCCCACAGGGCGAGGCGCTTGACGCCACTCGCCTTTGGGACTAGATCGAGGCGCCTTGTTAAGGAGGCGCCCGGACCATGGCGAGAGCGCTCGCCATGCAAGCGGCGCGAAGCCCATGCGCGAAGGCATCCACCCCGACTACCGGCCGGCCAAGGTCGTCTGCGCCTGCGGGAACGTCATCCTGACCCGCTCGACCCGCGGCGACTTCCACATCGAGATCTGCTCCAGCTGCCACCCCTTCTTCACCGGGAAGCAGAAGATCCTCGACACCGCCGGCCGCATCGAGCGGTTCAGGACCCGCTACGCCGCCGGCACCGAGAAGGCCGAGGCGAAGCCCGCCCCCGCCCCGCGGCCCGAGCCGAAGAAGGCGGCCCCGGCCAAGGAGAACCGGGCCCAGAAGCGGGCCAAGGCCAACGCCGGCAAGCCGAAGCCCAAGGCCGAGGCGGCCGCCGCCGAGAGCGCGCCGCCCGCCCCGACCGATCCCTCGGCCCCGACGAGCTAGACGGGCCCGCCTCTCGGCGCCGGCCTCGCGGCGGCGCCCCTTCGAACCCGGTCCCGAATCTTGCTCCCTCGGCACCGCGAGGTGTAAGCGAGGGTCCATGGCGCGCCCGCCCTTGGGAAAGCCCTCGTCCTCGGCGGCCCGGCCGGCACCATGGCCCGAGTGCCGGCGGGGCGTGGGAAGGACCGGCGCCCGGGGGCCCCGTTGGCCCGCCCTCCGCCCGCTCGCCCTGCTCGTCCTCCTGGCCGCACTCCCCGGTTGCCCGGAGGAGCGGCCCGGCGCCGCGAGGCAGATCCCGGTGCAGCGGCTGCCGCCGGCGCTGGCGGTCGAGCCGCCGCCCGCCGACGGGGGGCCCCCGCCCGCCCCCGACGCCGGGCGGGCCCATCACCCCTGAACGCCCGCCCGCCGGCTATAAGGTGCCCGTGGAACCGCTCATCCTCATCGCCGACGACGAGCGCTCGAACCTCGAGTCCCTGGGCCGCATCTTCGCCAAGGAGGGCTGGAGGGTGGCCCTCGCCGAGTCGGGGGCGGCGGCCCTCGAGGTCCTGCGGCGCGAGCCGGTGGCGGTGCTGGTCACCGACCTCATGATGCCCGGGATGAGCGGGGAGGCGCTCCTCAGGGCGGCCCGCACCGTCTCGCCGCAGACCGAGGTGGTGCTGGTCACCGCCTACGGCACGGTCGAGGCGGCCGTCTCGGCCATGAAGGAGGGCGCGTACGACTTCATCACCAAGCCGGTGAAGCGCCACGCCATCGTGAAGACCGTGCGGCAGGCGCTCGAGAAGGCCAAGCTCGTGGCCGAGAACCGCGCCCTGCGCGCGCGGCTCTTCGACCTCGGGGTGGTCCCCGGCACGCTCATCGGCAACGCCCCCTCCTTCCGGGCGGTGCTGGACGCCCTCCGCCAGGCCGCCCCCACCTCGGCCACCGTGCTGCTCTCCGGCGAGAGCGGCACCGGGAAGGAGCTCGCCGCCCGCATGCTGCACGAGCTCTCCCCGCGCGCCTCCGGCCCCTTCGTCCCCATCAGCTGCGCGGCCATCCCCGAGACCATCCTCGAGTCGGAGCTCTTCGGCTACGAGCGGGGCGCCTTCACCGGCGCCGCCGCCCGCCGCGAGGGGCGCTTCGAGCGGGCCCACGGCGGCACCCTCTTCCTCGACGAGGTGGGCGAGATGTCGCCGGCGGTGCAGGTGAAGCTCCTCAGGGTGCTCCAGGACGGGGTGGTGGAGCGCCTCGGCGGCACCCAGCCGCTCACCGTCGACGTGCGCATCGTGGCCGCCACCAACAAGGAGCTCATGGCCGAGGTGCGGTCCGGGCGCTTCCGCGAGGACCTCTTCTACCGGCTCAACGTGGTGGCGGTGAGGCTGCCGCCCCTGCGCGAGCGGCGCGAGGACGTGCCGCTGCTCGCGAGCGTGTTCTTGCGCCGGCTCGCCGAGAAGAACGCCAAGCCGGTGAGCGGTCTCACCCCGGCGGCGCTCCTCGCGCTCGAGAGCTACCCCTGGCCCGGCAACGTCCGCGAGCTCGAGCACGCGGTGGAGCGGGCGGTGGTGCTGTCGCGGGGCGAGATCATCGACGTCCACGACCTGCCGGAGGCGGTGGCCCGCGGCGCCGGCGAGCCCTTGGCGGAGCCGGGCCCGGCGGGCGAGCGGCCCCTCAGCATCACCATCGCGGTGGGCACGCCCATGGAGGAGGTCGAGCGGGTGGTGATCCGCGAGACCCTGCGCCACACCCGCGGCGACAAGACCCTCGCCGCCCAGCTGCTCGGCATCGCCGCCCGCACCATCTACCGCAAGCTCGACCGCGACGATGAGGGCCGCCTCGTCGAGAAGGGGCTCCTTCCAGGCGGGGAGGAGTGAGAGCCCGGCCGCCCGGCGGTGCTGCCAAAATGGCTCTTCGCCGACCGGCCCCGGGGCCCCGCCCTGCCAAATTGGCAGCCGGGGGCCCTGCCGGGTCGACCCCTCCGGCCTGGGCCGGGATTTTGCCACACGCTTCCGGCGTTTAGGTTAAGAGAGCCCTCCTCCCGGGTGGCACGCCGGTTGCTCGAGCGGAGCGGGGGCTCCCGCCCCGCCAAGGCCATGCTCGACTCGTTCTTCAAGAAGTACGCCTTCGCGGCCAACCTCGCGGTCATCTTCGCGGCGGCCTGGCTGTGCGCACGGATGGTGAATACGGTGGCAGGGGCCGCGCTCCGCCCGCGCCCGGTGGTGGACCTCGCGACGAGCCCCGCCCTCCCGCCCCGCCCGGCCGCAACGCCGACCTTCGACCCTGACCGGCTCTACGCCCTCATCGGCCAGAAGCCGCCGGCGCCGCCCCCGACCCCGGCCGCCCCGGGCGCGCCGGCGGAGGGGCCGAGCGCGCCGGCGGCCGACGAGAGGGCCTGCCGCGACGGCCGCGTCGCCCCGGGCAAGACCAGCCTGCGCGGGCAGCTCGTGGCCTGCGTCCTCGCCGAGGACCCCCGCGCCTCGCTGGCCTCCATCACCGACCTCGCCACCCGCGAGACCCGCATCTACGGGCTGGGGGACCGCTTCCAGAACGCCACCCTCATCTCCGTCGAGCGGCTGCGCGACCCCAACGACAGCGTCGGGAGCGCCTTCAAGGTGGCGGCCATCTTCTGCAACGACGGGAAGAAGGAGTACCTGGAGTTCGAGCCGGGCGAGGTGGCCCCGACGGTGATGGCGCCGGGCCGTCCCGCGCCCCCCGGCGGCGAGGAGGCCGTCGACGGGGTCCACAAGCTCGCCGACAACCGCTACGACGTGAAGAAGAAGTACATCGACGACACCCTCTCCAACCTCTCGGCCGTGGCCACCCAGGCCCGCATCGTCCCCTCCTTCAAGAACGGGGTGGCGAACGGGTTCAAGCTCTTCTCCATCCAGCCCGGCTCGCTCTACTCGGCCATCGGGGTGGAGAACGGGGACGTCATCCAGCGCGTCAACGGCTACGAGATCAACTCTCCCGACAAGGCGCTCGAGATCTACCAGAAGCTGCGCGAGTCGAGCCACATCACCCTCGAGATCGAGCGCAACGGCCAGATCATCCGCAAGGAGTACAACGTCACCGGGTCGTGAAGGCACGCCCGCGAGCTCCCCCCATGCGAATGCCGCTCCTCGTCCTCGCCGCCGTCCCGGTGCTCTCCCTCGCGCAGGCCGGCCCGCCCGGCGGCCCGCCCCCGTCCTATCCCGGCGCGCCCCCGCCCACCCGCCCGCCGCCGGCGGTGACGGTGAACCCGGCCCCGCCGCCGGCTCCGCCCCCGGGGCGAGGGGCGGCTCCCGGCGCGGCGGTCACCGTGCCCGAGGAGGCCGGGCAGGCCGGCGGGGACGCCCACGCCGAGGGGCACTGCGTGCCTTTGCAGGGCCGCTTCCTGCTGGCCTTCAACAAGGCCGACATCGTCGACGTGCTCGAGCAGGCGAGCCGCTGGTCCTGCAAGAACTTCCTCTACACCGACGACATCGCGCGCGGGAAGATCACCCTGCTCTCCAAGTCGGCGGTCACCGCCGAGGAGGCCTACGCCGCCTTCCTGGCCGCCCTCACCGCCAACAACATCGCCGTCTACTCGTCGGGCCGCTACCTGAAGCTCACCCGCATCGCCGACGCCAAGAAGACCCCCATCCCCACCCTGCTCGGCGAGGGCGAGGAGGCGCCCGCGCTCGAGCAGCCGGTGACCAAGATCTTCCGCCTGCACTACGCCGACCCGGACCAGCTGCGCGGGGTGATGGGGAACTTCATCTCCGCCCAGGGCGCCGACATCCAGTCCATCCCGCCCGACGTCCTCATCATCACCGACCTCGGCCTGAACGTGCGCCGCATCGAGCTCATGCTGGAGGCGCTCGACCGGCCGGGCTCGGGGGAGCTCATCCGCTTCATCCAGGTGCGCTACGCCTCGGCCCGCGACCTCGCCGACAAGGTGAACCAGGTCTTCCAGGCCTCCCCGGCCCTGCCCGGCCGGCCGACCGCCCGCCGCCCCATCATCGGCGGGGTGGCCCCCGGGATGCCGGCCGCGCCCGGCGCGCCCGCCCCGGCGCTGGCGGCGGGCGGCGAGGAGGGCGCCCTCTCCATCTCCAAGGTGATGGCCGACGAGCGCACCAACAAGCTGGTGGTCATCGCCGACGACAAGAGCTTCCAGCGCATCCGCGACCTCGTCGATCAGCTCGACGTGCCGACCGCCGGCGAGGGCCAGATCCACGTGCTGTTCATGAAGAACGCCTCGGCCGAGGACCTCGCCCAGACCCTGCAGGCGCTGGCGCAGGGGCAGGCCTCGGCCCGCCGCCCGGCCACCGCCCCCGGCGCCCCGACCGCGCCCGGCCAGCCGGCCGCCCCGCAGCCCGTCGCGCCGACCGGCGCCACCACCGCCGCCCTCTTCTCGGGCGACGTCAAGATCACCGCCGACAAGGTCTCGAACGCCCTCATCGTGCTGGCGAGCGGGGCGGATTTCACCACCATCGAGAAGCTGGTCGACCGGCTCGACCGCCCGCGCCGCCAGGTCTTCGTGGAGGCGGTCATCATCGAGGTCGACCTGCAGAACGAGAACGACTTCGGGGTCTCCATGCACGGGGTGGTGCCCTACTCGAACTCCAACGGCACCGGCTACATCCCGCTCGCCTCGGAGACCGGGCGCATCAACTCGCTCAGCCCGACGAGCGTGGTGGCGCTGGGCGGCTTCCTCACCGGCCTCGTCGGCCCCTCCTCCGCCGAGCTCTCGAGCGTCCTGCCCGGCATCCCGAGCCTGGCGGTGCTGGTGCAGGCCCTGCAGTCGAGCTCGGACGTGAACGTCATCTCCACCCCGCAGGTGCTGGCCACCGACAACGAGGACGCCGAGATCACCGTCGGCCAGAACGTGCCCTTCCAGGCCGGCTACAACCCCGGGGTGCTGAGCAGCGCCGCCAGCACCACCAGCTCCACCACCAGCAGCGCCCTCGGCTCGATCATCGGCCTCGGCGGCATCAACTCCCTCTACGCCCCCATCCAGCGGCAGAACGTGGAGCTGCGCCTGCGCATCAAGCCGCAGATCACCGAGGGCGACAACATCCGGCTCCAGATCGACGAGCAGACCGAGGAGATCGCCAGCAACAACCCCACCCTCGGCCCCACCACCGCCAAGCGCGCCATCAAGACCAACATCTCGGTGAAGGATCAGAGCACCATCGTCATCGGCGGGCTCATCCAGGACCGCGTCATCCAGGCCGTGCAGAAGACGCCGCTGCTGGGCGACATCCCGGTGCTGGGGTGGCTGTTCCGCGACACCGTCACCACCAAGACCAAGACGAACCTCCTGCTGTTCCTCACCCCCTACATCATCCACGACCCCTCCGACTACCAGCGCCTCTACGAGCGCAAGCGCAAGGAGCAGCAGGAGTTCCAGAAGGCCTTCTACGGGAAGCAGACGGCCTACGAGCCGCCCATCGACTACAACCGCAAGGCCGGCCCGTACACCAAGTTGCACCGGGACGTCGCGCGCGAGGACCAGAAGCTCGAGAACGGCGGCCCGGGCAGCCCGGGCGAGCGCGCCATCACGCCGGTCGGCCGCGGGGCCCCCCCGGCGAGCGAGCCCCCCCCGCCCCCCGCTCCCCCGCCGCCGGCCCCGCACTCGCTGCTCCTCCTCCCGGGGAGGGCGCGCTCCCCCTGGGAGGCGTCCGCCTGAGCGGAGAGCCCGCTCCTGCGCCCATCTGGACCGCCATGAACGACGCCCGCCCATCCCTCGTCCCCCCTTCGGCGCCCGGCCGGCGCGAGCCGCCGGTGGAGCTCCCCCTGTGCGGCCGCCCGCTCGGGGAGATCCTGGTGCGCACCGGCCACCTCTCCGAGGAGAAGCTCGAGGAGGCGCTCCTCGCCCAGCGCGGCGAGCTCGCCGGGACCAGGCTGGGCGAGATCCTGGTGCGCTCGAAGGCGCTCACCGAGGAGGAGGTGCTCGAGGCGCTGGCCCTCCAGCTCGACCTGCCCTTCGCGAGCCCGGTCGACGCCCCCGAGGCCTCGGCCGCCCTCTCGAAGAAGGTGCCCATCAACTTCGCCAAGGCGGCCAAGGTGCTCCCCCTCGGGCCCGCCGAGGGGGGCGCGGTGCGGGTGGCGGTGGCCGACCCGCTCGACACCGCGGCCCTCGACCACCTGGCCCTGCTCCTCGAGGCGCGGGTGGAGCCCACCCTGGCGACGGCCCAGGCGGTGCTCGACGCCATCAACGCGGTCTACGACCGGGCCACCGACGAGCACGACCGGATCATGGAGGGCCTGGAGAGCGAGGACCTCGAGAGCGTGGCCCACGAGCTCGAGGAGCCCACCGACCTCCTCGAGGCCGACGACGAGGCGCCCATCATCCGGCTCGTCAACTCGCTGCTCTTCCGGGCGGTCAAGGAGCGCGCCAGCGACATCCACATCAACCCGGAGGAGCGCGACCTCACCGTGCGCTACCGCATCGACGGCGAGCTACGCGAGGTGATCCGCCCCCCGAAGCGCATCCAGGCCGCCCTGGCGAGCCGCATCAAGATCATGGGCGGGCTCAACATCGCCGAGAAGCGGCTGCCCCAGGACGGGCGCATCCGCATCAAGATCGCCGGCAAGGACGTCGACATCCGCCTCTCCACCGTGCCCACCGCGCACGGCGAGCGGGTGGTGATGCGCCTGCTCGACAAGTCCAACGTGCTCCTGGACCTCGAGTCGATCGGCTTCGAGCCGTGGCAGCTCAAGATCATGGACACGCTCATCACCCGCTCCCACGGGATCGTGCTCGTCACCGGCCCCACCGGCTCGGGCAAGACCACCACCCTCTACGCCGCCCTCTCCAAGATCAACGCCCCGAACCTCAACATCCTCACCATCGAGGACCCGGTCGAGATCCAGCTCAAGGGCGTGGGCCAGGTCCAGGTGAACCCGAAGATCGAGCTCACCTTCGCCTCCGGCCTGCGCGCCTTCCTGCGCCAGGACCCGGACGTCATCCTGGTGGGCGAGATCCGGGACCTGGAGACGGCCGAGATCGCCATCCAGGCCTCCCTCACCGGCCACCTGGTCTTCTCGACCCTGCACACCAACGACGCGGCCGGGGCGATCACCCGGCTGGCCGACATGGGCGTGCAGCCCTTCCTGGTGGCCTCCTCGCTGGTGGGGATCCTGGCCCAGCGCCTGGTGCGGGTGCTGTGCCTCGGCTGCAAGAAGGCCTACCGGCCCACCGAGGAGGAGCTCACCCAGGCCAGCATCACCCCCGAGATCCTCGCCAGCGCCGGGCACCCCGAGGTGCTCTACAAGGCCCAGGGCTGCCCGGCCTGCCAGCACACCGGCTACCAGGGCCGCACCGGCATCTACGAGCTCATGCTGGTCGACGACGACGTGCGCCAGCTCATCCTCAAGAACGTCGACTCGGGCAGCATCAAGAAGGCGGCGGTCGACCACGGCATGCTGACCCTGCTCGAGCACGGCGCCTACAAGGTCGCCCGCGGGATCACCACCGCGGCCGAGGTGCTCTCGGTGACGGCGGAGGACATCCATTGAGCCCGCTCACCCTCCTCGCGGCGGCGGCCGCCCGCTTGGGCGGGGGCTAGCGCCATGCCGGTCTTCGAGTACAAGGCGCTCGACCCCCAGGGCCGCAGCGTCGGGGGCCTGAAGGAGGCCGATTCCCCGAAGAGCCTGCGCTCGGTCCTGCGCCGGGACGGGCTGTTCCTCACCGCGGTGCTCGGCCAGAAGGAGGCCGACGCCCTCGCCAAGCGCGACGTCTCGGTGCGCCGCTTCGTCACCGGGCGCATCGGGGCCGACGACGTGGCCATCACCACCCGGCAGCTGGCGGTGCTGGTGGGGGCGGGGGTGCCGCTCGTGGAGGCGCTCTCGGCCCTCATCGACCAGGTCGACCACGAGCGCATGAAGCGGGTGGTCTCCGACGTGCGCCAGCGGGTCAACGAGGGCAGCTCGCTCGCCGACGCCATGACCGCTCACCCCAAGGTGTTCACCACCCTGTACGTCAACATGATCCGGGCCGGGGAGTCCTCCGGCGCGCTGGAGGTGGTGCTGGTTCGGCTGGCGGACTTCACCGAGTCGCAGGCGCGCCTGCGCGCCAAGATCGTGGGGACCCTCACCTACCCGGCCGCCATGCTGGTCATCGGCTCGGCCATCATGTTCATCCTCTTCTCGGTGGTGATCCCCAAGATCACCCGCATCTTCGAGGACACCCGGGTGACCCTGCCCTGGACCACCCGCAGCCTCATCGCCCTCTCCTCGGCGGTCCACGACTACTGGTGGGCGGTGCTGCTGGTGGCGGCCCTGGGCGCCTACGGCCTCGTGCGCTACCGGCGCACCGAGCGGGGCCGGGCGGTCTACGACGGCTTCGTGCTCACCGCCCCCCTCTTCGGCCACCTGGTGCGCCAGATCGCCATCGCCCGCTTCAGCCGGACCCTCTCCACTCTCCTCAAGAGCGGGGTGCCGCTCCTCACCTCGCTCGACATCGTGCGCAACATCGTGGGCAACGTGCGGCTCGCCAAGGTCATCGACGACGCCCGGGTGGCCATCCAGGAGGGCGAGAGCATCGCCGCCCCGCTCAAGCGCTCGGGGGAGTTTCCGCCGCTCGTCTACCACATGGTGGCCATCGGGGAGCGCTCGGGGCAGCTCGAGGAGATGCTCACCAACGTGGCCAACGCCTACGACGCCCAGGTGGAGACCCGGGTGAGCGCGCTCACCTCGCTCCTCGAGCCGGTCATGATCGTGATCATGGGGGTGGCGGTGGCCTTCATCGTCTTCTCGATCCTCATGCCCATCCTGCAGATCAACACCCTCGCCGGAGGTACCTAAGCGATGACGAACCCCAACCCCCCTCGCCGCGCCCCGCGCGGCATGACGCTCATCGAGATCATGGTGGTCATCACCATCCTCGGCCTCATCGCCGCCGCGGTGGCCGTGAACGTGGTGGGGCAGTACTCGGAGGCCCGGGTGAAGCAGGCCAAGACCGATCTGCACACCCTCGAGACCTGCCTCGACCTCTACAAGATCGACAAGGGCCGCTACCCCACCACCGAGGAGGGCCTGCAGGCGCTGGTGACGGCCGGGAAGTGCAAGGCCAACCTGCAGGATCCCTGGAAGCACGACTACGTCTACATCTACCCGGGACAGGTCCACCCCGACAGCTACGACGTGAAGAGCTACGGCGCCGACGGCCAGCCCGGCGGCGAGGGCGAGAACGCCGACATCGTGAACCAGTGAAGGCCTGAACGGATGGTCCGGGGGCGCCTCGCGAGCGGGTTCACGCTCATCGAGCTCATGATCGTGATCGCGGTCGTGGGGATCCTCTCGGCCGCCGTGGTGCCGGCGGTGGACGCGGTCACCGGCGCCAACGCGCGCGCGGCCGCCGGCGAGCTCGCTGGCGCCGCCCGCTACCTGTTCGACACCGCCGCCCTGCGCCACCAGACCTGCCGTCTGGCCCTCGACCTCGATCACGCCACCTGGTGGGCCGAGTGCACCAAGGACCGCTACTTCGCCCCGCGGGGCGAGCGCGCCTTCCGCCACCAGGAGGACGACGCCTCGCTCGAGGAGCGCTTCCCGGACGAGCGCGACGCCGAGAAGCGCCGGCTCCTCGCCGGCCCGACCTTCACGCAGTTCGACGACCGCCTGGCCCGCAAGAGGTCGCTCCCCGGCCGGGCGCACTTCGCCGAGGTGTGGAGCGAGCACGAGAAGGAGCCGGTGAGCCGCGGCCTGGCCTACGTCTACTTCTTCCCCCAGGGCCAGGCCGAGGCGGCCCGCATCCCCATCGTGGACGGGGACAACGCCTACAGCGTCCTCACCGCCCCCTTCACCGGGCACGCCCGGGTGGTGACCGGAAAGCCGGAGGTGAAGCGGCCATGAGGGCGCGGTCCCGGCCAGGAGGCTTCACGCTCCTCGAGGTCATGGTGGCGCTGGCCCTGCTGGCCGCCGCCCTGGTCAGCCTCTCCGACCTCGTCGGCAACGCCCTGAAGAACCACCTCTACGCCCGCGACCTCACCGAGGCCACCCTGCTCGCCCGCGGCGAGATGGCCGAGCTCGAGCAGAAGTACCAGGACCTCGGCTTCAGCGACTTCGACCAGGAGGAGGACGGCGACTTCTCCGAGGACGGCCGGCCCGACCTCTACTGGCACCTCGACCTGCTCCGGCCCAACGCCGACCTCTCCGCCGACCAGCTCTTCGCCGCCCTGGCCGGCACCGACGCCGACCCCAAGGAGCTCATCTCCATGCTCATGGGCGGCGCCAGCACCCCGGCCTCCTCGGGCGCCGGGCCCTCCTCCGGCGGGCCGACCGCCGCCGCGAGCCCCCTCGCCGGGCCGCTCGGCGGGCTCCTCCAGACCCAGCTCACCCAGTTCGGCGAGGTCCTGAAGAAGTCCTTCCGCGAGATGCGGCTCACCGTCTCCTGGCGCGAAGGCCGGCTCACCCACGCCTT
>Ga0335081_10019850_pt1 | contig 10868 bp, 7 predicted proteins | sample Lox_Sample_35_FD_206713 | JGI IMG/M metagenome (GOLD analysis project Ga0335081, IMG submission 206713) | Soil microbial communities from Loxahatchee National Wildlife Refuge, Florida, United States - Lox_Sample_3.5 | ecosystem: Environmental > Terrestrial > Soil > Wetlands | place: USA: Florida...
GCCGTCCTCCGCCTGCAGCCTGATCTCGCCATCCTCGATCTCAACATGCCCGGCATGACCGGTGTTGAGGTGATCCGCCAGTTGCGCGCCGCCGGATGCACCAGCAAGCTGATCATTCTTTCCATCAGCCGTGAAGAAACCACTGTCCTGGAAGCGCTGCGCCACGGCGCCGACGCCTATCTGTTAAAGGACGGGCCTTCGCGCCATTTGCTGGATGCCATCGGCTTCGTGCGCGAAGGCGGCGTGTACGTTTCACCTCTGCTGCGCGGCGCCGGTCTGTTCGGCCGCGCCGAATCGGCTGCCCCGGCCGAAGATCCGCTGGCTCTGCTCAGCCCCCGCGAAATGGAAGTCTTCTCCTACCTGGTCAATGGAATGCGCGCGCGGGACATTGCGGAGCGCCTTGAAATCAGCCCCAAAACCGTGGACACTTACCGCGCCAGCCTGATGCGCAAATTGAAGGTCCGAGATCTGGTGGGGCTGGTCAAATTCGCCATCGAGCGGAAGGTTACGAGCACTTCCGCCCGGAGCTGAATTCGAGGCATTCTTCCGCTGCAGCGTCTTGCGCCTGGCTGTAGTTCTCGAGAGACCGGATCAGGTCGTCGACCGCTTCGCGCCTGGCGTAAAGACGCTCCAAGGCGCGCTCGCGCAGGTAATTGACAGACAGTAACCTACTGCGCTCGGCGGAATCGGGTCGGGGGAGGACAAATGGCGTCATCATGATCGATTTTATTTAGTACGTCCTATACGTGCTATAGAAGCCCGAGATGTAAGAATACAGACTATTTTATAAATATTCAAGAAAAATCCTATTGCGTTCCTAAGAAAAATCCGAATAGACGTGGTGGATATATCCTAGATTTGTAGAAAAACCTTACCAACACTAACATATCGTGATACGATATTAATTGGCGTACGATCATCTCTTATTACAAGGTCAGGAATATCGCGCCCTCGCCGACTTCCGCTATCACATCCGCAGATTTCTGCACTTCAGTGAACAGGCAGCCCGCGGCGAGGGCCTGGAACCGCAGCAGCATCAAATGATGCTGGCGATTCGCGGGCTTCAATCGGCGGAAGGGCCGACGGTCGGCGTGCTGGCCGCCTACCTGTTGGTTCGCCATCATAGCGCCGTGGGGCTCATCGACCGGTTGGAAAAACGAGGCTTCGCCATTCGGGAGCGCCAGCCTGGCGACCGGCGTCACGCTATCGTCCGGTTGACACCAGCGGGAGGGGCGGTGTTGGAACGCCTGGCCGGCGCTCACCGCGCGGAGTTGGCCAGCCTGGCCCCACATCTGGTGAAGGCACTGGAAACGGTGCTGACCCATCGCGGGGATACGAAGGAGGGGAATGTTCCGGCGTTTCGGGAATGAGATTCATAAGATGCTGCACCCGGCGGAATCCGGCGGTGCGGAAAAACTGGGCGACTTCACCATGACATCGCGCGCTTTGTGGATCTCCCTACTGGCCGTGAGCATTGGTTTCGTCGCTGCCTGGGTAGCGCTGGCGCTGCTGCGACTGATCGGAATCTTCACCAACCTCTTCTTTTTTCATAGGTGGGGCACGACGCTGGTCTCTCCGGCTGCCAATCGCCTGGGTCTGTGGGAAATAGCCGTTCCCATGGCTGGCGCCTTGTTGATTGGCTTGATGGCCCGCTACGGTTCCGAGCGCATTCGCGGCCACGGCATTCCCGAAGCCATCGAAGCCATCCTGATCAACGGCAGTAAAGTGGAACCCAAGGTCGCCCTGCTTAAGCCGCTCTCCAGCGCCATTTCCATCGGCTCCGGCGGCCCATTCGGCGCGGAAGGGCCCATCATCATGACCGGCGGCGCCTTCGGTTCCATGATCGCGCAGTTGTTTCACCTTTCCAGCGCCGAACGAAAGACGCTGCTGGTGGCCGGCGCAGCGGCAGGCATGTCGGCCACTTTCGCCAGTCCGGTCTCCGCCGTGTTGCTGGCGGTGGAACTGCTGCTGTTCGAATGGAAGCCGCGCAGCCTCATTCCGGTGGCCCTGGCCAGCGCGACGGCCGGCGCCGCGCGGCGCTATCTGCTCGGACTGGGCCCGCTATTCCCGGTCCCGACGCACCCGGTTTTCATCGGGCCGGCGGGTCTGGCCGGATGCCTCGTGGTGGGCCTGCTGGCGGGCGTGCTCTCCGCTCTGCTCACCGCGGCCGTGTATGCCTCGGAAGACCTCTTCCGCCTCCTGCCCATTCACTGGATGTGGTGGCCCGTCATCGGCGGGCTCGTCATCGGCCTGGGCGGCCTCGTCTTTCCGCAGGCCCTGGGAGTCGGCTACGAAACCATCGGCGCGCTCCTCCAAGGCGACGTTCCCGGCCACATCATTGCTGGCATCCTCTTGGTGAAATCGGTCATCTGGGCGGTGTCGCTCGGGTCCGGGACTTCCGGCGGCGTGCTGGCGCCGCTGCTCATGATGGGTGGAGCTCTGGGCGGCCTGGAAGCCCTGTTTCTGCCGCATGAGGGCGCCGGCTTCTGGCCCCTGGTCAGCATGGGCGCCATCCTTGGCGGCACCATGCGCTCGCCATTCACCGGAATCATCTTTGCCCTGGAACTCACGCACGACGTCAATATGCTGCTGCCGCTGCTTGTGGCCGTCACCGTGGCCCATGCCTTCACCGTGCTTACGCTGCGCCGCTCCATCCTCACGGAGAAAGTGGCCCGGCGCGGCTATCACCTCAGCCGGGAATATGCCACCGACCCGTTGGAGATTCTGTTCGTGCGCGATGTGATGCGCACCAATATCCTCGCGCTGCCGGCCAACGCCGGCCGCCGCGAGCTGGCCGCTTCGCTCACCGACGGCCACCGGCGCCGCGGGCAGTTTCTATATCCCGTGGTGGATGCCGGCGGGCTCCTGGTGGGAGTCATCCCACGCCGCAGGCTTGCCGAAGCCGTCGAGAGTGGACCCGCCCCAGCCGGGGATTCCATTGCCGCCCTGGCGATGCCCGACCCGGTGCTGGCATATGCCGATGAGCCGCTGCGCATGGTGGTCTACCGCATGGCGGACACCGGCTTCACCCGCCTGCCCGTGGTCGAGCGCGCCGGCAGCCGTAAACTGGCAGGTATGATTTCGCTTGACGACCTATTGCGCGCGCGCAGCCGCTCCCTCGAAGAAGAGCGGCAGCGCGAGCGTGTGCTGCGTATTCATCTCCCCTTTGGCCGCCGCACGGTAAACCGGTAGCGCTGGCGGTCTTCCCGCCGGCGAGCTATTATGCTGTTCACCATCGGTCATTCGAATCGCAGCCTGAATGATTTCCTCGCGCTTCTCCGCGCTCACAAAATCGAACTCCTCGCCGATATCCGTACCGTCCCGAAATCGCGCCACAACCCCCAATTCAACCGCGAAGCGCTGGCTGAGTCGCTGCCGTCCGCCGGCATCGATTATCTGCATCTGCCGCATTTGGGCGGCCTGCGCCATCCGCGCCCGGATTCCATCAACCTTGCCTGGCGCAACGCCAGCTTTCGCGGCTATGCGGATTATATGCAAACGCCCGCCTTCGAAACGGCTCTGGAGGAGCTCTTGCAGGCCGCCGCATTCCGGCGCACAGCTATCATGTGTGCCGAAGCCGTGCCGTGGCGCTGCCACCGCTCGCTCGTGGCCGACGCACTGCTTGCCCGCGGCGTTCCCGTGGAACACATCCTCAGCGCCTCTGCCGCCAATCCTCACAAGTTGACGCCGTTCGCCGCTGTCGAAGGTGGAAAAGTGACGTATCCGGGGTTGTTCCCCGCGGGTTGAGCACGCAAATCGCCCGGCCCACTTAGTCCCAGTAGCGGAATTTCACCCACTATTGTCTGGTATTTCCCCCATTTAACGGTCGCCTGAAGAGTTTTTCGATAAGTGTCGAGTTTTTCAACGTATAGATACTAAAAGACTTGTTACTCCGAATAGTTGCCGCTCCGTTTGGACTGGCAGATGCTTTGTTCATCCTGCTCGGCAGATCTAGCAAGGATCGTCTCAACGGGCAGGTTGTCTCCTGCCGGCTGGGACGCTCAGGGAAGCAGGTTCTGACTTGGAGAAGAGTATGCGGTTTTTCGCGTCTATAACCGTCGTGGGCCGTTGCATCGTGGCCCTGGCAGTCGTTGCCGGCTCAGTCGCCATGTTTGGCGCGGCCAAAAAGAGCAATTTTTCGACTCATGACAAGGCCTTTTATGCCGATCCGTCCGTAATCGAGTACATCCAGCCCGGATTGGTTTTTACGGTGGTGTCCGCCAGCATCGCGTCCAACGGCACGGTCAGCGTTGACTACAAGATCACCGATCCCACCGGCGCGGCGCTCGACCAATCGGGCTTGGTGACGCCGGGCGCGGTTTCGCCCCGCTTCATCATTGACTATATGCCCAAGGGGCAGACCCAGTTCAAGGCTTACAACTTCACTACCTCGACGAATGCCACCACCGGTTTTGTCTCGACGCATCCTAGTGCTGATTCCGGCGGCACCACCACAACGGTTGCGGTGGGCGAGTATGTTTACACCTTCGCCAGCAAAGCTCCCTCCGGCTTCGACCCGACCATGACGCATCGCCTCGGCATTTACGGATCGCGCAATCTTACCCAGTGGGACTTGGGCACCAGCTATGCCGATACCACTTACGATTTCGTGCCCAACGGCTCCAAGGTGACCGTCACGCGCGACGTAGTTCGCACCGGAGCGTGCAACAAGTGCCACGACCAGCTCGCGTTTCACGGCGGCACCCGGCGCGACGTGCAGCTCTGCGTGATGTGCCATCAGCCGCAGATGACCGACGCCAACAGCAACACCGCCGACTTCCCGGTGATGATTCACCAGATCCACATCGGCACCTCTTATCCCACCATCCAGTCCACCACGCCCTATGCACTCGGCTCCAGCAATTGGGCCAACGTGGTGATGCCTTCCGACGTGCGCCGCTGCACGGAGTGCCACGATTCCTCCTTCGGCGCCGCCCAGGCCAACAACTGGTATGCGAATCCCACCCGCGCGGCTTGCGGCGCCTGCCACAGCAACGTCAACTTCGCCACCGGGCGGAACCACGCCGACCAGATCGAACTCGACGACACGCAATGTAGCAACTGCCACATCAAGCAGGGTGAGCTTCCGTTCGATGCTTCGGTGATGGGCGCGCACGTCATGCCGGCCAATGCGCAAGGGGTTGCGGGAATGAACTTCACCCTGGTGAAGGTAACCAACGGCGCTGCCGGCCAGAAGCCGACCGTCACCTTCACGGTGAAGGACAACTCGGGCAACGCCATCCCGATGAGCGCCATCACGGCCAATTCCGGGTCGCTCTCGCTCACCATGGCTGGACCGACCTCCGATTACGGCTACACCAGCTTCGGCTCCGATGTGACGACCACCCCGGGTTATGTGACCGAAACCGCGACCGGGGCGACCTGCGGCAGCGACGGCACGTGCACATACACCTTTACGCACGCCGTTCCGGCCGGCTCCAAGGGCAGTTATGCTATCGGCATCGAAGGCCGCATGACCGTGACACTGCTACCCGGCACTACGCAGTCCCAATCCGTGCAGTATAGCGGCCATAACCAGGTGATTTATTTCTCCGTGGACGGCACACCGCTCGCGCCGCGGCGCACCGTGGTGGCCGAAGCCAACTGCAACAAGTGCCACGTCGACCTGGAACTGCACGGCAGCCTGCGCAACGACGTTGCCTATTGCGTGATCTGCCACAACCCGAGCAATACCGACTTCACCACGCGCCCCACGTCGGTTGTGGCGGCCGACCAGAAGTTGCCCAACCAGGCCATCAATTTCCCGCTGATGGTGCATAAAATCCACACCGGCGTGAACCTGACGACCAATTTCAACCAGACGTACGTCATCGTGGGCCACGGCGGCAGCCACAACGATTTCAGCACGGTGCTGTATGCCCCTTTCAGCCCCACCGGCACTCCGGGCGACACCACCAACTGCGCCATGTGCCACACCGGCGGTTCGGAAGCTGTTCTCCCGATCGGCAAAAACCCGGTGCTCGATCCGCAGGGCCTGCTCAGCCCCGCGCCGGCCACCACTTCGGCCTGCACCGCCTGCCACCTGAATACCTCGGCCTACGCGCACGCGGTCTCCGAGACGGATCCTAAATTCGGCGAGAGCTGCAATGTCTGCCACGGGTCGGGCATGCAGTTCGATGTGGACGCCGTTCACGCCGGCCAGTAGAGCTACAGCGGGCGGGCCGGTATTGCCAGCCTGCCCGCCCCGTTTTTATGGGAGAGAAGAATCATGCGTATTCCTGCGGTATCTAAACTAGGTCGCTCGGTGCTGGCGCTCGCCGCCGTTGCGGGTTCCTTCGTTCTGTTCGGGGAAGCAAGGAAGACCAATTTCACCGTCCACGAGAAAGCGTATTATGCCGATCCGGCGGTGGTGGCGTATGTGCAGCCGGGCTTGAATTTCCAGATCGTATCGGCCAGCATCGCCAAGGACGGCACCATCAGCGTCGACTTCAAGACTACCGATCCCAACGGGGTCGCGCTCGACCGCACCGGCGTTACCACGCCGGGCGCCATCTCCACCAGCTTCCTGGTCGCCTATATTCCCAAGGGGCAGACGCAATTCGCCTCGTACATCACCCGCACCGTCACCGCCGCAAAAGGCAGCGCCACGGCCACCCAGGCGGCCGGCGATTCCGGCGGCACCTACCAGACCGTCGCCACGGGCGAGTACATCTACACCTTCAGCACCAAGGCGCCTTCCAGCTACGATCCCACGGTGACACATCGCATCGGCATTTATGGCTCCCGCAACCTGACCCAGTGGGACCTCGGAAGCAACTATGCCGACATCACCTTCGACTGGGTGCCTGCCGGCAACGGCCTCAATCCGCAACCGCGCGATGTGGTGCGCACGCCCGATTGCAACAAGTGCCACGATTCGCTGGCGGCCCACGGTGGCTCCCGCAAGACCGTCGATCTGTGCATTATGTGCCACCAGCCGCAGACGTCTGATCCCAACACTGGCAATTCGCTCGACTTCAAAGTCTTCATCCACAAGCTGCACGATGGCAGCGGGCTGCCCAGCGTGCAGGCTGGAACCCCATACCAGGTCTATGGCTTCCAGAACGCCGTCAGCGACTGGTCCACGGTAATCTATCCGGCCGACGTCCGCAGTTGCGCGCAGACCTGCCACAACCAGAAGAACGGCGCCGCCCAGACCGCCAACTACATGAAGAATCCCAGCATCGCGGCGTGCGGTTCCTGCCACGACGACGTCAACTTCGCCAGCGGCAAGAACCACCCCGGAGGGGTACAGGTGGATAGCTCGCAATGCGCTACCTGCCACGTTCCCATGAGCGGCACTGAGTTCGACGCGTCGGTGGTCGGCGCCCATGTTGTTCCGGCCGAGTCCGCCAGCCTTCCCGGCATCAACGTGGTGCTGACCAAGGTCGCCAACGGCACCGCGGGCAAAACCCCGACTGTGACCTTCACGGTGAAGGACAACAAGGGCAACCCGATTCCCATGAGCACCTTCACCGCGAATTCCGGCTCGTTCTCGTTGACGATGGCCGGCCCCACTTCTGATTATGGCTACACCAGTTTCGGCGCCGACGTCACTACGACCCCTGGTTATGTTACAGAAAGCGTCACCACGGCAGCGACGTGCGGCAGCGATGGAACCTGCACTTACACCTTCACCCACGCCGTTCCGGCCAAAGCCACCGGAACCTATGCCATCGGCGCCGAGGCGCGCATGAACTTCACACTGAACGAAGGCACGGCCGGAAACCAGACGGTGGAATACAGCGCCAAGAATCCCGTCATCTATTTCTCCGTGGACGGTTCGCCGGTTAGCCCGCGCCGCACGGTGGTGGCGCTCGCCAATTGCAACAACTGCCACTACGATCTCGAACTGCACGGCGGCCTGCGCAACAACACCGCGTACTGCGTGATCTGCCACAACCCCAGCAACACCGATTTCACTACCCGGCCCACGGCGGTGGTTACGGCGCAGCGCTCGCTGCCCAACCAGGCCATCAACCTGCCGCTGATGGTGCACAGAATCCATACAGGCGCGAACCTGGAAGCGAACTTCAATCTGAATTACATTATCATCGGCCACAGCGGCAGCCAGAACGACTTCGGGGCCGCTTACGCTTCCGTCCCACCCGCCATCCCCAATACGGGCGTCCGCTATCCCACCATGGGTCCGACGGGCACCACGGGCGACACTGCAAAATGTTATATGTGCCATGTGAACGGTTCGGAAGCGGTACTGCCAATAGGGAAAAACCCGGTTACGGATCCGCAGGGCCTATTGAATCCGGCACCGGCCACTACATCGGCCTGCACGGCCTGCCATCTCGATTCCACTGCTCTCGCACATGCCGTTTCCAACACCGATCCGAAGTTCGGTGAAAGCTGCGACGTCTGCCATGGTACAGGCGCCGCATTTGACGCCACCCAGGTGCACGCGGGCCAATAAGTTTCTGGTGACGGGGGTTTTAATTATGCTGCGATTCGGGCGCGGGCGATATGCCTGCGCCGCAATTCTGGGAGCGCTGGTCGCGTTGGCCCCGGCGCACGCCCAGGAAAAAGAAAAGGCGCCGGCGTACGTCGGGTCGGAAACCTGCCAGGCATGCCACGAGGATCTCTTCAATGCATTTCAGAAGAATCCGCATCACCTCGTGGAAACCGATAAGAAGTACAACCACACCGGCCAGGCTTGCGAATCGTGCCACGGGCCGGGCGGCAAACACGCCGAGTCGATGAATGCGGCCGATATCCGCAATCCTTCCAAGCTCAAGCCGGGCGAGACGGATAAGCTGTGTCTCACCTGCCATCTCTATCAGCCCACGCACGTGGGGCGGATCAACAACAGCCACGCCAAAAACCAGGTGAGCTGCGTCACTTGCCACGCCATCCATAAGAATGGGCCTAATGGTCTGGTGGCGCGCCGGGCCGTCGATATCAATGCCCAGTGCGCCGGCTGCCACGCCGATGTCTGGGCCAGGTTCCAGCGCCCCTATCAGCATCGGCTGGCGAACGCCACCACCATGCCCCAAGGCGCCATGTCCTGCGTGGACTGCCACAACCCCCACGGCAGCGTTTATCGGAACATGCAAACGGTCAACGCCAACGAGCCGGGCTGCTTCAAGTGCCACGGCGACAAGCGTGGGCCTTTCACTTATGAACACCCTCCCATGAAACTGGAAGGCTGTACGGCTTGCCATGAGCCGCACGGATCCGCCAATCCGCGCATGCTCACCCGCCCGCAGGTCATGTACGTTTGCCTCGAATGCCACGCCAACCTGCCGGGACCGGTTGCTCCCGCCAACGGGACTCTGGGTGTAGTTCCCCCCGCCTTCCATGACACCCGGCAACCACGGTTTCAGAACTGCACTCTGTGCCATTCGAAGGTGCACGGTTCCTACGTGAGCCCGGAGTTACTTAAATGAGACTCCTACTTGCCATCCTCCTCGCGGCGCCGTTATTCGCGCAGCAGCCGGCCTCGCCCGGCTCGGAAGAAGTCCAGGCCCAGACGCCGGCTCCGGCCCCCGCTCAGCCGGCGGCTCCCGCTCAGGCTGCCCAGACGGCAGCTCCGGCGGCGGCTGCTTCGCCTGCCCCTTCCACCGAGCCGTGGATCACCGGCGGCATGTTTTTCGGCTACCGCGGCGTCACCAATGTCGGTGGCAGCTTCCAGGAGTACCGCAGCGTGGTCGATCTGGGCTCGGGCCTCAAACTGTTTGACCTGAACTTTACTATCCAGGATCCCAAGAAGAAATACTTCGACCGCATCGACGGGTGGGCCTCAGGCTGGGGCGACGATCCTTACAGCACCGCCCACGTCAACGCCCGCAAACTGGGAATCTACGACTTCAGCTTCGACTACCGAAATCTCGCCTATTTCAACGCCGTTCCTTCTTTCGCCAATCCGTTCGCGCCGGCCGGCTTCGACGAACAGGCGTTCGACATCCGCAAGCACATCATGAGCGTCGATCTGAGCCTGTTTTCCGGTAAGCACATCTCGCCCTACCTGGCTTTCGATCGCAATTCCGATTCCGGCAACGGCATCGTACCCTGGGCGCAGGACGCCAACAACAGCTATCCCGTTCCCACCCTGCTGCGTGACAGCACCAACAACTACCGCGCGGGAGTGCGGTTCGAATACAACCGTTTTCACGTTACTTTGGAGCAGGGCGGCACCACTTACAAAGACGACGATCAGGCGTACGATAACACCTACCAGCCGGGCGACGTCACCACGCCGGTGCTGGGCCAGCCGCTGTTTCTCAGCAGCCTGACCCAGGCCTACGGCATTCGCGGCTCCAGCATTTACAGCAAGGGGCAGCTCACCGCCCGGCCCGCGTCGTGGATCGACATCTACGCGCAGTTTCTTTACAGCCAGCCGAAAAGCGACGTGAATTTCTCCGAGATCGCCGCCGGGAATTTTCTCAACCTCGCCTCGCTCCTGTTCTACAGCGGGCAGGTGACGATCGGCACCGGCGCCGCCAACCAGCCGCACACCACAGCCAACGGCGGATTCGAGTTGCGGCCCTGGCGCCGTCTGCGCATTATCGAATCGCTGATGACGGACCGCTCTCACGATGCGGCGTCGCCGATGGTCGCTGAACAATTGCTGCTCTCTCCCACCACCGCCGGCCCGAACATTTTGACCGCGCTCAACTTTACGCAGTACGTAAACTACAATCAGCAGGAAGTGAACGGCATCTTCGACGTCTCGCACGGCGTGACGGCGCGCGTCGGCTACCGCGCAGTGTGGGGCGATGCCCAAGTCTTCGCGGGCAGTCTCAGCCAAACCGGCCTCGTCGTTCCCGGCCAACTGCGGCGCAACGCCGCGCTGGCGGGCTTCACCTACCTGCCTTCGCAAAAGTTCTCGGTCAATCTTGATTTCGAAGGCGGCGGGA
>Ga0335081_10019851_pt1 | contig 10868 bp, 8 predicted proteins | sample Lox_Sample_35_FD_206713 | JGI IMG/M metagenome (GOLD analysis project Ga0335081, IMG submission 206713) | Soil microbial communities from Loxahatchee National Wildlife Refuge, Florida, United States - Lox_Sample_3.5 | ecosystem: Environmental > Terrestrial > Soil > Wetlands | place: USA: Florida...
TTGCCGACGGTTTCCGCCGCAGTTCCGCGTTCCAGCTTACCCGGCGTCTGGTTTCCATTGCCGTCTCTCTGATCGGACTGATCATAACGGCCCCGCTCATTCCACTGATCATGCTGGTGATCAAACTCGATTCCAAAGGGCCGGTGCTTTACCGGCAATCGCGGGTCGGCAAAGCAGGCCGGATGTTCGATGTTATTAAGTTTCGGACCATGCGCCAGGATGCGGAAGCGAAGGGGGGGCCGCAGTGGGCCGGGAACAACGATCCGCGCATAACCCGCGTCGGCAAGTTCCTGCGCTCCTCCCGGCTGGACGAAATTCCGCAATTGTGGTGCGTATTGAAGGGAGACATGGCATTTGTGGGCCCGAGGCCCGAGCGTCCTGAATTCGTCTCGTGGCTCTCGCGGGAAATTCCTTACTATGGCGTGAGGCACATCGTGCGGCCGGGCCTGACCGGATGGGCGCAGGTACGCTACAAGTACGGCAGCACGGTGCAAGACGCGCGTGAGAAGCTGCAGTACGACCTGTACTACATCAAAAACGCCTCGATCGGACTGGATCTGTTGATCATGTTCCAGACGGTGAAGACCGTGCTGCTGCGTCGGGGGGCGCAATGAAATGGGCGTTCTGGATGGCGGCCGCGCTGATCGGCTATGCCTATTTCGGATATCCGGCATGGTTGTATGTGCGCAGCCGGTGGTCACCACGTCCAGTCCGGCGCGGAGCGATCGAGCCCGCGGTATCGGCGGTGGTGGTCGCCAGGAATGAAGAGCAGGCCATCGATGCGAAACTGCGGAACCTGCTAGCGCTCGATTATCCGGCGCAGAAATTGGATGTGGTAGTAGTATCCGACGGTTCAAGCGACGGCACGGAAGGGATTCTGCGCAACCGCGCGCGTGACCCGCGGGTTCGGCCGGTACTGAAAGCGGCGCCGCAAGGCAAAGCTGCGGGCCTGAACGATGCGATAAAAGTAGCATCGGGCGAGATTCTGTTGTTGACCGACGCGCGCCAGGAAATCGAGGTGGGTGCTCTCCGCCGCCTGGTTCAGAACTTTGCGGATCCCGATGTGGGTTGTGCCAGCGGCGAACTGATGCTCGGCAATACTGGGAGTGGGGAAGCGGGGAAGGGGATGGGGCTGTACTGGAGAATCGAGAAGAAGATTCGTGAACTCGAGTCGGCGTCAGGTTCGGTGGCGGGCGCCACGGGTGCGATCTATTGCGCTCGTAAAGCTCTGCTCGAACCCCTTCCCGAGGGAACGATCCTCGATGACGTGCTTCTGCCGATGCAAGTTGTACGCCACGGCTCGCGGGTGGTGTTCGACTCCGAGGCCCGTGCCTGGGATTCTCCGGATTTGGGCCAGGGCCGTGAGTTCGAACGCAAGGTTCGTACCCTGAGCGGGAACTATCAACTCCTACAACTCGCGCCCTGGCTGCTCAGCTCGAAGAATCCGATCAGGTTTGAATTCGTCAGCCACAAGCTGTTTCGCCTGATTGTTCCTTTCGCATTGCTGGTGTTACTGGTTTCGTCGCTTTTCTTGCCGGGGGCATTCTACAGGACAATTCTGGCGGCGCAGATTGTTTTCTATAGCATGAGCGGGATCGCGGGTGCAGGACTGAATATCGGTCCACTTTCACGGGTAGCCGACGCGGCGCGCACGTTTGTCGTACTGAATTCCGCCGCCGCAGTCGCCTTCATTAACTTCGTCAGCGGACGAAAGGTGGCATGGATACGTTGAGCATTGGAGAAACGAGGATTTTGTGGCCATTGCGAGTGAGATAACGGCGACCGCGCCGGAAACAGACATCTTGGGCAGGCGGAAGATCTCGCGTGTGCTGGATCCGACGAAGACCGCGTTTTTCTGGCTGAGCATGTTCTTCGTGGTCTACTGCGCGCGGCCAGAGGACTGGATCCCGGGACTGAAATATCTTCCCCTAGCCAAGATTACCGCGGTCTTCGCCATGTGGTCGTTCTTTAGCAGTATGCGCATAACCAAGCGCACGTTAAAGGATCTTCCCAAAGAAGCTACTTTTCTTCTGATGCTGACCGGTTGGCTGTTTGTGGGAGGCTTCTTTTCCCCGGTCTGGAAGGGTGGGGCGGTTTCCAGGTCCATCGATTATTCGAAGGTATTCGTCGCCTTTGGCCTGGTTTTTCTGCTGATAACCACGTTTGATCGTCTGAAACGGATTATCTTCATCCAGACATTCTCGGTTGCTGTAATCTGCGCGGTCTCGATGATCAAGGGTCACAGCCGGCCGCGCTTGTCGGGCGTGATCGGCGGCATCTACTCCAATCCCAACGACTTGGCCTTCGCGATTGTGTTAGCGCTACCCTTTGCTCTGGCGTTCATGGTCAGCGCCAAGAACGCGGTCGCGAAGGCGTTCTGGGTTGGTGCAATGTTGATCATGATGATGGCCTTGGTGTTGACTGCTTCGCGGGCTGGTTTCATCGATCTGATCTGCATGGGAACAGTGACGCTCTACCACTTCGGGATTCGGGGCAAGCGTTTTTATCTGATTGTGGCGACCGCTCTGGCTGGCGTCCTGGTCATGTCGACCGCTGGAGGATTACTTTTCGATCGCTTTGCCGCACTAACAGGCGACAGTGACACCGAGGAATCCGCTTACGGTTCTTACCAAGCACGCATGTACCTGATGAAGAGAGCGGCCGACGGAATTGCAAACTATCCGGTGTTTGGTCTCGGGATGCATTGCTTTCCCAATTACTCCGGAATCTGGCACGACGTTCATATGACTTACCTGCAGATCTGCGTAGAGGGGGGTATCCCCGCATTCTTCATATATTTTCTGTTCTTCCGGCGTGGCTTCAAAAATCTCGGTGAGTTGCTGAAAGCGAAGAATCTCGATGAAACGACCACGTTGTTCGTCGGGGCCCTGCACGGGTCGCTGATCGGGTACGGCGTGGGGGCGCTCTTCGCGCCGGAGGCTTACCAGTTCTTTCCCTATTTCGCCGTGGCCTTCACCGCTGCGCTTTTACAGACCGTCAAAGAGAAACAGGGACAATCCGGCATTTCACCGTCACCCCCCAAGAAACCACGACATTTTTTGGAGGCCTATGCCAGTAACGGAAGAACAGGCACAATCACCCCTCTGCGCTGAGATACAGGCAATATTTCGTTGCCTGCAGTGCGGGGGCATGCTCGCCAGCGATCAGCGCGGAGGCTTCGTCTGTCCAGCCTGCAATCACGCCTACCCCAAGGTGAACGGGATTGCCCGTTTCGTAGACGCTCAGCACTATGCCGCCAGCTTCGGCTTTCAATGGCATCGATATCAAAAGACCCAACTGGACCACGACGAGGTCCGGGATTCAGAGCGTAATTTTCTGATGAAGACCGCGCTGCACCCTGAGGACCTGCAGGGCAAACTTGTGCTCGACGTCGGATGTGGTATGGGCCGTTTCGCGGAAGTGGCGACTCGGTGGGGAGCGCGAGTGGTTGGTATCGATCTCAGCGCGGCGGCTGAAGTCGCGGCTAAGAATCTAGCTGAGCGCGATTTCGTCGCCTATCAGGCCGACGTCTTCCATCTGCCATTCGCGCCGGAGAGTTTCGATGTCATTTACAGCGTCGGCGTCCTGCATCACACTCCGGATTGTGAAGCCGCGGTGAAGGTTCTGCACAAGTATGTGAAACCGGGTGGCCTGCTGGCAGTCTGGCTGTATAGCGGATACAACAAGTGGTACCGGTTTAGCGACATCTGGCGCCGCTACACCCAGAAAATGAAGCCGGAAACACTGCACCGTATTCTGAAGGTTGCGGTTCCTTTTTTCTACCACTTTGAGAACGGTTTGCGACGCATCCCGCTATTGGGCAGGCCATTGGCGGGCGCGGTTCATCACCTATTCCCGGTGAATCGTCACCGAAGCGCAGAAACGCGCATTTTGGATACCTTCGACTGGTACTCCCCGAAGTATCAGTCCAAGCACACTTATGAGGAAGTCTTCGGCTGGTACGAAAGCATGGGGATGGAAGATATGCGCATCGGGCGTGTCGCGATCGCGGTTCGGGGGCGGAAGCCGGAGAGGGGAATTCGTTCTTAGTTTGGTTGTCGTTCGGGTGAGATCAAGGCTTAAGATCCCGATGCGTTTCGTGAGAAGGTCAGGATGAGTTTGAGGAGAAAGCTCAGGTACGCCGCGAAGGTTTTGCCGGAGGCGATCCGGTCCGGGCTGAGGGCGCCGACCCATGCGCCGGTGCACCTGATCTTCGCCATGGCGGACCACTTTGAGCCGGCAATCCATTCTGAAGGCGGTCTCAAGCGGGTCGCGCGCGAGGAGCAGGAGCGGCGCCTTGAGCGTTGGATTCGAGAGTATCCCAAGGTGGCAGAGCGATGGCGAGATCACGACGGGCGACCATTCGTGCACACCTACTTCTATCCCGCCGAGCAATATGACGAAGGACTGCTGGATGTTCTAGCGGATCACTGCCACGACGGCTGGGGCGAAGTCGAGGTGCATCTGCACCACGGGGTGGGGAGACCGGATACAGCGGAGAATACGCGCCACACCCTTACGGAGTTCTGCGAGCGGCTGGCATCGCGGCATGGCTGCCTGGCAGTTGAAGGCGATTCCGCAAAGCCGAGATACGCGTTCGTGCATGGGAATTACGCGCTGGCAAATTCGAATGAAGGCCGCGGCTGCGGTGTCGACTCAGAGATGAAGATTCTGGGCGAGACCGGATGCTATGCCGACTTCACCTTGCCGGCTGCGGTTATACATGCGGCTCAAGTGCGAAAGCTCAATTCGATTTACGAGTGCGGAGGACGGTTGGACGAGGCAATCCCGCACGGGAGCGGCAAAGATCTCGCATCTGGCCGAGTCCCACAGATTTTCCCGTTCATCGTGCAAGGACCATTGGTAATGGATTTTGGACGAAGCCTGCGGGAGTGGCGGCTAGTGTTGGAATCGAGCGAGATCACTGGAGACAAGCCGCTGACTCTGGATCGGCTGAACTCGTGGAAGAAGGCGAACATTCACGTTCAGGGACGCCCCGACTGGCTGTTCGTCAAGTTGTACTGCCACGGCATGAATCCGGATCAGACAGAGGTCGTGGGCGGGGAGCCGTTTCGGAAATTCATTGAGGAGCTCGTGAGCGGCGCTAACGATCGTCGAGAGACACTGCACTTCGTCACCGCGCGCGAGATGGCCAATATTATTCTGGCCGCCTGCGACGGTCGCGACGGCAACCCGCATGATTATCGAGACTACCGTTTCCGGCGCCTGGCGGACGCGCGGACTTCGACGATACCATCGCACGCCCTGCGGGTCGCTTTGGAAAGGTAACGAACCATGTGTGGAATTGCTGGGGTGGTGAGCACAACGCGCGAGAGCGATATCAGCGAAGCACTCGTGCGACAAATGTGCGACCAGATCATCCACCGCGGGCCGGATGACGAAGGAATTTATGTCCGGGACGGCGCCGGACTTGGCATGCGGCGCCTCAGTATCATCGATCTCTCGGGTGGCCACCAGCCCGTCTTCAACGAAGACCGCAGCGCCTGGATCGTCTATAACGGCGAGGTCTACAACTTCCCTGAACTTCGGCCCGAACTGGAAAAACGCGGCCATCGTTTCTACACCAAGACCGACACCGAGGTGATCATTCATCTCTATGAAGAAATGGGTGCAGACTGCGTACAGAAATTGCGTGGGATGTTCGGACTGGCTATTTACGACCGAAGCAAACGCAAGCTCATTCTGGCTCGTGATCGGTTGGGGAAGAAACCGCTGCATTACGCTTTACTGAACAACAAGCTTTATTTCGCATCCGAAATCAAGTCGATACTCGCCGTAGCTCCGGAACTGGCCGAGGTGAATGCGCAGGGGCTGCTCGAATACCTGAATTACGGCTATGTGCCCGACCCAATTACCGCGTTTACTCGCATTCAGAAACTGCCGCCCGGACATCTGCTGGAGTTCGAAAATGGCGAGGTGCGAATTCGGCAGTACTGGGATCTGCCGCAATACAATACGCACACGCCCCGAAGCGAAGAGGAATGTCTGGAAGAGCTGGAGCACCGTCTGTTCGAAGCCACTCGCATTCGGCTGATTTCCGACGTGCCCCTGGGCGCATTTCTCAGCGGCGGAACCGATTCTTCCACCGTGGTTGCGCTGATGGCGCGAGCCAGTTCCGGCCCGGTCAAGACATTTTCCATCGGCTTCACCAAGGACGATTTCAACGAAGCCCACTACGCCAGGATCGTTGCGCAGAAGTTTGGCACCGATCATCACGAGATGATTCTCGAGCCCGACGTCGTGCAAACCGTCGAGCATCTGACGAGTTCGTTAGAGGAGCCCTTTGGCGATTCCTCCATGCTGCCCACGTACTATGTGTCGCAGATGGCGCGCCAGCACGTGACGGTCGCTCTTTCCGGTGACGGCGGCGATGAAATTTTCGCCGGCTATGACCGCTATCGGATCCACTCCGCGCGCCGCATCTTCGAGTACGTTCCGCAGTGGGCCCGGCGGGTCTATCGTGATCGCATTTTTCCCGTCCTGCCCCGCAATATGAAAGGCCGGAAGTTTACTTATAACGTGTCCCTGCCATGGCGCGAGCGCTATGTCGATGGACTATCGTTTGTTCCAGCCTTTGAACGCGATACTCCCCTGCTCTCCAATGATTTTCGGAAGCTGCTCCGGGACAGCGATGATCCCCAGAATGTATTGCTGCGTTACTTTTTGAATGCCCCAGCCCGCGATCCGGTGAGCGAACTTCTTTACGTCGATACCAAGACATACATGGTGGCCGATATCCTCACCAAGGTCGACCGCATGAGCATGTTGAACTCGCTGGAAGTTCGTGTGCCCATTCTGGATCACGAGTTCATCGAGTGGGTTACCGGGCTCCCGCCGGAGTGGAAGCTGCGCGGCAGCACGCAAAAATACATTCTTCGGAAATTGGCGGAACGTGTTGGAGTACCGCGTGAAGTCCTCTACCGCAAGAAACAGGGCTTCGCGCTGCCCATGTCGCACTGGATGCGTCATGAACTGAAAGATGTGTTGATGATCCTGCTCGAACCGCGGAGCCTCGAGCGCGGCTATTTCGAGGAGAGGGGAATTCGCAAGTTGATGAATGACCACCTCCACGGCGGGCGCGAGTTCAGTGGACGCATCTGGCGGTTGCTGATGTTCGAACTCTGGCACCGCAATTTTCTGGAGAGATTTATCAAGCCGGCGGGACTCTTTACCTTGCCAGTGACGGCCGACTCGCGGAGGGCCGCTCCCCGTGCATCCTTGAAGCTGGCATCCACGCCGGCCGGAGAATGAGCGCGTGAGCGTGTCCCCAGTGGCAACCCTGCCAGCGACTCGTTCTTCGATTGAACCCGTCAGCGTGTTCTTGATGATCCACTGCTTCGAGATGGGCGGCTCGGAGCGCCAGCTTTCCATCGTGGCCCGAAGTCTCGATCGCACACGATTTCAGGCGCTCGTAGGCTGCAATCGACGAACCGGCTCGCTGGCCGGGGAATTCCCAAACGCTCCCGAATTCCGTCTTGGCGGTAGTCTCTATGGGTGGAGGTCACTGGCTGCTCGAGTGCGCCTTGGCCGGCACTTGCGGCGCGCTCGTGTACAAGTAGCACACTCCTTTGATTTCTATACAAATCTCACGTTGATCCCGGCGGCTCGACTGGCTCGAGTGCCAGTCGTAATCGGCAGTCATCGTCAAATCGGAGACCTGATGACGGCCATGCAGTTTCGCGCGCAGGCCGCTGCGTTTCGTGGATGTGACGCAGTGGTCTGTAACTCGCAGGCTGGCGCAGATCGCCTGGCGGAGGCCGGAATCGCGCCTAAGAAGCTCGTCGTCATCGGAAACGCGCTCCTGGACAGCGCCTTTGAATCCGTTCCTCCCGCGCTCCCAATTCGGCCCGGCTTGCGTCGCGTCTGCATGGTGGCCCGAATGAATGCGGAGTACAAGAATCACGGTGGTTTCTTGCGGATCGCAGCCGAGATTCGCCGCCGCAATCCGAATGTCGAGTTCGTGCTAGTCGGCGACGGCCCTCTCCGCACGAAACTCGAACGGGATGCAGCCACATTGGGTCTAGGAGACGCCGTGCAGTTCCTCGGAGAACGCAACGACATCGCCGCGGTGCTGGCTTCGGTCGATGTAGCCGTACTTACTTCGGATTCCGAGGGATTGTCGAACGTCATTCTCGAGGCCATGGGAGCCCGCTTGCCCGTGGTTGCCTATAATGTTGGCGGAAACTCTGAATTGATCAACGATTCGCGTGGAACGCTCGTCCGGCCCGGTGACGAGAAAGAGTTCGCCAATGCGGTTCAACAGTTGCTCGGGGACGATTCGCTGCGACAGAGATTCGGCATAAATGCGCGACGCTTCGCCGAAGAGAACTTTGGCGTAGCGCTGGTGTGTCGCCGGTACGAAGAACTTTATACTTCCCTTCTTGAGGATAAGCTCGGAAGAGATCGCTCATCATGAGCGCGCCCAGCAGTCCAACCACACAAAAGCGGCTGAAGGTCGGCATCGTGGCGCCCAGCCTTCGCTATGTGGGCGGACAAGCTGTCCAAGCGGACCTGCTGATGCGATTGTGGCAGAACGATCCGGAGGTCGAAGTAACCTTCATAGGAGTGGATCCACCTCTGCCGCGGGTTTTCGCTTCGGCAGAACGTATTCCCGGATTGCGGACTGTTCTCCGCGAACCGATTTACTTCCTGCACCTCTGGCGCGGTCTGCGTGAGGTTGATATCGCCCACATTTTTTCTGCGTCTTATTGGTCATTTCTGCTTGCGCCAGCGCCGGCGTGGCTTTTCGCCAAGCTGCGCCACAAGAGAGCCCTGATAAATTATCGAAGTGGAGAAGCTCGCGACCACCTGCAACGCTTCCGCTCCGGCAGGTTCGTTCTTGCGCGAGCGGATGAAATCATCGTTCCCTCCGGATATTTAGTGGACGTATTCCGCGAGTTCGAACTCAAGGCGGCGGTTGTACCTAACCTGGTTGATCTATCGCAATTTCAATTTCGCCGGCGAAGTTCTCTGCGCCCGCATCTGGTTTGCACACGCGGCTTTTCTCGCTATTACAGCGTCGATGTAGTGGTGCGAGCATTTGCGGAGGTGCAGAGGGCATACCCGGAGGCTATTCTCGACCTGGTCGGTGGAGGACCGCTCGAGCCTGATATTCGCAAGCTGGTGGCGGAATTACGGCTCAGCGGAGTCAACTTCACCGGGGTCGCATCGCGCCAGGAGATCGGAAAATACTACGATCAAGCCGATATCTTTATCAACGCATCATGGCTCGACAATATGCCGGTATCAGTGATTGAAGCTTTCGCCGCAGGAACGCCCGTCGTCACAACATCGCCGGAATCGATGCCCTATCTCGTCGAGCACGAGCGCACGGGATTGCTCTCGGCCGTAGGCGATGAAAAGGCGCTGGCGAACAACGTCATTCGTTTGCTGCGCGACTCGGCGCTGGCCCAACGATTATCTGAGAATGCCTACTGCGAGTCACAGAAATACCGGTGGGAAGTCGTGCGTGAGCAATGGCTGAGAGTGTATCGAAGGTTAACAGAGTTTCAGTGAACAGAAGGCGCCATTGGACTCATTGAGTGCAAAGGCGATTTTTCGCCAGCAACCGAAACCTGGCGATGAAAACCCCCACAAGAGGCTTCGCAAGATAACGGCGTTTTAGTAACCAGAAAAATAACATTGGGGTACTCCCCCCCTCCCCTGGTGAGTTCCGCTAACCTATTCAAAATACATAACGTACCCCTAAAATATTCGAGGATAAGGGGTTATCCATCAAAATCGCTTTTTTTATGCCCACTTAGCTACTTTGAATGAGCATGCCAGCGGGAAATTCGGAGCACTTTACGGCGAGTCTATTCGAAGCGCTTGGTTTATCAAAGAGTAAAAGCCTCCGGGCTGAAAACCCGCGCTCTGGAGCGGACACATGCTGGCTGCGTGGTCGAGCGAGGATATTGTCGCGCAGGTTGTGAGTGGAAATCTGTGAGGGTGGTCACGGGGGATTTGTGAGGTTTCTTATCGCCTAGAGTATTTTGGGATTTGCGATTTTCTGCTGAAGTCAGACATGGGCCCTCCCAGGTCTCGAAGGGCGCGAGACCTGGGGCACCCGGCACCGGCCAACCTGCTGGAGTTAGATTGCTCCACCTGTAGGCCTAACATCATCATGGCCTAATATCCAGCCGCAGGGCATTTGTCGAATGATCGAAGCTTATTTCTATCCTACGTAGTGGAATAGAGCGCGGCCAATCCGCATTCGTTTGGAGTGTCGCATAGAACTGGTCACAGTCCACAACAACAGTCTTTTCGACCCATTGCGAACCGGGAATATCAACGACCGTGACCCTTCTGCCTTTCCACAATAAAATACGGGCGGCCTTGCTACTACGTTGGGCTATTAGTGAAACGAACTCCTGCTCAGAAGCCTCAAACGTTTCCGACCCTCTACGAACGTATGACAATCCCGCAAAGTGTGGGCGCGATTCGCTGCCGGGTATGATCACGGCAAGCGCTTGTCTCCCATTCTCGGTGATAATTTTTGGCACATATGCCACACGCGGGTACACATCCTGCATGGACTTGTTGAATTTCTTCTGAGCGCCATCCAAATCCTGTTGTGGCGTCTCAATCTCACCACTATTTTTGACACCGATAAACAGAATGGCAGGCAGTCCTAGGGGTGTTGAATTGGCAAAAGCGACGGCTGTCTTTTTCCAGTCCCTTTGGTCGCTAATGGTCTTCCGCTCGACAAGGTGGTCCTCGAAGTTTCGCATCCGTGCCAGCAGATCTGCTTCGTTCAACTCGAGGCTCTGCATAGTTTCTCCCCAGCTCTTAACTAAGATATATGAACATGGGAAGCGGGTGCGCCAGGTTTTGCGGTTTCGAAACCT
>Ga0335081_10019852_pt1 | contig 10868 bp, 10 predicted proteins | sample Lox_Sample_35_FD_206713 | JGI IMG/M metagenome (GOLD analysis project Ga0335081, IMG submission 206713) | Soil microbial communities from Loxahatchee National Wildlife Refuge, Florida, United States - Lox_Sample_3.5 | ecosystem: Environmental > Terrestrial > Soil > Wetlands | place: USA...
AGCTAGCGACTAGTGCCCACTTGAATCAGCTGGGAACTCTAGTCTCTGAAATGCGGCGCTGCTTCAACGCAACGTCCGCTCAGCTCGATACGTATACCACCCATAGAGTCGCCACTTCCGAATAAGCATGTAGCTTCACCAGAATAAGAAGCTAAGCTTCAGCCGTTGCTGACAGCAGCCAGTTCGGTAGGCGCGAATAGCGCGTCGACAGCTTCGTCGCCTGCAGATTGCGTGAGCAACTTATCCTGCGCCTTTACGAGCCGTGCCATCATGCGCAAGTCTCTCGTGTCCAGCTGCAAAGCGGCCTGTACCCAAATATCGACGATGGCTTTGAGCTCGGAGAGTTGTACTGGCATATATTCCGCCTTCGCACGCTGAAGGGAACGATAAGCGTTCTGCCGGCGCCGCCGATTTTGGATAAACATCCTTGCGGCCACTAAGCCCAGACCGTCCTCTACGACCTCATCTATAACACCGAGGTCAAGCATCTCCTTCGCACTAAACACTTGGCCGCTAGTAATAATATGCTCCGCCTTCTTCAGTCCAATCTTTCGCCCTAAAAAGGTTAGCGCACCCATTCCTGGGAAGAGATTAAAGAGCATCTCCGGAAAGGAGGCAGTTGAACTCCGTTCTGCAACTATTACGTCGCACGCCAATGCCGCCTCGAATCCACCGCCCAGAGCCTTGCCCTGCAACAACGCAATCGTCGTTACGTTCGAGCCAAAACCCGTTGCGCGCCGATACTGGTTTTCAACGCAGAGATTCGCATAATGGGTTAGTGTTTCCCGATCCTTACGCATGATCGCTTGGATGAACATGCTTAGATCGCCACCAAGGTTGAAAACGCCCGGAACGCGGCTTGCGAAGACTACGTAGTCGACCCGATCCAATCGTCCCGAGTGATAGAAGTGACCTTGGTGGAATTCGAGGTTGTGCTCGAACCGCTGGATCTCTTCAAGTAGAGTTGGATTGAAGCACGGCCTTGGCGTCGGCTTCATCCACGAGAAAAGCGTGCTCAGCTCAGTATCGAATTCGACATCTAACTGAGTTAGGTTCTTCGGCGTAGCAAGAGTCGGAAATTCAACGACGGCGTTCATGGCACCTCCCCAAAGTGAACCTGGATCCGAAGACGACGAAAAGCACCCCAGTAATATTGTGTCGCACAATAGGTACCGTTGCCTAGTGGTACCTCAGGTCGTTAAGCCGATGCCTTGCGCTAAGTCAAGAAATTGCCTCAAAGAATTGATAGATCGACACGAATTGTTGGGGTAAACAGGTACACTACAACAACCGCCCTAGGGACAAGATATTGACCGTTTGGCCGTTAACCAGTACTAGATTTAGCTCTTCCGCCTAGCGACCCGGAGGTCTGGTATCAGGTATCAGGCGTGAAGCCAAGAGAATCAGTAGGGAGAATCAGCAGGGATCATGCGTCGCTATACGTCGCATATATCTCCCTCACCCTATCCCCCCCAGCGGTGAACGCGTCGACGCAGTTGGCGTCGAAGTGCTTTCCCTTCTGCGAACTTAGGTAGGTGAAGCCGTCCTCGATGCTCCAGGGCTGCTTGTACGGCCGTGCCGTGACGAGCGCGTCGAACACGTCGGCTACCGCGACGATCCGTGCGACGATCGGGATGTCTTCCCCATGCAGGCCGGTTGGATAGCCTGATCCATCGTATTTCTCATGGTGGCCGAGCGCGATGATCGCGCCCATGGAGAGATACTTCGACGGGCTGCCCTTGAGGATGTCGTAGCCGATCCTCGGATGGCTCTTCATCACCGTCTCTTCCTCACCCGAGAGCGGACCGTCCTTGAGCAGGATCGCGTCCGGAATGCCGATCTTGCCGATGTCGTGCATCGGCGCGGCGAACTCGAGCACGTGGATCGTCTCGGGCGCAAGCCCCAGATTGGTGCCGATAAGCGCCGAGTACTTCGCCATCCGCGCAAGGTGATTGCCGGTGGTGCGATCGCGAAACTCGCCGGCCTTGGCCAGCTTGGAGAGCGTCTCGAGCTCGCGCTCGTGGATCTCCGCCACCGACTTGTCGACCTGATACTGGAGCACCCGCGCCTGATCCGAGAGCACGATCTTGTGCCGGCGCAGCTCGAGCAGATTGGCGCACCGGGCCCGCGTTTCGTGCTCGTCGAGCGGCTTGATGAGGAAGTCCGTCGCGCCGGCTTCGAGCGCTTCGTAGCGAACCCGTCGGTCGTCGACGACCGTGATCACCACGATCGGCACGTCGATGCAGTGCGGCAGCGAGCGCAGCTGGCGAACGAGCTGAATGCCGTCGAACTCGGGAAGCTTGTAGTCGGTGAGGATCATGTCAACGCGGTTGCCGCGGCAGTACTCCAGTGCGCGGCTGGGCGTGTCGAAGAGCTCGAGGTTGAGCTTGCCGTCGATTTGCCGGACGATCTCCGCCAGTAGCAGCCGGCTGCTGAACAGGTCGTCGATGATCACGACGGTGTTGCGCTGGGCGCGAGCCAGAGCGAGTTCGGCGACGACGCCGGTCTTCTCGGCATGGCGATGGTGTGCGACGCTCATAAGAGCCCCTCCGTGCTGAACCCGGGCATCACCCGGACAGCGACATCCTTAACGTCCGCCGTTTTTGTTGTTCGCAGTGATCCGCGCCGCCGCGAGCCTGCTGCGCGCCCGGCACTTCGCCGATCGACAAAGACGGCTGTCGCCACGCATGCGACGGCCGCGCGATCGAGAGCGAGCGACTCGTCCGCTCGTTCGAGGAAAGTTCTTGGTCGGGGCGATGTGATTCGAACACACGACCCCCTGCACCCCATGCAGGTGCGCTACCAGGCTGCGCCACGCCCCGACGCGTCGTGTATTGTACTCGCACCATCAACCGTCCGGCTTGAGCAGCCGCCGGATCTCCTCGAGCTTCTCCCGGATCTCGGCCGGCGAGAGCGCGCCATCCTGGTCGTTCCAGCCGTTATGCGACTGTGCGCCCGTCCCTGTACGGGCCGCTGGCGCGCCCGTGGGGTGTCCATGCGAGGGCGCATCGGCTTCCAGTCGGTGGCGGGCGCCGTTGATCGTGAATCCCTGCTCGTAGAGCAGATCGCGGATGCGCCGGATCAGCAGAACCTCGTGATGCTGGTAGTAGCGTCGGTTGCCGCGCCGCTTGACCGGCTTGAGCTGCGTGAACTCCTGCTCCCAGTAGCGAAGCACATGGGGTTTGACCGCGCACAGATCGCTCACCTCGCCGATGGTGAAATAGCGCTTGGCCGGGATGGGCGGCAAGTCGGCCTTAATCTGCCTGGGCTCCAGCATGGGTTGCGGCTTCGACCATTGCCTTCAGTTTCTGGCTCGCGTGAAACGTGACGACGCGCCGCGCCGTGATCGGAATCTCCTCGCCGGTCTTCGGATTGCGTCCCGGGCGCTGCGGCTTTTCGCGCAGCTGAAAATTGCCGAAGCCGGAGAGCTTCACGCTGTCGCCGGCCTCCAGCGCGATCCGGATCTCCTCGAAGAATCGCTCCACCATGTCCTTGGCTTCGCGCTTGTTGAGTCCCAGCTGCTCGAACAGCAAATCAGCGAGTTCCGCTTTCGTCAGCGTCATCGGTGTCCCCGGCATCCCTAGCGGCGCAGTACCGCCTTGAATCGACTTTGAAGTTCACGCAGCAGCACCGTCACGGCGGCGTCGATTTCGGCGTCCGTTAAAGTACGTGCAGTATCTTGTATAAGCACCAGAATTGCAAGGCTTTTTTTGCCCGGACCTATTGACGGGCCTCGGTAGACGTCAAAAAGCGCCAGTCGATCGACGGACGGGTGCTTTAAGGCGACCAGCGCATCGAGCACCGCTTGAGCGGAAACCTCCTCGTCGACGACCACCGCCAGGTCCCGGCGGACGACCGGCAGCTTCGATACCGGCCGAGCCACGGGCGTCGGCTGGTGGACGAGCGCCACGACGTCGACTTCGAAAACCACGGGAGCCGAAGGCAGCTCGAACCGGCGGGCCAGCCTGGGGTGAAGCTCTCCCAGCCAGCCGGCGGCCTCACCCCCGATGTAAACCCGGGCCGACCGGCCGGGATGCAGGGCAGGGTGCTCCACTGCTTCCGTCGTGACGGTCAAGGGTGCCGCGACGGCTTCGAGATCCCCCTTGATATCGAAGAGGTCGACCGCACGGCGCTTCACGCCCCACTGTTCGGGCAGTGCCGGACCCCAGGCCAGCGCCCCAAGCCGCATCGGTTGCCCGTAACTCTCGCCGTCGCGGAAGAAGCAACGCCCGAGCTCGAAGATGCGCACCCGCTCCTGTCTGCGGTTGACGTTGGTACGCAGCGTGTCGATGAGGCCTCCGAGCAGCGTGCTGCGCATCGCATCGAGGTCGCTGGCGATGGGATTGAGCACCTTGATCGGGTTCGGCTCGATGCCCAGCGCGCGTTCCCAGTCCGAGCTCACGAAGCTGAAGGTGATGACCTCCTGGTAGTCGCGATCGACCAGACGCCGCTCGAGCACACTCTCCGCACGTACCGCTTCGGGCTCGGGGAGCATGGCCTGCGGCTCGCACACCGGCGCGGCCGGAATGCGATCGTAGCCGTAGAGCCTCGCTACCTCTTCGACGAAATCCTCCTCGATGCCGAGATCGAAGCGGAACGACGGCGGCGTGCAAACGAAATCGCTGCCTTCGGTGCGGGGCTGAAGCCCGAGCCGCTCGAAGATCGCGGCGATGGTCGGCGCGGGGATGGCTAGGCCGAGCAGGCGGGCGACGCGCGAGGGGCGCACGCGCACCGGGTCGCGGCGCGGCAGCTCGCCGCGCACGTCGACCAGCGGACCGGCCGTGCCGCCGCACAGCTCGATGATCAGTTGCGTGGCGCGGTCGACCGCGGCTGGCGCATTGGCGAAGTCGACGCCGCGCTCGAAGCGGTAGCCGGCGTCGGTGACGAAGCCGAGCCGCCGGGCCTTGCCCTGGATCACCGACGGGTCCCAGAACGCCCCTTCCAGGAACACGTTGCGCGTCGCCGCGTCGATTCCACTGTGCTCGCCGCCCATGATCCCGGCGAGCCCCAGCGGCTTCGCCTCGTCGGCGACGAGCAGCAGGTCGGGATCGAGCGCGAGCGTCTGGCCGTTGAGCAGCGTCAGCTTCTCGCCGCGGCGGGGAAACCGCACGACGATGTCGCCTTCGAGCCGATCGTCGTCGTAGGCGTGCAGGGGCTGCCCCCACTTGAGCATCACGTAGTTGGTCACGTCGACCACCGCCGAGATCGAGCGGACGCCGGAGCGCTCCAGGCGCCGCTTCATCCACTCGGGGGTCGGCGCGGCCGGGTCGATGCCCTGGATGACGCGGCCACAGAAGCGGGGACAGGCCGCCGAATCCTCGACGCGAACCTTGCGCACCGCATTGGTCTCTGCCTCGACGCGAGGCGACGGCGGCGGCTTGAGCGGTGCGCCGGTGATCGCCGCGACTTCCCTCGCGATGCCGAGCAGCGACAGGCAATCGGCGCGGTTGGGCGTGAGCTTGAGCGTGAACACGGAATCGTCGAGGTCGAGCGCCGCACGCAGGTCCGCGCCGGGCTCGAGCGCGGGATCGAGCAACAGCAGTCCAGAGGCGTCGTCGGAGAATCCGAGCTCGGCGGCGGAGCACAGCATGCCCTCGGACTCGACGCCGCGCATTGCGGTCTTGCGAATCGTGAGCCCGCCGGGAAGCGTCGCGCCCGGAAGCGCGCACGGAACCATTATGCCCGGAGCGGCGTTGGGCGCCCCGCACACGATCGATCGCGGCACGTCCCCGCCGGCGTCGACCGTGCACACGGTGAGCCGGTCCGCGTTGGGGTGCCGCACCACCTCGAGCACGCGGCCTACGACCACGCCGGTGAAGGGCGGGGCGGCGGTTGTCCGCTCCTCTACCTCGAGGCCCGCCATAGTGAGCCGCTCGGCGAGCCCCGCGCTGTCGATCGGCGGGTCGGCGAGCGTGCGCAGCCAGCGCTCGGAGAATTTCATCGGCGAGTCACCGTAGGGCCGGATTGGTCCGGCCCGCCACGTGCGAATGAATTCGCACCTCCGGTCCCGGGAATGGCGGCTCGGTCTTTCATGCGAATTGCCTGAGGAAGCGCAGGTCGTTTTCGTAGAACAGCCGCAGATCGTCCACCCCGTAGCGGAGCATGGCGAGGCGATCCGGGCCCATGCCGAACGCGAAGCCCTGGTAGCGCTCCGGATCGATCCCGACGGCGCGCAGCACGTTGGGATGGACCTGGCCCGCGCCGGAGATTTCGAGCCAGCCGTCGCCGAACCCCATGTCGATTTCGGCCGACGGCTCGGTGAACGGGAAAAACGACGGCCGGAAGCGCACTCGCAGGTCGTCGCGCTCGAAGAACCGGCGGAGGAAATCCGTGAACACCGCCTTCAGATCCGCGAAGCTCACGTTCTGGTCGATCCACAACCCCTCGACCTGGTGGAACATCGGCGAGTGCGTGGCGTCGCTGTCGACGCGATAGACGCGGCCCGGCGCGATGATCTTGATCGGCGGCGCGTGGGTTTCCATGTAGCGCACCTGGATGGGCGAGGTGTGGGTGCGCAGCACCATCCCGCCCTCGACGTAGAAGGTGTCGTGCATCGAGCGCGCGGGATGGTTCTCCGGAGTGTTGAGCGCGGTGAAGTTGTGGAAGTCGTCCTCGATCTCGGGACCTTCGGCGACCGCGAAGCCCATCGAGCGGAACAACGCCTCGATCCGCTGCAGCGTGCGGGTGACCGGATGCAATCCGCCGACGCCGATGCCCCTTCCGGGAAGCGACACGTCGAGCGCTTCGGCGGCGAGCTCTCCCGCGAGCTTCGCGTCGGCGAGCTCCGCGCGGCGCTTCTCCAGCGCGGCTTCCAGTGCGGCCTTGGCCTGGTTGATACGCGCGCCTGCCCCCGGCCGCTCGGCCGCCGGCAGCCGCCCGAGCGACTTGAGCCGTTCGGTCAGGCGCCCGGTCTTGCCGAGGTAACGCGCCTTGGCGTTCTCCAGCGCCGCGGCGTCGCCGCAGGCCGCGAACTCGGCCAGGGCTTCGGCAACCAGCGCGTGCGTTTCGTCCATCGTCGCCAAAAAAAAAGGGAGGCTTGATCGCCTCCCTCGTGTGTTGGCTCCCCTCAGGCCAGAGAGGCTTTGGCCTGCTCCGCGATCTTGCTAAACGCCGTCTTGTCGTGGACCGCGAGGTCGGCCAGCACTTTGCGGTCGATGTCGATCGAGGCTTTTTTCAGCCCGTTCATGAAAGCGCTGTAGGTCATTCCCAGCTCACGGGCCGCGGCGTTGATGCGCGCGATCCACAGCGCGCGGAATTCCCGCTTGCGGGCGCGTCGGTCGCGGTACTGGTACTGCCCGGCCTTCATGACCGCTTCCTTGGCCACGCGATAGACGTTGCCGCGCCGGCCGCGGTAGCCCTTCGACTGGGCGAGGATCTTCTTGTGCCGCGCCTTGGCGGTCACGCCGCGCTTGACTCGTGGCATGGCTCGCCTCCTTACGCGTAGGGCAGCATGGCCCTGACCGAGTCCGCGTTGGTGCTGTGGACGCCGGTCGAGCCGCGAAGCTGCCGCTTGTTCTTGGTCGACTTCTTGGTGAGGATGTGGCGCTTGTAGGCCATCGAGCGCTTGATGCTGCCGCTCCCGCGTACGCGAAAGCGCTTCTTCGCGCCGCTCTTGGTCTTCATCTTGGGCATGGTGCTTGAGCCTTCCTATTTGCTGCCCACCGCGGTGCTCTCCGGAGGAGAGGCTTTTTGCGCCTTGGCTTCCTTGCCTTGAGGCGCCTGACCGGCTTCGGGCTTGTTCGGGTGATGCGCTTTCGGTGCCGTCTTCTTCGGGGCCAGCAGCATCACCATTTGCCGGCCCTCGAGCTTGGGAAACTGTTCGACGATGCTGTAGGGCTCGAGATCGCCGCGGATTCGTTCCAGGAGGCGGATGCCGAATTCCTGGTGTGCCATCTCGCGGCCCCGGAAGCGCAATGTCACTTTCGCCTTGTCGCCCTCGCCGAGGAAGCGGATCAGGTTCCGGACCTTGATCTTGTAGTCGCCTTCGTCGGTGCCGGGTCGGAACTTCACTTCCTTGACCTGGATCTGCTTGAGCTTGAGCTTCGCTTCGTGCGCCCGCTTCGCCTCCCGGTACTTGAACTTGCCGAAATCCATGATCCGGCAGACCGGGGGCTTCGCCAGCGGTGCGATCTCGACCAGGTCCAGCTCCGCCGCTTCCGCCCGTGCCATCGCGTCCGCGATCGGCACGACACCGATTTGTTCACCGTCTGCACCTACCAAGCGAATCTCGGGGGCGGTGATCTCGCCGTTGATTCGCTGCGCTTTTTCCAGGGCTATTCGCGTTCTCCTGTCGTCAATGAAAGACCGGCCGTGCTTAAGCGTCCGTCTCTCCCTGCGCCGCCTTAGCGGCGCTGCTCGACCTCGGCATCGAGGCGGGAGATGAAGGCCTCCAGGGGCATGGCCCCGAGGTCTTCCCCGGTACGCGTACGCACGGCCACCTGTTTCGCCTGCAGCTCCTTGTCGCCCAGGATCAGCTGATATGGCAACTTTTGCAGGCTATGTTCACGAATCTTATAGTTAATCTTCTCGTTGCGCAAATCGGTCACGGCGCGATAGCCGCACTGCTTCAGCGCCGCCTGAACTTCGCGCGCGTAGCCCGTCTGCCGATCGGTGATGGTCAGGATCGCCATCTGCACCGGCGCGAGCCACAGCGGCAGCGCCCCCGCGTAGTGTTCGATCAGGACGCCGATGAAGCGTTCCAGCGAACCGACGATCGCGCGGTGGAGCATCACCGGGATCTTCCGGGTATTGTCTTCCGCGACGTACTCGGCGCCGAGCCGCTCCGGCATCGAGAAGTCGACCTGCATCGTTCCGCATTGCCATGATCGGCCAAGGGAATCGCGCAAGCTGTAGTCGATCTTGGGGCCGTAGAACGCGCCGTCTCCGGGAAGGTCGGTCCATTGTGCGCCGCAGGCTTCGAGCGCACCGCGCAGCGCCGCTTCGGCGCGGTCCCAGACCTCGTCCGTGCCGATGCGCTTCTCCGGGCGCAGAGACAGGCGGATGGCGATGTCCTCGAAGCCGAAATCCCTGTACACCGAGAGCGCCAGCCGGTTGAACGCGGTGACTTCCGACTCGATCTGCTCGGGCATGCAGAAGATGTGGCCGTCGTCCTGCACGAAGCCGCGCACGCGCATAAGGCCGTGCAGCGCGCCCGAGGCTTCGTTGCGATGGCAAAAGCCGAACTCGCCGTAGCGCAGCGGCAGGTCGCGGTAGCTGCGCAAGTCCGAGTTGAAGATCTGGACGTGTCCCGGGCAGTTCATCGGCTTAATCGCGAAGTCGCGCTTCTCGCTCTCGGTGGTGAACATGTTCTCCTTGTAGTTCACCCAGTGGCCCGAGCGCTCCCACAGGCTGCGATCGAGGATCATCGGCCCGCGCACCTCCTGGTAGCCGTTGTCCTGGTAGACCCGGCGCATGTACTGCTCGACCTGTTGCCAGATCGTCCAGCCGCGCGGATGCCAGAACACCATGCCGGGGGCTTCGTCCTGCAGATGAAACAGGTCGAGCTGCCGTCCCAGCTTGCGGTGGTCGCGCTTTTCCGCCTCCTCGAGGCGATGCAGGTAGGCCTCGAGCTCCTCCTTCTTCGCCCAGGCGGTGCCGTAGATCCGCTGCAGCATCTCGTTGCGCGAGTCGCCGCGCCAGTACGCGCCGGCGAGCTTGGTGAGCTTGAACACCTTGAGCTTGCCGGTCGACGGCACGTGCGGCCCGCGGCAGAGGTCGGTGAACTTGCCTTCGGTGTAGAGAGAGATCGCTTCGTTGTCGGGAATCGAGGCGATGATCTCGGCCTTGTAGTGCTCGCCGAGCGACTCGAAGTAGCGCACGGCGTCGTCGCGCGACATTACCTGGCGCTGCACCGGCTCGTCGCGCTGCGCGAGCTCCGCCATCGTCTTCTCGATCGCCTGCAGGTCCTCGGGCGTGAACGGCCGCCTGTAGGAGAAGTCGTAGTAGAACCCATCCTCGATCACCGGTCCGATGGTGACCTGCGCGTCGGGGAAGAGCTCCTTGACCGCATAGGCGAGAAGGTGGGCGGTCGAATGCCGGAGCACCTCGAGGCCTTCGGGGTCCTTGTCGGTGACGATCGCCACGGCGGCGTCGCGATCGATGACGTAGGACGTGTCGACGAGCTTGCCGTCGACTTTGCCGGCCAGCGCCGCTTTGGCGAGGCCGGGGCCGATCGAGCGGGCGAGCTCGGCGACGGTTACCGGCGCGTCGAAGCGCTTGAGCGCGCCGTCGGGCAATCGGATGTCGGGCATCGTTCCGTTCCTCGTAAAACAAAAAGTGCGGACGAGCCGCACTTTTTCGCCAACGCGTGCGCGCTCGCGCTTCGTTCAGCCGGTCTCGTTGCGCGTTCGCGGTGTCATAACGCTGCCTTCCCGTCCTTCCGCAAGCGGTGGTAGGCGCGATTGGACTCGAACCAACGACCCCCACCATGTCAAGGTGGTGCTCTAGCCAGCTGAGCTACGCGCCTGGAAGAGCGAAGTATAGCGTACCGGGCCTCATTCGGACCACACGCGAAGGGCCCCGATAAGCAGCGGCTGGTGCACCAGATAGATGATGAGACTGTGGCGGCCGAGCCAGGCGAGCCAAGCGGGCGACCGCCGGCTCACCGGCGCGATGACGCTCCGAACCCCCGGCAGCGCGGCGCTCGCCGCCACGCCGATGAGCACCACGCCGAGCCATGGAAACAGCGGCACGTAGTCCTCGGTTGCCGGCTTGTGGGTCATCATGCCGACCCAGTTGAGCCAGGGAAGATCGAAGACCGGAACCTGCACCGTCGTGCCGGCGACGATGATCGCCGCGCCGAGCGCCAGCGCAACGCGGGGAAGATCGATCAACGGCCGTGCCAGCACCGAGGCGACCGCGATGGCGTG
>Ga0335081_10019853_pt1 | contig 10867 bp, 10 predicted proteins | sample Lox_Sample_35_FD_206713 | JGI IMG/M metagenome (GOLD analysis project Ga0335081, IMG submission 206713) | Soil microbial communities from Loxahatchee National Wildlife Refuge, Florida, United States - Lox_Sample_3.5 | ecosystem: Environmental > Terrestrial > Soil > Wetlands | place: USA...
CTGCTCGGTGGTTACGATTTAGCTACGCTGCAACAGCAGAAGGATTCGAGACCAGAGCTAACCCATTGAAGGATTGGTGGGCCGTGAAGGGATCGAACCTTCGACCAACGGATTAAGAGTCCGCTGCTCTACCAGCTGAGCTAACGACCCACGGGAGCGGCGCTGTTGCAGGCGCCGCCGGCGTCCTGAATGGTGCGCCGGCGGCAGGGCGAATTATACGTCGGTGGCTGCAGAGCGGGCAACGCGACCCGGTGGAGCCGACCCGCCCTCACCGATCCCCAAAGGGAGAGGTGAATCTTGCCGCGGAGGCCGCCGGTTCAATCGTCCTTCGTGATCACGCCCACCGGCGACGCTGCCGGCCCCATCACGTACACCGTGTACGTGTGCCCGCCGACGATCACCGCGTTGGTCATCTTGAGCACCGGGGTCACCGTGCCCGCGGTGTTGAAGTCGAACTCGAACGCCGTGCCAACAGTGATGTCGGCGGTGACGTCGACGTAGTCCGACGCCGACTGGTTCACGAGATTCGACACCTGCTTGGCGAAGTTCACGTAAACGTCGAGCGCGGGGAAGTCCTGCGAGACATTGGCGAAACGGATGCGCGCGTGACCCACCGCCGGCGGCAGGTTGTTGTCGTGCAGCACCAGCGCCTGGAGCGCACCCGCCGGCCCGGAGAACACGAACGACGTGTCGGTCGCGGGATTGAGCGTGTCGATGAGCGAGGTGAGATTGGCGCCCGGCGTGGAGGTGGCCTGCACCGTAAAGGTGTGCGTGCCGGCGGTCGTGGTCGTGTAGTTCGACACGCCGGTGTAGGGGATGTTGGACAGCTTAAGCTCGCCGTCGAGCGAGACGTTGAGCGGCGAGGGCACCGATGTGGCGTTGACGACCTTGAACTCGGCGAGCAGATTCTGGAACACCTGCCCGGTGCCGGCGTCGTCGATGTGGAGCACCGCGACGTCGACCAGCCGCGCGCTGCCCTTGGTCATCGCCACGATGTTCGACAGGGACTGGTCGGTGAACGGCTGCGCTCCGGTGTCGAAGACGACGTCCTTGGTGTTCGCCGCCGTCAGCCTGATCTCGTACGTCCCGTTGGGCACCGTCACGAACGCCGAAGCGTTGCCGTAGGCCACGTTGGAGACGGTGGCCGACGTGGTGTTGATGTCCACGCCCGGCGCGGTAAGGTAGAGGTCGAGCGAACCGACGCCGGCGGCGGTGTTGATGAAGCGCACGCCGAAATTGCCCGAATTGGGCTGCGTGAAGCCGCTGTCCTGCAGCAACAGGGCCACCGCGGCCGACACCGGGCCATAGACGATGTAGGTGTAGTCGGCGCCGCCGACATTGAGCGTGGTGTCGATCACGTTCGACGCGCCGCCGTTCGCGCTCACCTTGAACTCGTGCGAGCCCGTGTCGATGCCGGTGTACTGGGTCGTCTGCTCGAAGGCGAGCCCGCTGATGACCGGCGGGTTGGTGTCGAAGGAGAGGCTCACCGAGTTGGCGTCCGGGATGGCGTTGAGCATGCGCAGGCGGGCGCTGCTGCTGCCGCCGCTTTTGGAGCAGCCCGCGAGGGCAACCGAGACCAGGAACAGCACGAAGACTAAAGCGCGGCGAGAGCTCATCGTTGTCTCCACGGGCGGATGTTCGGCATGCTCGTTCGGGTCAGTCGTCCTGCGACACCACGCCTTGCGGCGAGGCGGCCGGACCGACGACGTAGACGGTGTAGGTCTTGCCGGCCAGCAGCGTCACGCCGGGCAGCATGAGCGCCGGCGTGGTCGTTCCGGCGACGTTGAAGTCGAATTCGTACACGGTGCCGGTCGCGTCTGCGACGAGCTCGGCGTAGGGCGACGCGGTGTTGGAAGCCACGTTGGTGAATTCCTTGGCGAAGTTCACGTAGACGTCCATCGCCGCGAGATCGGGCGAGGCGTTGACGAAGCGCACGCGCGCCCGGTTCGCCGCCGAGGGCAGGTTGTCGTCCTGCAGCACCAGCGAGCGCAGCGCGCCCGCGGGTCCGCTCACCGCGATCGAGGTGTCGGTTGCCGGAGGCAGGTCCACCATCAGGCTGAGCAGCGTTGCGCCGGGACTCGCCGCCGACTCCACGGTGATGGTCCGCGTCCCGGTGGGCACCGTCTGGTAATTGGAGACGCCGGCGAACGGAACGTTGGCTAACGCGAGCGCCCCGTCCACGAACACGTTGAGCGGCGCTCCGACCGACGTGCCGTTCAGCACCTTGAACTCCGCCAGCGTGTTGGGGTAGACCTGTCCGGTACCGGCGCTGTCGATGTTGAGCACCGCGGCGTTGACCAGCCTCGCACTGCCCTTGCCGAAGAGGATAATCTCGGCGAGCGACTTGTCGGCGAACGCGCCGACCTGCGCGTCGTAGATCACTTCCTTGCTCGAGTGCGGCGTGATGCGCAGCTCGAGATTGCCGACGTCCACGGGGAAGAAGCCGGTGGGGATGCTGAAGGAGGCGTCGCTGATGTTGGGTCCTGTCACCGAGAGATCGACGCCCGGCTGCGTGAGATAGACGTCCACCGCCTGGATACCGGTCGCGACGTTGAGCACCCGGACGTCGAATGTGCCGCCGTTGGGTATGAGCGTGTTTATGTCGAGCATGAGCGACTGGCTCACCGCTTCCACCGGGCCGTACACCACGAAGGTGTAGTCGGTCGCCTTCGCCAGCGGCAGGCTGACGTCGATGATGTTGGTCTGTCCGCCATCGGCGCTCACCTTGAACTCGCGCGTGCCGGGGTCGACCTCCAGATACTGTGTGACCTGCTCGAACGCGAGTCCGGCGACGAACGGCTGATCGGTGTCGAGCTGCACCTGGATTGACAGCGCGTTGGGCACCAGGTTGATCACGCGGATTCGCGTGAGGATCGGCGTGGCGCCGACGCCTTGGCCGCCACCGTTGCAGCTCGCGAGCAGCGCCGCCCCGACGAGGCAGACGAGGACGGTCAGCAGGCGGCGCAGGATGATCGGGATCTCCAAAGGCGAATGTGCCGACGCTCACCGTCGACATTCAAGCGGAAGGCTCGGCTGGCGGTGTGTCGACGCTGTTGCAGGTTCTCTCGATTTGTTTCGGCGCCGCCGGAGCGGGAGAGGCGGCCGCGAATTATACCGTAGCCCCCGAGTTACAGCGGCCTGACGCTGAACCCGCGCGCGCGCAGCAGCGCGACGATGCCTTTAGGTCCCACGAGGTGCAGAGCCCCGACCGCGACGAACGCGGGTTGCCCCGAGGTTGCGATCGCGGCGATCTTCTGCGCCATCGTCTGATTACGGTCGTCGACCAGCCGCGGGAGCACGTCGCGGGCGAACGCCGTGCCCTCGCCGCGCTCCCGCGCGAGCTCCTCCTCGAGCGCGTGCGCGTCGCCGCTCGCCCAGGCGCCGACCAGCGAATCGAGGTGCTGCTTGAGCCGCGCGTCGTCGAGCGCATCGAGGATGTCGGCCAGAAAGCGCTGCTGGCCCGATTCCGGCAGCCTTTCGAAGACCGCGAACTGCTCCGCGAGCGTCTCGAGACCGCGCACTTCCTTGCCCTGCGCGGCGGCGAGACCGAGCAGGTGGATCTCGGTGGCGAACGCGGGGTTGTAGCCGTCCTGCGCCGCCTGGAGCAGCAGGAAGGTCTGGCCGAGCATCCACGGCTTCATCCTGATCCCGGCTTCACGCGGGATCTGATAGCGCTTGAGCGCCGCATCGACGCGGCTCATGAGCTCGGGCTGCAGCGCGCGGTCGAGGCTCGTGCCCTCGGGATAGGCCGCCAGGTCGGTCGCCGTCTTCGCGAGCGTCGCGTCGGCGAGGTTGAGCTCCAGGTAGAGCGCGCTCGAGGCGGCGAACGCCTGGTTGGTGCGCGCGTCCAGCGGATAGAAGTCGGGCTTGCCGACGTGCAGCGTCCCGAACAGATACAGCGTGGAGGCGCCCAACCGGGCCTCGTACAGGATCCCGCGCTTCGGGATCGCGTCGGGGTCGCCTTGGTGCGCGAGCGGCGCTCGCTCCGCGACCGGCGGCGCGGCGCTTCCTTGCGCGGCGGCTGCTGCCGGACAGGCGACGAGCGCGGCGACGACGATCGCGCGCAGCAGCACCCACGGCGCTCGCGTGCTCCGCGACTCCAGATCGCGCGGCCCGACAGCGCAGGCGAAGAAGCGCAGGAGCGACCGGAGAGGCGCGAACATGGAGCGGCAAGCCTACCCTCTTCCCGTCCCGCGCGAAAGCCGCAGGTGCGCGCGAAAAAAACCCGCGCTTTCAGGCGCGGGGTCGAGGCTGGGTAGGTTCGCGGCTCAGGCGTTCTTGTGGTAGCGCTCGATGGCGTTGTCGAGGCAGCTGTCGCGCTGGCTGTCGCTCTGTTCCTTGACGCAGTCCCGCAGTGCCTGGCGGTAGGCCTTTTCTTCGGGCGCCATCGCTTGTTCCGATTGGCGCTTCGACTGGCCTGCGTGCCGGGTGCTCTTGTGCGAGTTCATCGCCTGATGCTGCATGCCCGATTGCCCGGACGCCTGTTTGGTTCCGGCTTTTGCGTTCGATGTCGCCTCGTGACCCGAGGCCATCGCGGTGCTGTTCTTCATCTGCTCCTTCTGCGCCTTGTCCATCTTGCTCTCGTCCGCGCCGTTCGCCGCGCTCTTCTCGTTGCTGGCGTTCGCCGCGGTGCTGGGCTCGTTGGCGCTCGCCGCTTTGCTCTGCGCGCGGTCTTCGTTGGTCTGACCCTTGCTCTGGCTCTGGCCCTGCACCTTCGAGCTCTGGTCGTTCGAGGGCTGCACCTGCTCGGGTTTCGACATGCCCTTGTTCGCGGGCATGCGCGACGTGTCGTTGCTTTGCGTTTGCGCGGCTGCTGCCCCAATGAACGCCGCGGCCACCGCGGCGGCGATCAGGGTGGGATAACGGTGACGTGTCATGGTCCTCTCCAGGTCTTGGCGGGTTCGATGCCGTTGTGCTCGGCATCCGAATGCTTCGCCGACTATCGGCCAAATCCGCCCGACCCGCTATCGGTCTCGGTCCGATTTGCCTGTAGGAGAGTTGCCGACTCCAGCCGCGGCCGGAGCAACGCGACGATCGCTGGCGCGTGCCGCGACAGCGCAATGCCGTTTCCCCGCTCTAACGACGCGACTTCGACTCGTCGGGAAGCGTGATGCGATCCGCCGGCGGCACCCCGCCGGGAATGGTGTCGCCGCTCAGCGCCGCCGCGGGCAGCTGCTCCCACGGCGAGAGCGCGACGATGGCGTTGCGACGGAACGTGCGATAAAGACGCAGCGCCGTCTTCGTCGTCATGCCCGGCACCGTCTGAAGAGCGGCCTTCGCCATGGCCGCCGAAAGCTGGCTGTCGAACTGCTCGAACACGGATTCGATGTTGATGCGCACTGTCACCCTTCCTCCAACCACCTGCAAATTCCGGTTTGCCCCCGCCGCCATTATGCCCGTTTTCGCATGACCCGCGTGTGACGCCGGCGGCGATTCACGCTTCGACCGAAGGCATGCGAAACGATTCCGTGAAAGATTTTTTCGATGCGCTGCAGCATGCCCGCGCCGGCACGTCCCGCGCAGCGGCGTCGCTCGAGCGCGCCTGCACAGCGCTTATAGCTACGGCGGCAGATCGAGATAACGCGCGTCGAGGGTCGAGACCCCCGAGCAGCGCAGCGGAAATACGTGCGGAAGAGGAAGCCGGAGCAGCAGGACGACGAGCCGTACCGACAGTGCGACGTTCACGGCGCCTTGTGGCGGGCGTCAGCCTCGCGTCAACCGCGGACGAGCTTCGGTGTCGACGCACCCACCGGCGAAAGCGTGAGCCGTCGGTTCCCTTCCCTCCACGCTCACGTCGACCGACCCGGTGGCGGCCGAGCCGCAGCTCCGTCAGCAGGCGGCGCACCTTTCTCGTATGCATCGCGTCCCGCAGATCTGCAGGAGCTCGGGGGCTCAGGATCGCTTTCACACGCGGGGCGCGCGTCTTTCCTTCGGACACTGGTAGGCCGTACTGGAGTCGAACCAGTGACCAACGGATTAAAAGTCCGCTGCTCTACCACCTGAGCTAACGGCCCGCCGCAACACGAAAAATTATAGCGGCTCGATAGGAGCCGCGCAAAAAGCGCTAGCTCAGATCGCGGGTGAGGATCGCGGGCAGCGACATGAAATCGATGCCTTCCTCGCGTAGCGCGTCGGCTTCCTCGGACGTGGCCTGGCCGCGGATGCCGCGCTTGGGCGCTTCGTCGTAATGGATCTTGCGCGCTTCCTCGGCGAAGGCGCGGCCGACGTTGTCGGTCTCGGCGACAAGCTTGCGCAACAGCGCCAGAACCTTCGCGTCGCCGGCGGTCATCGGCATGCCGGCAGCTTGCGCGGCGTCGCCGCCGGTCATCGGTCCGCCGGCAGCTTGCGCGGCGTGGCCTTCGCTTTTCGGTTCGCTCTGCGCTGCGGGCGCTTCGGGCGCCCGCCCCACCTGGATGTTGGCGGAAGGCCGCCGCTGGATCGACGCGTCGTCGCACAGCGGACAGCGGATCAGCGCGTCGTCGCGCTGGCGAGTGAAATCCGCCGCCGAGCCGAACCAGCCCTCGAACCGGTGCTGTCTTGCGCAAATGAGGTCGTAGACGATCATGGTGCCGTTATCCCGAGCGGCCAGTATTGGGTACTTCGGCGCGCCAATGCAAGCCCGGCGCGGCGGAGTTCCCTGTGTAGCCTACCGGGCGCGGCCGGATCGCGACACTTATGTGGATGTGGCCGGCCCGAGTTCAACCCCGAAGCCTCCGCCGCTCCGTTTCTAGGAACGATTCAACCCCCCGGAGGAGACCCATGAAGCCTTTCCGCAGTCTTTTCGCCATCGCCCTGACGCTCGCCGGCGCGCCCGCGGCGGCCTGTGCGCACGCCCCGACGGTCGCCCAATCGGCGGTGGAGATCTACGACCGCACCGAAGGCCGCGGGCTGCCAATCTACTGGCACGAGGGCCGGCGCTTCGTCGTCGGCAAGCCGGGCAACGAATACGCAATCCGGGTGCGCAACGGCGGCGCCGGCCGCGTGCTGGCGGTGCTGAGCGTCGATGGCGTGAACGTCATCACCGGCGACACCACCTCACCGCAGCAGTCCGGCTACGTCCTCGCGCCTTACGAGAACGCGGAGATCGCGGGCTGGCGCACGAGCCTTTCGCGCACCGCGGCGTTCTATTTCACGTCGCTTGCGGATTCGTACGCGGCGCGCACCGGACGCCCGGACGACGTCGGGGTGATCGGCGTGGCGATCTTCGCCGAGCGGCCGCCTCCGGTGGTGCTCGACGAGCTGCGGCGCAAGGAGGCCGCGCGCGCGGACGCAAAGACGGTGGAAGCTGCACCCGCCGCGCCCGCCAATCAGGCCGGTGCGCTGCGCGATCAGACGGCCAAGCTGGGCACAGGCTACGGGCGCAGCGAAACCTCGTACGCGAGCTATACCCGCTTCGAGCGCGCGAGCGAGACGCCGGTCGAGACGATCGCGATCTACTACGACTCGTACCAGAACCTGCTCGCGCAGGGCGTGCCGGTCGCGCCGATCGCGCGCTACCGTCCGGACCCGTTTCCCGATTCGGGCCGCTTCGTGCCCCATCCGTAGGTCCGAATTCATTCGGGGCAACGCCCTCGCACCTTGCCCTTCCATGGTCCGCCTCGCATACTGGGCGGGCCATGTCCGCGTCCCCGCGCAGCGACGAAGAGCTCATGCTCGCCTACGCCGCGGGCGACGCCGCGGCGTTCGACGTGCTCTACGCCCGGCACAAGGGCGGCGTCTATCGCTATCTGCTGCGCCATTGCCGGCGCAGCGCCATCGCCGACGAGCTCTTCCAAGACGTGTGGTCGAATCTCATTCGCGCCCGCGCGAGCTACGCGCCGACCGCCAAGTTCACCGCCTGGCTGTATCGGCTCGCGCACAACCGCTGGATCGATCAGCTTCGCGCCGACGGTCATCTGAAGCTCGTATCCGCCAACGACGATCCGGAGCGGGACGCTCTCGCGGCGCTTCCGGCCCGACGCGCCGATGAGCCGCAGTCGCGCGCGGAGGCGAAGGAATTGGGCGATCGGCTGCGCGCGGCCGTGGCCGCGCTCCCGCCCGCGCAGCGCGACGCTTTCCTCCTGCAGCAGGAAGGCGGGCTCTCGCTGGCGGAGATCGCGGAGCTCACGGGGGTGGGAACCGAGACGGTCAAGAGCCGCATCCGCTACGCGCTCGCCAAGCTCCGCGAGGCGCTGGCCGGCGAGCTGCGCGACCTGGACGGCGGCCTGCGGGAAGAGCTGGGATGAGCGAGATCGAACCCGATCGCGAGCTCGACGCGGCGTGGCGCGCGGCGAGCCGCGAGGAGCCGCCGGCGGCGCTCGACGATGCCGTTCGCACCGAAGCTCGGCGCGCGGTCGAGGCAGCGCCCGGCGCGCGTCCGCGGCACGCCTGGCGCTATCCGGCGGCAGCCGCGGCGACCGTGGCCCTGCTCGCCTTCGGCATCGCGCAGATGACCTCGCGCGACGAGGTCGAGCCGCTCGCGAGCCACTCGGCCGTGGCGCCGAGCGCGCCGGCGGAGTCCACCGCGCCGGCCGCACCACCGGTCGCGCCCGCAACGCCCGCGCCGGCGCCACGAATCGCACCTGCGGGACAACCGCCGCCGGCCGCGAACGCGCTATCGCCGAAGAAAGCGGCGCGCGCGGACGATGCTTCGCATGAGGAACGATTCGCTTCGCCGCCGCCTGCGCCAAGCTCCGCGAGCGGGACGCCGGCGAATGCGCCGATCGCCGCGCAAGAGCGCGCGCGCGACGCAGGCGTCGCGGCACCGCTCCCCGAGCCGCAGCCGGCAGCGGCTGCGGCCGGGAACGTACAACGGCGCGCGATGGCCGCGCCGGCCGCCGCGCTCAAGACGCTCGATGCGCTCAAGGCGAAGGAGGCCGGCGGCGAAAGCGTGGCGGCGTGGATCGCGCGCATCCGCGATCTGCGCGCCCGAGGCGAGCGCGAGGCCGCGGCGAAGGAGCTCGCCGCTTTTCGCGCGGCCTACGGCGAACGGGCGGAGGCGCTGCTACCGCCCGACCTGCGCGACGGCGGGACGCAGAAGTAGCGCTCGCGGCGGCGCTCACTGGGCAGGGCCGACGTACGCCGGCTTGGGCTGCGTGAAGTACGCGTGCAGGATGTGATAGACGGTGCGGTAGTTCTTCTGCTGGAAGCTCGCATGCGCGACCCCCGCCATCACCGCGAACTGCTTGTCGGGATGCGGCAGGCGCTTGAAGAACTCGATCAGATCGTCGAAGCCGGCGATGCCGTCGTACTGGCCGCGCAGGATCAGCGTCGGCACGGCGATGCGCTCCGGGTCGACGATCGGGAGCTTCGAGCACATGTCGATGTAGGTGCCGTTGGGCATCGAGTCGTCGAGCGCGAGAATCGCATCGGCGAAGGCGTCGACGGTCGCGCGGTCGGCAGTGTCGGGATGGTCGCGCTCGAAGATCGAATAGACGAACTTGCGGTCGATCGGCCGGCGCTTGGCCAGGAGGAATTCGGGCAGCTTTTTGCGTCGCTGATCGAGGGTAGGCGAGCCCGCGCCGGTCCACACGAAGGCGTCGAGCGCGAGCCGCGCCACGCGCTCGGGATGCCGCTGCGCGAAAAGCGCGGCGCGCAGCGCGCCGGACGAGATCCCGTAGAGAAGAAACGCGTGCACGCCGCGCTTGACCGTCACGTAGTCGGTGGTCGCTTGCAAGTCGTCGGCGCCGTTGGCGATGTCGCAGGTGATGTCGCGGCGCTTGTCCGAGCGCCCGTAGCCTTCCATGTCGACGCCCCAGCAGGCGAAGCCGCGCTGCGCGAACCAGTCCATCGCCGAGGAATCCGGACGGCCCGGGACGGTAAGATCGAACGTCGGCTGGGAGGCCATCGACGAGCCATGCACGAACAGGATCGTGGGCTTGCCGTCCGGCGCATCGACGTACTTCTCCCAGAGGAAGAGCCGCACCTCCCCGTCGGGCGTCGGCTTGCGGGCCCAGTGCTCGACGCCGGTGACTTGCGTTGGCTTGCCCATCGTCCCACCTCTTCGTCGCCCCGGCGCGGGCCGCGCTGGCCGCGCCCCGTAGGGACGGATTTATCCGGCCGGGTGTTGCGCAAACGAATTCGCGCGTGCGAATGGATTCGCAGCTACCGATTCCGGCGTTCGCCGGATGACCCTCAATCCACCTTGGCGCCGGTCTCCTTGATCACCTTCGCCCAGCGCTCCTTCTCCGCGCGGTAGAACGTCCCGAACGCCACCGCCGACGAGCCGACGATCTCGATGCCCGCGTTCGCCATGTAGGTCTTGACCGAGTCGGTCGCCAGCGCCTTCAGAACCTCGCCGTTGAGCTTGTCGACGATCGGTGCGGGCGTGCCCTTGGGCGCCATCAATCCCATCCACACGTACGCCTCATAGCCCGGCACGCCGGATTCGATCAGCGTGGGCAGGTCGGGCAACTGCGGCGATCGCTGCGCGCCGGTCACGGCCAGCGCCCGCAGCTTGCCGGCCCGGATGTGTCCCACCATGCCCGCCGTCCCCGGGATCGACGCCTGCACCACGCCGGCGATCAGATCGGTCGTCGCCTGGCCGCTGCCGCGATACGGCACGTGGTTCATCTTGAGTCCCAGCGTCGAGGCGAGCAGCGCCATGAACAGGTGCTGGCCGCTGCCGTTGCCCGACGAGGCGTAGTCGACCTTTCCGGGCCGCGCCTGCACGTAGGCGACGAACTCCGGGAAGGTCTTCGCCGGCACGGACGGATTGACGACCAGCACGCCGGGCTCGCGGCCGATGAGCGATACCGGCGCGAAGTCCTCCATCGCGTCGTACGGAAGCTTCGAGTAGAGCGACGCGCTGATCACGTTGGTCTGCGAGGCGAGCAGCAGCGTGTAGCCGTCGGGCGGCGACTTCGCCACCACGTCGGCGCCCATGGTC
>Ga0335081_10019855_pt1 | contig 10866 bp, 11 predicted proteins | sample Lox_Sample_35_FD_206713 | JGI IMG/M metagenome (GOLD analysis project Ga0335081, IMG submission 206713) | Soil microbial communities from Loxahatchee National Wildlife Refuge, Florida, United States - Lox_Sample_3.5 | ecosystem: Environmental > Terrestrial > Soil > Wetlands | place: USA...
GCGGGCACGTCCGAGGCCAGGTCGTTCATCGCGGCGATCGGGATCACGTGACATTTGCAACCCGGGGTTTGCCAGGTACCGCCGGCCGCCACCGCGACTCGCGATGCGACTATCATGGCTCGATGCGCATCGCGATCCTGGTCGTGTGTGGAGTCTCGCTCGTCGGCTCGTTCGCCCGTGCGCAGGACGCGCCGCCCGGAGAGCCGCCGCCGGGTCAGGTCCCACCGGCGCCGCCGCCGCCGCCGGTCGCGCCGCCGCCGGCGATGGTCGCGCCGCCGGCCGCGGTCACGACCGTCGATCCGGGCACGCTCGAGGACGCCAACTCCGGCCGCGTCGCGATCATGTCGACCGCGCTCACCCCGCCCGCCGGGACGTTCGCGTTCGAGGACTGGGAGCTGTTCCTGATCAGCGCGTCGTACGCGGTGACCGATCACCTGGTGATCACCGGCACGTCGATGGTGCCGGTGACCAGCGACTTCTACTGGGGCTTCCTGTCGGCCAAGCTCCAGGTGGTCAAGGTCGGCCGCGTGCGGATCGCGGCGCAGGCCGGCATCGCGGCGGTGTGGGGCAACGGCAGCGACAGCAGCGACTCGGCGACCGGCTTCGATCTCGGCGGCGTCGCGACGCTGTGTCTCGACGACGGTTGCTACTCGCACGTCGACGGCGCGGTGGTCGCCGGGTTCGCCGACCAGAGCAACACGTCGGTGCCGGTCGGCTTCATGGCCGGGATCGTCGCCAAGGTCGGCCGCCACATCCGGCTGGTCGCCGAGGCCGACACCGCGCACATGTTCGGTGACCTCAGCGGGCAGGCCAACGGCTTCCTCGGCTGGTACGGCGTGCGCTTCACGTCGCGGCAGATCGGCGTCGACCTCGAGCTGGTGCGGCCGTTCTGCAGCGACAGCTCGTGCGACATGACGACGTTCCCGCTCGGCGTGCCGTTCGTGACGTTCACCTATCGCGCGATCGACTGAGCGACGCGTCGCGGCCGCGCGTTGCCGCTTGACAGATGATTAACGACCGCGTTAATAGTTTCGCATCATGGAAACCACATCCAAGGTCGCGTCCAAGCCGCCGCCGAAGGGCTGGCCCCGGATCTCGCAGAGCCTCGTCTACGACCGCGCCGCTCCGGCGATCGACTGGCTGTGCAAGGCGTTCGGCTTCGAGGTCCAGCTCAAGGTCGAAGGCGAGGGCGGCCGGATCGAGCACTCCGAGCTCGTGCTCGGCGGCGGCCTCGTCTCGATCGGCGATGGCCGCGGCGACCGGCCGTGGCGCAAGAGCCCGGCCGAGCTCGGCGGCGCCAACACCCAGAGCTGCTGCATCTACGTCGACGACGTCGACGCGCACTGCGAGCGAGCGCGCGCCGCCGGCGCGAAGATCCAGCAGGAGCCCAAGACCACCGACTACGGCGACGACTACTGGACCGATCGCAGCTACGAGGCCGTGGATCACGAGGGTCACCACTGGTGGTTCATGCAGCGGATCAAGTGAAGGCCGCGGAGCTCGACCGCACCCTGATCGCGCTCGCCGATCCGACCCGCCGCGGCGTGATCGACCTGCTGCGCCGCGCGCCGCACCGCGCGAGCGACATCGCCGATCGCCTCGGCACCAGCCGGCCCGCGATGAGCCGCCACCTGCGCGTGCTGCGCCACGGCGGGCTGGTCGAGACCTTCGAGGATGACGACGCGCGGGTGCGGGTCTACCGGCTGCGTCCGGAGAAGCTGCGCTCGCTGCGCGCCTGGCTCGAGGAGGTCGAGCAGTTCTGGACGGTCGAGCTCGGCGCGTTCCAGGACCACGTCGAGCGCACGCGAGGCAAGCGATGATCGAAGGCGACCGGGTCGCGGTGACCGTGCGCGTGTCGGTGCCCCCCGACGTCGCGTTCGAGGTGTTCACCAGCGAGATCGACCAGTGGTGGCGGCGCGGCGTGCGCTATCGCGTCGCCGGTCGCCGGCCCGGCACGCTGGTGCTCGAGCCCGGGCTCGGCGGCCGGCTGTTCGAGCAGTACGACGGCCCCGCCGGCACGCGCGTCCACGAGGCCGGGCGGATCACCGCGTGGCAGCCGCCCAGCCACCTGGCGTTCGAGTGGCGCGGCTCGAACTTCCAGCCCGGCGAGGTCACGTTCGTCGACGTGCGGTTCACCGCGACCGACAGCGGCGGGACCGAGGTCGCGCTCGAGCACCGCGGGTTCGCGGCGCTGCGCCCGGACCATCCGGTGCGCCACGGCAAGCCGGCCGAGGCGTTCATCCGCGACCTGGGATCGTACTGGGCCGATCTGCTGACCGGGCTGCGCGTCTACCTCCTCAGGTGACGCGGCCGTAGCGGTCCTCGAGCCGGACCACGTCGTCGAGCTCGGGCGTCGACACCTCGAGCACGTCGGTGTCCTCGATCGCGATCATGCGATGGCGCAACCCGGGCGTGATGTGAAACGGCTCGCCCGGCCCGAGCTCCTTCTCGCTCGCCGGCTCGCCGTCGGCGAAGTACGCCAGCAGCATCCGACCCGCGAGCACCATGATGGTCTCGTCCTTCTCGCGGTGATACTGCAGCGACAGCGCCTCGCCGGCGCGGATGTGCAGGATCTTGCCGACGTAGCGGTCGGTGCTCGCCCAGATCAGCTCGTGGCCCCAGGGCTTGGCGACGACCGACACTACTTCTTGGGCGCGGGGGTGGGCGCCGGCGCCGGCGCGCTCGAGCCCGAGCCCGAGCCCGAGCCGGCCTTGTCGTTGATGTTCGACGTCGCGGTCGAGTCCATCGCGGTCGGCATCTCGATCTTGGGATGCGCGCCGGGGATCTCCTCGCGGCGGTCGACCTTGCCGTCGAAGTCGTCGTCGTAGAGGATCGCGATCAGCACGCCGTCCTTGTACTGCTCCCACACGTCGGGCTTGCCGTCGCCGTTGCGGTCGCGCTCGACGCTGATCAGCTGGCCGCCGGTGTCGTAGGTCTCCTTGACGTCGAACTTGCCGTCGAAGTCGATGTCGCGCTGGACCTCGGACAGCTTGCCGGTCTTGGGGTCGTAGATCTTCCAGACGTCGAACTTGCCGGAGTGCGAGACGTCCGCCTTCTCCCACAGGGTGTTGCCCTTGCGGTTGTAGGCGACCACCAGGTCCTTCTTGCCGTCGTGGTCGAAGTCGACCTGCTTGCAGGTCATGTACTCGACCTTGGTCCCGCCCTCGTCATCGGTCGCGTAGATCTGCCAGAGGTCCGGCTTGTTGTCGTGGTTGAGGTCGAACGTCACCACGTTCTTGCCGTTGGTGTCGCACAGGGTCGGGTCGACCTTCGGAATCGCCGAGTCGAGCGAGTCGTTCTTGGGCGTGGTGTCCCCGTCCTTGCCGTGACACCCCACCAGGACGACCGCGATCCAAGCGAGTTTCGAGAGCTTCGCCATCACGTTGGAAAGCCTATGCTCCCCGGCGGATCGGCGCAACCACCCGAGCCGATTGACCACGTGCATATGGTCACGTAGGGTCACCACGTCCGTGTCGCGCAAGAAGATCTCGACCACCGTGTACATCACACCGGAGCAGGACGCGCGGCTCAAGGCGCTCCACGCGCGCACCCGCGTCCCGGTGGCCGAGTACATCCGGCAGGGCATCGATCTGGTGCTCGACAAGTACCGCGATCAGCTCCCGGGGCAGGTAGACCTCCGGCTGCCGTCACGCTAAGTAGCGCGAGCGCCGATGTCGTTTCCCGCCGAGCGGATCCGTAACTTCTCGATCATCGCGCACATCGATCACGGCAAGACCACGCTCGCCGATCGCATCCTCGAGGCGTGCGGCGCGGTGACCGCGCGCGAGGCGCAGGATCAGATGCTCGACTCGATGGACCTCGAGCGCGAGCGCGGCATCACGATCAAGGCGCAGTCGGTCCAGCTCCACTACAAGGCGGACGACGGCCAGACCTACGAGTTTCACCTGATCGACACGCCCGGCCACGTCGACTTCCACTACGAGGTGTCGCGCTCGCTCGCCGCGTGCGAGGGCGCGCTGCTCGTGGTCGACGCCGCGCAGGGCGTCGAGGCGCAGACGCTCGCCAACGTCTACGTCGCGCTCGACAACAACCTCGAGATCGTGCCGGTGCTCAACAAGATCGACCTGCCGGTCGCGCGGCCGGACTGGGTCAAGCAGCAGATCGAGGACACGATCGGGCTCGACGCGTCGCGCGCGCTGCTGGTGTCGGCCAAGACCGGGCAGGGCGTGCACGAGATGCTCGAGGCGGTGATCGATCGGATCCCGCCGCCGCACGCCGATCGCGAGGCGCCGCTGTCCGCGCTGATCTTCGACAGCTGGTACGACACCTATCGCGGCGTGGTCGTGCTGGTGCGCGTGATGGCCGGCAGGATCACGCGGGGCACCAAGCTCCGGTTCTGGGCGACCGACCAGACCTACGAGTGCACGATGATCGCGGTGCGCCAGCCGGCGCCGCTCGAGATCGACACGCTCGAGGCCGGTCAGGTCGGCATCCTCGCCGCCGCGATCAAGGACATCGCGCATGCGCGGGTCGGCGACACCGTCACCGACGCCGACCGACCGTGCGATGCGCCGCTGCCCGGGTTCAAGACGGTCAAGCCGATGGTGTTCGCCGGGCTGTTCCCGGTCGACGCCGCCGACTACCAGGACCTCAAGGACGCGCTCGGCAAGCTCGTGCTCAACGACGCGTCGGTGACCTACGAGCCCGAGACGTCGTCGGCGCTCGGCTTCGGCTTCCGCACCGGCTTCCTCGGGCTGCTCCACATGGAGATCATCCAGGAGCGGCTCGAGCGCGAGTTCAACCTCAACCTCATCACGACCGCGCCGAGCGTGCGCTACCGGATCAAGCTGCAGAGCGGCGAGGTGGTCGAGCTCGACAACCCGGCGAAGGTGCCCGATCAGGGCAAGTACGAGGCGATCGAGGAGCCGATGATCGCGGCGACCGTGCACCTGCCCCAGGAGTACGTCGGGCCGATCATGCAGCTGTGCCAGGAGCGGCGCGGCACCCAGAAGGGCCTGCACTACGATCCCGGCGGGCGCGTGCGCGTCGTGTACGACATGCCGCTGGCGGAAGTGGTGTTCGGGTTCTACGATCGACTCAAGACGATGTCGCGCGGCTACGCCTCCCTCGACTACGAGCCTGCCGGCTATCGCGAGGCCGACCTGATCCGGCTCGACGTGCTGGTCAACGGCGAGCGAGTCGACGCGCTGTCGATCGTGAGCCACCGCGACAGCGCGTATCATCGCGGCGTCGAGCTGTGCACCAAGATGAAGGATGTCGTGCCGCGCCAGATGTTCGACGTCGCGATCCAGGCCGCGATCGGTAGCCGCGTGATTGCGCGGACGACGGTCAAGGCCGCGCGCAAGGACGTCACCGCGAAGTGCTACGGCGGCGACATCACCCGCAAGAAGAAGCTGCTCGAGAAGCAGAAGGAAGGCAAGAAGCGCATGAAGGCCGTCGGCTCGGTCGAGCTGCCGCAAGAGGCATTCCTGACGATCCTGAAGGTGGACTAGTGCGCGCCGCGGCCCTCAACCGCCACGTTCGCAAGGAGGCCCGGGGGCTCGTCCGCGAGGCGCGCACTGCGCTCGCCCAGAAGCGCGCGCAGCCCAAGCCCAAGATCGCCGAGCTCGAGACCGTGGCCGGCGAGGTCGCGAAGGGCCTGACGGCCAGGGACTTCGCGCAGGTCCGGCGCTACCTGCCGCTGCTCGACGCGCTGGTCGACGAGCTGGTCAAGCGGCCGCCCAAGTCGACGATCCTCGACTACATCGAGTCGGTCGGCGCTGCCGTGCTGATCGCGCTCGCGCTGCGCGCGGGCCTGATCGAGGCGTTCAAGATCCCGAGCTCGTCGATGTATCCGACGCTCGAGATCGGCGACCACATCTTCGTCAACAAGTTCATCTACGGCGTGCGCATCCCGTACACCACGACCAAGCTGTTCGAGCTGCGCGGGCCACATCGCGGCGAGGTGATCGTGTTCATCTACCCGTGCGATCCCGACCGCGACTACATCAAGCGCGTGGTCGCGGTCGCGGGCGACACGGTCGAGGTGCGGTGCAACGTGCTCTACGTCAACGGCGTCGCGGTGCCGAGCAAGCAGCTCATGCCCGGCCCGCCCGAGGAGCTGACCCACGGCAAGACGCAGGACCTCACCGCCGCGCAGTGCCCGGCCGGCGCGTGCTGCTACGACGATCTCAGGGACGAGAACAACCCGGACAAGGGCTGGACCAAGAAGTCGTGCAGCCTGTACCAGGAGACCGTCGCGGGGCACAGCTACGAGATCTACGAGGACGCCGGGCGCCCCGCGCGCGACGCGCTGATGGCGCAGGGCAAGCTCGAGCACGGCGACGGCATCAAGGACTTCCCGGATCGCTCGATGTCGGGGCCGCCGAGCTGTGCGACCGCCAAGGACGTCGGCACGCTCGAGCCGGTGCACCAGGTGCTCGGGACCCTGGTCGAGACCAAGAAGGAAGATCACGCGAGCGCGTGCGAGCAGCAGCTGCACTACGTCGTGCCCGAGGGTCACGTGTTCGCGATGGGCGACAACCGCTCCAACTCGAACGACTCGCGGTTCTGGGGCTCGGTCCCGATCGACAACGTCAAGGGCAAGGCGCTGTTCATCTGGCTGTCGTACAAGGACTACGAGCTCAAGCGGTTCTGGGACTTCAGCGGCCTGCGCTGGTCGCGCATCGGCGATATCGTCCCCTAGTTGTGCTGCTTCGGCGTGCCCTTCGCGAGCTGCGCGAAGCACGTCTTGAGCGCGTCGGCGACCGCGGTCTCGGCCGCGCCGTCCCAGGCGTAGTCGCGATCCTTGTCGCGGATCTTCATCCCGGTCTCCTGCTTGACCGTCGCCTGGCCGTCGCCGGTGAAGCCCATCGTGCGGCCGGGGATGGTCTCGCCGAGCACGTGGATCGCGACGCGCACGACGATGCGCTGGGTGCTCGGCTTGTCCTCGAGCGGCGTGATCTCGAAGCTGGCGTCGGTGATCTCGACCGTGACGAGGTAGGCGCCGGCCACGCCCTTCTTCTCGAGAAACCGCCGGTACGGCGCGCCGTTGTCGGCCGCGGGGTCGGGGGCCCCGGCGAGCTCGGGGACGAGCTGGGGGTTGGTCTCGAACGCCTTCTTGATCTGGGCCTCGACCCGCGGCACGGCCTGCGCGGCCACATCGGGCTTGACCTTCTCCTTGGCGGTCACCGCGGCGAGCTCGAAGTGGTACCTCTTCTTGGCCGGCCCCGCCGAGGCCACGGCCGCCAGCGCCACCAGCAGAACCAGGCTCTTCATGACCGGCATCATGCCCTAACAGACGGTGCGTGCTAGGTTCGATTCATGGTGCGGCCGCGGTGGCACGACGCGCTGATCGCCACGGCGATCGCGCTGTTGCTGGCCACCGGGGTATGGGCGCTGTGGTGGGACGATGTGCTCTCCCTGCTGCATCTTGGCCCCGGATCGGGATCCCAGGTGGTGCCGGCGCCCGCGGCGAATGGCGAGACCTAAGCGGCCGTCGAACTTGACCGTGATTGCCGACGCTTAGTACCGTTTGGGTCGGTACGGGGAGTACCATGCCCCGGCAGGTCGCCCTCAGGAGCCAATGTTCACCATCATCATTCAGGAAAAGGGCGGCGAGCAGCGCCGCATGGTGTTCAACAAGCCCGAGGTCACCATCGGTCGCGTGCAAGGCAACGACATCGTGCTCCCGAAGGGCAACGTGTCGAAGCGCCACGCGCGCATCGTGCTCAAGGACGGCAAGTTCATCATCGTCGATCTCAAGAGCACCAACGGCACCTACGTCAACGGGAGAAAGATCACGAGCCCGCTCGTGGTCAAGGACTCCGACAAGATCTACATCGGCGACTTCATCGTCGGAGTCGACGAGGCAGCGAGCGGCGAGGGCGATGGGCCGTCGGAGACCACGACGTCGCCGCCGGGACAGGATCGCCTGCAGCAGCAGGTGGCGCCCGAGTCGCGGCCGCCGCGTCCGACCGAAGCGGCGCCGCAGCCGATGGCGATGCCGCCGATGCCGATGGCCGAGCCGCCGATGGGCCCGATGGGATCGATGGCCGGGCCGCCGATGGCGGCGCCGCCTGCGGTGGCGCCGAGCGGGCCGCGCCCTGGACCGCCGCGTCCGGCGCCGGGCTCGCGCGATCTCGTGCCGCCGCGCGAGCGCGACCTGCCGCCGCCGCGCGAGATGCCGCCGCGCGAGCCGCCGGGTCCGCGCGACATGCCGCCGATTGTCGCGCCGCCGGCCGAGCGCGCGCGTCCGCCCGGGCCGCGCCCCGGCGGCACGATGCCGCCGCCGATGATCCCACCGGTCGTCGCGCCGCAGCCGGCGTCGACCGCCGCCGATCCGCACTTCCCGCCGCCCGGCGCCGTGCCGTCGCCCGCGATGCCGCCGCCGATGGCGCCGCCGGTCGCGCCGCTCGAGCGCGCCGAGCGCCCCGAGCGCGTCGCGCCGCCGGTCGAGCGTCAGGGGCCGCCGCCGCAGGCGCAGGTCGTGCCGCTGCCGGCCGGCCCGCAGACCAACAACAAGCGCCAGCTGGTCGGCGCCGGCGCCAAGAAGGTGATCGGCCGCCCGCTGTCGATGCCGAGCAAGCGCGGCGTCCAGCTCGAGCCGCTCGATCCGAAGATCGTGAAGATGCTCGACCTGCAGTCGAACATCCTCGAGCGGCTGCGCGCCAAGCTCGACCTCGACAAGGTGCCGATCGACCGGCTGCACGAGGAAGATCTCTGGCAGCGCGCCGAGCGCGCGACGATCGATCTGGTCGAGACGCTCGAGACCTCGGGCGAGCTGCCCAAGTACATCGACCAGGACACGCTGATCAAGGAGACGCTCAACGAGGCGCTCGCGCTCGGCCCGCTCGAGGATCTGTTCGCGGACGAGAAGATCGACGAGATCATCATCGATCGCCGCGACCGCCTGGTGGTCGGCAAGGACGGAGTGCTGCGCGGCTCGGGCAAGGCGTTCTCGTCCGACGACGTGTTCGAGCGCGTGGTCAAGCGTCTGGTCGCCGAGGCCGGCAGCGTGATCGACGAGGCGCACCCGCTGGTCGATCTGCGCATGCGCGACGGCACGCGGCTGACCGCGGCGGTGTCGCCGGTCGCGGCGCGCGGCGCGTGCCTCGTGCTCAAGAAGCCCGCGTCGCAGATGCCGACGCTGTCCGATCTCGTCCAGCAGGGCACGCTGTCGTCGGCGATGGCCGACTTCCTCGCGACCTGCGTGTCGGCGCGGCGCAACATCCTGGTGTGCGGCGCGCAGCGCTCGGGCAAGACCAGCCTGGTCGCGGCGCTGGCCGCGGCGTCGCCGCCGGGCGAGCGCCTGGTGTCGATCGAGGAGGTCGCCGAGCTGTCGATCGCGCGCGACGAGTGGATCCAGCTCGAGAGCCGGCCGCCGGGCCTCAAGGGCGCCGAGGTGGACATGGCGACGCTGCTCGAGGCCGCGCTGCGCCTGATGCCGGATCGCCTGGTGATCGGCGAGCTGCGCGGCCGCGAGGCGCTCGCCGCGGTGTCGGCGCTCAACGCGTCGGTCGACGGCGCGGTCGTCGCGATGACCGGCGAGGGCTCGGCCGCCGTGCTCGGCCGGCTCGCCACGCTCGCGCGTGCGGCGAGCCCCGGCGGCTCGGACGCCGCGATCCGCGAGCTGTGCGCGTCGGCGTTCGAGATCGTGATCCACGTCGTGCGCCACGCCGACGGCGCGATCAAGGTGCACTCGATCGAGGAGGTCGTCGGCGTCACCGACACCACGTTCGAGACCCAGGTGCTGTTCCACCTGGCGAACGGCAACCTCGTCGCCACCGGCACCGTGCCGCGGTTCTACAGCGAGCTCGAGGCGCGCGGCATCCCGGCCGACCAGGCCGTGTTCCGCTAGGTGGGGCCGCCGATCCATCGCCGATCGCTTCGTCGCCGCTCCTCGCGTTACGCGCAGTAGCGCTGCGTCGCGGCGCAACCGCCGTGCTAGCGCCCGGCCCACACGAAGTAGTCACGCACGTAGCCGGTCTCGAGCACGATCGGCGCGAGCGCGGGGTCGGTCTGGCCGGCGTGCACGGCGGCGTCGAGCCGCGCCGCGCAGCGCTGGCAGGGCAGCGCCGCGACGTGCGGAAGCGCGAGCAGCGCGGCGGCGCGGACGTCCGGTCGATCGTCGGTGGTCGCGGCCGCGAGCAGCGCGTCGCTGTGCGCGCTCGCGGCGCGGCCGAGCTTGCCGAGCTCGAGCGCGGCGCGATCGATCGCGTCGGCGGCGAGCTGGGCCTTGTCGCCCTGGCTCCACGCCGCGAGATCGGGGATCGACGACGCGATGCGCGCGCACGCCGCGTCCGGCGTCGCGACGAGCGCGGCCGCGTAGCACGCGGCGTCGGCCTTGCAGCGCGCCGCGAGGTCGACGCGCGCGATGTAGCCGGCGAAGCGGCGCTGGAACGCGACGTAGGCCCTGGCCGCGCTGTCGGCGTTCTTGAACGGCGCGACCTTGTCCCGGTGGATGCGGGTGGCGTCGCGCAGGTCCGCCTCGGCCTTGCGCGCGGCGGCGAGCGCGGCGGTGCGGTCGGCGTCGGTCTTGCTCGGATCGTCGTGCAGCGCCGCGATCGTCGCCTTGGCCTGATCGAACCGCGCGCGCACCGCTTGAAACGCGCGATCGGCCGCGTCGGCGGCGGCGCGATGGCGCTCCGCCTCCCTGGCCTTGCGCGCGGCCGCGTCGCCGTAGCGCGCGCGCAGCCGCTCGAACAGCGCGATCGACGCCGGGTCGTGCGCGAGCCGCGCGAGCGCGGTGGCGGCCTCCTCGCGCAGCGCCTCGTCGGCGCGATCGTCGGCGACGATCGCCGCGATCGCGGGCACCGCGCGGTCGTCGCGCGCGACGAACGGATAGGCCGCGAGCGCGAGCGCGCGCGCGGTGACATCGGCGCGCGGGTTCGCCCACAGCGCGCG
>Ga0335081_10019856_pt1 | contig 10866 bp, 6 predicted proteins | sample Lox_Sample_35_FD_206713 | JGI IMG/M metagenome (GOLD analysis project Ga0335081, IMG submission 206713) | Soil microbial communities from Loxahatchee National Wildlife Refuge, Florida, United States - Lox_Sample_3.5 | ecosystem: Environmental > Terrestrial > Soil > Wetlands | place: USA: Florida...
CCGGTTCTTGTGCACATGCCAGCTCATGACGGGCGGCGTGTCGTGTGTGGTGCGGGTGATGAACACGGCGGTCCCTGGAACGCGGGGGATGTGCCGCGCCTCGATATCCTCGAGAAACGCCGCTACCGGAATCAGCCGCTCACCGATCGCGTGCGCCACCGCGGCCGTGCCGCGGTGCCAGATCAGCATCACGCCGTAGACGAGGGCGGCCAGGAGCAACGGCAGATAGCCTCCCTCGAGGACCTTCACGACGTTTGCGGCAAAGTAAGCCGCATCGATACACAACAGCGCTCCGGCGAGCGCCGCGCTCGCCACCAGACCCCAGCCCCAGATCTCGCGCATCGCGATGTACAGCAGCGCAGAGGTCATCAACATGGTCAGCGAGACCGCGATGCCGTAGGCCGCCGCCAGGTTGTCGGACCTGCCGAAGAACAGCGCAAGGCCCACGGTGACGACGGCGAGCAGCCAGTTCACGGTACCGACGTAGATCTGGCCGTAGCCGGTTTCCGAGGTCTGCTTGATCCGCAGCCGCGGCAGCCATCCGAGCTGGATCGCCTGCCGCGTCATCGAGAAGGCCCCGGTGATGATCGACTGGCTCGCGATGATGGTCGCGACCGTGGCGAGCAGGATGAGCGGCAGCAGCAACAGGGGCGGACACAGGCGGAAGAAGATGTTGTCGGCGGTCGATGCGCCCTCGAGTACGATCGCGGCCTGCCCAGCGTAGTTGAGCAGCAGGCTCGGAAAGACCAGCCCCGACCAGGCAAGCCGGATGGGACGCGGCCCGAAGTGCCCCATGTCCGCGTACAGCGCCTCGGCTCCGGTCACGCAAAGAAAGACTCCACCCAGCACCAGAAAACTCGCATAGCCGTGCGAGAACAGGTAGCGAAGTCCGTGCAGGGGATTGAGCGCCGCCAGTACTGTCGGATGCCGGGCCACGCCCCAGATGCCGAGCACGGCGATGGTCACGAACCACAGCAGCATCACCGGCCCGAATGCCCGACCGATTCTCGAGGTTCCGAGCGGCTGGATCGCAAACAGTGCGATCAGGATCGCAACCGCGGCCGTGAGGACATAGGACTTGAGCGAGGGCAACGCGATGTTCAGGCCCTCGAGGGCCGAGAGTACCGAGATCGCCGGCGTGATCGCCCCGTCCCCGTAGATCAGCGCCGCACCGAACAGACCCACGGCGACGATGATCGGACGTCGATGCCGCTTGATCCCGAGCAGCGCCATGAGCGCGAGGATTCCGCCCTCGCCGTCGTTGTCGATGCGCATGGCGATCGTCACGTACTTGACCGAGGTGACGATGATCAGCGTCCACAGGATGAGTGACAGCGCGCCCAGCACGACCTCGTGCGAAGGATGAGCGCCGGTGAGATTGAGGACAGTCTTGAACGTGTAGAGCGGGCTCGTGCCGATGTCCCCGAAGACGATGCCGAGCGCCGTCAGGGCGAGCGGACCCCGGCCGGCGCGGCCGATGGCGTGCGGTTTTGGTTGTTGTGGCGCCATCGACCCGTCCCCGCAGGTCTATCAGGGCGACCTGCACCGGGCAGAAGCGTAGCATTTCATTCCATGATTGCCCTCACTCGCGCCGTGAGTCCGCACCTGGCCGCCTGCGAGCTCATGGAGCTCGAGCGTGTTCCCATCGATGCCGGTCGCGCCGCCGAGCAACACCGCCGCTACGTCCAGGCCCTGGCGCAGCTCGGGGCCCGCATCGAGGCGCTGGCACCGCTTCCGGAGCATCCCGACGGTGTGTTCGTCGAGGACACCGCCGTCATCCTGCCCGAGGTCGCCGTGATCACGCGTCCCGGGGTTGCATCGCGGCAGGCAGAGGTCGAGTCGACCGCCGTCGCGCTCGCGCGCTACCGGGCCCTGCGGCGGATCGAGGCACCCGCGTGTCTCGATGGCGGGGACGTGCTGTGTATCGGGCGCACGCTGTACGTGGGACTTTCACGGCGCTCCAATGCGGCCGGGGCTGCGGCCCTTGCCTCCGCCATCGCACCATTCGGCTACCGCGTGTGTCCCGTGAGGCTGCGCGGCTGTCTGCACCTGAAGAGTGCCGTGAGCCTGATTCCACCAGAGCGCGTGCTGGTCAATGCGGGTTGGGTCGATCCCGCGATCTTCACGAGCGCCTCCGCGATCGAGGTGGCCGCCGATGAGCCCGCAGCGGCCAATACGCTCACGCTGTCGCGCACGACGCTCGTGAGCTCGAGCTATCCGCGTACGGTCGAGCGGCTCGAGGCCGAGGGCATTCAGGTGCGGCAGCTCGAGGTCGACGAGCTTCACAAGGCCGAGGCCGGGATCACCTGCATGAGCCTGATCCTGGATGAGAGCAGCGCTGCCTGAGGGTGCTATTGTTCGCACCCCGGATAAGGAGTACGCGATCGTGATTGTAGTAACCGGTGCAAGCGGCCAGCTGGGCCGGCTCGTGGTCAAGGCACTGCTGAGGAGCACGTCGGCCTCCCAGGTCATCGCCATGGTTCGAAACCGCGACAAGGCGGGCGAGCTCGCCGCCGCCGGGGTCGAGGTGCGACAGGCGGATTACGATCATCCGGAGACCTTGGATGCCGCTCTCAAGGGCGCGCAGAAGGTGCTCCTCATCTCGGGAACCGCCGTCGGCAGGCGTGTGCCGCAGCATCGCGCGGTCATCGAGGCGGCACGCAAGGCCAAGGTGCAGTTGTTTGCCTACACCAGCGTGCTGCGCGCGCCCACAACGCCGCTCGCGGTGGGACCGGAGCACCGCGAGACCGAGGCGATTCTCACGTCCTCGGGGCTGCCCTGGGTGCTGCTGCGCAACGGCTGGTACTGCGAAAATTACCTCCACCGAGCCATGGGCGCGGCCGCGAGCGGCACGCTGGTGGGGTGCGCCGGCGACGGCCGGATCTCCGCCGCGTCCCGGGCCGACTACGCCGAGGCGGCGGCCGCCGTCCTCACCCACACGAATCAGGCGGGGCGCACCTACGAGCTCGCGGGCGATGAATCCTTTACGTTGACCGAATTGGCCTCCGAGCTCTCGCGCCAGCTGAGCCGGGCGATCAGCTACCGCAACGTGCCGGAGGCGGAATTCCGAGCCTCGCTGGAAGCCGCGGGCATTCCGAGCATCTACGCGACCATGATGGGGAAGTCGGATGCGGCAACCGTCGGCGGTGCGCTCCTGGAGACCGGCCGGCAGCTGAGCAGCCTCATCGCTCGCGCGACGACTCCGATTCATACGGTCATCGCGGAGGCGATTCGGGACGGGCGGATACCGAAGACCAGCGGATGAGGCTGTACCGAACGGATGAGGGCTGCCTGGTCGAGAACGACGGCGCATTTCATGCCCTCGAGTGCGGGAATTGGGATGCGCTGATCACCCGCGACGATCTCGAGGGCTACCTGCAGGAGTCGGTGAGAGCACGGCCCGCCCTGCCCTTCGATCCTCTTGCCGATGCCAACGCCGTTCGTGCGCCCATCGGCAGCCAGGAAGTGTGGGCGGCCGGCGTCACCTACTTTCGCAGCCGCGATGCGCGCATGGAGGAAGCAAAGGCGGCGGGCGCAGGCGATTTCTACGACCGCGTCTACAGCGCGGCGCGGCCGGAGCTCTTCTTCAAGTCGACGCCGAGCCGTGTCGCCGGACCGAACGAGAAGGTCGCCATCCGCAGCGATGCCTCCTGGTCGGTGCCGGAGCCGGAACTGGCGCTGCTCGTGAGCCCGCGGGGAAAGATCCTGGGCTACACCATCGGCAACGACATGAGCTCGCGGGACATCGAGGGTGAGAACCCGCTGTATCTGCCGCAGGCGAAGATCTACGCGCGCAGCTGTGCGCTGGGGCCCGCGATCCTCGTGACTTCCGCGCCGCTGCCCTCCGCGACCGCAATACGTCTCGAGATCCGGCGCGAGCGCCGCACGGTCTTCGAGGGAGCCACGACGCTCGCGAGCCTCAAGCGCGAGCCCGCCTCCCTGATTCGCTATCTCTATCGGGACAACGTCTTTCCCGACGGGTGCTTTCTGCTGACGGGCACCGGCATCGTGCCGCCCGAGTCCTTCACCCTCAACCACGGCGATGACATTCGCATCACCATCGATGGCATCGGCGCGCTGGTCAATAGCGTCGGCTGAGCTCTGGCGCGCCTTCGCGGTGCTGTCGGCGCAGCAGCAGCACCAGAGTCCCCGCGGCACAAAGATCGAACAACAGCCAGCCCAGGCCGTAGGTGAATGTGCCCGTGCGAGTGGAGAGGTATCCGATCACGTACGGGCCGGCGAACCCGCCCAGCGCGCCAACGCTGTTGATGAAGGCCACGGAGGCCGCCGCGCCGGTTGCTCCGAGGTAGGCGGTCGGCAGGGCCCAGAAGACGGGCTGGTAGGCAAAGACGAAGGCCGCGTACACCACGAAGCACGCTAACTGCATCCAGATCTGAGTCGCGAACACCATCGCCAGCAGCAGGAAGGCCGCGGCGAAGAACAGTGCGCCCGCCGTGTGCCAGCGCCGTTCGCCCGTTCGGTCCGAGTGCCAGCCATTGGCCAGGATGCCGAGCGTTGCCGCCAGGAACGGTAGCGCCCCGAGCAGGGTCACGGTCGTGGTGGAGAACCCGGACACCCTCTTCAGAATGGTCGGAAACCACAGGGTAAAGCCGTAGACGCCGTTGCTGCCCAGAAAATAGATCAGCGCCAGCTGCAGCACCTCGCCCCTCCGCAGCGACTCCCAGATGGTATGGGTGCGGGACACCGCCAGCGACCGCTTCTCCTGCTCCAGCTCGGCCGTCAGCCAGTCGCGCTCCTGCGGCGGCAGCCAGCGCGCCTGATGCGGGCGATCCGGAAGATAGAAGAGCGTGATCACCCCGAAAATGACCGCCGGCACGCCTTCGAGAATGAAGATCCAGCGCCAGCCCGATAGTCCAAGCCAATGAGCCTTGAGAATCGGCCCTGCGATCGGCGACCCGATGACATTCGCAACTGTCGTCGCGGTGGTAATGAGTGCGATGGCCTTTGCCCGCTGCTCCGCTCTGACCCAGTGCTTGAGATAGACGATGACCCCCGGAAAGAATCCGGCTTCCGCCGCTCCGAGAAGAAATCGGGCTGAATAGAACTGTGCGGCTGTGTTCACAAGTCCCACGAGGGCCGTGACGATGCCCCAGGTGACCATGATGCGCGCGATCCAGCGACGCGCGCTCCAGTGCTCGACGAGCAGCGCTCCGGGAATCTCCAGCAGCACGTACCCGACGAAGAAGATCCCGGCACCCAATCCGAACACGCTGTCGCTGAAGTTCAGCGCCCGCGACATCTCCAAATTGGCGAAAGCAACGTTCGCGCGATCCAGGTAGGCGATGAGGTACAGGAGCCACAGAAAGGGCAGCAGTCGCCACGCGATGCGCTGTGTGGCGCGAGCTGCGATCGTCGGCGACGGCTTCATCCTCGTGAGTCACCGTCATCGAACGACGTGCGCTTGCCGGGCAAGAACCACATGCATGGCACGCTCGCCAGCGACGTGCTCGGTCAAGGTGTAGCCGAACTCGACGAGATTGATGTCGCCCAGGAGGCGTTCGCCGCAGCCGAGCAGCACCGGTCCGAACATGTTTCTGCCGAGGATGAAGGCGCCGACGTTCCGGAAGCGCCGAGCAAAGAAGTTGTCGTCGATCCCGGTCGCTCCCGCATCCTTGGGGTGAATGTCCCGGAGCGTCCAGTCCTTGCCGTGCATGCGCTGGAACGTCCGCGTGCCGAAGGCCCATTCGGCCAGCGCGAGCCCCCCGACGCCTTGTGGATTGTCGAGACTTTGCTGCGGACCGGCGCCGAAGCCATCGACGGAAACGGTCGCACTCACTTTGACCTTGGACATGGAGGCGCGACTAGCCGGCCAATGCGCTCACGGGCGTGCGCTCATTGGGACGAGCAGAGTCGAAAGCCGCGATCTACTGATGCGCGGCCGGCGCAGGCGGCGGACCGCCTGCACCGGGCGGCGGGCCAGCCCCCGGAGGCAGGCCGCCAGGGCCGCCCGGCCCGAACATCGGCGGCGGGTTGCGCTTGAGCCCATTCGCGCGCGCGGTGAGGAAGGAGCGGATCGCCTCTGCGTCCTCGGCTTTCAGTGAGTTCTTGAACGAAATCATGCCGCTCTCGGTGAGCGCGCCATCGACCACAATGGCCCTGAACAAATCGGTGCTGTTGAGCGCGACGGTGTAGTTGAGGTCCGGGAAGCCGCTGAACAAGCGGCCGCCCTCATGGCAGCCGGTGCAGTTGCGCTGGTAGAGGTCCTGGCCGCGCGCGTGCATCGCCGCGTCGCCGAAGTCCGCCGGCGGGTTGAGCACCTGCTGCACCGGTGGCGGGGCCGGCGGCAGCTGCACGGCGCCGTTGAGCTTGTACACCAGCAGGCGGTTCTTGCCCGCGGCGGCGGCAAAGCCGGTGCTGGCCGAGGAAATCACCGCGATGTACTGCTCGCCGTCGATCGAGTACGTCACGGGGCCCGGCACGACGTTGCCCTGGGTGTCGACCGCCCACACCTTCTCGCCGGTGTCGGCGCGAAACGCCGCGAACTTCTTTCCGGGCGCGCCCTGGAACACCAGGTTGCCGGCGGTCGTGAGCGTGCCGGCGTTGCCGCTGCCTTCGCGCTGCTCCCAGGCGACCTTGCGAGCCACCGGATCCCAGGCCAGCAGGTAGGCGCCGGGGTTCTCGACCTCGGGTCGCTTGCCTTCCGGCCTGCGACCCATGCTGACATCCACCATCTGGTTGCCCAGAATGCGGCCGCCTTCCTCGGCGTAGAACGAACCCGAGCCGCGGCGCGCCGGCACGTACATCAGGCCCGTCTGCGGATTGAACGATTGCGGATGCCACACATGCGCCTGCGAAGGCAGCACGTAGAAACCCTTGCCGGTCTTGCCGTAGTTGGCTTCCGGATTAAGGATGGGCCTCCAGTTGTTCGTCTTGTCGAAGCCCAGCGCCCAGTTGATCTTGGGTACATACGGGTCCGCCGACACGACCTTGCCGGTAGCCGCCTCGATCACATAGAACACGCCGTTCTTCGGCGCCTGCATCACCACGTGCTTCGGCTGGCCATCGACGGTAATGTCCGCCAGCGTCAGCGGCGCGGTGTTGTCGAAGTCGAAACCATCCATCGGCGTGGCCTGATAGTGCCACTTGTACTTGCCGGTCTTCGCATGCACCGCGACGATGGAGGAGGTGAACAGGTTGTCGCCACCGCCCGGGGAGCGCAGTTGCGCCGGCCACGGCAGGCCATTGCCGGTGCCGAATATGACCAGATCCGATCGCGGGTCGTAGAGGATGCCATCCCACGTGCTGCCGCCACCGCCTTTCTCCCACCACTTGCCGTTCCAGGTCTTCGCGGCCATCGGCATCACGTCATCGGACGCCTCGCCGTCCGGGCCCTTCGAGGGATCCCCTGGCACGGTGTAGAACTTCCACACCCGCTTGCCCGTCTTCACGTCGTGCGCGACGAGGTAGCCGCGAGTGTAGAACTCCGCCCCGCCCACGCCGATGAACACCAGGCCATCGCCGATGCGAGGCGCGCCGGTGATCGAGTACTGCAGCTTCGGGTCCGCGACGCGCGCCTCCCAGGCCTTCTGGCCGGACCGCGCATTCACCGCCATCAGGCGCCCGTCGATGGTGCCCCAGATGATCTTGCCGTCCGCATAGGCCGCGCCGCGGTTGGAGATGTTGCAGCAGATCGAGGTGGCGGCGATCTCGCGCGGCGCCTGCGGGTCGACCTTCCACAGCTGCTTGCCCGACTTCGCATCGAAGGCGTAGAGGCTGCTCCACGGGGCCGTCATGTAGAGCACCCCGTCAATCACCAGCGGCGTGCTCTGGTAGCCGCCGCGCTCGGGGATTTCCGCATACCAGGCAAGGCCCAGCTGCCCAACGTTGTCGGCGGTCACCTGTTTGAGCTTGCTGTAGCGCTGCTCGTTCGAGTTGCCGCCGTGCTGGGTCCACTCGACGTCGTTGGGGTTGTGCCTGGCACCCGCGGCGCCTTTGCTGGCAGCGGCAGTGCCCGTGCTGACTGCAGTGGCGCACGCGCCGAGTTGCAAATACGCGACCACACCGGCCGCGATGACCAGACCGAAGATCAATCGACGCATCAGGTTCCCCTCGGGAGAAAACACAGCTTACCGGAAAATTGGTCAACGCCACCGCCGAGAAAGCCGATCACAGGCAGGATCTTTCTTTGGCTCCTTCAACACGCGCGAAAGGAAGCGGTCACGCCCGCGGTGCCTTGTTCGAAGGGCATCCCTAGACCTGACCACCGGGTTGATCTCACGGCCGAGCCGGTCGCGCGCCACACACGCCGCCACAACGTTCTCGAAAGACACCGAATCGACGACGCCCTTCCCCTTGAGTCTCCCGCCGTCGTCCGTCTCGATCTCGAGCCTTACATTGCGGTCGATGCAGCGAATGTGGGCTCTTGCTCCTGCGACAGGATCTAGCTTACCGGCTGACCTGGAGGCTGGTTCCGCCAAGAGGGCCACCGCCGCTGTCACCGTTGGAGACAACCTTGATCCAGATCGCATCCTTGTCCTTGTAGTACGACGTGTCGCTGGCCCTGCGCAAGGCATCCAGGCTCTCCTGCGGCGTACCCGAGGTTGCAGCGGTGAATCCCGGCAGTTCGAGTATCACCCACGAGCCGCGATCCAGTTCGCTGAGGCGCAGGGACAGGGACGGCCTTTCGGTGGTCACCTTAATCTCGGTACCGGCTCGTACGTTGGTGCGGGTTAGGTTGTACTGCTTGCCGTTGCGGCTGAGAACGACGGGCGGCTGGGCAGCTGCACCGGCACCGCCTGCACCGAAACCTCCGCCTGGACCACCGGGTCCACCAAAGCCGGCAGGTCTACCGGGACCGGCACCCGCGCCAGGACCGCCACCCGCGCCAGGACCGGCACCTGCTCCAGGAGCAGCACCTGGGCCACGCGCTCCGAAACCGCCACCGCCGCCGGGGCCGCCAATGTCCAGCCGCCCGACATCGCCCTTGCACACGGCAGCGTTCCAGGCGGGCTTGAACTCACAGGCTCCTGGGTCGGCTGCGATGCTGTCGTTGACGCCGTCGTTGATGAGAACGTAGGAATTGGGGCCATCGCCGAAAGAGCCGTCCTTGTCGCGGATCACCGCGGTTTTATAGGCCGTGCTTCCTCCATTGTCGCTGCCCCACTTGCGCTCCATCGGCGGGAAATATACCGGCTTGGCGTTGATGAATTTCACGTGCTCGACGGAGTTCCTGGAGCTGACCCCGAAGCTGGTAAACATCAGGTAAGAGATCGCTCCGGTCTGGCGGGTGGCGTTGTCCTGGAAATTCCGGAAGGTGACATTCTCCACGTCATGACGGTAGTCGTAGTACTCGTACCCGCGGATCGGGTAATCGGGCATTTCGGGCTTCGGCAAGCTGCGGCCGTAAGCCTTTTCCGCGTCAGTCCTGGGATTGCCGATGTTTTCGGTTTCGCCCACGATCAACGAGTCAACGACCTTCGACGTAAAGGCGTAACGACCGAATGCGCCGGAGGCGTGCGTAAAGCCGATCGCGTTGTCGGCCAGCTTCAAGTTCCTGAATACGTGCATCTCACCTCGGCCCCAGATGGCGCCATTGCGGTTCTTGTAGGCGGTGAGATCCTCGAAGTCCGATTCCAACGCCTTGCTGTTCGGGTCAGCGGGATTTTCAAGGCCGATATGCGAGCTGCCGGTGACACTGAAGGTGCCATTGGGCGCAACGTTTCGGTCGAACATGAACGCGTCGTAGTTGGAGTGGGCGACGTTCCCCTTGAACTCGCGGAATTTAATTCGACGCGGCCAGGTTGTCTTGCTGACATCCGTGCCTTCGAACAGGCCCGTCGGGTGCTCCGGCAATGACATCCAGAAGCCGTTCGATTCGGAACCCGCGGCGACGTTATCCCGGTAGATGTTGTCCGGATTGGTGATCCAGAAGGTCGACGCGGTGTTGTCGGAAGGGATCAGGATGTCCTTGGCAGCCTGGCCATTGGATCCCGCCCGGCGCTCTCCGGCTGCAGCGAGGTTTGTCGGGACGCACGGCGCGTCCGGATGGCACTTCGTCAGGATCCCCAGGTTGTGGATGAACTGGTTGCCGTGCTCCACGGCGTCTTCGAGGAAGAAGCAGTGACCGATGTTGTTGTAGGTCACATTGTTTTCCACGCGCACGTCGTTGGTGCCATGCACGGTCACGCAACGGCTGTAGGTGTCGTGAATCGAGGAGTTCTGGATGTACTGGCCTTTCGCATCGCCGACCAGATGCCAGTGGATCGGATAGCGGGCGAGGTGCATGTTCTGGCCCATGCGATTGAACTCGACGCCAGAGACATACATCTTGCTCGTGACCATGGCCATCACGTGTCCGCCGAAGAGGGTCTTGTCTGCATCCGGCGAAGCCTGGATGAGGATGTTGCGCGTGAGCATGCCGACCTCGCCACGCTCATCCACGCCGAAAGTGATCCTGCCGTAGTGCATGTAGTCCAGTGGTCGGTCGAGCGTGATCGTATGGCCCTTGATGCCGGAGATGGTTCGCCGCTCTGCCTGATGGGGATCGAAATCCGTTGACGCGAGGACAATCTGGTCACCGACTCGCCAACCCTTGGCATCCAGCACCTTGATCGATCTGCTGCCTGCTTCAGCGGTCCTTGCCAGCTTGGTCCAGGAGTTCGTCCGCTCACCATGCAGGTTCAGGGTTCCGCCCGCGAGCATGATCCCGCGGTCACCCATTCCATCCAGTTCTTCACCCGGGACATTGTCGGTGAGGGTAATGGTCGCCTGGCGCGTGTGGGGTTTGGCTTCGGTGCCGATTTCCAGCTCCCCATGCACCATGATCCACTCGGTGGTCAGCTCGATGTCGGCTTTGTCCGAGAAGCTGAGTTTGCCCTCGATATGCAACCCGCCCAGCGGCGGCGG
>Ga0335081_10019857_pt1 | contig 10866 bp, 9 predicted proteins | sample Lox_Sample_35_FD_206713 | JGI IMG/M metagenome (GOLD analysis project Ga0335081, IMG submission 206713) | Soil microbial communities from Loxahatchee National Wildlife Refuge, Florida, United States - Lox_Sample_3.5 | ecosystem: Environmental > Terrestrial > Soil > Wetlands | place: USA: Florida...
GTGGCACATGCTGCTGGGCCGCGCTCATCTGCGCGCTGGGCAGACGGTGCTGGTGCTGGGCGCGGGCTCCGGCGTGGGCTCGGCGGCGATCCAGATCGCGAAGATGCTGGGCGCGGAGGTGATCACGACCGCCGGCGATGAGCGCAAGCTGGCCAAGGCGCGTGAGCTCGGCGCCGATCACACCATCGACCACTACAAGCAAAAGATTGCCGACGAAGTGAGACGCATTACGAACAAGCAGGGCGTCGACATCGTCTTCGAGCACGTCGGCCAGGCAACCTGGCCCGACAGTGTACGGTCGCTCAAGCCGGGGGGGACGCTGGTCACCTGCGGCGCGACCACGGGATACGAAGGCAATCTCGACCTGCGCGTGCTGTTCTCGAAACAGATTTCGCTGCTGGGCTCCTATATGGGCGAGATGGGCGAGCTGCACGAGGTGCTGAAGCACGTATTCGCCGGCAAGCTAAAGCCGGTGGTGGATCGTACATTTCCCCTGAGCGAGACGCGGGCGGCGCACGAGTATCTGGCGAAGAGCGAGATGTTCGGCAAAGTGGTGCTGACGGTGTAGCGACAAATCAGGAACGGGGCGTTGCGTCCCGCCTATGCGCCCGGGCATCAAAATGAGTAGGTATAATTGTGACGATATGAGCGACCCGGACATTCCCACCCTTGACAATCCGCCAACCGGTCACGAACGCTTCGAGGATCTGGTTGGCTCGGAGCACAGCCAGCGGGCGATCCTGCGCGCCACCTTCGGCGAGCAGCAACATGAAGGCGTGGTCCTCGCGTCGCTCGATGCAGTGGTGAACTGGGTGCGCCGTAATTCCATCTGGCCGATGACCTTCGGCCTGGCCTGCTGCGCCATCGAGATGATGTCGATGGGCGCCTCGCGTTTCGATATTGCGCGCTTCGGCGCCGAGGTGTTTCGCCCCTCGCCGCGCCAGTCCGACTTGATGATCATCGCCGGGCGCGTTTCGCAGAAGATGGCGCCCGTCATTCGCGAGCTTTACCTGCAAATGCCCGAGCCCAAGTGGGTGATCTCCATGGGCGCGTGCGCGACTTCGGGCGGCGTCTTCAACAACTACGCGCTGGTGCAGGGCGTCAATCAGTGGATTCCGGTGGACGTGTACGTGCCGGGCTGCCCGCCGCGCCCCGAGCAGTTGATCTACGCCATCATGCTGCTGCAAGAGAAGATCAAGAACGACCAGGGATCGTTCCGGCGCGCCCTGAATTTGGAAAGCGCCTAGTGCCAGTCCGGCGAACACCGGTGGACGAACTCAAACTCCTGATCACACGTGAACGGATTGCGGCCAAGGTGGCCGAGCTGGGCGCGCGTATCACCGCCGATTTCGCCGGCGAATCCGTGGTGCTCATCGGAGTGCTCAAAGGCGCGACCATATTCCTCGCCGACCTGGCGCGCCAGATCGATCTGGATGTCAGCTTCGACTTCATCGCCATCTCCAGTTACGGCAACAGCAAGCAGAGCGGGGAACTCAAGCTCATCAAAGACGTGGACGACTCCATGGAAGGGAGGAACGTTATCCTGGTGGAGGACTTACTCGATACGGGGATGACGCTGGCCTACATCCGCAAGCTGTTCGAGGCGCGCCAGCCGAAGGCCTTCAAGATTGCCGCCCTGCTGGACAAGTCGTCGGCCCGCAAAGTGCCCGCTTCCGCGGACTACGTTGGCTTCGAGATCCCCGATGAATTTGTGGTGGGATATGGTCTTGACATCGCCGGGCGTTGTCGTAATCTAACAAACATCTATGTCTTGGAACCGCACTCCGGCAGCAAGTAGAATCTGACCATGGCAGTTTATTCGCCCGTTGTCGCCGGCATCCCGGCGCTTCCTGTCAACGATTGGCGCGATGCCGCCAAAATAATCGAACATACGCTGCTGAAGCCGGATGCCACGCGCCGCCAGGTGACGGCCCTATGCGAGGAAGCGCTCCACTACGGCTTTCATTCGGTGATGGTGAACCCGGCCAATGTGGCGCTGGCCGTGGCTCATTTGCGGGGAACGCCGGTGAAGGTCGGCACGGTCATAGGATTCCCGCTGGGCGCAAGCCTGACGACAACCAAACGGGTGGAAGCTGACTCCGCGCTGCGTCAGGGTGCGCACGAGCTCGACATGGTGATGAACATCGGGGCGCTCAAGTCGGGCGACCGGTTGTTCGTGCAGTCGGAGATACGCTGCCTGACACAATTGGCGCACGGTCGCGGAGCCGTTCTGAAGCTGATTCTGGAGAACGCATTGCTCAGCCAGGAGGAGAAGATATTGGCGTGCGCTCTGGCCGCCGATGCCGTAGTCGATTTCGTCAAGACCTCCAGCGGGCTGGCCGAGGGGGGAGCCAATGCGGCGGACGTGGCGCTGATGCGCGGGGTGGTGGGACTGAAGATTGGAGTGAAGGCGGCCGGCGGCATCCGCACCGCGGCACAGCTCCTGGAGATGGTGGATGCGGGTGCCAATCGCATCGGCACCAGCGCCGGCGTGCAGATCGTGGAGGAGATGGGGGCAGTGGATAGTGGATAGTGGGTAGTGGATAGTGGTTAGACGAGAGCCTTAGCGGACGGGTTTGCGGCTGGCGAGTCCGAGAGAAGTCAAAAGGCCGTTCAGGATTCGGGCTTCTTCCGTGATTTTCGAAAGCAGTTGGCGCTCGATTTCTGGAGTGAGATAACCGAGGTTTTTTGCGAGCATGGGCTGTGTTTCCAGTTCGAATATCGAGCCGCGAGCGTGACACAGAAACTGAACGAACTCACCCTTTGTTGCCCGCCCTTGTCCCTCCGCGATGTTGCTCGGAATTGACACCGCTGACCTGCGGATTTGACTTGTCAAGCCGTAGATCTCCTCACGCGGGAATCCCTTTGTGGCCGAGTACACTTCGACAACGAGAGCAATCCCTTTCTGCCAGACAACGAGGTCCCTATAGCTGTTCAGCCTAATGCTCACGTGAATACCTCACCGCTCGCCGCCCTTCCGTTGCATTCCGGCCCTCGGCCGCCTTCTATCCACTATCCACTATCCACTTCTGCCGTGCCCCCGCTCACAGCCGCTTGTGACATCCGCACTTTAACTCCGCCCCAAACAAGCTCATGCTGAATCTAGGAATCCGCGAGCCGGTTTCCGAAGAATCTGCGTGTGCCCCCAGGAGCGGTGCACCTCACCGTAATTCCCGGCGTACTGCTGGCGCCTGCTGACGGGCCGTACGGCGTAAACCGCTCCTGTTCTCGTTCCCACACGCAATCCCAACGAATGCGGAGGCAACATCATGGCAATTACGAAACAGGATGCTCTTGACTATCACAATGGGGCACGGCCGGGAAAGGTGGAAGTGGTCTCCACCAAGCCGTGTCTGACGCAACGCGATCTCAGCCTGGCTTACACGCCGGGCGTGGCGGAGCCCTGCCTGGAGATCGAAAAGAATCCTCAGGATGCATATAAATACACCGCCAAGGGCAATCTCGTAGCGGTAGTCACGAACGGAACGGCCGTGTTGGGGCTCGGCGATATTGGCGCCCTGGCCGGCAAGCCGGTCATGGAAGGCAAAGGCGTCCTCTTCAAACGGTTCGCCGACATCGATGTCTTCGACATCGAGCTGAACACGCACGACGCCGACGAGATCATCAAGGCCTGCCAACTGCTGGAGCCCACCTTCGGTGGCATTAATCTGGAAGACATCAAGGCGCCCGAGTGTTTCTACATTGAAGAAACCCTGAAGAAGACCATGAAGATCCCGGTCTTCCACGACGACCAGCACGGCACGGCGATCATCTCCGGCGCAGCCTTGGCGAACGCCGTCGAGCTGACCGGCAAGCGCCTCGATCAGATCAAAGTGGTCGTCAACGGTGCTGGAGCCTCGGGCATCGCCTGCGCCGAGCACTACGTCTGCATGGGCGTAAAGCGCGAAAATATAACGATGGTCGACACCAAGGGCGTCATCTACAAAGGTCGCAAGGAGGGAATGAATCCCTACAAGGAGCGCTTCGCCAAAGAGACTCCCTGGAGGACCTTGTCGGACGCCGTTAAAGGCGCTGACGTGCTGCTGGGGCTTTCCAAGAAAGGCGCGTTTACGCCCGAGATGATCGCCGCGCTGGCCCCGCGTCCGGTGGTGTTCGCCATGGCGAACCCCGATCCCGAGATCACCTATGAGGAAGCGCGCGCGGTACGCGACGACATCATCATGGCGACGGGCCGCTCCGACTATCCCAACCAGGTCAACAACGTTCTCGGCTTCCCCTTCATCTTCCGGGGCGCGCTGGACGTGCACGCCACCACCATCAACGAAGAGATGAAGCTGGCAGCAACCTACGCGCTGGCGGCTTTGGCGAAAGAAGATGTTCCTGATTCGGTGTGCCGCGCCTACGGCATCGATTGCCTGAAGTTCGGTATGGACTACATCATCCCCAAGCCCTTCGATCCTCGCGTGCTGGTATGGGAAGCTTCGGCAGTGGCGCGGGCGGCGATGGAAACCGGGGTGGCGCAGAATCCGGTGAACCTCGACGAATATCGCGAACAGCTCGAGAAGCGCCTGGGCAAGGCGCACGAGCTGATGCGCATTATGGTCCACAAAGCGCAGGCGAATCCCAAGCGGGTAGTGTTTCCCGAAGGCAACCACCAGAAGATCCTGCGCGCCTGCCATGTGCTGCGGGAGGAGAAGATCGCCATCCCCATCCTGCTGGGCCGTACCGACGAAATCCAGCGCACCGCGGATGAGCTTGGCATCCCGCTGAATGGGGTGACCATCCTGGAGCCGGAAACCGCGCCTCACCGTCAGCAATACGTCAACGAGTATTACCGCCTGCGGCAGCGGCGCGGGGTCAGCCTGGGCGCGGCCGACGAACTGATGAACGACCATAACATCTTCGGCTCCATGATGGTGCGCATGGGCGATGCGGACGCGCTGGTCTCCGGCGTGACCCAGAATTATCCGGATACCATCCGCCCGGCATTGCAGATCATAGGCGTGCGCGAGGGGATCCATAAGGTCTCCGGCATGTACATCATCATCACTCGCAAAGGGGACCTCTACTTCCTGGCCGATGCCACGGTGAACATCGAGCCCACGGCCGAGGAACTGGCGGAGATCGCGCTGTGCGCCGCCGAGGAGGCGCGGCGCTTCAATGTCGAGCCGCGCGTGGCCATGCTCTCCTTCTCCAGCTTCGGCAGCACCCGCCATCCCCTCTGCGACAAGGTGCGGCGCGCGGTCGAACTGGCGCGTTACGCCGATCCCACATTGATGATCGACGGCGAAGTGCAAGGCGATGTGGCGGTGAACCCCAAGAAGCTGGAAGCGGCCTTCCCCTTCTCCACGCTGAAGGGCAAAGTGAACGTGCTGATCTTCCCCGAGATCCAGTCGTGCAACATCACTTGCAAGCTGATGGGCCCGATGGGGGGCGCCGAGGTGATCGGCCCGATCCTGGCCGGCATGGCCAAGCCGGTCCATCTGGTGCAGCGCGGCGCAGAAGTGGAAGACGTGATCAACATCGCCACCGTCGCCGTGGTCGATGCGCAAGAAGGCTCGGTGCCGGAGGACGCGCGCATCGCTAGCGCAGTAGCCAGCGTAGGATAAGAAGGAACGCAATTCCAAACGAAGGGCGCGTCAGTGATGGCGCGCCTTTTCCCATCGGGTGAGGTACCGGCTTGGGTGGGGCGCACCTCCCTTTCTGTTGTTTAGCCTCAACTATGGCGTGATTTGCCAAACCACACCATAATTGTGAACGCCGCCGTTGGCTGTTGTGCCGTAGAGATTCCCGCTTGCATCGAGTGCGACGCCACCGTAAGGATATTCCCCGTCGTTGCTTCCGCCCAGGAAATCGTGGAGGGGATAATAGGGAATCGCCCCGTCAGCACCCCCTTGGAAACTGTAGAGAGGGGTGAAAATCCAGTTGGAATTCCTTTGCGAAAGCTCGAACGCGACCCCGCATCCAAAATTGTAGGAACTACAGTTGTCCCCCAGGATGCCACCCCCAGTGGTCGTGCCGTAGAGGTGCCCTCCTCTATCGATGGCCACACCAGCATAGGGATATTCTCCATCCGATCCTCCAGTAAAACTGTGAAGGATGGTGAAGGTCTGCGCCTGCGCCGGTTGCATTGCAATCAGCGTCAGCGCATAAATCAGCGTCAGTGCGAGGGCTGTTGTTCGCAACCTGCTGCGCAAAATCAGCCTGTAAGGTAATGCCGGGATCGTCATGGTGGCCTCCTTTACTGAATGCAACCGTTGACGGTGCCGGTTGCGATGTTGCCACCTTACACCCGGATGCTACGGTGTGAGCTCCCAGGCAGTGCCCTGCGCATCTGCTCCGCCCATCGAGGTTGTGCCAAAGAGATTGCCTTGGCCATCGAGGGTCACGCTACCCCGCGGGACCATTCCATCGTTGCCGCTGAAGTCGTGGAGGTCGGTGTACGTCCAAGCGCCACCCGAGGGTGTCAGCTTGAAGATCGTGCCGGGAATGATCGTGCTGTCGTAGAGATTGCCGGCTGAGTCCATGGCCGGACGGGCGAAGGGACCATTCTCGCTGCCGGTGAGGCTATAGAGTATGGCGTAGTTCCACGAATTGCCTGAAGGGCTGAGCTCGAACACCGTACCGCCTCCGTTGCCTCCCTCGTAGGTGGCGCCGTACAGGTTCCCCAGCGAATCGATAATCAATCCAGCATAGGGCCTCTGACCATCAGGTTGACCCTGGAAGCGGTAAAGAACACTCTCCGTCCACCCGGAACCGGAGGGCGTCAACTCGAAGACAATACCGCAACTATTCTGGCAATGATTGATTCCTCCGTACGGCGTCGTGCCGTACAGATTGCCTGCGCTGTCCATCACCACGCCGTCGGTAGGATCGTCTCCATCTTGTCCGGAGGCAAAGCTGTACAGGACCTGCCCCGTCCAGTTGCTGCCGGAGTGCGTCAACTTGAAAACGGTGCCGTAGCCGAAGCTTCCGCCCGCTTCGGTGGTGCCATAAATATTGCCGGCCGGGTCGAAGATGAGGTTGCCGGTCGGGAGATTCCCATCCGGCGCTGCCGCGAAGCGATAGAGCACCGTCTCCGTCCAATAGCAAAATGCGGCCTCGCAAGCGCTGGAAGGCGGCTGTAGTCGGTAGACCACGCCGTAGCCTGAGCCTCCATTAACGGTGGTGCCGTAGAGAGTGCCGTCGGGCCCGAAGACCACACCGCCGGAGGGATTCATGCCGCCAGCGCCCTGCTGGGAGAACTCGTAGAGCGGGTTCAGCAGCCAACCTGATCCGCTGCGTCTCAGCTTGAAGACGGTTCCGGCAGGGCTGTTGATTCCGCCGCCGTAGGCGGTTCCGTAAAGGTTCCCGGCGCGATCCATGGTCAGCCCGGCGAGCGGGTCGGCGCCATCTCCGCCGCCGGTGAAGGTGTGCAGCACAGAGAACGTCTGCGCGTGCGCGGCGTACGACATGAACACAATGACAATGCAAAGCAGCGACACAGCGAATGCTTTGTTTCCTGACACGGATGAAGGGAGTCGGGCCAGCACAATGACCTCCTGAGGGCGATGGTTGTGTTCCGGTTTGGACTTCCAGAACTGTACACCTGGAGGCACTGAACTTGCATCAGGCCGAGTGAATTGTTTTCGGAATACGACACCGCCCAACCGACTAGAAGGCGAGGAAGACTTCGTTTGCGCTGCTCGGAATCTTGATGTTGATGCCGCGCTCGCGGTTCACCGCGATGGTCTTCTTGATGTCGAGCGCGTTGAGCGGGATGCTGCGGTCCTGTCCCTCCGCGCTGACGTGGAGGAAGGTCGAATGCAGCTCATATTGGTCTGCCTCCAACCGCGCCCCATCGGTGAACACAAAGATAGTTTTGGGGATCGCTTTGACCGGGACGATAGCTTTGGTTGGCGGCACATACACCAATTGCGGTCCGCTGGGCGTTGCCGGGGCCTGCCGATTGCTGGCCTCCACGGTCCCTACCTTCGGCGGCATTCCGGCGCTTCTGAGCAAGTAGCGCAGGTAGGCTTCTCCTCCGCCCCCGCCGCCTTGGTTTGCGGCGACGTTGCCGTTGCGGTCGATCACGACGTAATGCGGATAGCTATGGACCCCGAACCGGGCCGCCAGACTGTGGCCATCGCTCACTACGACGGGGACTGATCTCGGGCTGGCTTGCAGATATTGTCTGACCACGGCCTCCGGCTCGCCGTCATCGACAGCAACCACAACCAGACCGCTGCCGCCGAACGCGGCCTGAAGGTGGTCCACGACGGCCTGGTCCTGATGGCAAACCGGGCACCACGTGGTCCAGAATTGCAGCAGGACGACGTTCCCTCTGAGCGAGCTATTGGTGAAGGTTTGGCCGTCGAGCGTTCTGGCCGTGAACTGTGGTGCAGCGGTATCGGCGTGCGCGAGGCCAGACAGGACGATGCTCAGCAAAGCGAATGCGAGTCCGCGAACGGCAGTAGGTTTCAAGGTGGCTGCCATCATATCAGCGTAGTCGTAAAGTCTCGGCTGCAATGTGACACCGCTCTCCGCGTGATGTGACGTACGCGGTCCGCAAGTAGCATTCAGCACTCGATGTGCGAACTGCTGACAGCTCATTACGCGCTACGCTTACTCACCGGCGGCATGTCTTGCACCCCCTCGTTCACCGTCACATTGGTCGGCGTCAGCGCCCGCTCTGGGTATTCCATTGTCGGCACCGAGATAACTCGCGATTCGCCTGTGATCAGGCGCGCACTGCGCTGGAAAGTGATGTAGCTCCAGGCCCACTGGAACATCACGGCGATGCGGTTGCGGAAGCCAATCAGGAACATGATGTGGATAAAGAGCCAGGACAGCCAGGCGACGTAGCCCGACAGGTGCAGCTTGCCGAACTGCGCAATGGCGGCGGCGCGACCGATGGTGGCGAGCGAACCTTTATCGACATAATGAAACTTCTCGCGCGGACGTCCGGCGAGATCAGCGGCGATCTGGCGGGCGACCCACTTGCCTTGCTGCATGGCCACGGGAGCAACCCCGGGGAGGGGATTGCCGCGCTCATCCTTCAGGCTGGCAAGATCGCCAATGACGAACACCTCGCGATGGCTGAGCACGCTGAGATCCGGTTCGACAAACACCCGGCCCGCACCATCCACGGGAACGCCCAGGGCCCTTCCCAGCGGCGATGCCGACACTCCCGCGGCCCACAGCACAACTTCGGCGGGCACCACCTCGTCGCCGATGCGGACCTGTCCGGAGCGAACTTCGGTTACGGGCGAGTTGGTGCGCACCTCCACTCCGAGATCCTCAAGCTGCTTGACCGCGCTCTGGCGCAGGTCCTCGGGATATGGTTTCAGGATTGCCGGTCCGGCTTCTACCAACAGCACGCGGGCTTTGGTGGGATCGATATTGTGGAAGCTCGCGCTCAGCGACTTGCGCGCGATCTCTGCCAGTGTCCCCGCCAGCTCGACGCCGGTGGGGCCGGCGCCCACGACAACAAAGTTCAGCGGCCGGTGCTTGCCCGTCAGGGCCGCCTCGCGTTCGGCGAGCTCGTAGGTCAGCAGAATGCGGCGGCGGATCTCCAGCGCGTCTTCGATGGTCTTCAGGCCGGGGGCAAGCGGCTCCCAGTCATCGTGCCCGAAGTAGGCGTGCATCGCGCCCGCGGCAACCACCAGATAGTCATAAGACAACTCGAAGCCGTGAAGTTTGACCTTACGCCCGGCGAGGTCGAAGCCGATGACCTCGCCCAGCAACACTTCCACATTCTTGTGCCGGGCCAGAATCTCCCGAATGGGCGCAGCGATGTCGGCCGGCGACAGGCCTGCGGTTGCCACCTGATAGAGCAGCGGCTGGAAGGTGTGATGGTTCTTGCGGTCCACGAGAGTAATCTGGACCGGTAAGCGGGCCAGCGATTCCGCGGCTTTCAGGCCGCCGAATCCGCCACCGACAATCACGACTCGCGGAGGGGATTTCTCGTTCATGGTCATGCGATGCACGGGATCAGTGGATAGTTACTTCACCCACTGCACCATCCATCCTCTGAAACCAAACTTTACCTACTCGCGTCCAGCAATCAGTGGATAGTGGATAGTTACTTCACCCACTGCACCGTCCATCCTCTGAAACCAGCTTTGCCTATTCGCGTCCAGCAGTCAGCAATCAGGTGGCAGAATTTCTAACCACTAACCACTAACCACCATCCACTAACCACTAACCACTAACCACTAACCACTAACCACTAACCACTAACTGGCAATCCGCCGGGCCACCCGTCCTCCTTTCCTCCGAGCCGTGTTGCTTTAGCGCACCAAGTGTACCCGGTGGCGGGGAGCCGACACAGTTATCTAATCAACCCGATCGTTTTCAGCCCGATCGTTTTTCAGTCGCGCTTGATCTTCACTACGACCTTAGACGATTCACCGTTCGCTATCAGGACCAGCGGCAGCCGCAGTTCAGCATGTCCCTTAGGGATGCGTACCCTGAGCTCTTTCGCCTTCCGCTCTACCGCGAAACCTTGGTCGCCAGCGACCAGCACGGCGGGCATCGAGGAAGCCACGCTGATTCGCACTTCGTCTTCGTAGTGACTTACCACTTCGGGTACTTTGAGTCCCATGAATGTGGGTGCCACCGCGTCGATAAATATTTTGACCGAGACTTCCCCCTTGCGACCGTCGTCGTCAACTACGAGGCGAATGGTGTGGTAGCCTCGCTCTCGGTCAAAAACGCTTAAGCGCGGTCCTACGCCAAGAGGACGGTCGCCATCGAACCAATGGAAAGCATTGGACGGAAGAGGCTTGCCGGAATCGCTAAATCCGGTGCCCGAAAGTCGAAGAGCGACGTCGTTTCGAAAATGCGCACCAGCGACAGGCTCTTGAATATGCGGCACCGGGGGGGTGCCTTCGGCACTGAGCTTTGCACTGGTTACGATAGTTT
>Ga0335081_10019858_pt1 | contig 10866 bp, 10 predicted proteins | sample Lox_Sample_35_FD_206713 | JGI IMG/M metagenome (GOLD analysis project Ga0335081, IMG submission 206713) | Soil microbial communities from Loxahatchee National Wildlife Refuge, Florida, United States - Lox_Sample_3.5 | ecosystem: Environmental > Terrestrial > Soil > Wetlands | place: USA...
TTCTCAACGCCGGAGACTTTCGAGAAGGCCATGGCCGGCCACTCGCCTTACATCAATGTGAATCTGGACATCGGGCACTTCTTCGCCGCGGGCTTCGATCCGGTCGATTTCATCACCCGGCACCACAAGCGGATCGTGACGCTGCACCTCAAAGACCGGAAGAAGGACAACGGCGCGAATATGCCGTTCGGGCAGGGAGACACGCCCATCAAGCCCGTTCTTCAATTGCTGGAGAAAAACAAATTCGACATTCCGGCAAATATCGAGTACGAATACCGGGGTGCCGATACCGTGGCGGAAGTGAAGAAGTGTTTCGAGTACTGTAAACAGGCGCTCGCGTAGGCGGCCTTCGACCGCCACGACCCAACGGGTCGTAGACACGGCGACGCGGGGAAAGGGAGACGCGGCGAGCGCAGATGCGCACATGCCCCTCGGGGGACCGTTGAGCGTCAAATTACCCGCCAAATCGACCCGAATCTTCTGTTGTGGCGGATTTGCTGTTGGGTAACCGCGCCGCGTCTCCCCGTCGCCGTGTCCCCGCGTCTGCGACCCAAAGGGTCGCGGCGACTGAAGGTCGCCTTACGCCAGCAGTCCGCCGTGGCCCATACAGGCAACTTCCCAACTGGTGACCCGGTATCGGGCCAGCAAGGGCGGCAACACCAGATCCATTACGTTCGCCTTGGCGGAGCGGAAACAACCGGGCGCTGACACGATAGGTACTTCATCCTTGTAGGCCAGCATGAGCAGGTTGCCGGGCTCCACCGGCGCCAGGAAACGTTCGAGCGTCCCGCCAATGTGGGTCATGGCCCGGCCGATCACGTCTTCCGGGCCGGCAGGCGCGGTGGTAGAGGCGACCATAATGACCGCGGGTTTGGGGCGCAACAAGTGATGGAGCGCGCGGCTCACCGACGCCTCATCTTCCAGGCTCGACAGGACAAAGCTCGCAGTCAGTCCGAAACGCTCCAGGCGCTGGGTGGTGACATTTTCGAAGAGCTGCCGCGCGCGGTCGCCGTTGATCGGGTCGGTATAAAGCACGCCAATCGCGGGGTTCCGCACCGGCCGCGCCTGGATGATGGGACCGCGGTCGCGCAGAATCGCGCTCAGCGCCTCCAGCTGATCTTGGGCTACGGCGAAGGGCGCGCTCTTCACGGTGGCGATGCGCTGGCCGGCGGCGGCGAAGCTGAAGTTCAGGGAGGTGGCGACCACCACGCTCGACACGCAGTTGATCTGGCGCAGCAGCTCGTCGTCCACCAGCACGCAGCAGGGCTCGGTGGCCACCAGGTTCGCACGCCCCCCGGCGGCCACGTGAATCTCATAACAGCCGCAACCCATCTCCGCGGCGACACGGGACACGGCCTGGTCTTCGGCGACTTCGCCGTCCTCCAGTTCGGTGACCCACACTTTCTCCATGCCCTCGGATTCCAGAATTCGGATGTCGTCCTCGCTGATTACGTGGCCTTTAGCCATCAGCTTTTTGCCGCCCGGCCGGAACACGGTGCAACACAGGATTCTGCCTGTGGAAACTCGTACGTCTACGGTCTGTGCTCTCATGGCGCGACTTCCTTCCCCCTTACAACCTGAACCGGCGGCGTAGCGGGCCAGATCGAGTGGTGTTGATTATAAGCGAGTAGTTTTCGCCCGGCGTGAGAATTCTCACGAGTTCTCGGGCAATTTTTAGGGGTAGGGGAATCCCTCGAAGTGGATCTCCTCGGGCTGAGGAAAATGGCTGACGGTGCTAATGTTTCTGCAAAATCGGCAGTAGGATGCCTTCAGTACCCTCGGATGGGGAGGGTATGTTTCCCCATTTTTGGGACGACAAAGCCCAGTGATCCGGCCGAAGTACCCGCATCATGGCGATTTCGTCGCAGTCCTGGAACTTAGGGCAGCGCAGGCAATCCTTCCAGGCCTTGAGCGGAAGCGCCCCGCGCTCCACCTCCATGAAGCCCATTTTGCGGAAGAAATCCGGAACGTAGGTAAACGCAAAGACTGCATCTAATAAATATTCGAAGGCTTCTTCGATGAGCGTTTCGATTAATCGCCGGCCTACGCCGAGAGTTTTGGCGCTCTCGTCGACGGCTAGCGAGCGAATTTCTCCGGTTGTCGGCGAATAAAAGTGTAATGCGCCACAACCCGCCAGGCTGCCGGCCGACTCGGCAATCGAGAAATCCCGCATGCTTTCGGAGATTTCGAACTCCGTGCGCGGCAGCATCGTGCCGCGGGCCGCATAGCCGTTGATTAATTCGAGCATCGGCGCGATATCGGACATGCGCGCTTTACGGACGTCCACGTGCATGTGTCCGCGGACCTCGACCATCGCGTCATTACGTAGACTGCTAATCATGGGAAGTCACCCGTTGCGCGGCGCGTACGATCTTCGTTCCAGCGAGTTCTCCATCAAACAATCGCGCCAGCACGCCCGGCGAAGCTCCCGGCGCAATTTCGATCTCGTCCACGCCGGCATCGAGCGCCGCAGTCGCCGCATTGAGTTTGGCCTGCATGCCACCGGTGGCGACGCCCGCCGTAATCAGTCGCTGGCACTCCTCGGCGCTCAGCACCGGCTGCACCTGGCCCGACGCATCGAGTACGCCGGCGATGTCCGTGAGAAAGATCAAACGATCCGCGCGCCATGCCGCCGCGCACGCCGCCGCCATTTGATCGGCGTTTACGTTGTACATGCGCCCATCGCGGCCGCCCGCGACACACGCCACCACCGGGAGGTAACCTGCGCCCACCAGCAGGTCGAGCAGTTCCGGATGTGCGCGCGTCACCCGCCCCACCATCCCGAGCGCCGGATCCATTTGCTCGGCCTCGGCCAGATTCGCGTCCACTCCCGTTAGCCCCACGGCTTGCGCGCCCGCGGCGATCAGAGCGGCCACCAGTTCCTGGTTCACGCTGCCCGCCAGAACTTTCAGTACGGCGTCCATGGTCTCTGGCGTGGTGACGCGCAGCCCGTTCACGAACTGGCTCTCGAGGCCGCGCTCGGCAAGGAAGCGCGTCATCTGCTTGCCGCCGCCGTGAACCACGGTGATCTGAACGCCGCGCTGCGCCTGTGCCGCGATTTGCACAGCAAGGCTCGCGCGCAGCTCCGGCGCATCGAGCAACGTGCCGCCCAGCTTGACAAGCGCCTTCACAACAGCCCTTCCGTCTCGGCGAGACCGAGCATCAGGTTCATGTTCTGCACCGCTTGCCCCGCCGCGCCTTTGGTGAGATTGTCGATGGCGCTCACCACCACGGCGCGCCCCGTCGCCGGGTCGAGCGTCACGCCGATGTCGCAGAAATTGGTGCGCTGCACGGCGCGCAGATCGGGAACATGGCCCGCCTTATAGAGACGGATGAAGGGCTCGTTGGCATAACGCTTCGCATAGATCCCGAGGAGGTCTTCCGCGGTCGCCCCGTTGGTTGCGTGGAAGTAAATCGTCTCCAGAATCCCTCGATCGAGCGGCAGCAGTTGCGCCGTAAAGCTGAATTCACGCTCCTCGAGCCCCGAAACCATCAGCACTTCCGGCACGTGGCGATGATTGAGGATCGAATACGCGGCGAAGTTTTCGGTGACTTCGCAAAAGCTGTTTTTGAGCGTTGCTTTGCGGCCCGCGCCGCTCACACCGGATTTCGCATCGCACACAATGCCGGCCGCACGATCGATGGCGACCGCTTCGAGCAGCGGCCGGATCGCGAGATTTGCCGCTGTGGGATAACAGCCGGGATTGGCGACCAGCCGCGCGCCCGGGATTCGCTCCCGGCAGAACTCGGGCAGGCCGTAAACGGCCTCGGCCAGCAGCGCCGGCTGCGTGTGCGATTCGCGATACCAGCGCGTATAATTCTCAGGCGTGCGCAGCCGGAACGCTCCGCTCAGATCGATGACCCGCGTGCCCGCATCCAGCATCACAGGCGCCAGTTCCATCGAAACTTCCGCCGGAGTCCCCAGAAACACGATCTCGATCTTCTCGGCGCGCACCGCCTCCGCCGTCGCCGGAACCTGCTTCGGCCCCTTCGGACGCCGCAGCCCGCTCTCGTGCCCGGCATCGCCCCGGTGCTCCATCAGCAGCGCCTCGGCGTGCCTGTGCCGATCGAGGAGAGCCACCAGCTCCGCCCCGCTATACCCCCGAAAGCCGACGATGCCAACACGATGCTTCATTGGTTAAATATTCACTTCAATGAATAATTATACCAGTCTTTGGTAGGGGTAGTGTCCTACGGTTTTGTTGGTTAAGTATTCATAGTGGTAGGCTGGCCAATTGCCGCCGCTATGCGCCAAATAAATTACTCCCGCGTTGCCGAACTGTTTCAGGCTCCATTCGTGGGATTCGTTATTTACTGGTTCCTGTTCACTCCCGATCCAAACTATGCGGTAACCGTTTTGGGCGTGGCAGCGGTGGTCTTGGCTATTAGAGCTTTGGCTAAAGATTTCACACCTACCGAGCAAGTCGTCTGGATTCTCCTTGCCATTGTACTCTGCGTCATAGAATTTCGCGCCATCGCCAAAGACCATGCCGAGCATGATGAGCGGGAAGCTGCCATTCGCTGGCAGGATGACTTCAACCGCAAACAGGAGAGAAGGCAGTTCGAACAGGAGAGAAGGCAGTTCGAAGAATTACTACGGCAGGGGAGAGGCCTGTTCGCTCAGGAGCAGAGGCTGACAACACGGACCCTGAATACTATTACAGGTGGACCAAGCTTTGCTTATTTGGAGTTCAACGCCACTATCGGGGCACGGATTCCGGTCGTTGTGAACGGGGGGCAGTTTCCACTTTCTGGTGTGGAAGCGAGGATCGTAGACCTCAATAGGCCTCTGCCGACAACTATTGAAGGCGTGCGCCTTCAGCCAATCCTTAAGGTCGGGGACTTAGCGCCACACGCATCTTGGTTTTCGCCAAATCCCATCCTGTTCAGTGAAGAAAACAAGGGAGACTTCAATATATTTTTGGATGCCAAGAACGGATTCTGGAATGAGGAGCTTCATGTGAGGAGACTTCCCACACGATGGACAAATGCCATGAGAATTACTAACTGGCACGGAACGAAACGACTTCTTCTGTGCATCGACAAAGACTATCCACGCGACTTTAAGGAACCGAAAAACTGGGCTGGTACTCCAGACCCTACGTGTTCTTACCGCTAAACAATCGTCCAATTACCACCTTCTACCCGCAATCCCTGCCGCCATCGCCGGATCTAGCGGATAGTGTTATGGATTTTGCAGAAGTTGTAATAGGCGAAGTGTAGCACTAGGGCTGCCTTCAGGTTCTCCGACTTCCTGCTGAACGCATTCGCCAGACAGCCCAGCCGCCGGATGACAATCCGCATCCTGAGGTTTTGCCTGAATCACCCCCTCGCCCCGTCTCTGTGTCGCCGCGTCCAACTCCCGAGGGGGATTTCGAGCACTCTGCCCCTCGCCTACCGTTCTGCCGCTGACCTCTCCGCCAGCTCCCCAATAATCGGCAGCGAGTATCGCTCTTCGTGGCTGGTCTTGATGATCATGAAGACCCACACAAACAGGATCAGCAGGTGGAGAAGCTTGTCGACGCGGAGGAACGGCTCGTGGATCTCGCGGAAAATGGGGCTGAGGACCCACTCCACAATCAGCCAGGCGACAAACAGGTACAGGCCCTGGAAGGCGTGGAAGCGGACGGTGCGGTTATTGCGGAATTTGTCGGCGGCCAGAACGATGACTGAGGCGATCCAGCCGACGCCCGGGATGTAGCAGAGGATGGAGGCGGTGCGCGGCGTGATCCCCGCGAGCGGATCGACAGGCTGCGACGGCGGCGCCGCAGCGCCCGGCTGGCGGGAGCCACACTTGGCGCAGAACTGGTCGGTCTGGTTGACCGCGTTCCCGCAACTGCTGCAATAAGGCATTCTAAATACAAATACGTTACGCCACCGGCAGATGTTCCGGCAAGCGTAGCACGCCGCCTGCCAAAAGTCTCGCCGCGTGGCTAACGCCTTATGATACGATCTCGGCCATGCGGATGGGTTCCATCTTACCCTTCTTTCTGCTTTTTGCCGCGCAGACGCTGCCGGCGGCCAAAACGCTGGAAGTCTATTTTGTGGACGTTGAGGGCGGGCAGGCCACCCTGATCGTGGCGCCGTCGAAGCAATCTCTGCTGGTGGATACCGGATGGCCGGGTATGAATATGCGGGACGCCAACCGCATTGCCGCGGCGGCCAAGAAAGCCGGGGTCAAGGAGATCGATTATCTGGTTGTGACGCACTATCACGATGACCACGTGGGCGGGGTGCCACAACTGGCGTCGAAGCTGCCCATACGCAACTTCGTGGATCACGGCGAAAGCGTGGAGCACGACGGACATGCCGAACACCTTTATAAATCCTATGTGAGGACGCGCGATGAGAGCGGCGGAAAGCATATCGAAGTGAAGCCCGGCGACAAGATCCCGGTGAAGGATCTCGACGTTACGGTAGTGGCGGCGGGCGGGCAAGGGCTGGCGGCCGCACTGCCCGGCGCGGGCCAGCCGAATCCCGAGTGCGCCGGCGTCAAGCCGATGGAAGCCGATTCGAGCGAGAATGCCCGATCGGTCGGCATTCTGATCCAGTACGGCGATTTCCGCATGATCGATCTCGGTGATCTCACGTGGAACAAAGAAAACGAGCTGGTGTGCCCGAACAACAAGATCGGCACGATTGATTTATATCTGACCACGCATCACGGCATGAACATTTCGAATTCGCCGGCGATCGTCAGGGCGCTGCATCCGCGCGTAGCCATCATGAACAACGGCGCGCGCAAAGGCGGAACGCCCGAAGCCTGGCAGGTGGTGCACGATTCCCCGGGCTTGCAGGACATCTGGCAGGTGCACTATTCCATGGAAGGCGGGAAAGCGCATAACGTGCCCGAGGCCATGATCGCCAATATCTACGAGCAGGGCGACGAGGGCAACTGGCTGCGTGTTTCGGCCGACGCCAGCGGAACCATCACGGTCTACAACAGTCGCAACAAGTACGAGAAGACCTATACGAAGTGATTGCCTTTCTCGCCAGCATCTGCGCGGTGGGGATCTGGATCTACCTGCTGCTTGGCCGCGGCAAGTTTTGGCTGCTCAGAGAATCGGAACTTGCGGAGCGGCCAGCGCCGCGGCGGGTTGCGGTGATCATTCCGGCCCGCAACGAAGCCGAGACCATCCGGCGCGCGTTGGTTTCTCTCACGAGCCAGGACCATTCAGGCCCCTGGCACATCTACGTAGTAGACGATCACAGTGAAGATCGCACCGCTGAAGTGGCGCGGGAGACCTGCGGGCCTGAATTGTTGACCGTAATCCAGGCGCGGCCGATTGCCGAAGGCTGGACCGGCAAACTCTGGGCGCTCAATGAGGGCGTCGCGCAGGCCGAATCTTACCAGCCGGATTATGTGCTATTCAGCGATGCGGATATCGTCCACGCGCCGGACAGCATTTCTCAGTTGGTCGCGCGCGCCGAAGCCGGCGGCCACGATCTGGTTTCCACGATGGTCAAATTGCAGTGCGAAACTTTGGCGGAGAGAGCGCTGATTCCCGCGTTTGTGTTTTTCTTTTTCATGCTCTACCCGCCCGCATGGACCGAGGATCCGAAACGCGCTACTGCCGGTGCCGCCGGCGGCTGCATCCTGATGCGCTGGACGGCTCTCGAGCGCATCGGGGGCATCGCGGCGATTCGCGGAGAGTTGATCGACGATTGCGCGCTGGCTAAAGCGGTCAAAAAGAGCGGCGGGAGACTCTGGCTGGGGCTGACGTCGAAAACCCGAAGCATTCGCAGCTACGGCACGTTCGGCGAGATCGGGCGGCTGATTTCGCGGACGGCGTTCTGGCAGCTCAGGCATTCGCCGGCACTGCTGGCGGGGACGATGGCGGGAATGTTCGTCACGTACATGGTTCCTCCGCTGCTGTTGTTTTCGGGGAAACTGGTTCCTGCGGGCCTGGGCGCTTACGCGTGGGTCCTCATGATCGCCGGCTACGCCCCCACGCTGCGATTTTTCGGAGTGTCCATGCTGTGGGCGCCGTTGTTACCGCTGGTGGCTTTGTTCTACACCGGGGCGACCATTCATTCCGCCATCGAGTATTGGGCCGGCCGCGGCGGCGAATGGAAAGGCCGGGTGCAGGACCGGAAGCCTTGATCTACCTTCTTAAGGTGGAGCGCAGTTCCAGGTATCCCAGGGCGGCGAATCCCGCCGCGATCACAAACCGCAGAGCGATGAGCCACGTTCTTTCGCCGGCGAGCGCCCGGCTGACAGCCAGCAACACGAATCCCAGCGCGATCGAAAAGTACCACCAGGCATACCAGCGCGAGCGGAGTTTAGGCGGGGGCAAGAATTAGCCTCGGCGCGGCGGCCACTCCATCGGGACAAATTCGCATCGCATCCGTCAGATACACATTATGATGAACGCCGTTTGGCAGGACATCCTCTACGGCCTCCGCATTTGGTCCAAGAAACCGGTACTCACCACCGTGGCGGCACTGTCTCTCGCCATTGGGATCGGGCTGAATACCGCCATTTTCACATTGATCAATACCATGATCTGGGGCTCCCTGCCATGGAAGGCGCCGGAGCGCGTCGCGGTCATCTGGTCCGTCCCGCCCCAGCATAGCGACCAAACGGAGTACGTTTCCATTCCGGATTACGTGGCGCTCAAGGAACGCAACCGGTCGTTTCAGCTGCTCGGCGCCGTGACCCTGAACGAACAGGATTTTGGAGCGGCGGAGAACGGCATGCCCGCCGAACGGATCGTAGGTGAGGAGTTCTCGCCGGAGCTTCTGCAGGCGCTGGGTGTTCAGCCGCTGATGGGCCGCCTGTTCACGCCAGCCGAGGACGAAATCGATCATCCCGCGCCCGTGGTGGTCCTCAGCTACCGTCTGTGGCAGCGCCGTTTCGCCGGCGACAAAAACATCCTGAATCGTACGGTGCTCATCAACGGGACCAAGACCAACATCATCGGCGTGATGCGGGCGAACTTCCGATTTTCCGACGATCGCGCCGAATACCTGGCGCCGCTACCCCTGAGCCATTTCCAACTGCGGGGCTCGGGCCGGTATCTCATGGTTGCCGGCCGCCTGAAGCCGGGTGCGACGATCCAGCAGGCGCAAGCCGATGTGGAACCGATCGCGCGCCAGCTTGCCCAAGAGTTTCCCCGCAACATGGAACAGGGAAAACCGTGGACTCTTCGCGTGCAACCGGCTCGCGAGGCGCTGTTCGGTTTCATGAACCGGCCGCTGTTGCTGTTGCAGGGCGCGGTAGGGTTCGTGTTGCTCATCGCCTGCGCGAACGTGGCTGCGCTGCTGCTGGCGCGGGCGTCGTCCCGGCAGACCGAGGTTGCCATCCGCGCCGCTCTGGGCGCCAGCCAGGGCCGCATCTTTCGCCAGTTCATCATGGAGAGCTTGATCCTTTCCATTTTCGGCGGCGTGCTCGGCGTGTTTCTGGCCTGGTCATCGGTGCGCATCCTGGTCGCCATGGCGCCGCCGTGGTTTCCGCGCCTGGGCGAAACTTCGCTCGACGGTCGCGTGCTCTTGTTCAGCGCCGGAGTGTCGCTCGTCACCGGAATCGTCTTCGGATTGGCGCCGGCATTGCACGCCTCCAAGTCCAGCCTGGTGGAATCGTTGAAGGACGCGACTCGCGGCGGAAGTTCGGGAGTTGTCCGCCATCGCATCCGCGCCGCGCTGGTGAGCGCCCAGCTTGCTCTGGCGCTGGTTTTGCTGATCGGTTCCGGGGTTTTGATCCGGAGCTTTCTCAAAATGAAAGGCGCCGATTTGGGGTGCGATCCCTCGGGCGTGATGACGTTCGATTTCCGCTTTCCCGGCTCGCAATTCGCCAAGATAACGTCGATGTATCAAGGGGTGCCGCTCTGGGAGATCAATCCGGTTGTGGACGCTACCCTCGAGCGCGTTTTTGAGCGCGTGCAACACGTGCCGGGAGTGCAATCGGCGGCCGGCTCAGTTCTCGCCCCCATGACGTACGCTCCAGACACACAATTCGAGATCATCGGGCGGCCTGCGCAAGCGGCGGACGCACCCAGCGCGGTCTATTATCCGGTGACCCCGAATTTCTTCCAGACCATGAAGATTCCCATGCTGCGCGGGCGTGATTTTACCTTGCACGATACCGCTAGTGCGCCTTGGGTCATGATCATCAACCAGACCATGGCGCGCCGCTTCTGGCCCAACGAAGATCCCATTGGGAAGCATGTGAGGGTAGATCTTGCGCCCGAGGATCCACCGCGCGAGATCATCGCCATCGTGCACGATACCCCGGCTAATGCCCAGCAGAAGGCGCAGCAGCCTGCCATCTTCGTTCCTTTCTTCCAGTCGGGAAGGCACTGCATCGGACCCATGAATTTTGTGCGCTTTCAACTCACGTTCCTTCTGCGAACGCCGGGCGATCCGATCAGTTTGTTGCCCGCGCTGCGGCGCGCGGTGGCGGAAATCGATCCGAACCGTCCGGTCGGCAATCCCGGCACTCTGGAGAGCCAGCTCTCCGATCAGCTCCAGTATCCCCGCTATTATTCGATGCTGCTCGGGTTATTCGCATTCGTGGCCACTCTACTCGCGGCTGTCGGAATCTACGGGATTATGGCGTACGCGGTCGACCAACGCACGCGCGAAATCGGGATTCGCATGGCACTCGGCGCCGACGGATGGCGCGTGTTGAGACTGGTGATTCGCCAGGCAATCTGGATGATCGCCGCCGGCCTCGCGCTAGGTGTGGGCGGAGCCATGGCGCTGACGCGGTACATCTCATCGGAACTGTGGGAGGTGCAATCGACGGACCCGGAGGCGTTCGTGGGAGTCTCTCTGCTTCTGATCGCCGTCGCCCTGCTGGCGTGCCTGGTCCCAACGCGCCGGGCAGTGCAAGTGGATCCTACGATCGCTCTTCGGTACGAATAG
>Ga0335081_10019859_pt1 | contig 10866 bp, 10 predicted proteins | sample Lox_Sample_35_FD_206713 | JGI IMG/M metagenome (GOLD analysis project Ga0335081, IMG submission 206713) | Soil microbial communities from Loxahatchee National Wildlife Refuge, Florida, United States - Lox_Sample_3.5 | ecosystem: Environmental > Terrestrial > Soil > Wetlands | place: USA...
AGGGAAAGGAGAGTGGATATCATGGACACGAAATTTCGATGGGCCACTTTTGCACTGACTGTGTTGTTGGCAGTTGCCCTGAGCGCGATGGCAGCAGCGCCTGTGCTGGCGGATGGCGGCACAACGCCGCCCCAGCCGACAGGCAGGACCGCTAGGAAGGGATCTTCGCCGACCACCACCGGCCAGGTGCCCGCGGGGACCAAAATCGTGATTTTGGACACCAACGGAAACAAGGTCGTGATGGGAACACAGGAGGCCGAGCAAATCCTAGCAAGTGGTGATCCTGTCTGGTGTCCGGCCACGCTGGCGGCGCCGTCCCCTGGTACGGGAGGATGTACAAGTCCTGGCGGATCGACCTATGATGCGGACAGTCTTGTCAGCCTGCTGAACTACCTAGCCAAAAACCAATCGCTGTTTGCCAAGAACGGGACGATCTGGATTGAAGCCTCTTATAACAGCGGGTCAGCAAGCTCTCCAGATTATGGGGTGACCGCATTTACGTTGGACGGCGATGCTGGTTTCGGTACCATGAAGAACTTTTCCTTGACCATTCAAGGCGGCTGGATTGGCACGCCGGGGAGCCATGAGATCACAGGTCAATCGGAATTTGATGGCACGCTGAACATCCTGCACTGGAATGGAAATGTCACGGTGAACGATGTATTGATACAGAACACCACGACCGGCGATGCCCTGACTATTTCCACAACCAAGAACATTGTGCTAGGTGGAGCCAAAGGGGTGGAGGCGAACTACAACACGGGCGGGAAAGGCGCTAGCTTGGACAACACAAGTGGCACCGGAACGGTGACCGTGAACAACAGCGAATTTGACGGGAACTCAGATGACGGTCTTCAGGTCCTCAGCCGTGGAGCGATAGCCGTCGACAACTTGAAGGCTGTCAGCAACGGCGAGACCGGAGCGTACCTGGACAATTGTCAGTCCTATCAGTACGATACAGCTAATGACCTGTGGAAATGCTCGACCTTGGCTGCATCTGGTGTTACGTTGAGCGGCAACAACTACTTTGACGGCAATGGCCAGGATGGGCTCGAAGTCTACAGCAACGGCGCGATCGCTGCGCACAATCTGGTGGCGGGCGACACCCTGGGCAACCTAGTGGACGGGGCATACCTTGATAATTGCCAATTTGGTGATCCGACAAATTGGACAGTTGGATGTACGGTGGCCGGCGCGCCACCCGTGACATTGACCGGGACGAACCAGTTTGACAACAACGGAGAAAGGGGCTTGGCTGTCGAGACCACAGGAAATATCACAACGAATAACCTCACGGCCGTGAACAACGGAGCAAATACCGTTGGTTCGGGAGGCGTCTCACTCCAGAACTGCCAGGAGTACGAGTACAATACTGACCTGGCCTACTGGAAGTGTTCTGTGTCCACGCCACATACGGTGACACTAACTGGCCAAAATCTCTTCGAAGACAACGGCGTTGACGGCGTGGACATCGCTAGTACCGGTGCGATTACGATCAATGCACTTACCGCATCCGGTAACGGTAGCAACGTCTCATCGCCCTACTTGGAAACAGAGCAAACCGGCGGCGTAGGTGCTGCGATAGGAAACTGCACTTGGGACGGCGGGACCGACAAATGCGACGGAAGCGGAAACGTCACACTCACGGGCACAACCACGCTGAATGGAAATCACTCCGCTTACATCGAACCGGGTATCTATGATCAACCCTCAGCTGCCCTGACAATCAACAGCAGTGGGGCCATAAGCATTCAGGACGTGACATCGACCCACGACTATCGGGGCGCCGGCGCCTGGTTGGACAATTGTAATAACGTTGATGGCACAGGTTGCGGCACCGCTGCGGCATATCCAGTCACGGTTGCGTCTGGCACGTTCAATGGGAACGCCACCGATGGTTTGGACATTGACAGCAACGGAGACGTTGCGCTTGAGAATATCACCGCCGGAGTTGCTGGGCTTGGTAACGGTGGCAACGGGGCTCTCGTGGACAATTGCCAGGCCAACTACGTTGAACAGTGCACGGTTCCAGTTGGCCAGTCGGTTTCCCTTACGGGCACCAACACATTCGCGGACAACGGCTATTACGGACTGGATGTTAATAGTAACGGCAATATCTTCGCTAGCAACCTGGTCGCCACGGACAACGGAACCGGTGGGATAGTGCTGCTCAATAACGGGCACGATGGGAAGCAAAACATCACGCTTGCGGGCTACACCAGGGCCGACAACAACCGCGGCGACGACGGCCTAGGCATTTCAACTGATGGTAATGTCGCGGCCAGCAATCTGGAGGCCTCAGGCAACCAGCGGCAGGGCGTTTTGATCATGGCCGATGAAGTTGTCCTGGCTGGTACGAACACATTTGAAAACAATGCTGCAGAGGGGTTGGATGTTGCGTCCTTCGGAGGCGCGACCATCAAGAATGTCAGTACGAGCGGTAACGGCATAGGGCTGTATGTGGACGCCGGAGGCCCAATTGCGGTCTATAACATTACGGCCAAGGCAAACCTCGGCGGGGATGGCGTCCACCTGGATAACTGCAACGATTTCGGTGGGGAAGGATGCAGCACAGCAGGCGGACAACCTGTTACCTTACTTGGCACCAATGTATTTGACGACAACCACGGCATGGGTTTGGAAGTGGAAAGCTACGGGAGCATTACTACCAGCAACCTCGAGGCCAGTGGCAACACTGGGTCAGGCGTACATCTGGAAAATGATTACGTCTTCTACAACTTGTATGGCATCAAGAACGATGGTACCCAGTCCAATGGCCTAGTGACGCTCACCGGAACCAACTTATTTTCCGGCAACTTGGAGGGCCTGATCGTGGATAGTTACGGCGCGATCAAAGCCGGCAACGTGAACGCGATTTCCAATGCTGGAGATGGCGCCTACTTTACGAACTCCGGCCCCGCCAAAGCCCAATCCATCACGCTGACAAACAGCAACTCCTTTTCCTACAATGACGATAACGGGTTGGAAGTTCATTCCAACGGCGCGATTAACGTAAGCAGTATCACGGCCGATGCAAATACGGGAGGTGATGGTGTTCTCCTGGACAATTGTGGAGAGGCTGCTCCTCTAACTCCGCCCTGCACCATAAAAACAGCCCGGGCCATTACATTGACTGGCAGTGACGTGTTCAACGGCAATAAGTACAATGGTTTGGAGATAAATAGCGGCGGATCAATCGCTGTGAACACAACAGCCCTGATTGCCAACGCCGACGGAGTGAGCGGTTCTGCAGGCAGTGGCGTTGCTTTGAATAACGCCGGCGCGGCTACGCCAATGTCAGTGACCGTCAATGGCACTAGTTTCTTTGACGGCGACTTTGGCAACGGTATGTATATCCTTTTCAGGGGCGCCATCACAACCAACAACATTACGGCGATAAACACGGTTACGCAATCAGGTCTGGTGTTTGATAATTCCGTACTGGACTATCCTGGCGCAGTGGGCAGCGTGACCATGAATGGAACGAACGTAGTAGACGACGATGCGCTTAATGGCGTGGCGATTTCGTCAGCCGGTGCGATCACGGTCGACAACGTAACTGTGGACGGCAACCAGATGAGCGGCCTTTGGCTGGATAACTGTATGGAGGCTACGCTCGGAACTCCGCCCTGTACAACACCTACAGCCCAGACTGTCATTTTGAATAATGTCGTCGCCAATAATAATGGCGTCGCAGGCAAATTTAATGGCATTGAAGTAATGAGCAAAGGCACAATCAAAGCTAAGAATATCACAGCCAGTGGCAACACCGGGAATGGCGCAAGTCTCGATAACAGTCAAGGTTCGTCCCTTGCCGCGGTGATATTTGCCGGAGCCAACTTCTTCAATGCCAATACTAGCGGTGATGGCTTGTTGATCAAATCTCACGGCCCGGTGTCGCTAACCAAGATCACAGCCAACTTGAACAGCGCCGACGGATTGAATGTCACTACGCCGTCCACCTTAACGCTCACGTGCGGCACCTTCGTGAACAACGCCGGATACGGCGTCAATCTGGATACGGGTCTGAGCGCGACCCTGAATGGTGTCGTGTTTATTAATGACACGGCTGGCAATACGAACCAGACAGGCGGCGGAGCACCGATCATAACCTCCACCTGCACGCTACCTTAACAGTGCTCGCACCTCAATCGAGTAGAGGGCAGTGATTAACTGCCCCCTCTCACACCACCGAGCATGCGGGGCCGCACTCGGCGGTTCATCAAGTAAAACGCAGTTCGTGATACCGTTTGTTGATACTCTTCAACCCTGAGGTATGCCAATAGACATTGCTGAGGGCTTCTTTCGTCACAGGGTTGTTGGCCATTCGCCAGGGGCTTGTGCCTCCAGCTCCTTCTTGTGCCCATTGTTTCGGAACACCCAGCTTCACGAGTTCCCGATAGCGAGTTGTGCCGCGCTTCCAGCGTTTCCAGATTAGTTGCCTTAGCCGTCGTCTTATCCATTGATCCAGTTCTTCAAAGATACTCGGGGTATCCGCCAGCCGGTAATATCCAATCCAGCCGATAACATAGCGGTTGATTTCTTTCAGGATTTGTTCCAATGTGCCGCTCCGAGTACGCTTAGTCAGGATGCGTAGCCTCTCCATAAAGCGTTCTTTTGTTTCGTTCGCGATGCGGATCAATACAATCCCTTTCCGTTTGAAGAAACTGAACCCAAGAGTTTTCACCTTCACTGCTCTTTCCACCTTACTTTTCTTGGGATTAACTTTCAGCTTGAGCTTCTTTTCCAGAAATCCTTTCACGCTTTCCATGACCCGTTCCCCAGCACGCTGCGTCTTGACATAAATGTTGCAGTCATCAGCGTAGCGTACAAACTTATGCCCACGTTTCTCCAATTCCTTATCCAGATCATCCAGCATGATGTTAGAGAGTAATGGTGAGAGTGGCCCGCCTTGCGGCACGCCTTCTTCCACATTAATTACTACCCCATTGATCATCACGCCTGATCCCAGATAGGCTCGGATTAGTTTCAGCACTCGTTTGTCTTTCACTATCCGTGCAACACGGGCCATCAGCATATCGTGGTTCACCCGATCAAAGTATTTCTCTAGATCGATGTCCACACACCATTCGTATCCTTCCTGCACGTACGCTTGGGCTTGCCTCACGGCTCCATGTGCACTGCGGCCAGGTCGAAACCCATAACTGTGTTCCGAGAACAGCGGTTCAAAGATCGGAACCAGCTCCTGTGATATCGCTTGTTGGAGAAAGCGATCCAACACATTCGGTATCCCTAGCTGCCTGACCCCTCCGTCTGGCTTGGCTATCTCAACTCGCCTGACTGCGCTGGGTCGGTAGCTTCCGCTTTCAAGAGCTGTCCTGATCTCCAACCAATGTTCCTTCAGGTACGGGCGAAGTTCTTTCACCGTCATCCCGGATCTCCTGCTCGCTCTTGCCGTACTTCTTCTGCGCCTCGGCGACGACCTGCGCGAACGTGCCGGTGTAGTCCTTCGTCTTCGTCTCAGCCATGGCTTGCGCCGTAAGGCTGTTTTCCGATGTCGGAATGGAAGCGCGTACTGGTGCATCCGCCCCGCCCGCCATCCAGTCCGCCAACACTTTGAAGAACTTGAGGTCCGGCTTGACCATCTGGCGATCGGCGAGGTCTTTGCAGCGCGACTTGGACACGATCAAGCGATGGTCCACGTCCATATCGCAGACGATGGTGAACTCGTATTCCACGCCTGCGCGCTGAATGGGCGCCATGCCCAGTTTCTTGATGGTCTTCTTGCCGCCTTCATCGACCTGCTCGTAGTCCATCTTGGAGCGCATGGTCACGATGATGTGGGCCGGGGATTGAAGCATGGCATCGATCAATTTGTTGTGCAGCGGCGTCACCTTTCTCCAGGCCACATAGGAATTGCCGGACTTGGAGGCCGCCACCGCCTGATCCACGAGAGACAGCGCGCCGCCCTCGCCTTCCCAAGCGTGCGACATGCTGTCGATCACGATCACGTCATATCCCGCATCTTCCGCCGAGTGGATCGCCTCCACGTAGACTTCGGGCGAGAAATTGCGATGATCCATCGGGAGTTCGAGGACATCGAATTTGAAATAGTCGGCATACAAGCGGGCAGAACCGCGCTCGGTATCGATGACTGCGACCTTGCCACCATCGGCCAGCGCCGTGGCAGCCATCAGCGCGGTATAGGTCTTACCCGCACCAGATGGACCGCGGACTACGTTTAAGGGGCACCGGGCGCAGCACTGTCACCGTTCGCACGCTCCAGGCTCACCGGTGAAACAGAAAGGAGCCTCCCTCTCAGCACGCTGTATAATGTATAGAGATAGAGAGTTTACGGCTGAAGAGAGCGGGAACCATGACAGACCCAGAGCCAAGGGAACCACCAAAAGCTGCAAAGAGCGAAAAGCTGGCGGTCGCCGGTTTGGTCTCGGGCGCGAAGCCGGTGCTTGTCTGGCTGGTGTTGATCGCGGCAGCGGCAATCGTCGCGCTAATCCTGCTGTACAACGCCCTGTTCCCCCAAACGCATTGGCAAAATCGCGAGCTGGACCGAAACCTCGCCAAGTGGACGAAGCAAGGTATTACCCACTACCGGATGTCCGTAGATGTAGGGGGCTACGGCAACTTCGCCAACATGCCGTTGAGGGTGGAAGTCCAGAATGACGATGTCGTGTGGGCAGTGGACGCGCAGGGACGCAAGGTGACCACTGGAGATGGCTTGGGCGTGGGCCCGTACTTCCCGTCTAAATTGACGATCACTGGGCTGTTCTCTTTTTCGCATGAGTTAATCTTGCGAAAGCCGGCCATGCTGCTTATCAGCTATGATCCTGCCCTGGGTTATCCTCAGTCAATTTACATTGACCCTTGGCATGAGCCCTGCTGCCAGGACTATGCGATCGGAGTGGAGGACTTCAAAATCCTTTCACCTTAAGAGCTGCTGCCAACGGGAGCCAAGCTGGCACCGGGGTCGACGTCTTCATTGCGTTTCGCCTTGCCCAATGGACATAATTCCAATATAATCAGATAACAAAAAGAGGCATCAGCCTCAACGGTTCGAATGAGTTTCAGATCCCCGAAAAACGAGAGTTTCGAGAGGATCCAGGGGTAAAACACCCTATTTCCTGCGGGAGTCGCCAAGCGGTAAGGCGTCAGCCTTCCAAGCTGATATTCGCGGGTTCGAATCCCGTCTCCCGCTCTGCTTAGCGGTTAGTCATTAGCGTTCCGTGGTCCATCAACGTTAACTGCTAATCGCTAATTGCTTTCCGGGCCCGTGGCGCAGTGGTTAGCGCAGGCGACTCAAAATCACTTTTAGCGATCTCACACCACCACCACATCTGCTTTTCCAGATCAATGATCAGTAGCTCTATCCCATATATGGGGGTATCGTTTCAGGTCACTACTGCAATTTTAATGCGACCGGAGTGATCTTTTCCTCGATCTTTTCAGCAGCTTCTTCCTGTGAACGGCCAATGGAATGACCATAGATATCGGTGGTGACGCTCGCCTTCGAGTGACCCGATCTCTGCTGCACCGTATTGACCGGTGTGCCCATCTCCAACAGGAAAGTAATCGATGTGTGACGCAGGTCGTGAAAGCGGATATCGGGGAGACCCGCTTTCATCAGCACCTTCTTGAACTCCTTGGATACCTTGCTATCATCCAAAAAAGTACCGAGGCTGTTGGTGAATATCAGGTCATCTTCTGTCCATGGATTTTGGAGTCTTCGATGAACTTCCAGTCTTCTCAACGTCTCAGGACCGAGTTGGATCTGGCGCCGTCCAGCCTTCGTCTTGGGCGGCACAAGCTCAAAGCGTCCAGAGATCTGTTGAAGCTGCCGCTGAACCAGAAGGATTCCTTTCTCCCGATCAAGGTCGGTCCACTTCAAACCTAGGAGCTCGCCTTTACGCATCCCACTCGCAAGCGCCAGGTAAAAAAGCATTTCATAGGGCGAGCCGGAGCAGGCAATTAGGAACTGTTGAACTTGTTCTTCATTAAAGATCTGGAACTCCCTGCGTTCCACCCTCGGTCTTTGGACCGCATCCGCCGGGTTGCGGCCCAGGATGCCTTCCTTCACCGCTTGTTGCAACGCCGCATGCAGCACCACGTGCGCCAATTGGATCATGCGCGCTCCCCTGCCTTCCTCTTTCAGCCGGGCATATAAACGCTTGAGATGATCCGGCTGGATTTGCTGCAGCCGCATTTTGCCAAGATAGGGAAGGATATCCCGTTCGGCCGTGCCGCGATATCCGCGCGCGGTCCAGGGTCGGACAGACAGCATCTTGCTGCCCAGCCAGGTTCTAAGGAACGACTCTAAGGTGATCTTCGTACTATCATAGGTCAAACCGCCTTCGATCCGTTCCATGGTTACCTTAACCCATTCTCGGCATTCCGCTGGGCTCTTACCGTATTTCGTGACTCGTCTTCCATTCAGGCTGACTTGCGCGCACCAAAGGCCATCTTTTCGCTGATACAGGCTACCTTCGTGGTTTCCTCTTCTTTTAGCCATGTGCATACCTCCATGCAATTGGGGAGGTCAAGTGCAGAAGAATGAGTTTGGATGACTGTACTATTTGAATGTTAAGGTGCCATCTGCCACTAGGCAGATTGTAACCCAATGATGAGATAATAGCCGTTGATTGATATGGCGCTAGATCAATGCGATCATTCTCTTTCATAGAAAGATCGCACAACTCTATCCCAGCGCGTCGCATTATCACTAATATATCGTTCCAGATCTTCCGGCCTCACACGCACTGCGTTCCCAACATGCACGGCTGGAATGTCACCGCGCTTCATCAACCGATAGGCAAGAGAGCGGCTGACATGGAGCATCCTGGCAACCTCCTCACTGTTAAGTAATTGTTGCTGCATTGGGTAACTCCTCAGATCGAAACGAATAATGGTTGACATTATAGAGACCACATGATCTAAAGTCAAGCACCGGCTCGTCCATTGCTTTCATAGTGTTGCATAGCTTACAGACTTTTCCCGAACTTGAGACACTATGGAAAGGATGGAAGGCTTGGAAAACAAGCATCACGCGAATTACCGACATCATCCAACCGATCAATATCTGCAGCGGCGTATGATGTTTCAAATGTATTCTCGCCCAACCTACCAAGGGCGCAAACGGGACCATGGCAAGACCGAGCAGAGGCAGCGTCAGACATCGAACCGTCACGCAACCAACCATGCCGACTGAGTGCAAGCTCAGCTTCGTGAAGCGGCAATCAAGATGGCGAGAACTGCGGAGATCAAACAGGCAATGAGAATCAACGGAGTCTTTGCCAGCGCTAAGCCTTGGTAAAACTAGGACAATGCGACTTTCTTCACTTGACGCGAGATTAGGATCGGATTAAATTATTTGTGGTATCCGTAACTTAATAACCCTTGGGGGCTTCTTCCCCAGAATCCGCCAAAGGCTAATAGCATATCGTTTGAAGTACAGAACCACTTTCTTCACGGGGTCGGAGTAAGTCATCACCTGTGTCGCCGGTCCGACACAGGCTGCTTTAAAGCTTGTCAAGGATGAACAACTCGTAATCCTAAATGTTTTTCATAACCATCGAAATCGGTATCGTTGTGCAGAAGCTCATGCTCGTTTTCAATGCAATAAGTCGCGATCAGACTATCTATCGTTTTACGAACCGTGACGCCCTTTCGCCGAAGGAGACGATAATTGCGAGCACTTTGCAATGCCAGGCCAGGGTTGACCATTTCCACTTGCAGATATTTCGCAAAGGCGCGGCGAGCTTTTTCAGAATCGGAATTTTCTCGAAATCCTTGCAGGGCTTCAGCCAGAATCAGATCACCGATTAGAATCGATACTCGATCAGCCATCTTTTCAAGGTAGTCTGTTTGTGGGTTTTCGACGCCGTTGAAGTAATCTACCCAAACCGTGGAATCAACAATCAGCATGGTTAGTTTCCAGTGCGCGACAAGCGCAATTCGTGAAGATTTCCCTCCCACTTCAATTTGCCTCGCAAGCTGTGGATCTCACCTTGTTCGCGCAATAAGATCAAAGTGCGCAAGGCTTCCTGCACGACTCCGCGCTTGGTTTTGATGCCGGTGAGTTTTTGGGCGCGTTCGATCAATTTATCGTCCAATACAATATTGGTTCGCATTTCGGCCTCCTGTTAATGTGTACAAATACACAATATCATGTGTATTATACAACAGACCGATGCAGATCGGCGGTTATCAGTATGATGCGAACGGAAATATGACCTGCCGCACCGAGAACGGCTCAACGTTCAACCAGATGTACAAAGTCGAAAATCGACTCTCCGATGTTCAGTTGTTGACTGCCGGTTCATCCTGCCCGCTCGTGGACACCTCCGCTCCCACGCAGAACATTGCCGCGGAATGGTCGTTTGCATACGATGGCGACGGTAACAAAACGACTCAGGTATATATGACCGGAGGAAATTCCACAACCACGCTGTATTTCATGGCTGGTGCTTATGAAGTGACGGGTAGTTCAGTGAAGAAGTATTATTCCTTCGCCAGCATGACGATTGCCGCGAATGACGGAAGTGGATTAAAATATCTCCTCACCGATCAATTAGGTTCGGCCGTGGCTATTGCCAATAGTGATGGCAGTCTGGCAAGTCAGCAGAGATATATGCCCTTCGGACAAGTGAGAACAGATGTTGGTCCGATTACCCAGACCGATTTCGGATTTACCGGTCAGCGCGCCAACAGTTACATTAACTTGCTAGATTACCACTCCCGGTTCATGGACCCTGGTATAAGCCAGTTCAAACTCGCCGGATTGCCACGTAGCCAGGATTTGATGAGGCGGTCCACTAAAGAACACACCTGAGATGAACACATTTGTGTCCAGCACGACCTTCAAATCCAGGATGACTCTCATCCATGTTCCCT
>Ga0335081_10019860_pt1 | contig 10866 bp, 12 predicted proteins | sample Lox_Sample_35_FD_206713 | JGI IMG/M metagenome (GOLD analysis project Ga0335081, IMG submission 206713) | Soil microbial communities from Loxahatchee National Wildlife Refuge, Florida, United States - Lox_Sample_3.5 | ecosystem: Environmental > Terrestrial > Soil > Wetlands | place: USA...
AAAGGTATGCGGCACAGGTATTGCCGCACACGGTGGATAACGTATCCATATGTCTCGTGAGGAAAACGCCGCAATCGTAGGGGACATTGAAAAACTTGTGTCCATCAAATCCGACCGAGTCTGCCAACTCCAATCCCTCCGCCAATTGACGGTACTGAGGATGAATTCTCGCTAAAATTCCAAAAGCTGCATCGATATGAAGCCACGCCCCATATTCATCGCAGATATTTCGAAGATCCCCAATCGCCTTTGTGAAGTCCCCTGTATTGACCTCTCCAAACGTCGCAACAATGATAAACCCAATCTTGTCTGTTCGTCGAAACCGGATGTTCTGAATCATATGCGGCACTGAAAAATTGGCCGCAGACATTTCGCTTGACATATCAAGGTAATTCTTCCTTCCAATCCCGAGAATAGAACAGGCCTTGCCAACACTAGAGTGTCCGCCAGCAGCAAAGACAAAACATTTTCCTTCACCACTCTCAGAAAATGACTGTCCTGTGAGTTTGGAACAAGTCCATTCCCTTCCACATGCCAGACCGAGAATGTTACTCGCCGTCGCACCCGTCGTCAACGTACCATTGAAACCGGGTAGGTCAAGCAAGTCGCACAACATACTAATCGTATGACGTTCAACACGTGTGCTAATCGACTGCGGCAGGTCAACGGCAACATTCTGATCGTACGTCGACACCAAGTAATCCGCAACGAGCGCGGCTGATGTCACACCGCCCGTCACAAAACCTGCGAAAATGAGCAACTACAAGCGCAATGTTGGGATTTTGCTGTTGGAAGCAAGCTTTGGGGGGGAGGGGGGGGGGGAAACCGAAATAGCGCGGGCCTGCGTGGGCTTGCGCTAGGTTTGGGAGGATGGTGGATTGGATGTGAGTTACGGCGGCGCTGGTGCCGAGCCCGGTTATTGGGAGGGACGGGAGCGGGTGAAGTATTGTGAGGTCTGCGGTTACGGGGGTCGAGCGGGATTTTAATGCCGCTAATTGCGCTTTGGCTAGGCCCGGGAAGGTGTCGAGGAAATCGGACTCGTCATCAGACGCGTTGGCTTCCATCTCCGAAGGTTGCTATTGTCGATCCTCATCCAGAACGAAGAAAATTTTGAACACTCGGCAAACAGATCTCATCACAAATACATCGATTCTGAATGGGGCAAGTCACGCAGGGCTTCAGCAATTCATCAAGCCCTCAATCAGAAACGTCGAGTATCGAGAAATGCATGTATGCAGCCAGGTTCCCACTTAGCGCTCAATCTGCGCTCTGGGGCTCCCAAATTCGGGTTCCGCGGCAAGCCCGTCTTCTATATTTAATCGTTGGGGCGCGGCACATCAGAAACTCGAAGATCAGGTTCCTCAGTAAAATCCCAAAGCTTGTGGTCCTTCGGGTCGCACCCTCCACTCACTAGAATGGGGGTCGCTCCCGGGATTAGTGGCTCTTCCTGAGAACCTTAAAATTGTCATCGTACCCCTGCCACTCACTGAGAACGCGTAATCTTCAAGCGTTTTCCATTGTGGTACAATTGTGCATCCGCCACCGGGCCACATCATTGAACGGTAAAAGTGCATGAACCAGCATTTCCGGCACGGGATCCCATGAATTGATTCGGACCTGGAAACAAGGGGGGGGTCCAAGGGAGCATACATCCAATCTCAGTATGAGACATAGTCTGCAACTTAGATAACGTTGGGACCGATCCTCTGTTGAAAGTTCAGGAAATTTTATTTTAAAATTCTAAAAAGAGGTTTATCGAAAAAGATCAATCAAGGCTATTGGCTGGGGAGAGGCGGCAAATCTTTTTGGTTACGTGTCATCGCGACACTAAATGCGAAAGCAGGCTGAGTCAGGCGGAAGGGGTAGCCCAATTTTCTCGTATCGAGGCCGAATCATCCCTTTGTCCCGAGGAACGCATGACTACCGCCGCATACCCCTCCCTTAATTTAGTCCCTCCTCTCCTAACGATTTTTCAGTCCTCCCGGAGCCGCGGGGATCATGGCTCAATCATACTGGCCTCAGAATGGATATTCTCAACCTCAGCAGACGTGGAATCCACCTCCAAATCCTCCGCAACCTCCTCCAACCTGGCCGGGCCCCAATCCCTCTGGTCCGGGACAGTATCCGCCAGCACCTCAGCCCTCCTTCGGTTACCCGCCGCCTCCACCCACAAACTATGCACCTCAAGCGACCTATCAACCTCAACCTCAACCCCCAGCACCGGCCACGCACTATTACCAGTACCAACCTGCTCCGCCTCTCCCGCCAAACAATCAATACGGAGTTGGAAATCAACAGCCTGCTCAACCCCCAGCAAGCTCCTATCAACCAAGTTTTGCGCCTCCGGTACCCCAAAACCCTGGACCCCCGCCTCCTCCAAGCGCTTTTCCTCACGCACAACAAACGCCGACTTACTTTCCGCCACAAGCGCTTTACAATCAGGCGCCACCGCCCGCACAGCCTGTTAGCGGTCAATATCCACCAACGAATACGGCGACATGGACCGCCCCAAACCCTGTTACGCAGGTCCCTCAACCTCCGCAAACCCTTGCCAGTTCCTACCCATTCCCGAATCTGAATAATTCCGGATCGCAGAATTCGCCCGGCGGATATGCGCCTATGCACCCTGTCCCCACTTCAACGGTAAATGCAGGTGTCCAGGCCACTTCACCGTCCTATACATCCACCACCAGTGGGCGGTCTCGTGTGAATAATGGTAGCTTCCCGCACGCCGCCGATCGGAAACGTAAAACATCATCCACGGCCACCCCTGTCCGAAATTCTACTCACTGGCAATGTTGCGAATGTAATTTTTCGACGGTGAATGGGTATAGGAACGAGATTACGGGCAAGTATGAGCATTGCCGTTTTGACTCTGGGTTTGTGACCCATAGGCGATGTCGACGTTGTCGAGATGAATTTGGCGTCGCGTTCGCTGGGGAATGAAGAACATTATTAGTCGCGCGCATTTCAGACCAGAGAACTTTTTGAGACTTGGTATACGCTTTGGGTGATCATTGCGCACTTCTCACCCCAAGTCGCGTTTCATAGAGGGCACAGAATCAGATGAATATATTCCTACTTTAATTGCTTCGCCTTCATCGTTTCACAAACTATCATGTACATACATCTCAAAGAAGTCGATGTCCTTCGTGATCCTCAGGACCTGACACCTTGTCGAAAAACATTCCTTTCGCGGATTTCTGGAATTCGGGTTTTGTGGTTAGTTTGTCCGAAGTCGATTGCCTGAGTCGATCGGCGATCCTCGTAGATCACCTTCATTGATGTCATTGGAACCATGGCGATCCGAATTCCGAAACCTTGATGTCAGACCGACACATCGGAGATGAGACTCAAAATCCGTTTTATTTCCCGATTCACTCTTCCGGACTCGCCGCAAGTCCATCTTAGTATCCAATTCCCCCACGAGATCATGAAATTCAAGTATGTTATCTCCATATACGCCTAATGATCGTATAGACGTACCGTGCCAAACATCATCTTGGTCCTCATTTCGGCTTCATGCACATGGGGATTTCCAACGGAGAAGAATTTGAACCAGGAAGATATTCAGCCTTCTGTGACTACGGTCACAACAGAAACCGCTACTCCTATCTTTGAAACAAAACTTCCTGAGGCCATTGGTCAATTCATTAATGGATTGTTTACTGGACAGAATACGGAGACCGAGAAGAAGTGGTTGGAAACGAACAATAAGCTTATAGATGGAGTCCAAGCGGCTCGAAAAGACGCTCAACAGGCCCAAAAAGACTCTCAACAGGCTCGAAAAGACGCTCAAGAAGCTCAAAACTTGGCCAAGTATAGTTCCTTTCTAAAGTCAAAACACTAAGAGTCAGATATGCATATGATAGGAAATATAACCATCTCAAAGCCTATAAACAGAGACATCATGATATGGGTTATGAGACAGAGCAAGAACTTGAAACACTTTACGACGATTTTAAACGCATTCGTGATAGTGGAGATAAGAAGCAAATGAATGGTGACCTTGTTTTCAGTTTTATACTAACTCAATTAGAATCGCCATTGCCTCAACCTTCATCTGTTTTACAAGATCTTCAACCGACGGCGACGAATACACTTCTTTTGACAAAAGATTCGTATTCATCGCTGCAAGATATTTAACTTATTCGATTTACTTGTTTGATCTAAAGCGACCTTTCTAATACTGGATCAGCATCTCAAGTCATAAATCGGAGGAATTACTTAGTCTGAATTAAGGGTCATAGCAGGCTACTTCCACATCTGTAGAGACATAATCATGCAAAATTTGTTTCGACAAGTTTGTGGCAACATTCTCGAGCATTTGGTCTGCTTGGCTTTTACAATCAAAATATCAAAACAGGACTTGTTCCTTCCGAGATGATATTTTTTTTTAGTAATAATAATTATTATTGTTGAGATGTTAATCACCAGCGAACCTCAGTCAACTGGGGTACCAATCCTTGAATCTCACTGGAGAAACGACTGACTGTCGGAGTTGGTTTGGAAACCGGGAGGGGTGGGAGACTGTACGATTACCGACACAAAATATCAGCCCTGGCTTTTCCACGATTGGAATATAGTGTCGTTCAACACCACTCTCTCGAGCCATCTGTTCCACGCCGGCGACTTTCATTGTCTGCCGGCCGTCAAATGAATCGGAAAAAAACCAGTTTAATATCTTTAGGCTCTTTTGATCTTGCAAGCCTTGTGAGATATCCTAAATGCTCACAAGCTGTATAGAAAATAGGAGATGGTCTTTATCAACTGTATATCGGGGGATTCGCTGTGCGGTGGCCTTGATCTTCCCCAAGTTGCCAGCAGTTTCGGCGGCTTGATGACTGAACCCGTTAGGATGGATCGAAACGTTTTAACAGCTTCAAATTTGCTACCTTTTAATAAATGTTCAAACCAACAAATAAACCCAAGGTGAACGTGGCTTTGAGGGGCGTATTGGGCATTGGCTTCCGCGTGAAAAGGCTATTTCAATCGTCTGCCCACATTCTCCACAGGAAGCGCCTCTATCATCCAACATGTTCCGAAATTGAATGCGAAAATCAAATTCTGGTTCGCGATGGTCCCTTCGGAAATAACAGGCATCTTTCTCGCGGCATCCAAGAGCGGGTCTTGTGGCTGAGACTTTGCGAGGCATTATTCGAGGATTTGCACGGAATGCAATGTCTGCCAATTGGGCGACATTTTCCGCTAGCACGAATTTAGGAATCCACCGAAAATTCGTCGCGGTGCAATTGATGACGACGGAAATTGTGCTTATGTTCGAAAGGCCAATTCTGTCGTCTCCAGTGAAGCTTCAAAACTAATGTTCGGCCAACTCTCTTCGGTTGGAAGAGGCTGTTGAAATTGATGGAGATAAAGAAAAGCACTTCGGAGCGCCTGGAACGCGAACAGAGTAGTTGGGGAACAACCTTATTTCGCGAACGCTGAGCCCGTATAATGATCCATCGTTACCTTTCTAAACCGCTCGGATCAACCCGCAGCCATTCGACCCAAACGCGAGTGGCCCCGGACAGCCCGAGACTTAGACGCACAGAGCAAACCGAAGCACGGTTGACCCCTCGCCGGCTGCCGCCCGATTGGCCTTGATATCACGGACGTTGGGCGATCCGGCCGCCTGACCCGAACCGCCTCATCGTCATCCAACCAACAAGCCCTCCTCCCCCCGCCCCACCTTTGTCGACGACTGCGCTGGTATCTGTGTCGCAATACCATCGCCGCAAGATGGGCAACATCTTCTCCCAATCACATCCCAAAGATGCTTCCGCCAACCCCTCCTCGTCTCTAGGGCACTCAACGGCCGCGGCGGCGTCATTAAAACAAACGATCGCGCAAAACATGCGGTTATCGAAGAGTAAGGTTTCGTCCTTGTTAAAAGCGAATCATATGAATTACTCTATCGTCCACAGAAATCATTTCTACAATACTCTGCCTCATGTATGTATCCCCCGCCCCTCTTTCGGGGATATGCAATGGTCTCCCGCTGACGAATTTAAGCACATCGGAGCCGCATATTTATTTGGAGCTGCACCGCAGCGATTATTTGAAATTTACGACGGGGAATGTAAGACGCTGGAGCCGTGGCAGGATTCACCCCACGAAGTGACCCGAGTAGACTGGAACCGCTGGCTAGGTGATAAGCGGTAATTGCCCCGAGCAAGTCGATGTTGCGAGGCTCGCGTTTTGACCAGCGCCGGGTAGGTACGCGCGGGCTTTTTTGGATTTCTTTGAGGATGAAGTTGTGAGGAGTAATTATGACTGGAAGAGGGTTGTGCAACGGTACGTTATCGAGGGTGATGAACCGTTATTAAGTGGAATGATATCCGGAGGTTCGCCGCCCCCACATCTCGACCTCGTTGTTTTTCTCTGATCGGAAGCATGTCATCCGTTGATCCATTTGGCATATGCATATGAACTTAACAACGTTGAAGTTGCGACCGAAGGTACCCCCCACCTCCCAAACAGATCCCGAAACCTTTGGATTCGTTCCGCGGACTAACTCTTTGGGATAGCCCTGGCGATAGCGTGTATCGATCGGGATTTCTTATACAAATACGTCGACGCCAAGCAAAAGTATAAAGCATTCACACGATCTACAACACCAACACTCTCATCGAAATCTCTCTTGGAAATCCTTGAGATGATAAGGCAAGATGCCCGATTTGATGGGCTATTCGAATCTCCCGGATACTGGAATATTCCCATCTTATTCGCCTCCCGCGAAGAAGTTATCCTAGAATATTTTAATCTTTGGACTGTCACACGTACACCGCTCCGGATCCCAACCATTATCTAACTGTATCAAGGCGCAGAATCAAATCTTGAAGAACTACTCGATATCTCCATTCTTCTGCTAGCAGCAACTACCCCAGCCCCGTCTTATACCACCACCTCCAACCCAACGAACGAAAAGACTCCCTCCGCCGAGGACGGGAACCCACTTCATCATAACTCCAACCACTTCGACTTTTTCCTCCTCCATCTCCTTCTTTCCGCCCATGCAATCCGCGTCCTTTTCAAAAATTTACCTTATACGACCCACCAAACCATGCTGGAAGCTCAATTCCTCGCCACAATCTCCTATTACATCTCCGAGCTTCGACCAAGCGTCAAGGTCGACGTACTGAAGAAATATGCTCCTCAAAGACTAAAGGAACAGGATGTACAAATCTCACCTGTCCATGGCCCGGAAACTCCCATGGATGATGAGGGTATGGATTGGACATTTGTTCGGAGGTCGTGCCTTGAGGTTGATGTTGCTGGGGAATGTGCGAATGGAGGGAATTATATCAAGGCGCTAAGGGTGTTACGGGAAGCGGAGATGGAGTATGGGTTTAAAGATGGGTTGTATCTGACTACTGCACTGATGATTGTAGAACAAATGACCGGGGTTATTGGGGGTTAGGTAGAATTTCTTACCTCACCATGTTTGTTCTCAGGGGTCCATATCTATTGCAGTACGATTCTATACAAATTCTTTCGATTGGCCAGCAGCAGAGACTGAATGTTCCCAATTTCGCAAGCTGAAGGATGGTTGCGTGAAAGTGATTGGGGGATGCCAATGGAAACTGATACAATATTTGCATCGGCAGCATTTTGTCTTCTAGGTTCAAGCGCATTGTCTATATATAGGAATTCGCATTAACAAAACAACATCGGATACTTTGCAAATAAATGAGGTTCCCCTCGGCACTTCAGCAATATCCCGAAACATCATCTAATTTTTATAATTTATCCGCAACGTTTAACAACAACCCGTTGTCTGCTAGAGGATTTCAAGCGTTATATAATGGAAATGGAGGGACAGAAGTTAGAGACTAAAACAAAGGGCAAATATCGCCAGGTTTTGCATCTTACAAAGCATATATCGGCACCCTTTCCATCCTTCAAACAAAAGATAAATAAAGCAAGAGCCCCTTCAAATGGAGACAGACTTATAAGATGCCAACCGCCTACCAAAAGACCTCCAACATCCCAACCGGTGATTAAGTCTCCTCTAACGCACATGGACTGTGCTTCAATCCGTGGTATAGAAATTATCCAGTCGTCAAGTTGTTGACCCCCAAATCGTCAAAGGATGTCAAAGTAAATGAGGCGGTCTCACCAGTTCCGCTGACAAGAAAGTCATCTAGTCGTGAGCAGGTGATTTTGCTGTGGATTACCCGCAGGAAGGGGAGGGGGGATTGAGGAGATACGGACGGGGGGAGGGTATAGGACGGGTGACACGGAGGCTGAGAAAAGGGCAATTGAGAAGACATCCCCGGTAGGGATGGTGGTGAGGGGAGGGGGAACTTTTGCCAGGATCGTGGTTAGCATGGAGATTTCTGCAGTGGCGATAGTGGTGAGGGAGGAAGGAGGAAAACGGAGAAAAGGACCAAGTGTGGGCCCGTAATACATGTTGTTTTGGTTGTTGTGGACCTTCGCGCTTGTTGAGTTTTCGATGAAGATTGTAAGTTAGAGAGGGAGATGGTAAAAAAAATTCCGTCAGATGAAATAAATAAGGGCTGTGCCGCTTGTGTCACTCTCGGTAGCACAGCCGAACGACCATCATAAGCTCCAACTCTCTCTAACTTTAGCCTAGTTTAACCCCTATCGTTTAATTCCCGTACGAAATCTCATGAAATCGGGAATCTCAATTCCATCCAAAAAAGGAACCCTAATTGGGTGCATTGTTGGAACCGCCTTGCAATTGGACTGTCACGGACGCCGGCCAAAATTTGCACCTCATTTCTCGCCTCCCTGTCCCACGCCTTCTTGGGTATCCTGTCGCATTTACCCACATTGATGGGTTGGTGGCCAGACGGTGGATCGTGATGATCAGATGATGCTGGGTCGGATTGAAATCGCTCGCCAGATTTAAACGAATTAGCAGGATTAGAAGATAACTGATAGAAATTACATAGCGCAGAGGAAAGCAATCTACTCGATCTTGTTTCATAAGTTTCGCTTCTTTTGCCCAGGGCTCTTAAAGCCATACTTGAAAGCACCACCGATTTCCAGTTCCCTAGAGCCGGCCTATTGCAGTGGTAGATCAGGCTGTCTGAGAAGAGTACATCCCTCAGTCTCAGCTCCAGATTACATGAAAGCTCACAAAGGAGCATATCTCCATATTCATAATGCCGCAACAGACGATGCAATTAAATCCGTATCCGAATTCCTTCACATCCCGGTGTTGCCTCCGTCTCATTGGGAACATTGCTATCACACAGGAAGCCCTAGCCCCACATCCTCTTTGTGCAGTCGCCGGCAGGGATAGAGCTGCCGATTTTTGGAGACTCTCGGTTAATTCCCCACGAGCACTTGCCGACATCTTCCTGAGCACCGATTGGGTATATTTTATAAGCTGGTCCGCCATGCCTCTATCCTCTCCGTGTTCGTCTCGGTTCCGGCAATTACGGGGCCCATCCATTGTAGTCTCGGCTTGATATTCGCAGCGTGCTTGGTCAGTTTGAATTTATTGTGTTTGGTCTTGTTTGGAAGAGGGTCCATAGCAGCCGATAATTCGGCTATCAGGTCGAAGTCCTTGAGGCGGTCTCTGGCCGCCAACAAAGTGCAGTCAGATCCATATATATGGAGTGGGGTGTCTTCGCTGGACGTTTACCTGGGAAACTTTTTGATTAAGGCCAGATGTAGCGGACGGTGGCGGGGCCTGAAGTTCTTGTGGGAATTCCCAGGGAATATATCCTTCAGTTTGATCATTTCGGGTCGTGCAATGCGGCGTTTTCTTAAGCTTTATGAGATTTTCCATTGGCATATGGTTTCCTTTTGGCTCTTTCCCTCTTCTTCCATTTGGCAACAGAATACACGATATTTGGGTCTGCGGATGCACGGGTGTTGATGCAGCGATTGGGAGTAAGGATGACCATAATGAAAGTGGATGTCTGGACGGCGAGGGAGTTGGTTTGGGTTCAGCAGTGTGGGTTCTGGCTCCAACTCGGTATGCAACGTGGGCCGGGAGTTCCGCTGAATGTTAGCACAGGAGTTACAGGGGATGGACAAGTCCGTGGGACGGACGAAGATGATGGAAGGAACTGGAAGGCAGGGGAGCAAGGTAGTGGAAGGGGTTGGCTCAGCGGTGCGACGGGTTGCGCAGGCAGCTGTTGACTAAGCGGCAGCAGTTGCCGACAGGACCGTGGCAATTGTAAGCGGACCGATCACAGCGTCGTGAAGGGAAGGGCGCACTCTTCGATCCAAACGCGGGCGGCCAACCCCAAATTCACGGCATTTAAACGTTCTGTCGACAGCATCCATTAAAGGAATGGTCTCCATTTTCAAATCAAATATTTTAAGTAGCTCCACGATTTCCTACCGAAGCATCCTATTAACATTCCGCAGTTGAACGGGTTCATATCTTCGGCGATAGTATTGTGCATCAGATGTAGATGTCGCGGTCATAGAATTGCATTCGGTGGGTGGTGAAGAAGGCTCGGTAACTTTCGCCTCTGATGATGGATACTTGGGTGCTGTTGGGGTCTTCCTGTCCGTACACTCTGGCTCTGGGGAACCAGACTCTGTTTGCGAGCTTTCGTATGCCGGTGTCGTCATCGATATGGTGCAGTTGCGACTGGTGTACACAGTGGTGGAGAAATACTTGGTAATTGACGATGACGCTTGACTACATTCGGAACAAGGAATGGTTTCCGTTTTTGTTTTTGTTGCCGTCTCGATCACCGTGGAGGTCTCGTCGGTGAACGCAGTTTCGGTCGCCGTGCCCGTCGCAACAGTCATCTCGGGTGTTGTGTTCATCTCCATGCTCGTCATGTTGGCACTTGGCTTAGACGTTTGTTCGCAGGGCGACTCTGACTCCGATGTGCTTGTGTAAGGCATGGGCTTGGGCTTCGAGTTCGT